>Ga0137452_1000021_pt1 | contig 96976 bp, 112 predicted proteins | sample EasRivERMGT513_2_FD_102312 | JGI IMG/M metagenome (GOLD analysis project Ga0137452, IMG submission 102312) | Soil microbial communities from meander-bound floodplain in the East River, Colorado, USA - East River MetaG ERMGT513_2 | ecosystem: Environmental > Terrestrial > Soil > Floodplain ...
TACTCTTGAAACATAAGTCGTGCTGGCGGTTGTGCTGGCAACAAGCTCGCCTGACAAAGACGAACTGAAATAACTCGTTGTGGAAATATTATTGTAGATGTTGTTAAGGCCGCTTTTATTTAATCTTTCAATATAAGGTATATTAATGCCCCAACCGGCGCCAAATTGGGAATCTATTTCTTTACTGTTTTGGCTGTTGTATTGAAGTTTTAAATCGGGCTGAAAGCCGTTGCGTCCGGGAGGCACAGCAATGGGGTATTCAGTCAGCAAAGAACCGCTGCTTTCATCGGCGTGGACAGGGGAAGCGGGTTTATAACCGGTTTCAATTCTCGGATCCGGGTCCGAAGAGTCTAATAGCATTTCCGGTGGGGGTTCTTCGCTTTCGAGCTGTTGGTCAATCTGGCCGCTTTCTTCCGTAGGCTGTAGTTGTTCTTGGGGTAAAGGGTTAGGTTCGGGTGTGGGGGTAATTAATTCCGTTTCAGGCGTTGTTGTATTGTTCGATTCTAAGGAGGGGATAGTTGTAGTTGTTTGTGCAAAAGCGGAGGCTAAGGGAGTGAATAAAAAAGAAAAAGCTAACAAAATTGCTGTTAGCTTTTTAACTGCGTTAAATTTTAATACTTCAAAAAAGTCTTCTATAGAGGGCCCGGGAGCTTCGGGAAAGAGTTTTGTAATTTGATTCTCTTTCATGCAAATATTCTAACTTAGGCTTAACTAAAAGTAAAATAAGCATTGTGGATAACTTTATAAATAATGTTAGCTCTTGTAAACGAAATTTTAGGAACCTTTAGTAATTCAGCATAAATTATTGTTAACAGATAACAACAAATTTAAGTTTGGGTTTTGGTAAGGTCCACCAAAGTAGTTTCGGTAAGGCCGTTATGTATTGGCACGGTAAAAATAAAACTTGAGCCTTTGTCTAGCCCTTGGCTTTCCGCCCAAAGCTTTCCTTTATGCTGCTCTACAATAACTTTGGCAACATAAAGGCCAAGCCCAAGGCCTGCACTTTGCTTGGAAGACTCTTTTCCACGTTTGAATTTTTCAAAAATTTCATCTTTTTCGTCTTCCGACATCCCTTTGCCCGTATCGGTAACACTAAAACGTATTTCTTCGTCAGTAGAAGAAAGGTCAACTGTAATACTTCCCTTTTTGGTGTATTTAATGGAGTTGTCTATAAAGTTGTTCATAACCTGCCTAATTTTTTCTTTGTCTGCCATTATTTGCGGTACAGATTTTGGCATGTTGAATGCCAGCTTTAATCCTTTTTCCTTCGCAATGGGTTGAAGCTGCTCAAAAGTTATTTTGGCTAGGTCTAAAAGGTTGACCTCTTGGAATAAAAATTCCATTTTGCCGCGTTCAATACGGGAGACATTTAACATATCGTCAATAAGCGCAATAAGTGAGTTGTTGGTGCGTGCAGTCTTTTCCAGGGTCTCTTTTAGGCCGTCGTCAACTTTGCCGTAGTCTCCGGCTAAAATTGAGCTTAAAAACCACTTTATAGTTGCCGGCGGCGTGCGCAGCTGATGGCTGGCAATGGTAATAAACTCCGACCTGGCTTTGTCTAATGCTTCGAGCTGTTCGTTGGCTTTTTGTAATTCTTCGTAGAGTATTGCTTTGTCTAATGCAACAGCAATTACGTCGACACAGTTTTTCACAGATTCTTTTTCAAAATCACTTAAGCCACTGTATTCTCGGTTAATTGCTAAAACTAAAAGCCCAGTTGTCCGATTCTGGCTCAATAGTGGGTATAAGAGCACATTTTTTATATGAGATTCTTCCGCAATAGTTTTTAAATTGGAGTCGTTTATAATTCCGCCCCACACGTCATTTAATCTGGAATTTAAAGATGGAATTTTATTTCGTATTACATTGGTTAAAACAGGTTTGGCCGATACAGAGTTAATAATAAAATCTCTAAACATAAAGCCCGTATGTTTTAAAGCTGTAAGAAGGCGTTCAGATTTAGAAAAAATAAAAGGGTAGAGGGTGTCATCTGCTTCGTGAAAGGAAAAAACCCCTACCGTTTCCATATTTAAATCGACCCTGACCTCTTCCGACATTTTTTCGGAAAGCGAGGCTGGGTCTAAAGTTAAAAGGCTAACTTGATAAAGCTTTCGCAAAAGCGAAAGCGTTTTATTTACGACTGCTAGCTCAATGTTGCGCCTGTAGATTTCTTCGTTTATTTCTTGAAGATGTTGATCCATGGGAGCTTCGGTGGTTACTGACTTGTCTTTTTTTACTTCCTTACGTTTCGGCATATGCCTATAAACTTTATTTCTTATTTACATAGAGAAAGTCTGGATGTCAATAATATTAATGGGCTAAATTTTAGGGTTTATTTAAGGGAGGATGGTACTTCTGAAGGTGGAAGATCTGCCACTAAACTCATTACGGCCTCTTTGCAAACTTCGCGTGCGGCTCTTCCGAATAGACTGCCGTATTGGTTTACTAGGTTATCAACTATATTAATAGCATTAGCGGTTTCTTCTATTGATATTAATCCGTTTTTTTGATCAACAATTTTTAAGCCTTTTACTTTACCTGCCTCATGCCAAGCCACAGGACCCATAAGTAATTCCTGTTCTCTTATAATTTTTATGGCTATTTGATCGTATTTGCTCATACAGTGTAACTTTTGATTCCGGTTTTTTAAGATTCTTTAAGTTCGCAAAACCCAAGGACGCCGAAAGTTAAAAGGAAAGTGCCTGTGGTTAGAAGCAAATCCCCCCAATTACCATTGTAGTAAGTTCCAGCGGTCGTAGCGTAAGAAAAAGCAGTATCACCCAAAAACATTACAGCGAGTCCTAAAAGAACAGATGCTATATCGAGCGTGTATTTGCCCCCCATGTATTTAAACGAAAGACCTGAAATTATTGTCGCAATTGCCAGCGCTACAAAGTCCCCAAGTGGGTATGCGATATCAAGAATTGTTTTTAGTGCTGTTTCTCCCGCAGGAACCAGTACGCCTCCACGCGCAACTATAACTTGTAAATAATAAGTAGCGAACAAAATCACAAAAGGGGCTATGATTACGAAAACTTTGGAAATTTTGTTACGCAGGCCGAATTTGGCTCCTGTCACTTTAGACAGGTAAAATGCCCCTAGCCCGTAGAAAAATATACTTGGAGCGAAGCCAAGGTCAGCCAAAGAGGGATAAGGGGCTGGTTGGTTTAAAAAAAAGTTATAGTACGACCAAATCATTTCTCCGCATCCCCACAAAAAAATGCCAATGCCAATAAAAAAGATAGCCTTTCCTAAGGCAGTTTTAAGGCCTCCCCAGACTTTGGAGTTGAACATGGCCATTAGTCCTCCCAACAAAGGAACCAGGCCAAAAAGAAAAGAGTAAAGGTAATTATAAAAACCTTCCGTGCTTTTTGTTGCAAAAAGGGTAGTCCAAAAAATGAGCAAAAAAATGTAAAAACCAAGACTGATTCTTTGTGGAAGATTTAGATTTGCTTCTTTAAACATAAAGCTTTGTTTATTTTTTAGGCTGATATTCTTCCGATGCCAAGAATATTTAACATTTTAATTATATAGTTTTGATTTTTGGTGTCAAATGATATACACAGATGGTTTGGGAAATCCATTCATTCTGGTTGACACCACTAAATTGTATGCCCCTGTATCATGGAAGACCAGTTTATCTCCTACGGCTATATCTTGGGGGAGTAAAGCTTCGTGAGTAATAATATCAGGCGAATCGCCGGTGGGGCCGGCTAAGGCGAAAAATGCTTCCCCGGAATCAAAGGAAGATCTGAGGCTGGTTACTTTGTAGCGGACTGAGCCTTGGTAAGCCATAGCCTCAAAGAGAGCGCTATATACCCCAGCGTCTAAAAAGAGCCAGGTGCTTTCTTTCCTTTCAACTTTTCCAATTATGCTGGTGACAACTACGCTGGTCGAGGCAATAATCCCTCTTCCAGGTTCCAAGATAAGCTTAGGTTGGTATGGTAATTTTTTGTATTGTTCCAAGGTATTTTGTGCTATCTCCTTTAAGGTCAAAATTTTGTCTGTGGAAGCGTAGGGACAGGGGAAGCCGCCTCCAATATTTAAAATTTCTATTTTAATCCCTACTTTTTTTAATTCAATCAGGATTTCGCGTAAACTTTCTAAAGCTTCTGCCCAAGCCATAGGATTGCTTGCTTGGGAGCCTACATGAAAACTTATACCGTAAGGTGTAAGGCCTAATTCTTTAGCCCTTATTAACAAAGGGACTGCATTTTTTTTGTCTGTACCAAATTTTTCCGAGAATTTGTAAACGCTGCCTGTGTCATTAACAATCACCCTTACATAAACCTTTGAATGTGGTGCCATGGCGGCTATTTTTTCCAGTTCAGGCAAGGAGTCGAAAGCGAATTTGTCTACCCCATATGCAGCGAATTCCTTTATATGCTCAGCCGGTTTTACCGATGTGCCATAAATCATTTTATGTGGAGGTATTTTGATTGCTTTGAGCATAGTCAATTCATATACTGATGCAATTTCAAATCCACATCCCGCTTTGGCTATTATTTTTAGAATTTCTGTTTCCGCGTTTGCTTTTAAGGCGTAGTAAATTCCCGCACCCGGAAAGTATTTTTTAAACTCGTTGATTTTATCAAGGAGATTTTTTTTTGAAAAAATAAAAAACGGAGTTTCGTATTTTAAACTTTCTAAAAAAGCATGCTCGAACACTTGGTTTCCCTTGGTTGGCATAAAGAACGGTTAAATTTTTTATTTAAAGGACACAGCCATTATTCCAGCAATAATAATAAGACCGCCGATTGTCTGTGCAGCGGTAATTTTTTCTTTTAAAAATAGTCGAGCAAGAATAATGGTTGGCAAAGAAAATGCCCCTGACAAAAGTGCTACCAAGCTGGTTAGTGATGTAGCGCTATACCCTAGACTTATTGCCAGGTAAGCGCCAATCTCACAAATGCCGATTAGAGCCAAAAACTTCCAAAGCTGTGGTTCGACAGACAGCAGATTTGTACGGCGCAGTTTGGCGACTGCCAAAAGGGCGATTGTCATAAAAACGTACATTAGCAAAGCGTAAGGTAGCCAATCTTTACCGCTTACAAACCGATCCCAAAATAAAGTCCAAAAACCGGCCATAAGGGTTGCTAGGCCAATTTCTTTAAACCCTGGGACATGCGCTAAACTCAAGCGCTTCAGGCGCAACGCTTGAATGTCAGTATTAATTAATAAAATTCCCAAAAATAGCACGCATAGACCAATAAGCATGGTCATATTAATGACTTCTCCAAAAATAGCGATTGACAAAATAGCTGTTAGGCCTGAGAAAGAAGCAAATATAGGGCTTAGTACGCCAACTTGGCCTTTGCCAAAACCTTTATATACAAAAAGATAAACCAACGCCTGTATTATTCCAAAAATTGCCAATGAAAAGTAGCTTTTTGTGTCTTTCGGCCACAAAATTTCATTTTGATTTATAAAAGTTTGGTATAAAACAATACCAAATAATACTAAACAACCAAAAATATGCCCCCAAACCAAGCTGGCAACTGTCCCGACTTTATCAATAGTTTTTTTGGCAAAAAAATCTGCAAAACCCCAACCCAACATACCTCCCAGTCCAGCGAGTAGGGCAACCATTAATTCTTGATTCATTTTTTTGTATCAAATTTTACTGTGTATGAAAATAACAAAAATATTATAGCATCTTATACATTTTTTGGCAAAGCCTATGCTTTATTTAGTTTTTGATTTGTTTACTTAATCTTTTTGCTTCTTCCCATGCTAAATCGAAGCTATTCTTTAAAATTTCTGCTATTTCTTTATTTTCAATAATAATTCCAAAATTTTCTTTCGAGGATACGAACGCAACCTTGTTTCCATATATACCGATATCAGAAGAAAAATTAAATTTTTCTTCAGGAATCATAAGGGCTTCAGCTGGTTGTGAAGGTTTAACGCGCTTGTATAACTCAATGACTTCTTTGGATGCTGGATTTATCGCGAACATTTTTATCCCCCTTTTACCTCTTTCCTTATCTTGATTTTGAAAATCAGGCACACGTTCAAAAATAAGAAAAGGATTTGCAAAAGTTCTTAATTCCTTAGTGTTGTTTGTGGAAAAAAGATCAAAATACACTTCTTTCGCTGCATTTTCACCCTCAAATATTTTTACTATTGGCCTAGTTTTAGTGGCTTTGTGTAAAGCCTTTAGCTCGGGAATAATAGATTCAACTCCAAGCGTCACCTCATCTTGTCGTTTGGCTGCTATCCTTGCCGAATGAAGTAATGTATCCGGAGAGACGGCAATATACCTTTGAACCTTCTTTTCGTTGGAAATACTAACAAAGCCTTTTTTTATCAAAGCTTCCAATACAACGTAGGTTGAACTACGGTTTATCTCGGCATGTTTAGCAATTTCAAAAACCGTAGACACTTCTAATTCAAGCAAGGAAAGGTAAATTCTTGCTTCTTTTTCCGAGAGCCCAAAATTAACTAGCTGTTTTAAAAAATTTTCTTGCATATATTATTTTTTCTTGCGCAAGCTTATTTTTACCTCTCTATCCAGCCTTTTTGCTTCCTCCCAAGCAAGGTCAAAAATATTGTTTAACATGCCAACTATTTCTTTATTTTCTAGAATGATCCCAAAATTATCTTTTGGAGAGGTAAATGCGACTTCGTCACCGTAAATTCCCATATCTGAAGAGAATTTAAATTTATCTTCTGGAATTAAAGCTATTTCGTAAGGGTGTTGGGGGCGAACTTTTTTGCCCAGTTCAAGTAATTGTTTTGTGGCTGGGTTTATTGCGTACATTTTTATTCCCTTTTTGCCCCTTTCTTTGTCATGATTAATAAAATTAGGCACTTTTTTAAAAATCGCAATTGGATCAGAGATGGTTTTTAATTCCTTTGTTTTTGAGAATACAGAAAAAAGCAGATCGTAAACCTGTTTAACGGCGTCGTCTCCTTCAAAAACTTTTACAACAGGTTTTCTTTTTGTATCTTTATGCAGGGACTTTAATTCTGGAACTATAGATTCAACCCCTTCTTTTATGCTGTCTTGTTTTTTGGCAGCAGCTTTAGCGGAATACATTAGGGTTTCGGGAGAGGCGGCTATATATTGCCTAACTTTTTTTTCGTCGGAAATACCAACTAAACCTTTTTCCTTTAAGGCTTCTAAAACAACATAAGCCGAGCTTCTGTTAATTCCCGAATGTTTTGCAGTTTCGAAGACCGTGGCTATTTCTAACTCCAGCAAGGAAAGGTAAATTCTTGCTTCTTTTTCGGAAAGACCGAAATTTATAAGTTGTTTAAGTAGTATGTCTGTCATATGTTTATCCACCCCAACAATAGGGGATAAAAATAATATTTTAAAATTTACTGTTAGAGTATAACAACAAACTTTATCATAAGCAAGGGCTTAAATAAAGCACTTTTGTCACCTATTTTAAACACGTTTATCAACAACATCTTTGCTGTTAGTTATTGACAACAATACTATATATTCTAATCTGCCATTATAAACTGACCTTTGAAAAATTTTAGGAGGTTAAATAACGAAGTTAGTTGAATATTCATAAAATTCGAAAAATGTGTATAATTGACTTAATTGAATGTAAATTAAGTATTGAACTAAACTATGAATAACAAGTATTTATTAACGGGAATAGTTGTGACAGTTATGCTAGTTGCCACCGGAGTTATTTATCATTTTCGACAAAATAACGTTTATCGAAATGAACAAAAGGCTAATACTGACCAAATTAACTCAAGTTCTTCGCCACTGATCTATTACTCAAGTAGTCCTAAAGTTATAGGAAAGGAATTAAATGGACTTTTGTCTATTCCTGAACAATACAAACCACAGGATGTAATTATAGATATTGACGCTTTGGCAGAACCATATTTAGAGCAAGACAAAAATAGGCCGGCTACAAGCGGTCGCCTGCAATTACTAAAAGATCCCGAAGGTTTGTTTAGTGTGATGGGTTACGGCATTTACCAAAATTACAACAGTCTCTTCTTTGAGTATGCTTTAAATTGGGAAATAGCCGTTGAGAAGGCAAACAACGCTACAGTACCAGCTTATAAGTTCAAAAGTCAAAACATTGAAGGTTACATAAATAGGAGTTTGACTGAAATGGTAATTAAAAAAGAAGATTTAGTTTATACAATTTCTTATTCGTCAAAGGCGTTTAACCCAAACTTCGAAGGGGAAATTGACCTTGAAGATTTTCCTGGAAAAAGTAGGCCGGCTTCCGAACTTTTTATTTTTGGAAGTACTTTCCGGTTTCTGAAATAGTATAAAGAACTAAAAAACAAATACCGTTTTAAGAACAGAATGTTTTCTGTTTTTTTGCGGTATTTGTTTGTTCAAATCGGCGCACTAAAAAAGGAGAGGGCATGAACTAAATAATCTGAATCTGAATTTGGTTGTTTTGGAATTTTCTGTAAAAAAGGAGAAAGAGTATGAGTCGGATGAAAAGAGTTCTGAAGGTTTCGGCGGTTTTTATTGGAATAGTTTTTTCACAAACCCTAGCGTTTGGGCAGCAGTGCACAGCCGCCAGAGTTACGAACGCACAGTTCTCAAGCCCGTTCGGCAATGGAACAGTTTTTAAGACTGGTAGCCCTGGCAGTTGGCATGACGAAAACGCTCACATAGATAATGCAGGTACAAATGTTTATAGCGCCTGCGCCGTGGATATGAATGTAGGGACAGGTAGCGATGATGAAGGTATGCCTTTGGTTGCGGTTGCAGACGGAACGGTTGTCTACGCCGACATCAGAAGTGGTTTTGGCAATACTGTCATTATCCAACATTCTCCAAATACACGGAGTCAGCTTTCTCATTTGTATTACAATCCCAAAATCAAACCTGGTTTGAAAGTTGGGGATATGGTGAGGAAAGCTTCGGTAATTGGGTTTTTGGGTAACACGGGTGGATCGTCTAGCCCTCACCTACATTTCGAATGGCAAGAGATTGACTCTTTAGATCCGGTAATTCGGGATGATAAAGGTAACACAAGCGACAAATGGAAGTCTTATCACTTTCCACATATGGATGGGCAAATGGTGACCAATGGCGGGACGGTTTCTTCTTTCAATGGGAGAATTGTTCCTGATATTGCGGTTACATATGCCGACGGTACATTCGTTAAAGACATTAATAGCACTGATATTTACTATGTGGATGGAGGAAAACTGAGAAAATTTGGTTCTTTGGACCACTTTCGTTCTTGGTTTCCGTTCTATACCAATAGTGTTCCTATTGGGGCTGCAGTGGCTTTGGCAGGAGCTTCGACTATTTCGGCCTACCCAAAGGGAAGCGATATGTCTTTTCGGCCTGGAGTTCTACTGCGGTCCGATAAATTTGCGGAAAATATTCCCAATTCCATGTTTTATCAAGTCGTCTACGACAATAGCTTAGCCAAAAAAAAGTCCCTAACGTTTGCTCAAATAAATGCTATGGGTTTTGAAGAAGGCTCTGCTTTGATAGTTAAGGACGCGTTGATTTTAACACTGCCCGAAGCCCCCGATGTAATTATCCCTCCTTATTGCCCTGCAATCACAGCCCTTCCCGGCGGGAAATTCATGGATGAGAGTGTGGTTTTTACTGTTTCATCTTGCACCACTCCACCTGCGCTCACAGCCATGTGTTCGCCGGCCAGCTCAATTTTGGTAGCTGGCGACAGCAAGCAGTTCACACTCACCCCCACGGGAGGCACACCGCCGTACAATTATTCTTGGAGCACGGCTAGTTCTGGCATCTTCGTTTCGGGTTCAGACTCAACTACCAACGTTAGTTTTCCTGCCATGGGTAGTTATATAATTACTGGCAAGATAACAGACAGCGGTAGCGTTTCGGCCGGAACTCAGCAGACAACCCAGAGTTCATGTTCAGTCCAGGTCAACGGGGTGGTGCCGATTGGGCCGACGGAGTTTTCCAAAACTTCTTTGGCTGCCGATCCAAGCCTTATCTCGTATTGGCCGCTTGAAAACACTTCGGACGTCAAAGCAAAAAATCCGCTTACAAACAACGGAGCAAGTTTTGAACCCGCCCAGTTTGGCAATGGCGCGAATTTAGGTTCAAACAATACAGTCCGTTATTTGACCAGCAAGAACGACCCTCGCTCATACGCTTTTTTGAGCGGGTTTGCCTACAACTTGTGGTACAAACCTTCTTTTGCCCCAAGCGGTGGGGCCAGGTGGGAATTAGGCGGCGGCTTTTCTGACCAGGATAAAGTTAACATTCGGATAGACTATTTGGATGACGGTGGAGTTGCAAAACTGCTGTTCATCTACCAAAAAAATGGCGTGTCCGATACCCAGGTTGCTTATCCAACCACATTGCCCACCAACCTCTTTACCATGTTAACTATTACTTACGACGGTTTTACCGTCCGGGGTTTTGTTAACGGCAATGAAGTTGGAAACGTTGCGGCAAGCGGCAGTGGCGTAGGTTTGTACGGTGAGTCGGGTTTTTCCGTTGGCGCGGCAATCCATGGAGGAAACAAAGCCAGCGGAATAATAGACGACGTAACAGCTTTCAGCCGGCCGCTTAGCGCTTCGGAGGTAGCGCAAGTTTTTGGCGGGGGCGGAGCTCCAGTTACACCGATTACAGGTCCGGTTGAGCTTTCCGCATCATCCTTGTCAACAGACCCAAACCTCGTTGCCTATTACCGTTTTGAGGGTAACAGCAACGACAGCCGCGGCTCTAACCACGGCAGCGGCAATTCGGTTGCCTACTCTACAGCAAACGGCAAATTCGGCCAGGGCGCGGGCTTTAACGGCCTGTCTTCGAAGGTCGATTTTGGCAACCCCTTAGGTCTACAAATCACCGGTGCCATAAGCATCCATTTTTGGCTTAAGGACAACGGTTCATTTACAAATCCTGACGTCGTGGTTATGAAGAGCAATGACAGCAACTTGCGTTCCTACGCTGTCTATTTTGACTCCGGTTCGCTTACTGCTAATTTTTCTAGCGACGGCGGAGGCTCCAATAACTTTATTTTTTGGACGACGGTTAGTTGGGATCAGCAATGGCATATGTGGGATATTGTATTTGTTCCTAACGGCAGTAATTCCGTCCACAAAATTTACAAGGATGGGGTGCTCCAGCCAGACAACATTAGTTCCAGTAGTTTTAGCGGTACTGCCGTCTACAATTCTGGTTCTAACCTGGTTGTTGGCCAAAAGAGCAACGGTGGATGGCAAATGCACGGTGCTTTGGATGACGTGGCAGTTTTTAACAGGGCATTGAGCGCTTCGGAGGTAGCGCAAGTTTTTAGTGGGGGCGGAGCTCCAGTTACACCGAGTACAGGTACGGTCAAGGTTGATGTCAGCGGCTACAGCGGAACTATTAACTGTAAGCTTAACAGCAACGATCTTTCTGCGCCTGTAACCTGGAACAGCCAGCCCGCGGTTAGTTACACTTTGTCCTGCACAGCTCCCAGCGGTTATTCGATTACTTCAATTACGCCTGATCCTACTCAAATGCTTTCTGCGGGAGCAACCGTGACTTTTATGGTAAATTTGGCGGCCGCCCCTACCCCGAGCTTTACGTTTGTTACTTTAAACGCCAGCAAAACGGTAGAGGCCGGAAAAAATATCGGGTTTGATTTAAGCTTAAATCCGGTAACAGGTTTTTTTGCCGAGGTTTCGGTGTTCGTCGCCGGTTTGCCTGCAAACACGGCGGTAGTCAATGCCACTTTAAAATTTTCTGTAGGTCCGGTAAACGGCGCGAATTTTACGCTGACTTTACAGACCTCAGGCAACACACCGGTCGGCACACACCCGTTGACGCTTACGGCTCTGGGCGGAGGAATTTCTAAAACCCTGTCGTTAAGCTTAACGGTCACGCCTGCCCCGCCTGCCCCGCTTTCGGTTAGCTGCTACTTGTCTCCCAATCCTGTTAATTTGGGACAGGGCACTACGCTGTTTGTAAGCGCAACCGGCGGCAGCGGCAGCTATGTTTACAGTCTAAACGGAGGAGTTTTCCAGTCCGGCAACAGTTCGGTAGTTATCCCTCCAAATGCCGGAACAGTTAGCTATTCGGCTGTGGCAAAAGACAGTAGCGGCATTACCGCTTCTGCAAACTGCAGCGTTAATGTCACGGGGGTTGCCCCGGGCATTAGCGGCTCTATTTGGGACAGCCAGCCGACCGGCGGCGTACAGTTTTCCGGCAATCTTTCCGGAAATGCTTTTACATCCGCCGCAAGCGTTTGGTTTTACGGTCCCGGTTGTAGCAACGGTTGCCAGCATCCTTCGGCCGGAGTAAGCGTGCTGTCGCTTACGAACATTCGGCTTACCAATGTCCAGTTAGCTTCGGGCAATTGGCAAGCGGAGGTGCGTACGGTTTACGGCACGGCTAAGTCTAACATTTTCACTGTAAGGTAGAGATGGCGAATATCTGCTACTTTTACAAAAGGCCGCCTCCTCTTTGGAGACGGCCTGTTTTTTTCTTTTTTACGGCACTTCAATTATTGTAGGGATTCCGGGGCCGGTTTGGAAAGGCAAAATGGGAGTGCAGGCGGAGGTAAATGTCATACCGCTGCCGTTGTTGTAATCTGCCCTAAAACAGTTTTGCATTCTTCCGGTTGCGGCAGAATAGCCGGTGGGTATTGCAAGCTGGCCTTCAAAAGTAATTCTGCGAATGCTGGGTAAAGCCCCTCCCGCAGGAATATTGGGAATGCCGGTAAAGGTAAGCCTTTGGTTGGGCGGTGAGCCCGTAACACTTAAATTAATGCCCACGCTGGCAATGTTAACTTCTCCTGAACCGGAATCGTACTTTGCGTTCCATCCGCCCGGAGGCTGTTTTAAGTTGAGCAAATTGTCAGTGAGGGTTATTGTGCTGGCTTGTAAGTTGCCGGTATTACACAGGTTAATGGAAAATTTTAAAATATCGTTGAGTTTTAATTTGGTACCGGCAGGCAGGCTGTCGGTTATGCCGCATTGGTTAAAACCAAGCACGTCCCCGTTTATGGCAACAATGTCTTTGTCAGAAGTGGACAAATTAGCCGCGCAAATGGTATCTGCCAAACCGGCAAATTCAAGCAGGCTAGATTCCCCAACAGCATTGTAGGCGCTTGCCCAGTAATAGTAGACAGTGCCCGAAGGCGTGGGCGTGTAGGTGTGGGTTAGTATGCCTGAAACTCCGGCCGAAGGCCCAAAAGTTTGAAGCAGGTAAGGGGAGCCGGCTCCGGTTGGGCTTGGTGGTGTGCTGTTGTTGGTTCGGTACAAATAAAAGCCGTCTTCGTCATTTGCCTGGTCTTTAAAGGTCAGCCTTACCTGGCCGCAAGGCACCACGCCTCCGGAAGTCGCCCAGTTGTCTCCCGTGGGGTCGGTTGGAGGGTTTGGCCCTAAAGTGTAAGAAGGATAGGAGGGGTAGGTTGGGTAACCCGGGTAGGTTGGATATCCCGGATAAGTGGGGTAGGAAGGATATGTGGGATAAGCAGGATAGCTGGGGTACGAGGGGTTTCCGTAACTTGGGTAAGAAGGATAGGCCGGGTAGGAAGGGTATGCGGGGTAGGCCGGATAGGTGGGGTAACCGGGATAGGTTGGGTAAACGGGGTAAGCAGGATAAACAGGATACGTGGGCGCGTATGCCGGATAGGAAGGACAGGCGCCCGTGTTGCTACAGGCTGCTGTGGGTGTTCCCGGGTCGGTACAGGTGTCTGTTGTGCAAGCGTCGTTGTCGTCACAATCTGCGTCTGTGCTGCAGGCATAGGTTGGGTAAGTGGGGTAAGTTGGAGGATAGGTTGGGTACGAGGGGTAGGTGGGATAAGTAGGATATGTAGGATAAGAAGGATATGTAGGTGAAGGGCAACCGGGAGGCGGTGGGGTGTCGAAACAGTTGGGGGTGCATTCCCAAATATCACACACCGGTGGGCTCACACCGTCACAACCAAGAGGCTCTCCGGCACGACCCATACAGGCCGGTTCGCAGGTCCATTGGTCATCCAAATGGCAAGCATTTGCGGTTTTGGCAGAAGTTAAAAATAAGAACGTAAAAAAAGCAAAGCAGGAAAGCAACAGTGTAAAAATTTTAATGTTTTTAGCCATAAAGTTAGCCTTCAATTAAATCTATATTCGCCTGGGTTTTACCGTTTTGGCTTGGGCCGAGCAGAATTTTTACCTGATATTTTATATTGCTTAGTTCCATTAAAGAGTATAAATGATTCTTAAAAAAAGTAACGCCTAACCAGCCGCCGTTGTCGGGATTTTCAATTTGTTCAAAGTAATTGTTAAAAAGCTCTACCACAGGAGTGTTAGTGGTAAGTTTTATTTGGTAGCCTGTTTTGCCCCCCTGATAGGTGACTTCAGATACGGTTTTTTCAATGGTGTCTTTGGGCACAAAAATTTCCAAAAATGAAGGCAGGGTAGCAGCCCTTTTAGAAGCTGCGGCCGGAATATTGACGGTGGATTTAGCCAGCGCGGTTTTTAAAATCTGCTCTTTAAAGCCCGAAGTTTGAATTTGTTTTTCTACGGCAAGTAAGTCCTGCTTTTTTTGGTTTTTGTAGTAAACAAAAATAAGCACGGCAGCAGCTGCGGCCAGGATGAGAATTACAACAATTATTTTATTTTTGCCTGCCATTATATTGCTGTATTTGTTTCTTTTAGCTTGAGGTCTCTCTCTTTAAATTATACAACGAAGTAAATTTTTGTCAAAAAAAAAGAGGGTTTGCGGTTTTTTGGCCGCTAACCCATCTTTTCGAGTTGTTTTCTTATCGCTTTATCGGTTGAAGCTGATTTGCTCCGCTTCAAACGTCTTCTTGACGTTTGAAAGGTAAGCATCGGCCTCCTTGCCTGTAAACCTACCTTGTTGTTGCAGGTCTTCCAGGTACTGAATTTCAACCGACCTACAGCTGTTTTCGTCAGGTTGCCCTAAGGCATGGCACAGCTCATGGAGCAGTACCGAGGCTACAGACCCGACTGCCGCAGAACGATTTTGCAGATTTTGTGCTTCACGCCAGAATTTGGTGTCCTGCCTGACGAAAAGCGGAAAATGGATATGGGCTTTCTTGCCGGGCTCTTTGACAAGAACAAAAGCATTCTTGTCTTTGAGTTCAGACAGGCTCTTTTCCATGCCCGATTCTTTCGCCCACGTCTTGAGGTCTTTTATCAGAAAAATATCCTGCTGTGTGATTGTGATGCCCGTCAGTCCGACGTTCAACAGAGTAATGGCTTCATCAATCAGCTCCGTTGCTTTGTCCGCAGCACCCAAGGAGGGCGCGCAGATAAAGAACAACAGCACGATGAGTGCGATAATCTTTTTCATTTTTTTGCCCTCCTAAGGGTTTTACTGTGGTTTTACCTTGGCTGGCCTAAACTCACAAAAGAAAAGTCTGTTTTATAAAACTGCTCTTTTGTACGTTTGGCCGAAAAAAACAAAATAAAAAGCCCTAAAGCGCAAGTTAAAAACTTGTCTTTAGGACAAAAGGAAAATTGTTAAATTTAATTGTTTTTTCCCTCATTTTACCCACCATAAAATCTAATTTTATTATATCAGGTAATAAATTAATCGCCTATTTAATATAGGTAGTTTCAGGCTTGTATAATAGCATAAATTTTGGTTTTTGTCAATCCCGCCGTAGAAGAAATTTTAAAATTAGTTATGGTATACTTTAATTCTGAAATGTTAAATTATTTTACAAAAAATCCAAAAAAAGTTTTGCTGTTGCTAAATATAATTTTGGCTTTGGGGTTGGTTTTTAGTCTGCAAATTATTTGGAAAAATTATCCTCAAAACGAAAATGAAACCGAAAACCTTTTGTTAAGTTCCGAAGTTTCTAAAATGGCCGGGGAAATTTTTTCAGAGTGCAAAAAATCCAACAGCTGGCACGAGTGCTACAAAGTGGAGCTTTCTAAAACCACCAAAACTTACGGCCTTAAAACCGGCACTGAAATTTTAAACCTGGTCCAGGCGCAAGACCCCAACAGCAGGAACTGCCATGTCATTTCCCATTTTATGTCCAGGGAGGCCATAAAAAGAAACCCAAATAATTTAGACCAACTTTTAGACGAGCTGGACGTAAACGCGTGCGGCAGCGGTTTTTTGCACGGGGTTTTGGAAGCTTACGTGGGCATGCATCCGGAGCTTAAGATAGAAGACTTTGCCAACGAGGTTTGCAACCGCGGCACAGAGTACAAAAAAAGGATGTGCGCGCATTTTATTGGCCATGTTTTTTTGCTAAACACAGAAGGGGATTTACAGCTGGCTGTCGGCCTGTGCCATAAGCTACAAGATGCCTGGTTGTTTGACTGTTTAGACGGAGCGTTTATGGAAGACCATCAAAAACTTGCTTTGGTGGAACACGAAGTGGCCAAGCAGCCGGTGTTAAATGACGAATATATTAAACAAATGGAAAATACATGCGCTAAATTTAAGCAAAGAGCGGAACTTATGGCTTGCTGGACAGAAATGGCCGAAATGTATGCGCATACTTACGGCTATGACGCGGAAATTATTTACAAAAATTGTTTAAGAGCCAAAGATTTGCAGGACCAAAGGGCGTGTTACGGCAAAGGCGTGGTGGTTATGGCAATTTATATGGGCTTTGAAAGTGAGCAAAAAATTCAAAGTTTATGCAAGCATTACAAAACTTCCCCGCAAGATGAGCAATGGTGCGTTAGCAGCGTTCTTTCGGCATTAATTTATTATTCGCCAAAATTTGTGGACCGAGGCATTACCGCGTGCGGTTTAGTTTCACCCGATTTGCAAGCCTGGTGCTTTGAAAAATTGAAAAATGAATTAAAGACTGTTATGCCCGACGCAAAAGCCCGCCAAGATTTGTGTAACGGATTAAGCGAGGCCGACAAACAAATTTGTCTGAAGTATGAAATATAGGCTTATTGCATTAATAATTTTACTGGCCGGGGGTTTTTTGCTAATGAAATTTTTTCCGGCAAAAAAAGTTGAGGGGCCCAAAGTGGAAGCGTCTTTTGAGCAGGCGGAAATTTATATTTCCGAAAAAATGTTAGCTTGTAAAGACCAACCCCAAAAGAGCTGCTATGAGCTGGCCGCAAAAGATTTTTTAAGCAAATTTTCTTTACCCCAGGTTTTGGAAGTTTTTGCGGCCAATGAAAAAAAACCGGAATTTTTTACCAAGTGCCATTTAGTGGCCCACTATTTAGGCCAGGAAGCCTACCGGCTTTCCGGCAGCGTGAGAAAAGTTTTTGAACAAAGCAGCCGCTCCTGTTTGGGCGGTTCGTACCACGGCGCGGTGGAAGGCTACTTTATAGCCAAGGGGCTGAATATAGATATTGATACCAATCCAAATTTGGGAAAAGAAGTGGCCGGTATGTGCGGCAAGCGGGAAGAATATGCCGCGCCCCAGCAATTTACCGAATGCAATCATGGCCTTGGCCATGCGTTAATGTTTATTACCAATAACGATCTTATTAAAGCCTTAAATTTGTGTGACAATTTGGAGAGTTTAAATGAGCGCGAACTGTGTTATACCGGATCGCTTATGGCCAATTCTGACGGGGGAAAAGACACAGACCATCCTTCTAAATATTTAGACCCCAAAGATCCTTTATATCCCTGCCCGATTTTAGAGAAAAAATACCAAAACCAATGTTACACTTATGGCGTGCTTTCGCAGTTCCAGTCAGACTTGGACAAAGCAATTGAACTTTGCACAAAAATTCCGGACGAATTCCAAAGCGCGTGCTTTAGGACAATTGGCCGGGACCGCACTATGGTGTCTGCAGATGTAAATGAACTTACGGCGCAGTGCCAAAAAGCCCCGGATGAATTTAAAACAGAATGTATGAAAGGCACGGCGTATAATTTGGTAATCCGGTTTGGCCCGGGTTCGGAGCTGCCTTTTGAATATTGCGGCATACAAACCCAAAGCAAGGCTGAATGCTATGAACAAATTGTCATAGCCACAAGCGGGCAATCGCAGGATAAAACTTTTGTGTCAGCTGTTTGCGGCAAAATACCCGTTGAATTTAAAAACGAGAGGTGCAATTAAAAGGCTGAAAATATATCTTCGTCCGGTTTGGGCGTTAGGCAAAGGTGTAAATAATTTTTTGGGAAATTTTCGCAGGCAGTTTGCAAATTTTTTGCATCCAGCCTTTGGCTTAGCATAAAGCCAACGGCTTTAAAACATCCTTCCTGTGCCTCATACAGCAGACCTAAACAATAGTCTGCGGTTTTTTGAGCGTAAGTGGTTGAATGGTAAATAAGTGTGGCGGCAACGTACCTTGCGCATTTGCTGTAAGCTTTAAGGTCCTCTGCGTAAGGGGTGCACAGGGAGAGTTTTTCGGCAGTTGGTGAAAATTTTTCAGAAATTACAAGCGAAGAAATAGCCCTAAAATAACAAAGGCGTGCCTGGGCTTTGTGGGGGGCTTTTTGGCAGGCAGAGTAAACCTGCTTTTGGTCGTATTGGTAATATTCCGCAATAATATGTCCTAAATTGGACCAGCAGGCTTCACTTGCCTCGAGGTTGTTTTTAAAATTTTCGCATTGTTTTTTAACTTGCGCAAAACTTTGGGCGTCTTTAGTGGGATTGGGGTGGTTAGTAATGAGCCCGTGTTCAAACAGCATATCTTTAAATGCGTTTTCCATAAACATACCGTTGTAACATTCAAAAGCAAGCGGCCCAACCTGCCCGCAGACAGCAGCGGCTTTTTCAATGTCATCTTCAGTTTGGAAAATTAGCATATGGCCAAAGCCGTGAGCGCAGGCAGTGGAAGTAAGTTTGGGCAGGCTGCCGCAAGTTTGGGTTAAGCTTTGGGCATTAATTGTAAAACTGCTGTCAAAAGCCAAATGGCCCTCCACTATGCCGTGCAAAAAACCGCCGGCGCAGCCTTCCATAGAAATGTCGGCTTTTTTAATTAGCTGCTGCCAGGAATTAGGGTCTCTTTTGACTGCGGCAATAGAAATAATATGCGCCAGCCCGTGGCATTGGCGGGTTTGGGAATCCAGTAACTGCAATTCTTTAAGGGTTTGGCTTGCAAATTCAAAACCATTTTCTAAAGCCAGCTTGCTGAATTTTTGGCGGTAGCAGTTTTGTTTTTGCGCATCTTGCGCACATTGCTCCTGCAGGTTTTTTGCTTCTGCCGCAAAATCTAAAAGCTTAACAGGTTGTTTATTTATTTTAAAAAACGCAACCGTTGCAAAAGCAAGAACGGCAGCGAAAAGCAGAACAATTATTTTAATTTTTATCGGTCGGGATATAAACATCTCTTACTATCCACGCTTTGCTTCGAAGGTCGTATTCCGCAGAAATAATTATATTTAAGCCGGCTTTTAGCTCGTTTCTGGCTTCAGCCATACTGCTTTGGGCGCCGTAGGGAGGGGTGAGTTTGGAAACCCTGCTCTCGCCGCTTAAAGTAAATTTAGGCAGCGAAGCATTGTCTAAAACAATTATGTTGTTGCCGCTTTCAAGCGCGGCTATTTTTCCGTTTATGAAATAATGTACGAAAGCCTGGCCAATGCTTGGGTCTGAAAGGGAAATGGGAAAGTTTGATGTTTCTTCCTGTTTAACTTTTTCCTGGTTGCCGGTTTGTGTGTTTGAAGCCGGAGGCGCTTTTATTTTTAGTTTTGGGCCGGCAATAATTGCCAGGCTCACTAAGAAAGCTGCCCCTAATATGATAGCAGAAATAATTAAGGGTTTTTTTGAGTCTAACATTAGTCTTATTATTTTAAAATATAGATGTCCCTAAAAATCCAAAACCCCTGGGTATCTTCTTTGTCTAACTGCAGGTCCACATGGCTGCCAACTTTTATTTCGCTTGCCGCGGCTTTTTCAAATTGGGTTCCGGCTTTTTTCCAAATGCGAGTGTCGCTTTTTATGGTAAAATCGGGCAGGCTTAGCTTGCCGGCGTTTTCTAAAATAATTTGCTTGCCGGCATCGGTTGCATTAACGGCTTTTACGTCGCCTTCAAAACTATACCTTGTAAGACCGGGGCCGGGTTTTTCCGGAAAAACTACCTGTTTGACTGTTGACTCACCCCCTTCATTTACTACGGGCGGCGGTTGAGGCGGCGGGTTTACATTTCCGTCCTGGCGGTTTTTTGTAAATATAAACGCTGCTAAAGCAACAACAACTATTACTATTATAGATAAGGTTTTTTTGTCCATAATTTTTATTTTAATTCTCTACCGTAATTATACCACGGATTTGGGCATTTAGGTGGTCATGGAATTTCCAGCTGCCGTTTTTTTCAAAAACAAAGCTCCATTCCGCATTGGGAGCTATGGGTTTTTGCGGGTCGAACTCGGGGTAAATCCCATGGGTTGGATGCAGGTCGGAAGCCGGCCAATGCTCTTTTTCTCCCAAATTTTGGAAAACTACTTTAGTGCACTTTTTTATGTTAAGCGAAGAAGGGTCAAAGCTACTGTCCTTAAGCGCAATTTTAACTTCTGCATAAATTTGCGGGCAAGCGGTCGGGTTTTGTGGCGGCTTAGTCTCTTTGCTGCAGCCGGCAGCCAGAAAAAATATAAAACTAAAGACTAAAATAAATTTTAAGGTTTGAATATACATTCACTCCTGGGCTTTACGGCACTTCAATTATAGTAGGCGTGCCAAGATTTGTAGTAAACGGCAGGAGCGGGGTGCAGGCGGTTGCAAAGGTCATACCGCCCCCGTAGTTGTAATCAACCCTAAAGCAGTTTTGCATGCGCGCGGTTGAAGCTTTATAACCGGGGGACACCGTTAACTGGGCTTCAAAGGTAATTCTGCGAATGCCCGGCGGCGGGGCTGCGGCCGGAACGTTGGGCATACCGCTAAAAGTAAGGGTTTGGTTAGGTTCGCTGCCGGAAACGCTTAAGCTTATGCCGCTGGCGCCTCCGCTACCCAGGGCGTCTTCTCCTGCGCCGTCGTCGTATTTGGCATTCCAGCCGCCGGCCGGCTCTTTTAAGTTGAGCAGGGTATCCGCTAAACTTATGGCCGTTGCATCTACCACGCCGGAATTACACAGGTTAACTGAAAACTTAAGCACATCGCCAAGAGCTAAAGTTAGTCCTGAAGGCAGGGCGTCGGTGACTCCGCACTGGTTGCCCAGGCCGTTGCCAATATTTACCCCGTTTATGGCAACAATGTCTTTGTCCGATGTGTTTAAATTTGCGCTGCAAGCGGTTGGCGAAATTGAGGTGTAGGCATAATTGTTTGGATTGGAGCTTAAGACAGAAGGTTCGGTTACGGCGTAAGACTGTACCCAGTAATGGTAAAGTATGCCCGTTGGCAGCGCCTCGTCTGTGTAAGTGTAAACAGAGCCGGTTAAAGGTTTGGTGGAAGAAGTAATTGTGGTAATTTTGGTTGCCGTGGACGTGCTGTTTGAAGTATTGCGGAAAATAACCCAGCCGTCTTCGTTGGTTGACTGGTCGGTTATAAGCAGGCGGATGTCTGAACATTCCACAGCAGCGTTTATTGATGTGTTTTGAGGGACGACTCCCGGAGCCTCAGGGATACCCGGTGTAGTAAAGTTTATGGTAAAGGTTAGGGTTGGTTTTACTGCCAAATTTCCGGGAAGCGTCTGGGTTTGGCTGGGAGTGATGGAAGTTAAGTTTGAACCGGCAGGGCCCCCGGTGAAATAAGTTACCGTCCAGTTTCCTTGGGTCAGATTTAGGTAGGTGCCGGTGCGGTTTGCAAATTTAACAAAACCCGGATTGCCATCTAAAGGGTTATCATCGCAATAGATATCATCACCATAAATAGTGTCAGATCCGCTGTCATAGTAAGGAGCGTCTACTCCACACCAGACGGTTTGTGCGCCAAAATACGAGGGGTTGTTAAAGAGCCACCAGCAAAGAGTTGGCTCATTAACGTCACATTCATAGTCGTTTGCGCCCGCCTGTTGGGTAATAATTGCGCCGGGGGACGGCAAGCTAACATCGTCGTTGCCGCTTTCGGCAACCGACGGGCCGGTTAGCGAATACCTAATATTGCCTCCCCACGGAGCGCCGTCTAAGGTTGCGTTAACGGTTACATTGCCCACGCAATACGGCGTGGTAAAGGACCTGAAAGTGGGGCTGGCGGTCGCTATTTGCAAGCCGCTGCTGTTATAGGCCCTTACTGCGTAAAATCCAAAGCCGCCGTTGCTCGAATTAACAGTATAAGTGGTTACGTTGCCGACATTAACGTTAGATGCTTGGGGGGTATCTACCCGGTAATGGTCAACTCCCGGATGCGCGGCCCAGGACATAGTTACGCGGGGTGTGGAGCCATTGCAGGTTGAGGTTAGGGGGTTAAAAGTAAAGGCAGGCATAGTCACGTTTACAGTTGCCGTATCTGTGTATATTACAGTGTTGGAATTAAAACCGCTGCCATAAGCGTTAACCCTGAGGGTAAAGAATCCGGCATTGTTGTAGTTGCACCTGTCCCAAAATTCGGTGAAAGCATTTATGCCGTCTACCGATGCGTTGTAAATATCCTGGTTTGCGCTGTTGGCGCACTGTAGTTGGATGTGGTTGGTATAGAAAGAAACAGCAAAGCCGTTGCTAAAGTAAACTTTCATATCAACACCGGAAATCGGGACGTTGCCGGAGATGTCGTCGCTCCAGTTGGTGTGGTCTGTGGAAAGCTTGAGCACTATGTTTGTGGCTTGTGGGGGCTCGACGAACGTTACGTTCACACTGCAGGAAGCGTTTGAGCCCGTGTTATCGGTAACCCCAAATGAGTGGACGCCCGCCGCGTTAAAGGTAGAGGAAAATGTGTTGCCTATGTTTTGCCAGTTCGGGTCGCTAACGCCGTCGCGGGTCCAGTCATACGGGCCGGTGCCGCCAACTGCCGTTGCGGTAACGCTTTGGCCGGTTTGGGAAGGGTTGGGGGAAACGCTGCAGCTAATACCACCGGGCTGGGGAGTTGGGGTTGGCGTGGGGCTTGCGCAAGTGCCGACGCAGAGGTTAGAGCCGCTGCAGACGGTGTTGTCGGACAAAATTGCGTAACGGTTGTAACTCGCGTCCTGGTTATAAGTTAGCGGACCGGTACTATAATTAGTGGTTCCTCCGGCAACCGGGCCAACGTTTTGCGGGCCGCTGCCAAAATTGTCAGTTCCGTACCAGTCAAAAGTAAAGCCGGGCGGGACAGAATTTACTGACCAGGTTGCCGAACCCCCAATTGGAATAGACGAGGGATCAACAGTAACAGAGCAGGTGCTGCTGTTGGATGATACAGTAACATTACAAGTGCCGGATGTTGATCCATCAGTAACTGTTACTGTATAATTTCCTGCCGCGCCATACTGGGCTGCAAAATTATCTCCTGAACCGGAAGAAGGAGTGCCCCCTGGAGCTGACCAATTATATGAGGAGCCTCCACCAGCTGTAAAGTTTGCAGAAGAGCCAGGTAATACTGTTTGAATATCAGGCGAGCAGGTCACAACCCCCCCCGGTACTGCATTCACAGTTACCTCTACGTCATCAACCGGATACGGTTCTCCAAATCCGTCCACAACAAATAATGTGTATGTGTAATTTCCTGCAGACAGGTTTGAGTGAACTTCAGAGCCGCTGTCGCCTTCAAACAGCTGTGTGCCGTTAACATGGACCGAAGCGCTTTGTCCGGAAGTTTTGTTCCAGGTTATGGTCGGGCTGCAGGGCGCGTTGCAATTTATGGGGTCTGCGCTTATGGTTCCGCCAATGTCAACGCAGGAATTATTTACTACAATTTCTTGGCTGTTGCAAGTAACAACAGAATAACCAAAGGAAACACTGCCCCAGAAATAATTTGGTTCAGTGGTTCGTTTTTGTTGGGCAACCAATGCCAGGGTAATACTGTCGTTAGCTGTGCCGCTGTTGCCGTTAAAAAAGGTTACCGGAATCCAAACGCCATTTCCTGCGGCTACGTCGCCGCAAGCCTGAGGTGGGTTGGGCTGGTTTACATTCATAACAGTGTTGCCGTTTACCACCGCAGAGTATCCAACCTGGTCGTCCCAGGAAATTCCGCTGCCTCGCCAGGCGCTGGATATATAAGAATAGGGGGTTTCCGTTATTGTTTCCGACGCAACGCATTGCTGGTTACAAATGTCTGTCATAAAACCGTTACACTGCAAAGCCTTAGCGTTGTATTTTACAAAAAATATCAAAAAAGCGGGCAAAACAAAAGCCGCCAGCAACAGTAATTTTTTATTCAATGACAACATAGTCAAAAGTTAAAGATGTATCCCAAAAAGTAATGGCGTAAGCGTGCTTACTGTCGGCCTTTATTTCCCAATTTTCCGGGCCGCCCTGGGCGTGGATTGTGTAGTTTAAGTGAGCTGCGGCAAGGGATTTTTTTAGCGCCTGTTTTACCGCGGAAGTCGATTGCAAAAATTCATAGTTAGCGGCAATGTATTCGGTTATGCCCGTTTCAATGGGGCGCTTTATGGCGTCTTTAAAGCTTAACAGTTTGGGGTCGATTGTAATTTTAAGGCGGGATTCAAAATCTTGGCGGCTTATTTGGTATTGCGAAATGTTGGCGTCGTTTAAAACCTGCCGGCCTTGTTTTTGGGTAAGCAGTTCAAGATGGTTTTTGGCAGATACATTATTTGGCTCCAGGCTTAACACTTTTTCAAAGCTAATTTTGGCTTCGTCAAATTTGCCCAGGTCAAATTCACACGTGCCTTTAATGACCCAAACGTCGGAAGCTTCGGGGTAATCTTCAAGAAATTTTGTTGCTTCTGCAATAATCTCCGGTGAGCATTTTTTTTCCACCATTGTTTGCTTGAGCGCCAGAGTCTTGTCTGAAATTTGCTTTGTTTCCTCGTCTTTATTGCGGTTTAGAAACAAAAAAACAGCAACCGCAATTATTAGCGCTACGCCTAAAATAATAAGAAGATTTTTTTTATTTTCCATTCCTTTTAGTTTCGTCTCCAATGCACTTTTTATACAATTTTATTATAATATGAGCGTGCAAGTTAAGTCAAGATTTTTAAAAGTGGATATTTAGCCAAAATAAAAGACCCTGTTCTTCGCAAAAACCGCGAAAAAATGAACAGGGTCTAAAGGCTTTCAAGCGCAAACGTTAAGGGTGTAAGTTGACCCATGTCATGGTTTCTTTACCGTCGACAACCACTTGTTTTGTTACGGGCTGGTCGTTTTCATATTGCCGACCAAATATCTCCCGCATAATTCCCGGACAAGTATATTTTGAGCTTTGGACTATCATGCCCGGCATTGCGCCGCGCATGGCATTTTCTACATCGCTATACTGTTGTTCCATGGTAAGGGAGTGGTAAGGTGAATCAGGGGTTCCGCTTCCACTAAGACCGACCATATGGCCAATCTCATGGACAGCGTAACAGAAGGTGTTTTGCCAAACCCCCCCCCGGATGGTTGTTGACCATTTTTGGCCTTCCGTTGCCAAAAATTTTGTTGGGTCGTGGAAATCCCTCCATGTTGTATGCCCGGCTGTCGGTCCGCCAATATAACCTATGGATCCCAAAATCGCAACGTCACCGCTCCAATCAGGTCCTGGCCAAACCAGAAAATGTTTTACTCCGGGAAATTCTTCTCTGAGCTGAGCTGCGATGCTTGGAAATCCAATCGAGGATTCGGCGCGGTATTCTGCTGATGTTTTTTTGCCCCGTAGAGTGTCTACATGTATCTGGTTGGTAGGCAAGTCATAAAGAAAGGTCACTCTTTGGGTAAAGCTTCCCTGATTGTTGGCTGACATCTGTCCATCCCAGTAGAGCAAGGCGTTTTTAGCTACCTGGCCAAGACCGCGAGGACAATCCGGATCTTCCGGAATATCAGATGGGGTAACACATACCACCCGACTGACAGCAGCTGCCTGGACTGTGTCCATTGCAGGTGACGAAGGGAAGTTGTCCATCCTGAAGCCCCTTTCGTCTAGCGTGGATTTAATCCCCATTACAGCCGTCAGGTCTCCGGAATCAATGTTAACGACCCCGTTGAACTCTGACATTGCCTTTATCTGGGGAAAAATCTCTTCAACAAACTTGGGCAGGTTACCGTATGGCGGAAGGGTGGTGTTGTAGGTTCCGACCGGGGTTTTTGCGCTGTCGTAGAGCGTGATGCGTACGTTGTTTGGGGTTTGCTCTACGTTGGCAATTGCCATTCCAGTCGAAATTGTCAGTTGCGGGGTTTTGGCATAGTTGACGAATAGGGAGTGTCCTCTGCGCCACGGCTCAACATTAACGCTGGTTGAGATGGTCGTTCCGCCGTACGGAGAGGTGAAAGTCAGTGTTCCCGTGACCTTTTGGTCCATTGCCCAAAATCGGGCTGCTCCGGGAATTACCTGGCTTCCTTCGCACATTGTGGTGACAGAAGCAACTGCCGCAATTGTTAAATCGACAGTTCCTTCCGGGGCTACAACTATCCTGGTGCCGTTAGCGTCCCTCACTTTGAAAGTTAAGGGCTGGGAAATGCCGTCGGAATTGAAAAATTTTATCGCCGTACCGACTGCAAACTTTCCCAAGTTCCTTAACTGCGCTTCAGAGCTGTATCCACCCCCGCAAGCCCATTGCGGGAATACTCCAAAGCCGCCAACTGACACCTGTCCCTCCAAAGAAGGGACAAAAACCAATGCTAAAAATACAACAAACAGAATCCTTTTCACGTTTGCGTTCATATTTCCCTCCTTTCAAGGGATGTACAAGAACAATGCGTGCGCTTTGAATCGAGCTAGCGCAACACACAAAAAAACACTTGAATTGCTCTAATTCAAGCGCTTTTTTGTAGGCTGCCCCAAAGTTAAACTGCCGATATTTTGGCAATCGGCCGGTAATGGGTGAAAGTTATTGGATTTTTTGTAAGCTAACATTATTTAACAACAGCTTAATTTTCCGGCACAATCATAGCATAAAAGTGGTATTCTGTCAAATTTTACAAACTTTTATTATCTGTGCTATAATATAGAACAGTTTTTAGGGATAATTCATTTCAAAAACTAAATGGCAGACAAAAATAAAAAGCTAATACTCATAGCCGAGGACGACCCGGCCATGGCTGAAATTGTCAGCCACAAGCTTAGCATCCATGGTTTTAGTGTTAATCATGCGGAAGACGGCCTTAAGGCCATTGCTATGTTCGAGGAAAATCCGCCAGATTTAGTGCTTTTGGACCTTATGATGCCCGAGCTGGACGGCTTTGGAGTTTTGGAAAAAATTCGCAATAACAAAAACAAGAAAATAGCAGAAACGCCGGTTATTGTTTTAAGCAACTTGTGGAGCAACCAGGACATTTTAAAAACCCAGGGGCTTAGGGCAAACGGCTATATGGTGAAGGCATATTTTACCCCGGAGGAAATTGTGGCAAAGATAAGCGAGGTGCTGCAAGGAAAAACCAAAAGTTAATGCATATAAATAATTAATTCGATGGTTTGCGGATATCGCGAAGACTTATTAAGTCATCGTTAATCTGTAAATCATCGTGAGTAAAGGTAATTAAATGGAAGCAAAAAAGATTGCTTGTAAAATCGGCGAGGCTGATTTTACTTTTGAAACCGGCAAACTGGCCTCACAGGCCGACGGTGCAGTTTTGGCGCGCCTTGGTGACACTGTAGTTTTAGCCACAGCCATGATGAGCGCAAATGTCAGGAGCGGTATAGATTATTTTCCTCTTTTGCTGGATTACGAGGAACGGCTTTACGCTGCCGGCAAAATTAAGGGCAGCCGCTGGATTAAGCGCGAAGGCAGGGCAACTGACGAAGCCATTTTAAAAGGCCGTGTTATAGACAGAACTTTAAGGCCAATGTTCCCGGACGGTATGAGAAATGACGTCCAGGTTATTGCCACGGTCTTGTCTATTGACGGCGTAAACGAACCCGACATTTTAGCGGTCAACGCCGCTTCTATGGCTTTGGCTATTTCCCGCGTACCTTACGACGGCCCGGTGGCCGGCGTGCGCGTAGGAAAAATTGGTGAGCAGTATGTAGTAAACCCAACCCAAGAGCAGCAAGTCCAATCCAGTATGGATTTAATTGTCTGCGGCACGGCAGACAGTATTATTATGGTAGAAATGGGCGCCAAGCTGGTTAAGGAAGAAGAAATTGTAGAAGCAATTAAATTCGCCCAGCCGTTTTTGGGTGAATTGGTAAAAACACAGATTGAATTTGCAAAACAGCTTGGAGTTAGCAAAGCCGAGCCGACAATTGTTAAACCTAACGAACAGGTTTACGAAAAAGTTAAAGAACTTTTAACGGCCGAAAAAATTGATGCTGCGGTTTATGTGGTGAGCAAGGAAGAACGCGCTCACAAAACCGATGCCCTTATTAAAGAAATTACAGAAGCCGTTAAAACTGCCTTAGGTGAAATGGAAGGCGTATCTATAGAGAAGGAAGTATTTTCTTCGGTAGATAAAATTTTAAAGAAATACCAGCAAAAGCAAATTTTGGAAAAAGAACGCAGAGTAGACGGACGCAAACTTACAGAAACCCGTCCTATTACCTGCGAGGTTGGTGTTTTGCCCCGCACCCACGGCAGCGCTTTGTTCACGCGCGGCGAGACCCAGGCCTTAACTATTATTACTTTAGGCAGCAAAGGCGACGAGCAATTACTGGACGGTATGGAAGACCCGCTGGACGGGCGCTCTAAGCGCTACATTCACCACTATAATATGCCGGGTTACTCGGTGGGCGAAGTTACGCCTATTCGCGGTCCGGGTAGGCGTGAAATTGGCCACGGTATGCTGGCCGAACGCGCGGTGGAAATTGCTCTTCCGGAGCAGGAAACTTTTCCGTACACTATGCGTTTGGTTTCTGAAATTTTGTCCAGCAACGGTTCCACCTCTATGGCCTCCACTTGCGGATCTACACTCGCTTTAATGGACGCGGGCGTCCCAATAAAACAAATTATTGGCGGCTGCGCTATGGGTTTGGTAATTGACGAACAAAATCCGTCCCACTTTAAAGTGTTAACTGACATTGCCGGCATAGAAGATTTTAACGGACATATGGATTTTAAAGTTGCGGGAAGTGATGAAGGCGTAAGCGCGCTTCAGTTGGATATGAAAGTCAAAGGGCTTTCCGCCGACATTTTGGCCCAGGCGCTGGAGCAGGCAAAACCTGCGCGTATTCACATCCTTTCCAAAATGAAAGAAGCTATTGCTGCGCCGCGCCCCGACCTTTCCCCGTATGCGCCAAGAATTACATCTTTCAAAATTAAACCCGACAAAATTCGCGAAGTTATCGGCAGCGGCGGCAAGACAATTAACGAAATTATTGCCAACTGTCCGGGCGTTAAAATTGACATTGAAGACGACGGTTTGGTTATGGTAACATCTACCGATGCAGAATCCAGCGCAAAAGCCGTAAAGTGGATTCAGGATATTGTGCGCGAAGTGGAAGCCGGAGAAATTTTTGAAGGCAAAGTTACCAGGCTTATGGACTTTGGCGCGTTTGTAGAAGTGTTGCCGGGCAAAGAAGGCCTGGTGCACATTTCCCAGCTGGCCAACTATCGCGTGGGAAGAGTGGAAGATGTTGTTAAAGTTGGTGACACTTTGAAAGTTCAGGTTTCTGAAATTGACGACCAGGGCAGAATTAATTTAACCCACAAACCTTTTGCCGCTCCGGCTCCGGAGGGCGCTGCCGGCGCGTTTGGCGGCAATGACGACTTTAGGCCGCGCAGGCCAATGGGCGGCCATCGCAGTAACGGCTCAAGGCCCCCAAGAAGGAATTTTGACCGGTAAAAATTTGTGCAAAAATGAAAAAAACACCAAAAACAAAAAACAAACAGAGCGGGTTTACCTTAATTGAATTGATGGTGGTGGTGGCCATAGTCGGCTTGCTGGCTTCGGTGGCTTTAACTTTAATTAGGAACGCCCGTTCCCGCGCTTACGACGTCAGGCGCTACAGCGATATGCAAACCCTGCAAAAAGCCATTGAGCTGTATTACCAGGACAACGGAGCTTTCCCAAACGCTCCCATTGCCTGCTGCTTTGGTTGGGGTGTGATTCTGTACGATAAAGATTCCAGATGGGACAGCCAGCTGGGCGCTGCCTTGGCCCCTTATATTCAAAATATCCCTCATTCTTTGGGCCCAAATGATTCAGTTTTTATAGACGCCGGGGGCGAGCCTTACGATGCTTACTACGAGGGCGGCGGGTTTGTTTATATAAAGTTAGGGGCGGGGGCTAAGTTTAAACTGCCTATATACAAAAACGGGGTGCAGGATCACGCCGTGTGCCTAAGGTCAGGTTCTTATGTATTGTTTGGTTTTATGAATCAGACTGAAAAATATAAGAATGCCGCTTTGTTAGCCGATGACGGCTCAGGAGGGATTGCTAAGTATTTCAATTTTGTGCTTTATGGGGGTAATAAAATTGCTCCTTTTCCGATTGGGCCGCCAGAATGCCCGGTGTAAGCAAATGGACATGCAAAAGAAGTTTTGGTATATTTAAGCTGAATTTTATAAATTAATTATTAAATTTATGTCCAAAGAAACCGGGCCTAATTTACCGCCAAAAAATATTGATGAAATTTTGTCGGCGAATTTGGGTTTGCAACAGCTTTATGACCGGCTCGATGACGGAGAGAAATCCGCGGTAAGGGTAAATTATTCTCAATTAAGCCTTATGATATCCATGCCCGGAGCCGCTCTCTTAGAAAATATAATTTCCCAATATGGGTCGGCCAATAACGAACACATTAATTTCAACACCAAGCGCCAAGCTAAGTCGGCGGGCGGATCGGCATAAGTGTGAGAAAGAATTTTAACTGGTGAATTTATGGCGGAAATTTTAGAGCATCCAAATCAGGCGAAAGAAACAAAGCCTGAGATTGTAATACCAGAGGAGATGAAAAAATTGTTGGCGACAAAAGATGCGTATCCTTTAAATGAAAGATTTTTCAAACTAAACAGGGCGGAAAAAATTCAGGTAATAAGGGAGTTTGTAGAATTGAGGGAAGCGCAGAAGAACGAATTTACGCGTTTAAACGATTCTATGCAGCGCCTGGAAAATATGAAGCCTATGCCGTTTAATGAAAAATACTTTGAGGAAAATGTCTGGAATAAAAATTCCCAACCGCCAAAGCCCCTGCGCGCCAGAGAAGTAGATAAAGATGAGTTAAACTAAAGTATAGGATATTCAAAGTTTCAGCAGTCAGAAGAAACTTTGACAGATAAATTTATGATTGAATCTCCCTCCTCATATGAAAATTTAGCAGAATTTCTTCAAGTATCTGGAGCAAGTCCCGAAAGGATTAATCGTATAAGAGATATGCTAAATAAAGGACATACTTTAGCTTTTTTGGTTACGCCCAATTTTAATATCCATATAGGTACGACAGGTATGCATAAGGATATTCCTGTGCGTGGGGAGGTTATGGAAAAGGGCAGGATAGTAGGTTCAAGTAAACAAATTACCTGGGAAACATCAGATAATAATAGAAGTGTAGAGATTAATTCTGCTGATTTGCAAAAACTGAGATCCGCCATAAGACAAAAGATAAATAACACTTTAGATTTAACCTTTTATCTGCAATAGTATTAAATTTATCGGCGGCAGTCATGGCAGCAGGCACAGACGAAATTTTTTGCTATAATTTAAGCATATGTCTGAAGTTTTAAAGTCCCAATACAAATACCGGAAGTAAGAGAAATACAACCTGAGCTTAAAAGGCCTTGTAAAACTTTTGACAGATATAAGCGTTATGTTAGTATATAACTATGGGAAGATATGATATAGAAAAATCTTTAAGTTTTTACCTATTTTCCAAACCTGGTTTTAACGAAGGTATGGGTAGAATTTTGGATATGGGTGCTACCTTAGATTCTTACAATGAGAACCTTACAGGCGCCCAAGCCGATTATAAAGCCTTATTAGCTGATTGGATAACGGTTGGAAATGATATAAAAAATTCTATTCATCAGTATGAACGAGAATCAGCAGCAACTTCAAAAGCAAAATAACAGCTCCTTGAATAGGCAGGTAAGCGTTCAGTTGGAAAGTTTTTCTGGTCCTTTGCCTCCACCGCAAATTCTTTCAGATTATGAAAGAATCGTGCCAGGATCAGCCGCAAAAATTTTAGATATGGCCGTAAGTCAGTCTGAGCATAGGAAGTCTTTGGAAACTAAAGTGATTAATTCAAATGTTAGTAATTCTAAATTAGGACTGTGGTTTGGGTTAGTCATCGGTTTAGTCGGAATAGGGGCAGGAGCTTTTTTGGCCTTGTATGATAAACAGATAGCTGGCAGTGTAATTGGCGGCGGTTCATTGGCTTCTTTAGTAGGTGTTTTTATTTACGGTTCTCAACAGAGACAAAAAGAAAGAATTCTTAGAGAAAGAGAATTACAGAAAAAGTAGTAATAATTAACCTTTAAAAACCACCAAAAGGTGGTTTTTCTATCATGTCATATTTTGAAATTCTAAAAAAAGATCCGGCATCAGCAGCAAGAGCCGGGGTAATTCATACGGCGCACGGCGACATTAGCACGCCGGCGTTTTTGCCAATTGGTACCAAAGGCGCTATAAAATCCGTTACATCCGAGGAGTTAAAGTTTTGGGGAGCGCAAATAATTTTGGCCAATACATACCATTTGTGGCAGCGGCCCGGGGACGCGCTAATTTACAAAGCCGGAGGCTTGCACAAATTTATGAACTGGCAGGGGCCAATTTTTACGGACAGCGGCGGTTTCCAGGTTTTTAGCTTGGCTAAAATGCGTAAAGTTATGGAAGCAGGGGTAACTTTTCAGTTCGACTTAGACGGCAGAACTGAAATTTTGTCACCGGAAAAGTCAGTCCAAATCCAGGCAAATTTAGGCAGTGACATTGCTTTAATTTTGGACGATTTTCCCGGATATCCTTTTGAATATGAACGGTCAAAGGAATCCATTGGGCTCACCAAAAGATGGGCCCAGCGCGCGGTTAAAGAACATAAAAAAATAATGGAGTTTGGCGACCCTATAAACCAGGGCCAGAAATTGTGGGGGATTGTGCAAGGGGCTTCTTTTCCCGATTTACGCGAAAAATCCGCTCGCGATATGGTGGATTTTGGCTTTGAAGGTTTTGCCATTGGCGGCGTGGCAGTAGGCGAGCCGCACACCGAAATGATGAAAGCCGTCTCCTATGCCATTCCCCATTTGCCCGAAAATTCACCCAAACATTTACTCGGCGTGGGAACGCCGTATGATATTGTGCAGGCTGCTGCTTTGGGCTGTGACACTTTTGACTGTGTCATTCCGACGCGCGAGGCAAGGCACGGCAGGTTGTATATAAGTACACAGTATACAGCAGACAGTAATCAGAAAGCGGAAGGGTATTCTACTATTAATATAGACAACGAAAAGTACAGGGAAGATTTTACGCCCGTAGACAACCAGTGTGATTGTTATTTGTGCCTAAACCACACGAAAGGTTATCTCCGCCATCTTTTTGCCACCGGCGAGCCTTTGGCAATTCGTTTGGCAACAATGCATAATTTGAAATTTTATTTGCGGCTTATGAAAAAAATCCGCACAGCAATCCAGTATGAGCATTTTGACGAAATGGTAAAGAGTTATAAGGAAATAGGAAATAGGAGTTAGAAATTAGTTTTACAAAACCCCCTCTTTATAGAGACAGCGAATTTAGGGGGTTTTTCTATTGACAAAACACCCCTTTTTTGTTATGATGTTGGGCTTATCTGTTGAATGCTTTTATCTTGGTTTTCAGAAACAGCTACGCAAAAAGAGAAAAAGGAAAGGGAGGAGTCAGTGAAACGAAAGGCTTCAAAGAAAGTAGTGCGCCGGACTGAAATCGTCGAGCTCGATCGATTGACGTTATTTGAGGTCCGCTCTTTGAGGAAAAAGGAAGAGAAGGCGGCAAAAAGAGCTGGGACGCTGAAAGACAAGCACCAGCGAAAGGTCTACGCAACAGAGGTCTGGTACTTGATTTCGCTCTGCGTCAAAGCCATGCTCTGGCAGATTGAGCAAGAGGGCCGGAGCAGGTACGATCCTATGACTCTTAGCGGAATCACGGAGCATATCCGTGAACAGGTCGAGGCTTGGGTTATCAAGATCCGTATAGAGTGCGGCATGGAATTCGATAACCCGTTTCGCCTCTATTCTTCTCACGTAAGAAGAGTTCTGGGGAAAATGAAGGTTGACGGCCGCTACTTTCGGATCGAGGGACAGGCTGTGGTCTTACCGGAAGGCGAGAACCTTACACCCTTACTCGATATTCAACGTCGCCACCGCAACAGGAGCAGGTAAACCCGCGCAAGGGTCGGAGAGATTTCAAACTTCCGACCCGCGCATTTTTTATTTGTCCAAAAATAGCGGCTTTGATATAATAAATATTATGCAAAACAGCGATTTAATGGATAAAATAGTTTCCCTTTGCAAGCGCCGCGGCTTTGTTTTTCCGGGAAGCGAAATTTACGGCGGACTGGCCAACTCTTTTGACTACGGCCCATTGGGAGTTGAGCTCAAAAATAATATAAAAAATCTTTGGTGGGAGCGGTTTGTGCATCGCCGTGACGATATAGTAGGCCTGGACGCGGCTTTAATAATGAATACAAAAGTGTGGGAAGCCAGCGGACACGTCGGCGCTTTTAATGACCCAATGGTGGAATGCAAAAATTGCCACGAACGTTACCGAGCGGATCAAATTAATACCAACGAGCCCTGCCAAAAGTGCGGTAAAAAAACTTTTACCGGCGTTAAGCAGTTTAATACAATGTTTAAGACAAATCTTGGCCCGGTTGAGGACGAAAAATCAACAGTATATTTGCGCCCCGAAACTGCCCAGGGTATGTTTGTGAATTTTAAAAATATTTTAGATACAACCAGAAAAACTTTGCCTTTTGGTATCGCTCAGATCGGACAGGTGTTTAGGAATGAAATCACTCCCGGGAATTTTATTTTCCGTACGCGCGAATTTGAACAAATGGAAATTGAGTATTTTGTAAAGCCCGATGAGTGGGAGAAATGGTTTGAATATTGGATGGAAGAACAAAAAGAATGGCTTAAAGAAGTTGGAATTTTTGAGCAGGCGGTCTTTGTTGAAATCTCGGAAGCCGACCGGGCGCATTACAGCAAACGCAGCGTTGATACTGAATACAAGTTTCCATTTGGCCAAAAAGAACTTTACGGATTGGCTTACAGAACAGATTACGATTTAGCGCGCCACCAGGAAATGTCCGGCCAAAGTTTGGAATATACCGACCCCCAGACTAATGAGAAATTTTTGCCGCACGTGGTAGAGCCGACTTGGGGAGTCAGTCGAACATTTTTGGCAGTCTTGTGTTCCGCTTACCGCGAGGAAGAAGACCGTGTGTATTTATCACTTCCGCCAAAATTAGCCCCGTACAAAGTTGCCGTATTTCCGCTTTTAAAAAACAAGCCCGAATTGGTTACAAAAGCTCGCGAAATTTATCACGATTTACAAAAAGACTTTACGGTTGCGTGGGATGACCGAGGCAATGTGGGCAAGCGTTATTACAGCCAGGACGAAATTGGCACGCCGTTTTGTGTGACGGTTGACTTTGACTCTTTGGAAGACGGAAGTGTAACTGTGCGCGACCGCGACACAAAAGAGCAGCCTAGGGTTAAAATCGCAGAGTTAAAAGAATATCTGCTAAATAAAATTTAAACATGCCCGAAAACGAACCTAATTTGAAGGAGTTTTTAAGGAACTCTTTATCTTTATGTATGGATAAGGTTTCGGAAGCGCTTTTAAACAGTGTAGACATAGCTGAAGAGAACGAGGACCCTGAATTAACAGATGCTTTAGAAAAGTATCATGACAAAATCTCGGAAGCCAAAGTACTCATTGAAGAGGGTGCAAAAGAAGCAGAATCTAAAATAAAAGAAATAGAGGTGGAAGTTGAGGTGATTTTACATTTATTGGAGGAAGAAAAAAATAAGTTCAAGGTCCGCAGGCGCTTTATTAAAAAACCCAACTAGAGAGTTAAATTATTTTACATGGAAGCTTCCAGGCTTAAAGCACTTCAAAAGACGCTGAACAATCCGATTTTAATTAAGAAAAAAGAAAACCTGCTTTATTTAACGGGCAGGAGTTTTATGCACGGGTACTTGCTAATAAAACCCCTCACCCCGGCCCTCTCCCGCAAGGGGAGAGGGGGTGAAGTAGTATTTTTGGGAGATGGGTTGGAAAAAATTGAAGGCGTAAAGACGGATTTTTTAAAAAATGTGGGAAAATATATTTCAAAAAAAGAAGTTTTGGAAATTTTTGGAGAGTTTACTTATGCCGAAGCTAAATATATTAGAGCAAAGAATAAAGATTTAAGATTAAAGATTACAGTCAAGCACGACCCCGTAGACTATCAGCGTGTCATAAAAGAGCCGGAAGAAATAGAAAATGTGAAAAAGTCCATGCAAATTGTGGAAAGAGTTTTTAAATTGGTAAGAGGCAAACTGAAGGACACGGACGGGAAACGGATTAACACGGAGATAGGATTGGCAAAATTTATAGAAACATCCGGCTTAAAAATGGGCGCAAATGATTTGGCTTTTCCTGCCATCGTCGCTTCTGGCCCAAACGCGGCTATTCCTCACCACGTTCCATCTTCCAAAAAAATAAAATCAAACGAATCTATAATTTTAGACTTTGGTTTTAAGTATAAAAATTATTGCTCCGATTTTACAAGAACAGTATTTTTAAAATCAGCACCCAAAAGATTGGCAGAAGCTTATAACCAAACTGAAAAAGCTTATAATGGATCCATTAAATTCTGTAACACCCCCTCCCTAACCCTCCCCACGTCGGATGCACTCCGGGGGAGGGAATCTAAGCCTTTCCTCCCCCTTGATGGGGGAGGAATAAAAACCCCCTCTTACAATAAGAGGGGGTTAGGGGGTGATATTACCGGTAACGATGTTTACCAAAAATCCGTTAGTATTTTAAAAGAAAAACATCTCGAAAAATATTTCATCCATTCCTTGGGCCACGGGACGGGTTTGGAAATTCACGAACTTCCGAATTTATCACCTAATTCTAAGGATGTGTTAAAAGATAATATGATTTTTAGCATTGAACCCGGAGTTTATATTCCCAAAGTCGGTGGTATACGCATTGAGGATTTGGTATACTTGCAGGGCGGCAAAGTGAAAAAATTCATTAATATCTCGACTAAGCTAGAAGATAATGTCATCTAATCCCGAATCACCATATATGCAAAGAAATAGAGAAAAAATGACTCCTGAAAATGGTCGTTTACTTATTTCATTGGTTGAATTATCAAAAAGTGTTTTGATAGAAATTAATGAGTTGGACGAAGCAGATACAAATCAAGCAAGATTATTGGAACGGGGTAAAGATTTAATTCGTGAAATTGGAGAAGCCGTGGATAGCTTGTCAAATTTAGTTTCTTTATCTTCCGGACAAAGTATTGAATATTTCGAAGATAAAGTCGCTGCTCTTATAAAATCCATAAAAGAATTATGAAATTTACAAAAAGAATTTTATCTAACGGTTTAACTATTTTAGAGGTCCCCAGTCAGGACGCCGAAAGCGTAGTGGTGGATTTTTTTGTTAAAACCGGTTCCAGGTCCGAGACACCCAAAGAAAACGGCATTTCCCACTTTTTGGAGCATTTTTTATTTAAGGGCACTAAAAAGTATCCCACCGCGCTTTCCATTTCATCACTCGTAGACAGCATTGGCGGGGAAATGAATGCCAACACCGGCAAAGAACACACCCAATATTACATTAAAGCGGCAAGCAAACAACTGCCGCTTATCTTCGAAATTTTGACAGAAATGCTGCAAAATCCTTTGCTGGACGAAAAAGAGCTGGAGAGGGAAAAAGGCGTAATTATAGAGGAGATTAATATGTACAAAGACACGCCTATGTATGAGGTGGAAAATATTTTAGAGCAAACTATGTGGCCGAAAGACGCGCTGGGGCGGGACATTGCCGGCAGCCGCGGAGCGGTGTCTAAATTTAGCAGGGCGATGTTTGTGGATTATATAAATCGGCACTACCAAACTTCCAATATGATTTTAGGAGTTTCCGGCAAATACAATTCCGGCGATTTAAATAAACTTATTTCCAAATATTGGACAAAATATCCTAAAAAAAGATTTTATGGCTGGCAAAAAGCCCGCGACAAGCAAAACCGACCGCGGTTAGCTGTGCAGTTTAAACAGACCGAGCAGGCACATTTGTCCTTGGGTTTTAAAGGTTTTGCTTATGGTGACAAACAGAACCCGGCGCAATCGGTACTCTCGGCTATTTTGGGCGGCGGTATGTCATCCAGGTTATTTATAGAAGTCCGGGAAAGGCGGGGACTGGCATATTACGTTAGGGCAAGCGGAAGCAATTACCAGGATACCGGAGTTTTTACCGTGGGCAGCGGCGTGCAGGTGGGAAAAATTCAAGACGCTATAAAAGTTATTTTGCAGGAATTAAAAAAAGCCACCGTAACTTTGGCCAATGAAAAAGAAATGCAAAAGGCAAAAGAATACATAAAAGGCAAAACCACTCTGGCTTTAGAAGACAACCAGGTGCGTTTAGACTGGTTTTTAGACCGCGTAGCCTTCCACAAAAAAATTGAAAGACCCGCAGAGGCGTTTAATAAAATTGACTCTGTGACCGCAGAGCAGGTTAGGAGTGTGGCGCGGGATTTGTTTAAAAGCAAAAATTTAAGCTTAGCGGTAATTGGCCCTTATAAAAGCGAAAAAACTTTTAAAAAGCTTTTAGCTATTTAAAGTGTATTAGTTGTGGATAATTTAGAAAATCAATCTTAATTATGGTAAATAATTTTTGTTGACACATAAATTTTATTCGGTTAATATAAAAATCTAACTAAATATAGTAGACCCAAGATCCGCAAGTTAGTATATGGTCGCCTTAAGCTTGCGGGAAGGTCAATGGCGAAACCGGACAAGAGATTTGTGCGGTTTTTTGTTTATTAGTTGGTTTGAGAGGGGGTGAAATATATGAATGAGTATAATTATGCGGACGACCGCAGTATGGAAAAAGACAAGAACGAACTTGATTATGAGAGCGTAGGTAAAGAATAAATAAATTCCTGCCTTTTGTTGGAGGGCTAAGGCGGTTTAGAGGGATAAAAGCTAGTATGGCAATATTACAGAAGCGCCTTTGGGCTAAAAGAGCCCGAGGCCGAGCCAAAAAGGAATTACTTGTTGAAATTTATGGCTTGTAGAGCATTTATAAGGAGGCGGGAGTCTCCAGGAAATTTTTGGAGACTCCCATTTAAAAAACTAACGGTAATTAATTTCTAAAGGGATGGATATTATTTTTCAAATTATTTTTGGCGGTTTTACCGGCTGGATGCTCTCAAAAAGAACACAAATTAGCGTGCTATACGTTATATTTGGTGTAAGTGGGGCAATGTTTTCCAGTTTGTTAATGAATGTTTTAAACTTGCCGGGGGTTTATGGCTACAATGTTTACAGTTTTTTTGTGGCCATGAGCGGAGCCGTTTGTATTATATTAGCCGGACATTTTTTTTATAGTTTTTTAAGAAGGTCAAATTTTTTAACTGAACGACGTTTAGTTCCAAGAGAAAATTAATTAGCTTTTTAGGGGGTGATATTTATGTCACAAGAACAAGTAATGCAGCCGCTCTTTGGAGGAATTTCAGATCAGGATATTAATGAGCTGGAGGAGCTGCATTTGGACCATAAAATGGAAACGGCAGAAGAGAATGTTGCCCGTTTTAGTTTGTTGGGCAACCATATAAGTAAATTGTTTGCTTTAAAATCACATAGCTTGCACGCTGCGGCAGAAATTAAAGCCAGGCAAAATAACAAACTTAAAGAAGAAAATTAAAATTAATTAGCAGTTAACAAAAATTTAATTGCTAAAGGAGCGAGTGGTTATGCAAAAAAAGATTCCTACAATATTAGTAGTAGAAGACGAAAAAACGCTTTTAAAAACCTGGGCACAAAAATTTAAGCAGGAAGGCCTGGAAGTTTTAACCGCGCAAGACGGAGAGGCCGCGCTCAAAGTTGCCTTACAGAATCACCCCGACTTGATTGTTTTAGATTTAGTTATGCCCAGCACGGACGGGCTAATGTTTATAAAAAAGCTTAGGGAAGACAAATGGGGCAACCGCGTGGCGGTGACCTTTTTAAACAGCTGGAGGGATCCGGAAAGCTTTAGTAAGCAGGAGCCAAAGGAGTACCATATAGACCAAAATTGGGGCCTGGACCAGGTTGTGCAAAGTATTGCCGGAAAATTGGAAGTAATGAAATTGGGGCTTGCATAAAGAGGACAAGTTAAAATCCGTCCCGATGTTCAATCGGGACGGATTTTTGGTATAATAGGGTTATGAAATCATCCCAAGTCTTACAAATAGGCTGCCATGTTAGTGCTGCCGGGGGAGTATGGAACGCGCCAAAGAACGCGGCGGATTTAAAATGCGAAACTTTCCAAATTTTTACGCGTCCGCCAATGGGCGGGCCGGCGTCTAAATTGGATAAAGAAGCATCTGACAAATTTAAATCCGAAATGGAAAAATACGGTTTTGACCTTTTTGTTGTGCATTGTCCTTATTTTGTAAATTTTGGATCGGGCAAAAAAAATGTTTACCATGGCTCCATAAGCGTGGTGTCAGAAGAATTGAAGCGTGCCGATCTTATAGGGGCCAAGTATGTGATGACACACTTGGGCAGCACAAAGGATTTAGGGGAGAAAGTGGCATTGGAGCAGGCGCGAAATGGATTTGTGGAAATTTTGAAAAAATATGAAGGCAAAACCCAATTTTTATTAGAAATTTCTGCTGGGGCGGGCACTGTAATAGGGGATACTTTTGAAGAATTGGAGTTTTTAATGCAGCCGTTGGTAAAGTTTAAGACTTTTGGCGGCATTTGTTTTGACACCCAGCATGCTTTTTCTTCCGGGTACGATTTAAGGAACTTAAAGGCTGTGGAAGAAACTTTTAAGCAGTTCGACAAAATAATTGGCTTAAAATGGCTGAAAATGTCGCATGCAAATGACTCCAAAACAGACCTTGCCGGAAAAAAAGACCGCCACGACCACATTGGAGAGGGTAAAATTGGCAAAGGCGGGTTTGAGGCCATCTTAAAATATCTTTCCAAGGTCAAAAAAGAAGATTTCCCCTTGATTTTGGAAACTGAGCATGATAAAGTGGAAACAGATATCAAAATTTTAAAAAGTTTAAGAGACAAAATTTGAAAGGAAACAAAATATGAGCGAGTTTGAATCCGCAGTTTCTAAGTTCGAAAAATTGGGTCCCGGCTTTAAAGTGGAGTTTAGAAATCCCGAAAAGCAGAGGGTTATACTGCAAGAGTTAGAAAAGGCGGTTTCAAAAGGTCAAACCGAAGAACAGAAATACCATGGAAGATAAAATTCAAAATATTATTCATCTTATTAAACAGTCAGAGCTGGACGGCACTATTAAAGACATTCTCATTCGTGATTTGGAAGCTGAAGGGTTGACCGATTTTTTAAGAGAGCAGATAAAAGCCTATTGCGTAGAAGGTATGAAAAAAATTGATGAACAGATAACAGCTGCAAAAAAAGCATTGGACGAGGCTTCAAACTAGAAGTTGTTAAAAACATCTAAAAACGTTATAATAAAAAGGCTCGAAGGAGCCTTTTTATTATGAAAAACGAGAAATTTTACATTACAACTGCAATAGATTACATAAATGCCAAACCGCACATTGGGCACGCCTATGAAAAGGTTGCGGTTGATGTTTTGGCGCGTTTTTGGGCTGAAAAATTTGGGCGAGACAAGGTGCGATTTTTAACCGGCACAGACGAGCATGGGGCAAAAATAGCCAAAGCCGCAGAAGCCTCCGGCAAGCCCATTGAAGATTTTGCCAGAGAAACCGCGGCAAGCTTTTCTTTTGCCTGGGACCAATTAAATGTCGGGTATGACCGTTTTATTCGAACCACAGATGCCGACCACATTAAAAAATCGCAGGAATTAATTACAAAAATTAAAGACAACGGTTATTTGTACGAGGGTGAATATTCCGGCTACTATTGCGTGGCCTGCGAAACTTTTTACACTCAGACCGACGCGCCCAACCATATTTGTCCGGTGCACAAAACCGAGCTTGAATTTTTAAAAGAAAAGAATTGGTTTTTAAAAATACAGGATTTTTTGCCCGCTATAACAAAAAAAATAAAAAGTGATGAGCTAAAAATTTGGCCGGTTGAACGGAAGAATGAAATTTTAAGTTTGCTGGAGCAGGGTTTTCACGACATCGCCATCTCAAGGCCAAGCGTAAAATGGGGAATTCCTTTGCCCTGGGACGAGAGCCAAACTATTTATGTTTGGGTGGAAGCGTTAATGAACTATGTGACAGGCGCAAAATCCGGCAAACAGGACTTTTGGCCGGCGGACATCCATATAATCGGCAAAGACATTATAAAATTTCATTGTATAATTTGGCCGGCAATTTTGCTGGCTGCGGATTTGGAATTGCCTAAGCAAGTGGTGGTTCACGGCTACTTAACGGTTGGCGGAGAAAAGATGTCCAAAAGTGTAGGCAATGTGGTTGACCCAAATGACTGGGTTGCAAAATACGGCAGCGACGCGGTGCGCTATTTGCTATTGCGTGAAGTACCGTTTGGAGATGACGGCGATGTGAGCGAAGAAAAACTAAAAGCGCGTTATGAGGGCGAGCTGGCTAACGGACTTGGAAACTTAGTGAGCAGGGTTACGACTTTGATAGAAAAACATCTAGATGGCAAACTTCCCGGGGGAAAGCCCAAGGCGCTAGAGGGCGATGAAGGGATTGGGGAGCGGCTAGAAAATTTTGCCTTTCACGACGCTTTGGCAAAAATTTGGCAATGGGTTGCGTGGTCAAACAAAGCGGTGGATGAAAATAAATTGTGGGATTTGGTAAAGACAGATAAAGAAAAATTTACAGAAATTTGCGGCCAGGTAGCATCGGCCATTGTTAGCATTGCAATTCAGCTTAAGCCTTTTTTGCCGGAAACTTCTGAAAAGATTTTGCAAATTATTCAGGCGGAAAAAATTACCAAATCCGAGCCACTGTTTCCAAAAATCCAATAATCTAGTGTGCCATTCCCGCGAAAGCGGGAATCCAGAAAATAGATTCCGGATAAATTTAATAGCAATATAAATTTTCCGGAATGACACATCTTACATCCTAAATCCTATATCCTAATTCCTCAATGTTAATCGACACCCACGCACATGTAAATTTTGCGGCGTTTAAGGAAGACGCTGAACCAACCATTAAACGCGCGCTAGATGCGGGCGTAAATATGGTGTTGGTTGGAAGCCAAATAGACACTTCTAAAGAAGCAGTGGAAATGGCAAATAAGTTCGATTCAGGAGTTTATGCGGCAATTGGCATCCATCCCGTCCATACTTATTCGCAGGAATTAGATGAAGAAGAGTCGCATTTTATGACCAGACAGGAAGAATTTAATTATGAAGTTTATAAAGCTTTAGTTCAAAATCCAAAAGTGGTAGGGATTGGCGAGTGCGGATTGGATTATTACCGGCTTCCTAAAGACGGCGACCATAAAGCAATTAAAGAAACACAGGCTAAAAATTTTATTGCGCAAATAAATTTTGCCAAAGAATTTAACAAAACCTTAATTATCCATTCGCGTTCGTCTAAAGGAACTGACGATGCCTGTTTGGACATATTAGATATTTTAAAAAAAGAAGGTGTGGAAAATTTGCGTTTTGTTTTGCACAGTTACACCGGCAGCCCCGAAGTAGCAAAGATGTTTGTTGAGCTTGGCGGCTACGTTTCTTTCAATGGTATAATTACTTTTGACAAGACCGGCAACCAGGAAGCGGTTTTAAAAGTTGTGCCTGACCATAGAATTGTGCTGGAAACCGACTGCCCGTATTTAACACCCAATCCCCACCGGGGAAAAAGAAATGAGCCCAGCTACGTTCAGCATGTTGCTGAATTTGTAGCTAGGCTCAAAAGTACGAGTTTGGAAGAGGTGTCATCCCTTACGTCCTCGAACGCTCGAAAGCTTTTTTTGCTGACGGGCATGTAATCTTCGGGCTCTAAGAATTCCTTTGTTCATTTCCTCGGCATGTTTGGAGAGAGGCTTGCTCTCCGGTGGCCCCATAATAGGACAAAAGTAGCACTTAGGGGTTGTGGGTACAGTAACTTTCTTCCTTTTTTTCATCAGTCCCTCCTGATTGCTTGTAATATACCATAAATTTTATGACAAAGTATAATCACCTGAAAATTGAAAAGAAGTGGCAAAAGTATTGGGAAACAAAGAAAATTTTTGTTGCTAAAGATACTGACAAACGGCCGAAGAAATATATTTTAGATATGTTTCCGTATCCGTCCGGTGCGGGGCTCCACGTTGGCCATCCGGAGGGCTATACAGCTACCGATATTTTGTCCCGTTACTCAAGGATGAAAGGTTTTAATGTCATGCACCCAATGGGCTGGGATGCTTTTGGACTGCCAGCGGAAAATTATGCTATTAAAGAAGGCATTCATCCTCAAAAAACCACACAGAAAAATATTAAACGCTTTACCGAGCAAATAAAATCCATTGGCCTTTCTTACGACTGGTCGAGGGAAGTCAGTACATCCGCTCCTGACTACTATAAATGGACGCAGTGGCTGTTTTTGCAATTGTACAAAAAAGGCTTGGCTTACAAAAAGGAAGCCAACGTAAATTGGTGTCCAAAAGACAACACAGTTTTGGCCAATGAGCAGGTGGTAGACGGCGCTTGTGAACGCTGCGGCACCAAAGTTGTGCAAAAGAATTTGTCACAATGGTTTTTTAAAATTACAAATTACGCGGAAGAATTATTGGCTGACTTGGACAAATTAGACTGGCCGGAGCCAATTAAAAGTATGCAAAGGAATTGGATTGGCAAAAGCCAGGGCGCGGAAATTAATTTTGAATTGGCGGAGAAGTCCAATTATGTATTATTGCATGGTTTTCACGGTTCGCCGGACGGCATATTTTTCCCTTGGCTAAAAAAACAACTGGACACTCGGGGTTTACAATACCAAGCGCCTCAATTGCCTAATACTGACAATCCCACCGAAGAAGAACAGGTGAGTTTTGTTTTAAAAAATTGCAAATTTGATGAAAACACAATTTTGCTTGGGCATAGTTTGGGTTGCGTTGTAGCGATGAAAGTTTTGGAAAAATTAGACAAAAAAATCGGCGGTTTGGTTTTGGCCGGCGGTTTTTCCAGCCCTGAATTTAAAGACAAGCCAAGGCCTTTTCATAATACTTTTGATTGGCAATTTGATTATAAAAAAATAAAAAGTTCTGCAGGTTTTGTAGAAATTTTAAGCGATCCGAATGATTACGCGGTTAGAATTGAGCAAGGAAGAAATTTGCACAAAAATTTGGGCGGCAATTTTTTTGAGGTTGCAGGGACACAGCCACACTTTACTGCATCTCAAGAGCCGGCTATTTTAGAATCTTTAGTACCGAAGATAAAAGTATTTACAACAAGGCCCGACACTATTTTTGGGGCGACGTATATGGTTTTAGCTCCTGAGCATCCGCTGGTCCAAAATTTAAAATCGGCAATTAAAAATTGGGAGGAAGTTGAAAAATATCTTGAGCAGGCCAAAGGCAAAACAGATTTGCAGCGTTCGGCTTTAGAAAAAGAAAAAACCGGCGTGGAATTAAAAGGAATTAAAGCAATAAATCCTGCAACAGGTGAACAAATTCCAATTTGGATTGCGGATTACGTTTTAATGGGATACGGAACAGGTGCGATTATGGCGGTGCCAGCGCACGACGAACGCGACCGGCAATTTGCAGAAAAATACAGATTGCCAATCGTAGATAAGCCTTTGGTTCCTATTGAGGAGGCTATAAAAAAATATGGAAATGCAGTTACAAAATACAAACTTCGCGACTGGTTAGTTTCTCGTCAGCGATATTGGGGCGCGCCCATTCCAATTATTTACTGTAAAACTTGCGGACAGCAGGCTGTGCCAGAGAAAGATTTACCGGTTAAACTGCCAACGGACACTGACTTTAGGCCAACAGGGGAGTCGCCTCTCAAACGATCTAAGAAATTTAGTAAAGTTATTTGTCCAAATTGTAAAGAACCTGCAGAGCGCGACTACGACACAATGGACACCTTTGTAGATTCGTCGTGGTATTTTTTGCGTTACATAGACCCGAAAAATAAATCCAAATTCGCATCTCCCGACAAAATTAAAAAATGGATGCCGGTGGATACCTACGTTGGAGGGGCGGAGCATGCCGTGCTGCATCTATTATATTCCAGATTTTTTACCAAAGCTTTGCGCGACTTAGGTTATTTAAATTTTGGTGAACCGTTCATCAAATTAAAAAATCAGGGTTTAATTTTAGGACCTGACGGGGAAAAAATGTCAAAGAGCCGTGGCAATGTAATTAATCCCGACGACGTAATAAAAGAGCACGGCGCTGACTCTTTGCGTATGTATGAAATGTTTATGGGCCCGCTGGAAGACGCCAAACCCTGGCAGACAAATGGGATTGTTGGCGTGAGGAGATTCTTGGATCGCGTTTGGAACTGGGTGAATGAAAAGTACACAGTAAGCAGTAAACAGAATACAGAATCGGACAATGTGCAAAGGGCGCTTCATAAATTAATCAAGAAAATTACTGAGGACATTCAAAACTTTTCCTTCAATACCTCCATTTCCGCTTTCATGGAGTTTTATAATCAGGTGAAAGATGAACCAACCAGCAAAACATCGCTAAAAACTTTTTTAATTTTGCTGTATCCCTTTGCTCCGCATATAAGTGAAGAGCTTAATCAAGTTTTGCAACCAGTTGGTAAAAACCGCGGCCGCGGTTTATCCGTACTTTCTTTACAGTTAGAAAAATGGCCATCATATAATGCAAAGCTAATTATAGATGAGACGGTTGAAATCGTAGTTCAGGTAAATGGTAAGGTCAAAGGCAAATTAACTGTTGCTAATAATAGTGATCAAGTAACAGTCAGTGGTGAAGCGAAAAAATTGGTAGGGATTGATCAGGTGAAGCGCGAAGTTTTTGTTCCTAACAGACTTATAAATTTTGTGGTTTAATTTTATGTCATTGCGAGCGAAGCGAAGCAATCTAAAAAAAGATTGCCACGGGCCTTCGGCCCTCGCAATGACAAAGCTATGATTATCGTTGATTACAAAAAAAAATATCATAAAAAAATAATTCACTCTGCCGTTTTTGCCCTTAAACAAGGCAAAATTGTTGCGTATCCCACAGATACCAGTTATGGGTTAGCGGCGGATGCGGAAAATATGGACGCAGTTATGAAGCTCTACCGTATAAAAGGCAGGCAGTTTATAAAGGCTGTGCATATTGTTGTGCCTTCAATCGGCTACGGAAAAAAAATCGTGCAATGGAATAAAACCGCATCAGCTTTGGTCAGTAAATTTTTTCCCGGCGCAATAACTTTGGTGTTGCCATTAAAGAGCAAAAATCAAGGTTACAAATTATTATCCGCCGGTAACAGCACCATTGGCCTAAGGATGCCTGCAAATGAAATAGCTTTAGATTTAGCTAAATTTTTAAAGCGTCCAATTACAGCGACATCTGCAAATGTAAGCGGCAAGCCCGACTGTTATTCTGTTTCAGACATTACCCATCAATTTAAAAATAAAAGATTCAAACCCGATATTGTCATTAACGCCGGCAGGCTCATAAAACGAAAACCATCTACAGTTGTTAAGATTGATGGCGATCGATTGGTGATATTAAGGCAGGGTCCGGTCAAAATTTAGAACCCTAAACCCCGCACCTAAAACCTAATTTATGTTTAGTTTACATTTCCCACAATATTTCACAAAAAAAGTCCGCCAGGAGATTGGCGAAATTTACGCGCATTCAGCTATTGCCAACACAGCCCTTTCAATGATGGCCTTGTTTGAGCCTATCTTTCTTTACGCGGCTTTGGGGCTTTCGGTTATCCAGGTTTTATTGTTTACAGCCGTTGTTTATACAGTGTATATAGTTTGCATTCCAATAGGGGGCAAGGTGGCGAGTTTTTATGGATATAAGCACGCCATAGCCATATCGGTGCCTTTTCATATTTTGTATTGGGCCGTGTTAATTGCTTCCCAGCAAAATACTATGTTGGTTTTTGTGGCCGCGCCGCTTTACGGACTTTCCAAAACTTTTTACTGGCCGGGTTTCCATTCTTTAATGGCCCGTTATGCAGACCGCGAGCAGGTGGGCAGGGAATTTGGTTTTGTTTACTCCCTTGTCAGCCTCACACTTATAGCCGGGCCGTTATTAGCAGGCTTCCTTTCCAAACACGTAGGCTGGACAGGGACTTTTATAGTTAGCGGACTTATTTACGCGGTAAGCTTGTTTCCGCTTTTTAAACACAAAGAGATTTTTACCCCGAAAATTTACGAATTTAAAACGACTTTGGAATTATATAAAATGTTTCCGCATAAGTTTTTGGGCTACCTGGGTTTTGGGGAAGAAATGGTAGCCTTAAACATTTGGCCAATATTTATCTACATTATAGTAAAAGATTTTCAAAGCACCGGCGCGCTTGCAACAGTGGCAAGCTTGCTTGCCGCGGTTTTGGCTTTATTTATAGGCAGAATTACCGACCAGTTTTCTAAGCATGTCTTAATAAAAATTGGCGCGTTTTTTGGCGCATTGGTCTGGCTGGCCAGGTTTATTGCCACAAATTTTTGGAATACTTTTTTTGTTGACAGTTTATCCAGAACCTCCAAGGAAATATATTTTATCCCACTGACCACGAATTTTTATATAAAAGCAGAAACTACGCATGTAGTTCCTTATGTAGTTTTTTTTGAGCAAGCCCTCTCCATTGGTAAGCTGGCGGCCTGTATTATAGGCATTGTTTTGTTTAGCCTCACCGGCAGCTTTATGGTATTATTCATATTAGCAGCACTCTTTAGCCTGCTTTATATGTTTATATAGATATGCAAAAGTCCAAACTTCAAATTCAATATCAATTTTTAAATTTATAGATGTCATTCCCGCGCAGGCGGGAATCTTCAATGGCTAATAATTGTTAAGATTCCCATTTTCATGGGAATGACAAAGGAAACATATGAATTACGCAACCATTCAGGCGGAGGACCCGAAACTTTACGAAATTTTAAAAAGAGAAGAGCAAAGGCAAAAAGAGGGGATAGAACTTATTGCGAGCGAAAATTATGTCAGCCGCGCGGTTTTAGAAGCCATGGGCTCCATCCTCACCAATAAATATTCAGAAGGTTATCCCGGAAAAAGATATTACGGCGGCAATGAAATTATTGACCAGTCCGAAACCCTGGCAATTGAGCGCGCTAAAGAATTGTTTGGCGCCGAGCATATAAACGTGCAGCCGCTTTCAGGCTCCCCCGCAAATTTAGCCGTGTATATGGCGCTGCTTAACCCCGGCGACAAAGTTTTGGGTTTTTCACTGGACCAAGGCGGACATCTTTCGCACGGTCATCCGTTGAATTTTAGCGGCAAGTTGTATAGTATCATCCCATATTTTGTAAAAAAGGAAAATGAAATTATAGATATGGACGAGGTGGAAAAGTTAGCGATGGAGCACAAGCCAAAAATGATCTTAGCTGGATTTTCGGCCTACAGCCGTTCGCTCGAATGGAAAAGGTTCCGTGATATTGCCGACAAAGTGGGAGCGTTTTTGTTCGCGGACATTGCCCATATTGCGGGATTAATCGCCGGTAAGCAACTGGAAAACCCAATTCCTTATTGTGACGTAGTTTCCACCACAACCCACAAAACTTTGCGCGGGCCGCGTGGCGCTATGATTATGTGTAAAGAAAAATTTGCCTCGGCAATCGACAAAGCGGTTTTTCCCGGAGTACAAGGCGGACCTCATGACCACATTAACGCGGCCAAAGCAGTAGCTTACGGCGAAGCGTTAAAGCCGGAATTTGCGGAATATTCTAAACAAGTAATTAAAAACGCTCAAAAATTATCATCGGCCTTAACAGAAAAAGGCTACCGCGTTATCTCCGGCGGAACTGACAATCATTTAATTTTAATAGATTTGTTTGGGTCTAAGAATATCACGGGTAAGGAAGCAGAAAAAGCTTTGGAGCATGTTGGAATATCCATAAATAAAAATATGATTCCGTTTGACCCTAGAAAACCGCTGGATCCGTCGGGCATCCGTTTGGGCACTCCCGCATTAACCACCCGCGGATGCAAAGAAGCGGACATTCAAACCGTGGCGGATTTAATAGATGAGACTTTGCAAAATCGCAGCGATGAAAATCAGCTTTCCAAGATAAAAGAAAAAGTCAGGGAGTTTTCTTTAAAATTCCCGGTGCCGGGAATTGAATAATTATGGAGCTGGATGTTGTTTTACTGCCGCCAAAAAGTTTAAGCGCCCAATTGGGCGGCTTAATACTGAATTTGAATAAACAGGTGAAGTTAAATATTATTGTTGACGGTAAAAAACTTTTACCTCATATTTCTTTATTGCACATTGAGGCAAATGCAAAAGCCATTCCGCAGATTAATGCCGCTCTGCACAAACTGGCTTTTGGCACCAAAAGTTTTAAAGTAGTTTTTGGCAAAAAAAACACAGCGCCCGGAGTATTTAAAGCTTTTTTACAAGTTACAATACTTAAAAGTTCAAAACTTAGCAAACTCCACGCAGATGTTGTAAACCAAATCTCCCCATACAGGACAGGGACTGTGCTATTGCCGCCAAAATTACCAAATAAACTGCAAAAGCAATACCAAAAAAAGTACGGGGCGGGGAATATTTTAAAGTTTTTTGCCCCGCATTTTACTTTGGGCAGGCTTAAAAATTTAGATGATGCCAACAAGGCTCTTAAAATTTTATCCCGAAAAAAATTAAGTCCCTTTATAGGGAAAAGGATTGCTGTAGCTAAGGTTGACAAGCACCATCAGGCAGTAAAAATATTAAAAGAATTTAAATTAAAATAATGGAAATTTTTCAGGCATTTATTTTAGGGGCAATACAGGGGTTGAGCGAATTTTTACCTATTTCTTCATCTGCCCATCTTGTGCTTGCGCCTTGGTTGTTTAATTGGCAAGACCCGGGCTTGGGTTTTGACCTTGCGCTTCACTGGGGCACGCTTTTGGCTGTGCTAGCGTACTATTTGCAGGACATTTTTTTAATTATTAGAGGTTTTTGGCATTCGTTGTTTAAATCCACCCGCGATTTGCAAAATAATATTTACCAAAAACTTGCCTGGTTGTTGTTAATTGCCAGCGTGCCCGGCGCTTTTGTCGGCAAGCTGTTAGAAGAGCAGGCAGACAAAACTTTTCGCCATCCTTTAATTATAGTGGTAACCCTAAGCAGCTTTGGCGTGGTTTTGCTTTTGGCAGATTGGCTTGGGAAAAAGTTTAAAAATTTGGACAGAATTAGCAAATTGGATGCGCTTTTAATTGGCGTTGGCCAGGCTTTAGCCATTATTCCGGGAGTTTCCAGAAGCGGCGCCACCATTGCGGCGGGTTTGTTTTTAGGTTTTAAACGCGCCGACGCAGCCAGGTTTTCTTTTTTAATGTCAGCGCCAATTATCTTTGGCGCCGGTTTGGTAAAGCTGAAAGATTTTAATTCGGTTGCGGGCGGCCCTGAAATAATAGTCGGGTTTTTGTCCGCCGCGGTGTTTGGGTTTTTGTCTATAAAATATCTTTTAAGGTATCTTTCCAAACACGACTTTAAGGTTTTTGTTTGGTATAGGCTGCTTTTAGCCGGGTTGATTTTGGCCATATACTTTGTTAGAATGTAATAGCATTTTTAGCCGGTGTGGTGAAATGGCAGACACACGCGCCTCAAGAGCGCGCGCCTAACGGCATGTCGGTTCGACTCCGACCACCGGCACCAGATTGGTCAAACCCCTCTTAAAATAAGAGGGGCTGGGGGAGTTAATAAATGGCGTTTTTATACAATGATCCTATAAAGAAGGACTTAAGAAGACAGTTACGGAAAAATCAAACTCCCGCTGAAAGAAAGCTTTGGAATTGTTTGAGAAATAAACAGTTGCTAGGTTTTAAATTTTTCAGGCAATATGGTTGTGGCAGGTATATTTTAGATCTTTTTTGTCCGGTTTGCAGGTTAGCAATAGAAATTGACGGCGGACAGCATTCTGAGACTAAAGATTATGATATTGAAAGAACGGAATATTTAAAATCGGAAAATATTAAAGTTATTCGATTCTGGAATAACGAAGTTTTAAATAACATTGAAGGTGTAGTGGAAGAAATCAAAAAACATTTAACCCCTCCCGGCCTCCCCTTATTATAAGGGGAGGGGTAGAAAATTTATGGAAGAAAATCAACAGCCAAACGTAACAATTCAACCTCTAACGGAAACTATTTTATCTATTACTCCTACACCTGCGGTTATCCCAAATAATCCGCCGCCAGTACATCAAGCTACTCCTGCCGAGGAAAGGGTATCGTATTCAGATGCGAAAATAGAAGAAATAGAAGTTTCCAAAATTTCGCCCAACCCTTTCCAGCCCAGAAAAACCTTTGAGCCTACTGCTTTAAGGGAGCTGGCAGATTCTATAAAAGAACACGGGGTTATTCAGCCGTTAGTGGTTACAAAAACTCCCATTGGCTATGAGTTGGTGGTGGGGGAAAGGCGTTTTCGTGCGTCCCAGTTAGCAGGTTTGGAAAAAGTGCCCGCAATCATCAAAGAAGCGATGGTTGACCAGACCAAGCTGGAAGTGGCTTTAATAGAAAATATCCAACGCCAGGAATTAAACCCAATTGAAGAAGCGCAAGCATACGAGCGCTTAATGAAGACATTTAACCTCACCCAGGACCAGGTTGCAAAAAAAGTGGGCAAAAGCCGTCCCGCCGTAGCCAACACGGTGCGTCTTTTAAACCTTCCCGCGGAAATCCAGCGCGCGGTTATAGAAGGCAAGCTTATGGAAGGGCACGCGCGCGCGCTTTTGGGGCTCAATGACCCGGAAAAAATGCTGTTGCTTTACAAAATTGTTATAGAAAAGAATTTAAACGTCCGTGAGGTTGAAAATAAAGTCCGTGAGCTGACTATGAAACGCCAAATGGATGGCGTGGCGCCTGACCCAAAACTCCTTGCTATGGAAAGTGAGCTCCGCGGAAAGCTGGGGACGCAGGTTAAAATCCAGCGCCAGGGCCAGGGCGGTAAAATTACCATTGAATTTTTTAGTGATGAAGAATTGTCTGAAATTGTGGGTAAAATGGCTGCGGAAAGACGGGCTGAAGAAGGCGGGTATTTGACGGTTTAGTGGATAAATTATTTGACAGCTTTTTATTGCAGGCCTATACTTTTAGCAGATATGAAATTTTTGCACCAAAATCTTTTTGTCAACACTTACGCTTTTATTAAGAGCGTACTTTGGATTGGACATTAGGGGATTTTGGTAAGATTTAAAAAGCTTGCAAAACCAAAACCCCGAAAGAATAGGGGTTTTTTGTTAGGTTGTGGGTTGCAAAGTTAATCTAAAATTTTGGATTAACTTTGCAATTCGCACTCACGATGAGTGAAAGATTGCCCCCGCCCAAATAGCGGACAAGCTTATGGAGGATTTCTAAAACAGCTGGATACGGTCAAGTTTTTACGTGTCCAAACTTCCCACCCCCTTCACTGAGGATTGAGCGCAGATGAAACGAATAGTCAATGACGAACAAGCAGAGGCCGACTGGGTGAGAGCAAAGTCGGTTGAGTCGTTGCCCAGGTTGCTTAAAGACACAGTTGCTCAACGAAAAGATATTGAAAAGCAAATGCAGTCTATGGGCGACCTTACCGGCAAAAGTTTCAGAAGAAAGAGACATTTTCTGAGGCTAGACAGGGCACACAATCGTATGGAATTACGAGAAAAGGAAATTCGAACACAGATGGGCGAAATCCAAATCAATGTTCAGTTTGTCCCAAGAACTGCCACTGCCGAAGCCTGAGGAAGTAAACGACCAGTTCCAGTTTGGTAAATGAGATGGCTCAAATTGTTCCATTTCGAAAACAACCGACTGCAAAATGGTCAGCACCTAGCTTGGACGCTCGGGGATTCGTTTTTTAAGATTTTGTTGATGTTTTGTGTCAGCATAATTTTATCACAGCGAATCCTCGGGCGCTGTTTTTTATTTAAAAAACCGGCACAGGCCGGTTGTTTTAATTTTATTTTTTTAAGTTTATTTAGGGCTCCCAAAAATTACGAAGGCTGAACTGATATTAAATCCAAAAAATCAGGAGCGCAACCCGCCGAAGGCGGGTGAGCACGGATTTTTTGGATAAGGGCAACGTTCCGTAGGCTGCAGTGACCAAAATATTTTTTGGGCACGGAAGCCGAAGGAACGATTGACCCGTGGTCGGGCTGCCGGGAATTGAACCCGGTCTACATGCACCCCATGCATGCGTACTACCGGTATACTACAGCCCGTAAAGTAACTTCGATATTTTACCAACATTATGCGAAATTGTCGAGATTATTTTTTATATTAGTGAGCGCATGGTATTATGAATTAAGAATCCAAGGAGGATTTGTAAATGCAGCAATCGAGTAGTTTAGATTTAAAAAATCAATGGGATCGTCCGTGGTGGTGGGCTCGGGGCAGAAATATTCTGACGCTCAACTACATTGTGATGATCCATGCTTTGTCAGTATGCGGGTTGGTTTATACGGGCTTTGCCGGACTGCCGGAGTGGAAAGTGGTTTTAACCGCTTTTGGCTTGTGGTGGCTTGGGTCAATGGGTACAACCGTGGCTTACCACAGAGGCCTTTCTCACAGGGCGCTGGTGCTTAATCCGGTGGTTGAACAGGTGCTAATTTTCTTTGCGGTTTTTAACGGCTCCGGGTCTCCGGACACATGGATACAGGCCCATCGCCATCATCATGGCCATACCGACGAGTTGGACGACGTCTCCAGTCCTGTGCACGGCGGTTTTTGGTGGGCGCATCTTCGCTGGTTGTATCAATGGGAGCCGGTGAAAACGGAGTTGCATTCAGATATGAATAAATTCCGGTACACCGTCTGGAAATACATCCAACCTCCATTAGTGGTTTTCTCGGTGTCTTTTGGCTACTTTTTGTTCGGCTGGCCAGGTTTGTTTTGGCTCGGCGCTTTCAGGCTTGTCTACGCACTTCACATGCAGTGTTTTGTAAACTCGTGGACCCACCTGGGTGACGGCACAAGCGGCCATTACACGCAAAATCTTTGGTTGCTTGGGGTGCTCCAGGTTTTTTGTGGAGAGCACTTGCACGACAACCACCACGCAGACCAATCGTCGGCAAAGTTCAGTAGGAACGCATGGCAGCTTGATATAGGCTGGTTCTTGGCCCGAAGCTTGGAAGCTGTCAGACTGGCGAAAAACGTTAGGAGGCCAAGACAGGTTCATGCTTAGGCAAAGCCTCAATGGGCTGTATTTAAACAGACTAGCTGGCGATTCTTCCTTGTTTGGGAGAGTTGCCAGCAGTCCGATTTTTTATTTTTTTGAGACAAAAAATATTATAAAATTATTCAATATTATGAGCAGGCAAATTATTTTAGCTTCAATTTCTCCCAGAAGGAGGGAACTTATGAAGCTTTTGAAAATAAAATTTAAAGCAGTTGATAGCGGCTTTGATGAAAAAATAGACCCACATCTGTCGCATCCAGAATTAGTCAAACAACTCGCGCTTGGCAAAGCTTTAGCTGCTTCAAAAAAGTATCCAAACGCGATAATTATTGCGGCAGACACCATGGTTTCGTTTAAAGGCAAAGTTATTGGCAAACCTAAAGACAAAACTGACGCAATAAAAATGTTAAAAAGTTTTAGTGGCAGGAAACATTTTGTATATTCCGGAGTGGTGGTTATGGACGCAGCTTCTGCGAAAATTATTAGCGGTCATGACACAACCGTTGTTCATTTTAGGAAGTTATCTGACAAAGATATAACTTCATACTTAAAGTTTGGCGAAGCCATGGACAAGGCCGGCGGTTATGGGCCTTTGGCAAAAGGGTTAAATCTTATTTCTAAAATTGAGGGTGACGGCACTACTCAATTCGGCATGCCCCTAATGTTCGTTTCCAACGCGCTTTTAAAGTTGGGTGTGAAAGTCTAAATTTGCTATAATTATCTCATGAAAACTGCCCTTATTTCTGTTTACAATAAGCAGGGGATTGTAGATTTTGCAAAAGAATTAATATCACTGGATTTTAAAATTTTAGCCAGTGGCGGCACGGCAAAGGAATTAACATCTGCGGGCGTAGAAGTGCAGGATGTTGCTTCGCTCGTTGGTGGTGGGCCCATATTAGGCCATCGCGTGGTTACCTTGTCGCGTGAAGTGCACGCCGGGCTTTTAGCACAGGATAACGAGGCTGATCGAGCGGAATTAAAAACATTAAACATCCCGTTCATAGATTTAGTTTGCGTAGATTTATATCCGCTTCAAGAGGAAATCGCTAAACATCCCCTCACCCGGCCTGACGGCCACCCTCTCCCGCAAGGGGAGAGGGAAAAAATGACTTCAGCTATCATCGAAAAAACTGACATTGGCGGGCCGACCATGTTGCGCTCGGCAGCAAAGGGCAGAAGAATTGTAATTTGCGATCCGGAAGACAGAATAAAAGTAATTGAGTGGCTTAAAAACGGACAGCCCGACAAAGAATTTTTTATTAACAAATTTTGTGCCAAAGCGGAATTTACAGTGGCCGACTACGCTTTAGCCTCGGCACGCTACTTAAGCTCCGGCAATATTGACGGCGTGGTTGCGCACGAAGTTTCAGCTCTTAAGTATGGAGAAAATGGCTGGCAAGTGCCGGCCGGGTTGTTTAAAAATGAAATTGTTGACGAACTATCGCTAGCAAACTTTAATTTGTTGGCCGGCACAACTCCATCTTACAATAATCTCGCCGATGTTGACCGTTTACTTCAAACAATTACGCACATTGCGGCCGGGTTTGAGGTGAATCGTGAATTACTGGACCCCCGCTTTCGCGGGGATGGACAGAAAGGAGTTCCAAAAATTGCGGTGGGTGTAAAACACGGCAATCCGTGCGGCGCGGCTGTAAACGAGAACCCGCATATGGCCATTCAAAATATGCTGGAAGGGGATTTGCGCGCAATTTTTGGCGGAGTGGTTATGGTCAATTTTACGGTGGACGAAGCCGCGGCGGAAATTTTACTTTCTTACCAAATGCCGGAAGGTCAACGCAGATTGCTGGACGGAATTATTGCCCCGGAATTTTCTGCCGGCGCGGTGGAAATGCTTAAGCGTAAAGGTGATAAATGCCGATTTTTAGTAAATCCGGCTTTGGCAAATTTATCTAAAGCGTCCTTAGACGAACATTCTCGTTTCCGTTATGTGCGGGGCGGATTTTTAAAACAACCTAACTACGCTTTTGTTTTAAATTTAGCCAACGCGGAAATCACCGGCGAAATATCAGAATCTCAAAAAGCAAATATTATACTTGGCTGGGCAATTGGGTCAACTTCCAACAGCAACACAGTGACTATAACCAAAAATAATATGTTAATTGGCAACGGCGTTGGCCAGCAAGACAGGGTTAGCTGCTGCCAGTTGGCAATTAAGCGCGCAACTGATGCCAAGCACGACGTAAGCGGCGCGGCCGCTTACAGCGACAGTTTTTTCCCGTTTGTTGACGGCGTTGAAACTTTATCTTCGGCAGGAATACAAACTATTTTTGCAACCAGCGGCAGTGTGCGCGACATTGAAATAAAAAATTTTTGCAAAGAAAAGAAAATCAATTTAGTAATGCTCCCAGACGTGCAAGCGAGGGGATTTTTTGGGCATTAAAACTTTACGGAGTACGGACGGGTATTACGGATATACGGAATTAAATTGATCCGTATATCTGCACTAATCCGTATTCCGTAAAGAATGAAAGGGGGTGAAACAAAATGGACGTTATGGTAAATCTTTGGGCTGTGTTAGTTTGCGGAATCGCCGCCATGGTGGTTGGTTTTTTGTGGTATGGCCCGCTGTTTAGCAAACCGTGGATGAAAGAAATGGGTATGGACAAATTGTCGTCTACCGAAATTGCATCCATGAAAAAAATGGCCGGCAAAAACTATATACAGCAGTTTATAGGAGCTTTGCTGATGGCCTATGTTTTTGCTAATATCCTAGCCGTTTACAATACCGAAACTTTAGGTATGGGGCTGCAGGGCGCATTCTGGGTATGGATTGGTTTTATAGTGCCGGTTAAATATGGTGACAAGCTATGGGGTGGCAAGTCAGCAAAGTTATTTTTTATTGATTCTTTCCACTATTTGGTCACCTTGGCGGTATTCGCATTGATTATAGTTTCCTGGTAATTTACGAAAAAATTTAAAAATGGCTAAAATGTTCTTATTTTAGCCATTTTTTTATTTATTATCCACAAAAAAGTCGAAATTTTGCGTAAAAAATGGTATAATATAAGAAAGGTTTAATTAATACTTTTAGCATAAACTTTTGCTAAAAGTTGAGGAAACAAAAAATGGCAAAAAAATTAGCAATGCTGTTTGGAATAGTGTTCGTGCTTGTCGGCGCTTTGGGTTTCATTAGCAACCCAATTGTAGGCGAGGGCGGCTATTTCCAAACAGATATGATCCATAACGCTATCCATTTGGTTGTGGGCGTGCTTATGTTAATTATGGCCGGTAATATGGCCACTTTAGCGCTTAATCTTTTTGGCGCGATTTATGTATTGCTGGGCGTTATTGGTTTTGTGCAGGGCGGCGACAAACTTTTGGGTTTAATTGTCCATAACAGCCACGATACCTGGTTACATTTGGTTTTAGGCCTGGTTCTATTGGCGGTTGGGATGAGCACCAAGGGTTCAGGCAGTTCAATGCCTTCTTCGGGTGGAATGACCGGAGGTATGGGCGGCATGCCGTCATAAACGAAACATTTTGGAAAGGACAAACCTACCGGTTTTTCCTTTCCAAACATTTCTGCCTTTGGCAGAAATCCTATCCTTTTCGGAGAAGTTATTTTTTGCCACGAAATAAATTCGATGGCAAAAAATTTTTAAATACTTTGGTTCTACAATAAAAAATAAATATCCGAGACATGGCTCATTATGTTTGCACAGGCGGATGCCAGGGTACTTCCGACACCCACGGCGTCTGCAATATTCAAAGTTGTTTAAGGCATAAAGAGCCTTTAGCTGTTTGTAATTGTACTGACGGGATGCATAAAGAAGCTTACGAGGCGGCCCATCCGGAGTCCCAAGAGCAGCCGCAAGCTAAAGAAGAATAAATTAAAAAAGCCATCCCGGTTAATCGGGATGGCTTTTTGAAGTAAATTATCTTACAGCCATGGCTTTGCTCTGGGTTTTTATGCAACGCGTGCAGGCTTTTAAGCGTTTACCGTTAAAGACGGCATATTGTAAATTAGGAAGAAGCCTTCTTATGGAAGGTCTCATAGAGTGGGATCTTTTAATTGTTCGGCTGTAGATTTTGCCGCAAACGGCACACATTCTGGGCATAGGGGTTTATTTGAGGAGACAAAACTTACCAGTTTTTTCTCCTCAATACTCCTCTTTTTCGGAGGAGTTATTTTCGGCCCCGAGTAAATCGGATGCCGAAAATGCTGTTAAGAAATTAAAAAGCTTATTTAGTATCTAGGATAGATTAACATAATCTGATAAAATAATCAAGTATGCAAATTATAACAACTTTTGTCATATTAATTTTTTCGGCCATTGTCCACGAAGTCAGCCACGGGCTTATGGCGGAAAAGCTGGGTGATGACACGGCAAGGGAAGAGGGGAGAATTACTTTAAATCCCATTCCCCACATAGATCCTTTTGGCTCCGTGCTTTTGCCTTTAATGCTTTTGGCTGTGGGCTCGCCCATAATTTTTGGCGCAGCCAAACCCGTGCCTGTAAATTTTAACAATCTTCGCAATCCCAAAAGCGGCATGGCTTTAGTCTCTTTAGCCGGCCCGCTGGCCAACTTTGCACTGGCAATTTTATGCGTCATCCCCATTAAACTGGGTGTGGTAAACGACCTTTCGTATCCAATTTTGCTGCAGGCCATACTGCTTAATTTGGTTTTGGGGACGTTTAATTTAATTCCCATTCCCCCGCTGGACGGCAGTAAAATTTTAGCCGCTCTTGCGCCTGACGAGTGGATGTATAAAATTTTGTCTTTGGAGAAATACGGGTTTATTTTGGTTCTTATACTTTTGTACGCCGGTTTACTGCAAATAGTTTTGTATCCTGTCGTATTTTGGTTTGGTAGGATTTTTGGAATTGATTTCGGGTTTTAAAATAAAAAAAATGAGCACCGGGACCAAATTAATCCCGGTGCTTTTTTATTCAGGCTTTTGAGTTTTTTGTCCGGCCGGCTCTTTTGGCGTTGTTGAATATTTGAGTCAGCTTGCCTGCTTAAGTTCCTGTTGGATATCAACGGCCGATCTTCCACAGTCCAAGCAAGTATCCAAAAAGAACCTGACGGTAACCGTTACTTCTACCTTAGGTCCCCCGTCGGTTTCTTTTATCTCCAATGCGGCCGTTGCAGGGAAACCCTTTTTTGCCGCTATTTCCAGCAAAAGTTGGGCGTCGGGATTGGCAAAGCACCTATGTTGCATACCTCCTCCAGAGTTGTGTCTGTTTTTATTATCGCATATTTTGGCAAAATGTATTAAAAAAAAGTTCAAGCGCTGACTTCGTATCCACATTGGTGAATGGATGTCAGCGCTTGTAGGCTAGAGTTTTTTATGACTTCGGAATTTTCTTAAGCCGCCGATCGTTTGAAAAGTTTGACGGTGCTTTGGTTGCGGCCTCTTTCCGATCGCCTGAGCGTAAAAAGCTTGAACGGTTTTTGGTTCCTTCCAAAAAATTCGTTGATTCTTTCACGCCAAAGCGGAGTAAGTGCAACCGGCTGGTTGTTCGCTTTTTCCAGATTTCGCTGCAAACGTAGCAGCTCTTTTTTCAGTTCATTTTTTCGGGCAAGGTTTAAAATCTCTTCCCATTCTTCTGGGGTCGGTAAGCAGGGTTTGAAATCCGGGTTCATTTTACCCCCCCCTTATTCTGAGGTAGCTTTGATCGAAGCATTTGGGAGCAGAATGCGGATTTCTGTGATGCGTTCCCAGACATTCGATCGGATAATCCTGTTGGCTTCGGGAGTCCCTTTTATGGCTTCCGTTGCTTCATGATAACTTCCTGGGTGGATGATGATTGTTCTGGGATCATCCTCGCCCTCCCTTGGAACACTGTTTCCGATAACTAAAATAGTCACGTGCTTCCTCCTTTCGAGCAGTTTAAAATATCATATTGACACAGTAATGTCAAACCTGTATAATCACACTAATTGAATAAGAAACCTCCGCCAGCTGGCGGAAATTACCTTTATTGGTCACGAAGCGGGGAAGAACCCTCATCCGGTTCGCCAAAGGCGAACCACCTTCTCCCACAGGGAGAAGGTAATAATGATGAGCTATGCTCCAACAGGTTTCTGGAGAGTACCCAAAACGTGAAGCAGAAGATCTGACATCTTTTGTCAGTTTTTTTATGCTCAAGTTTATTCAGGAAAAGAAATTAATAAGTGGACAGTGAATAGTGAGCAGTGGGCAGTTTGGACCCGCTATCCACTAAGCACTACCCACTAACCACTAGGATCCAATGCCCACAATCAACCAATTAGTTCGCAAAGGCCGCCATGCTTTTAAATACAAAAGCAAAAGCCCGGCCCTTATGAGGAGACAGAACCTCATTAAGAACAAAACTCTGTTTATAAAAACCGGTGCGCCATTTATGCGCGGCGTGTGCTTAAAAGTGTATACAACCACACCAAAAAAGCCGAACTCGGCTTTGCGTAAAGTTGCCAAGGTAAAGCTTACCAACGGTATGGAAGTTATTGCTTACATTCCGGGAATTGGCCACAACTTGCAGGAACACAGTGTGGTTATGATCCGCGGCGGAAGAGTAAAAGATCTTCCCGGTGTGCGTTACCACATTGTCCGCGGTAAGTTAGATACTCTCGGTGTCGACGGGAGAAAAAAGAGCCGTTCTAAATATGGAGCAAAGAGAAAGTAAACAAGTGAGCAGTGTGTAGTGAGTAGTGGGCAGATGGCCCCACTAATCACTATCCACTAAACACTAATCACTACCCTTATGCCAAGAAAATCACGTTCATACGACAAACACACCCCGGAGCCTGACCCTCGTTATGGCTCGGTTAAGTATGCCAAATTTATTAACTATATTATGGAGCGCGGAAAGAAAAATGTTGCGCGCAAGATTTTTTACGATGCCTTAGACATAGTAAGCGAAAAAGTGCAATCGATGCCGTCTCAATCACCCTCATCCGCCGCGCCTAAAGGCGCGGCACCTTCTCCCGTCAAGGGAGAAGGGGAGAAATCCAAGCCTGCCGAAAAGAAATTAGACGGACGTGCCGTCTTTGACATTGCTTTAAAAAATGTAGCGCCAATTATGGAATTAAAATCCAGGCGTATTGGCGGCGCCAACTACCAGGTGCCTATGGAAGTTATGGAACCCAGAAGGACTACACTGGCTATGCGCTGGTTGCTTATTGCATCCCGTTCTAAAAAAGGAATTCGAATGGCCGAAAGATTAGCAGGAGAAATTTTGGACGCATACAACAAGACAGGCGCAGCTATGAAAAAGAGAGAAGATGTGCACAGGATGGCCGAGGCTAACAAGGCTTTTGCGCACTTTGCAAGGTTTGGTAGGAGATAGACCACTGATACACAGATAAACGTAGATGACACAGATGCCTGTGCTAATCTGTGTAAAAAATCTGCGGTTGAATTTTGAAAATATAAAAAAACCGGCGATCGAGTGATCGCCGGCAAGCATATCGCTTCGTTCGATTTTACTCTTTTCTCAGAAAAATAATGGATATAAATGGATATACGGGTTGGCCTCTTGTTGAAACCAATTCGTTCTCCTTTTCCCACCCATTATGGAGATCGCCGAGCTTTGTTATCTCCTCCTTTCGCCTCAGCTCTGTCCATTTACAGACCTTTGAGTCTACCGACAGGAACTCGTAACCAACCGCGTAAATATACATCGTCACTCCTCCATCTTTACTAATTTGGACAGCCAATAATAACACAAAATAGATTCCCCATCAAATCCGCAGCGACACCCTTGATCGCCGATAAATCGGCACGCTACGTCTTAAATCATAAATCTTTAATCTTAAATCAAACTATGGCCAGAGAATATCCCATTGAACTAACACGTAACATCGGTATCATTGCTCACATCGATGCCGGTAAAACTACCGTCACTGAGGGTGTTTTATTTAACACCGGTATGATCCACAAAATCGGCGCGGTGCACGAAGGTGAAACCACAACCGACTGGATGGAGCAGGAACGCGAACGCGGAATTACAATTACTGCGGCTGCGGTGACTTGCTATTGGCAGCCCCGTTTTATTAAATTGGCGGGTGATGTCAAACATAAAATTAATATTATAGACACCCCGGGCCATGTGGACTTTACTGTAGAAGTAGAGCGTTCTTTGCGCGTGCTAGACGGCGCAGTTGTGGTTTTCGACGGCAAAATGGGCGTAGAGCCGCAGTCAGAAACTGTCTGGCGCCAGGCTGACAAATATCACGTGCCGCGTATGTGCTTTATAAACAAAATCAACCAGACCGGCGGAGACTTTTACAAATCGCTCGACTCTATTTTAAAGCGTCTTTCTCCAAATGCTTTTCCTATCCAACTGCCGATTGGTTTTGAAAAAGAGATCAACGGAGTTGTTGATTTGATTAACATGAAGTCCTACACCTACAAAGATTTTACTGACAAGGAATTTACAGTGGGTGAAGTGCCGGCTGATATGCTGGAAAAAGCTAAAGAGTACCGACATCGTTTGTTAGAAAAAGTTGTTGAGTCGGACGATGTTTTAATGGAAAAATATTTGGGCGGCCAGGAATTAACTGAAAAAGAATTTTTAATGGCCATTAGAAAATCGGTTCAGTCCGGCGCTTTCTTCCCGGTTTTGGGCGGAGATGGCCGTGGAATTATAGTTCAAACAATTTTAGACGCGGTTACCAACTTTTTGCCGACCCCGGTAGACCGCGGCGCGGTAAAAGGTCACGACATAAAAACCGGTGCTGATATTGAAAGAAAACCGAGCGATGACGAACCGTTCACTGCTTTGGCTTTTAAAATTGCAACCGATCCGTTTGTCGGACGTCTTTGTTTCTTCCGCGTATATTCCGGAAAACTGGAAGCAGGTTCTTATGTGCTTAACGCAAGGACAGGGGACAAGGAACGCGTGGGACGTATTGTGCGTATGCGCGCGGACGAACGCGATGAAGTTAAAGAAGTTTTTGCCGGCGACATTTGCGCTCTTGTGGGCCCAAAAAATACTTTTACCGGTGACACTTTGTGCGACGTTGAAAAACCAATTCAGCTTGAAACCATCAAGTTCGCCGATCCCGTCATCAGCATGTCCATTGAACCTAAGACCAAAGCTGACCAGGAAAAAATGGGCATTGCACTACAAAAGCTTGGTGAAGAAGACCCAACTTTTCATATTAAAGGCGACGAAGAAACCCAGCAAACCATTATTAGCGGTATGGGTGAGCTTCACCTTGAAATTATCGTCGACCGTATGAAGCGTGAATTTAAAGTGGAGGCCAATGTTGGAAAGCCTGAAGTCGCATATAAAGAAACTATTAAAGCCACTGCCGAAGCTGAAAGCAAATACATTCGTCAGTCCGGTGGTAAAGGTCAGTACGGCCATGTTTATCTTAGAATCGAACCATTAGAACGCGGCAAGGGCTATGAATTCGTAGACGAAATTGTTGGTGGTGTTATTCCAAAAGAATTTATTAAACCCGTGGACAAAGGTATTCAGGAATCGGCCGCAAATGGTGTCATCGCGGGCTACCCCTTGGTAGACTTCCGCATAGCACTTTACGACGGTTCTTACCACGAAGTTGACTCTTCTGAAATGGCGTTTAAAATTGCGGCCTCCAAGGGTTTGCAAGAAGTGGTAAAGCGGGCCTCTCCAATTATTTTGGAACCAATTATGAAAGTGGAAGTTATTACTCCTGAAACTAATATGGGTGATGTAATTGGTGATTTAAATTCTAAGCGCGCGCAAATTAACGAAATGACAGACCGCTTGCATCTTAAAGTTATAGACGCATTTGTACCTTTGAGCGAAATGTTTGGATACGCTACAGCCTTACGTTCTATGACCCAAGGACAAGCCAGCTACACCATGGAATTTGACCACTATGCTGAAGTCCCGCGCAATATTGCAGAAAAGATTATAGAATCAAGACAGGGAATCAATGTAAGAAAAGGGATGTAGGTAAATAAGTTATTTGGTTTCGGGTTAGCGAGTTACGTGTTAAAATGCACATATGAAAATTACCAAATTTGAAGACCTTACTATTTGGAAAGACTCGTTAGCCCTCACTAAATTAATTTACGATCACACGGCAACGTCAAAATTTAGCAGGGACTTTCCTCTTCGCGACCAAATAAGAAGAGCGGTTATTTCCATTAGTTCCAACATTGTTGAAGGCTTTGAAAAAAACAATAATAATGAATTTTGCCGATTTTTAAGAATCTCAAAAGGTTCTGTTGGTGAGGTGAAAAATCAGCTTTACATAGCATCTGAACTGGGTTATATTTCTGATGCTGAAAGAATGTCTTTGTTTGAAAAGTTGGAAAAATTGGCAAAACAAATCGGAGCTTTTATAGTTTATTTAGAAAAATCTAAGGCTATTAAACTCGCCACCCGTAACTCGTAACTCTCAAACTCAATGAGCAATCTCCAAGACATCATAAATTTAGCAGAAGCCGACGGAGGCAAGTTTTTTGTTATTGATGAAAGCGGGGAGGCAAAGTTGGTAATTATGCCAGTAGAGGATTATGAAAAGCTTTTGCTCGGAAAGTTGCAGAGGCAGGTAACGGATGTTGAAGAAATAAATAAAGAAATTATTCACGCGCAGCTTACGGAAGACAAGGCTGCCGCACTCAAAGCGCCTTTGCGCGGCCCTACCGTTACCCAGGAGGCGGAAATTTCTAAAAACGATTTGCGCGCAGAAGTCATTGACCCCACCTTTGACTTTGAAGGCCCAAAAGTGGAAATAGACGATTTGTAATTTACTAAAAAAGCCCCGAACTTCTTAGGGGCTTTATGTGTTATACTAGGTATATGAAAAAAATAATCGCAACAATCTCAATTTTGCTAATAGCCGCGGCCTGTAGCAGGCCAATTTCTGACAACTACCAGAAGCCTTTAGACAGGCCGGCAACCACAACACCGGAAACTTTGCCAAAAGAAAATAAACCCGGCGGCAATATTTTAGGCCAGCCGGTTACCCTAAAAAAAGGGGAAACAGCTGTGTTTGAAGGCGGCAGGGTAAGTTTAAAAGTATTGGATTTTTACTACCAGCCCTGTCCCGAAGGCGCCCAATGTTTTTGGAGCGGTCTGGATGTTTATTATGAACTGGTTGTGGACGGTAAAACATATATTCATAATACCCCCGGCACCGGAATTAACGCGCCTTACGAAGTTAATTTAAAGGATTCCGACTATAAAACCTACGCGACCTTTGTGGTGAGCAAAAAATAAATGGTGCTCTAAAATTAAGAATCCTATGAAAAGGTTTTTAGTAATTGCTTCAATTTTTCTTTTCTCTGCGGCTTGCCAAAACCAGCCTCCGGTTGGAAGTGAACAAAATCCGCCTATTTCTGTTTCCCCCGCCCCCACGCCTCCCGGCGGCACTGAGCCTACTACGAACCCGGCGAACCCACCGCCTGCCAATTTAGGCCAGCAAGTAATTTTAACTGGGAGCATTGTTTGTTTAAAGCACAAAAATGTTAAGCCCGGCGATCCCGAGACTATGGAATGCGCTTTGGGTTTTAAAGAAGACGGCACAGGCAAGTATTATGGCTTAAAGAATTTTGACGCTTTAATGTTTGAAACTTCTGCCAAAGTAAAAGTCACCGGCACGCTGGAAGCCGCCATTAGCGATAAATATGAAATGGCGGCTGTTATTAACGTAACAAAAATGGAAAAACTATAGCCGCTAAGGGCGTTTGACAAAAGTAGTAAATATCTTTAAAATAAGCTTTAGTTAACTTCCATTTCGAGCGAAGCGAGAAATCCGTAAATACTCAAATTAATAGATCTCTCACTTCGTTCGAGATGGAAAATATCAATTATTAATTATCGCCTTGGATTCCATCACGGAAAAAAAGAGATAAACCCTTGGTACTGTATCGAGATCGAGAGATATAGTATTAAGGGTTTCTCGGGCGACTCGATCTTAATCAAGATCGAAAGAAAGGAAATCTGCAATGGCAGAAGGAAAATTTGACCGCAGCAAGACCCACGTTAACGTTGGTACCATTGGTCACGTCGACCACGGAAAAACCACTTTAACCGCGGCTATTACTACGGTTTTAAGTAAGACTGGCGGAGCCAAGGCCCGCGCTTACGACAGCATTGATAATGCCCCGGAAGAAAAAGCCCGTGGTATTACCATCAATACCGCGCACGTAGAATACGAAAGCGCAAAGAGACACTACGCTCACGTAGACTGTCCGGGACACGCTGACTATATTAAAAACATGATTACCGGTGCCGCCCAAATGGACGGTGCTATCTTGGTAGTTTCGGCAGCTGACGGCCCAATGCCCCAGACCCGTGAACACATTTTGCTTGCCAGACAAGTAGGTGTGCCTTACATTGTCGTTTATATGAACAAGTGCGACATGGTCCAAGACAAAGAACTTTTGGATTTGGTCGAAGAAGAAATCCGCGACCTTTTGACCAAGTATGAATTTCCTGGAAAAGACACTCCAATCATTCGAGGCAGCGCCTTGAAAGCTTTGGAAGGGGACGCGGAATACGAAGCTACCATCCACAAATTAATTGAAACCTTGGACACCTACATTCCTGACCCGGTTCGCGAAATTGACAAGCCATTCTTAATGCCTATTGAAGACATCTTTAGCATTGAAGGCCGCGGCACCGTGGTAACCGGAAGAATCGAACGCGGACAGGTTAAGATTAACGAAGAAATTGAAATTGTAGGTTTAAAGCCTACCCAAAAAACTGTTGTTACCGGTATTGAGATGTTCAACAAACAGCTCGACAGCGGTATGGCAGGGGACAACGCCGGAATTTTGCTCCGCGGTACCAAAAAGGATGAAGTAGAACGCGGACAAGTGCTTTGCAAACCGGGCTCTATTAACCCGCACACAGAATTTGAAACTGAAATTTACGTGCTTACCAAAGAAGAAGGCGGACGCCACACCCCGTTCTTCAAAGGTTACAAACCGCAGTTCTACGTTAGAACCACGGACGTAACCGGTGACGTAACTCTTCCTGACGGCCAGGAAATGGTTATGCCAGGGGATACCGTAAAATTGATTGTTAAATTAATTACTCCGGTTGCTTTGGAAGAAAAAGGCAAATTCGCTATTCGCGAAGGCGGCCACACAGTAGGCGCTGGTGTAGTTACAAAGATTATAAAGTAAACAGTAGACAGTAAACTGTATACAGAAAAAACTCCTCCCCGTTTGGGGAGGAGTTTTTGTTTGTAAAAGAAGAAACGGCGTGATCTTAGATCACGCCGTTCGCTGTTTTTTATTTTCTACCTTGAACGATAGAAACGTCGATGTGGATGTTGGTCACAGGCGAGTGCCACCATCCAGTTTATTCCCGTTACGACAATCGCCGTGCTGACGACAGGTGCGTACCGCACCATTTCAAGCGGCGCAAAGAGCACACCGGCAATGAAACCCACCATCAGAACTAGTGAGCCGTAAAGGTTCAAGTGGAATACAAAAAACTTTTTGTTCATGGAATCCTCCTTTGAGTCGGTTTTAGGTCTTAGACTACGACCTTCTCCCAACCAACCAATCTTTTTATTAGTATTGATTAGTTTGGAGAAGGGGAGAGAAGGGGAGAGAAGGGGAGAGAAGGGGAGAGAAGGGGAGAGAAGGGGTTGCTTGCGCAAGCCTTCTCTCCGGGAACTAGTAGTTGATTGAGAAGTTTTTTATTTCCCAATCGTGGACAGCAAGAGCCCTATGTGCAACAGAGATCCTGTGGCCTTTGATTTGGAGCACCCATGGTCCAATGGCATCGGTGGATAGTTCAATTGTCGTGCCTCTGCTCGACACGAACCGGAGCCCTCCATCTTGACAGGTTACATCCACGCCGACGTAGTCACCTGTCCTTTCATCTTGAACTCCTTCGATGTGGGCGGCTTGCACCGCCTCTGGAAGCTCGGCTGGAGTTTCTATACTTTGGGTTTTTTTGAGGAAGTACTCGGGAATCACTCCGCCTCCCGCCGCCGCAGACCTGGCAAAAGCCACGACCGCGGTTTTGAAATCGTTAAATCTCAAACAAGCTGTTGTTGGGTCTTCTTTTTCTTCTTCCATTTCCCCTCCTGAGGGCTGGCCGTCTTTCTAGGGCAGCCTTTTTTAGTTATTACTTTCCTTTACGGAAAGCAAATTACCTACAAAATTATTTTATAGACAAATTGCTTTCCAAAAACCAAGCAAGTCATTACTGCTAAAATTTTTAGTTGTTTTAAAGAACTTCTCCCAACCAACCATCGGAAGATGATTAATTCAGAGAAGGGGACGAACATCATGATGATGCTCGTCCTTTGAACTGAATAGTTTCAAGCAGGTAGGTTTTCCTCGATCACTGCTTTTGTAAGCTCGCGGTCTTTCGACTCGGCTTCAGGGTCCGGAACATCCAGTACCCTAAAGGCTGCCCACACCGCGTTTTGGCGTGATGTGAGCTCGCTTAGCTTTTGCCAGCACTCTTTGGATGACCCATCGCTGGGCGGGCTGGACTTTCGTTTATGATCTATTCTATCAATCAGCCTTTTTTTTGAAGCGGCTAGTTTGATAGCGATCAATGCCGCTTCCTTATTTAATAACGGCCCAGGAATACACAGACTTAAGTTTTTCTTCTCAAGTCTTACTACGGCTATGTCGTAGTAAGTTTCTGTGTAGTCATCGCTCTCCCACTCAATGACCAAGGCGTGGTCGTCACGGCAATCCAGAATCGCATCGAATATCAACGCAAAACATAGATTTGCCACTTTATATTCGGAAACGTTTTTAGCTTGGTCGGCCAAATTGAACAGAGCAACGATCCATTCGATATTCATTTGTAATCCTCCTTAAACAGAACGATTTGTCTGTTTTCGCAGGGGGTTTGTTTTTTGGTAGCAATCTAGTCCGATTGCTACAGTGTTCCTGCGCTCCGCAGGATTTGTAATTATAGCATTTTTTAAGAATTTTGTCAATAGACTATAATTCCTTGACAAAACCCTCAAATGCGTTTAAACTATTGCAAGTGCTCAATCTAGTTCGTTGAAATCCGCTGAAAATACGCAGATTAGGACGCTGATTGAACGCTGAACTTAATCAGTATCTTTCAAATGGACAAAGACGTATCTGCGCCAAAAATCCGCATAAAGATAAGGGCTTACGACCACAAGTTGATCGACCAAAGCTCTAAACAGATAGTGGACACTGCCAAGAGAACTGGCGCGTCTATTTCCGGTCCTGTGCCTCTTCCAACCGAAAAGAGTAAGTACACCGTACTTCGCTCCACTTTCGTCCACAAAGACAGCCGCGAACAGTTTGAAATGCGCGTGCACAAACGGCTGATTGATATTCTAAATGCCACTCCAAAAACTATAGACTCATTGACCAATTTGAATTTACCGGCCGGCGTCGATGTCGAGATAAAAATGTCATAAAGATTTTGTAAGTTAGTTCCTATCGCCCAAAGCAAAAGCGCTCAAGCAATTGGACAACGATTTACTCACATAAGTACAAATAGAATTTTTCTATGTGTATTGATGCGGGCAAATCGGCCCGCTTTTTAAATTAATTAGAATTAAGTAAAATTGATAAATTAAATAGAATTGATAGAAATTTTATTTAATTTTACTTAATTTTTAAATTTTATTTAATGAATTTCTTGGTTGGCCACAAACTTAATATGACTCAGTACTTTGACGAAGCCAGCGGTGAAGTTGTTCCCGTAACGGTTATTAAAGCTGGCCCAATGGTAGTTACCCAAGTTAAGTCAGCAGAAGGTAAGGACAAATATAATGCCGTTCAAGTTGGCATGGGAAAAAAGAAAAGAGTATCTAAATCTGTTAAGGGACACTTAAAGGAATTAGGTGTATTTGCCGTTTTATCTGAGTTTAGAGTTCCAGATGTGAAAGACATTCAACCCGGCCAAAAGCTTCACATAGACGGCTTTGTGCCCGGTGAATTGGTAAATGTTATTGGCGTAAGCAAGGGTCGCGGTTTTGCCGGTGCAATGAAGCGCCACGGATTTAAAGGTTTCCCGGCCAGCCACGGTCATAATAAACCCAGAAGTGTAGGTTCCATTGGTCAACGTTTCCCGCAGCACGTAAGAAAAGGTATGCGCATGTCAGGGCACATGGGCGTGGATCAAGTTACTGTAAAGAATTTACAGGTTGTAGAAGTGGACGTGGCCAAGAATCTTATTACTTTAAAGGGTGCGGTGCCAGGACACAGAAACGGCCTTGTTAAAGTGGTATCTACAGGAATAGTTAAACCGTTGGTAAAAATTGAGGTAGTGAAGGAAGAGAAAAAGAAAAAGTAAATACAAATATACGAATGCACAAATGATACTGATAACCACAAATTTCAATAGTCAAAATCCGTAGTTATTTGTTTCATTTGTGCATTTGTAAATTTGTATCTTTAATTTATGAAAGTATCTGTTTACAACCAAAAAGGTGAAGTAGTCGGCGACATTGAGCTTAACTCAAAGATTTTTGAAGTTAAACCCAACGAGCACCTTTTAGCCGAAGCTGTCAGAATTCAAATGGCCAACTCCCGCAGCATTGGCGGTCATACCAAAACCCGCGGCGAAGTTAGCGGTGGCGGCAGAAAGCCCTGGAAGCAAAAAGGCACCGGCCGAGCCCGCGTTGGCTCAACCCGAAGCCCAATTTGGAGACATGGTGGTATTACTTTTGGTCCTCGTTCCAACAGAAACTGGGAATTAAAGTTAAACAAGAAGGCCAAAACTCAAGCGCTATTTATGGGCCTTTCCGATAAAGCCAAAGACAAGCAGTTTATTGTTGTTGATTCTTTTACTTTGGAGCAACCAAAGACCAAAGAGTTTAACAAAACTTTATCTACATTAAATTCCGGAATCAAGTTCAGCGGCAAAAAGCAGTTATTGGTAGTCGCGAAAAAAGACGACAAAATAATTAGAAGCAGCCGCAATATTAAATCGGTTAAAACAGTTTTGGCCAACAGCTTAAACATTTTAGATGTTTTAAAAGCCGATAGTATGGTGGTTTTAAAAGACAGCTTACCGGTAATTGAAAAGACTTATTTAAAGAAGTAAACAAGTGAGCAGTGCACAGTGATCAGTGATTAGAACTGACCACTACCCACTACCCACTGACCACTCACAAATGGCTTTATTTTCCAGAAAAAAAGAAGAAGTTACTGACACCAAGTACGAAGTATCAACGGATGAAAAATCCGGCGGTATTACACTTGCCAAAGTCCCAAGCGTTTTAGTCCAGCCAAGAATTTCGGAAAAAGCCGGCCATTTGGTGAAATTAAATAAGTACGTTTTTAAAGTTAAAGGTAATGCCAACAAAGTGGAAGTTAAAAAGGCTGTTGAACAGACTTATAAAGTAAAAGTCACCCAAGTTAACATAATTAGGAATTTAGGCAAGACAAAGAATTTTGGCAACAGAAGCGGAATTACAAGTGGCTTTAAAAAAGCAATTGTAACTTTAAGAAAAGGCGATAGCATACAAGGATTAACAGATGTAGTGTAAACTCTACGGATTACGGATTTGTACGGACATACGGAAATGCAATTCCGTAAATCCGTAAAGTTCTGTACTCCGTAGAAATATTTAAGCAATATACATGGCGGTAAAAATTTACAAACCAACCAGCGCAGGCAGACGTATCCATTCGGTTACGGATTATTCGGTTTTATTTAAAAAGCATAAAACGCCCAAGCACTTAATTGCCTCCAAAGCCAAGCCGGCCGGTAGGAATAATTCAGGTAAGATAACCGTAAGGCACCAGGGTGGCGGCGCAATTCGCAAAGTTCGTATTGTAGATTTTTCTCGCCAAGATAAAAAGAACATTCCTGCATTGGTCAAAAGCATTGAATACGACCCAACCCGCACTGCATTTATTTCGCTCTTAGCTTATACTGACGGCGAAAAGAGATATATGCTTACCCCGCAAGGCGTAAAAGTCGGCGACAAAGTTATGTTTGGCGAACAGGCCGAAATTTTGCCCGGTAACCGTTTAGCTTTAAAAAATATTCCTGTTGGAACTTTAATTCATGACATTGAGCTCATCCCCGGCCAGGGCGGCAAAATTGCAAGATCCGCAGGTTCTTATGCTACACTCCAGACTGTTGAAGCCGGATATGCTTTGCTGAAAATGCCAAGCGGTGAAATCCGCAAAGTTAGGGACACTTCACTGGCTTCTATTGGCCAGTTGGCTAACTCGGACTGGATGAATGTTAGAATCGGTAAAGCAGGAAGAAGCCGTCATATGGGCTGGAGACCGTCTGTCCGCGGTAAAGCTATGAACCCGGTAGACCACCCTCACGGTGGTGGTGAAGGCCATAACCCAATTGGTATGAAATATCCAAAAACTCCTTGGGGCAAACACGCGCTCGGAGTTAAGACCAGAAGGCAGAAGAAATATTCTAACCAAATGATTATTAAACGCAGAAGCAAATAACAGTAAATAAGTTAATAAGTGAATCAGTAAATAAGGCTTATTAACTTACTAGCTTATCCACTTATTAGCTAACCTTATGTCACGATCATCTAAAAAAGGACCATACGTAGACCCACGAGTACTCAAAAAAGTGCTCAACGGTAAAGCCGGCAAGGATCAAATTAAAACCTGGTCCCGCGCCTGCACAATTGCCCCCGAATTCGTAGGCTTTACTTTTTTAGTGCATAACGGACGTGCCCACACCTCGGTATTCGTAACGGAAAATATGGTCGGACATAAGCTCGGCGAATTTTCACCTACGCGCAAATTCATCCGCCATGGCGGTAAGATGGCTAAAGAACAGGAAATGGCCAAGGCAGAGGCAGAGAAAGCAAAATTAGCGTCCGCAAAGGAAGAACCCAAGAAGTAACAAGTGACAGGTAACAGGTGACAGGTAGCTGTAACCCGTAACCCGTCACTCGTAACTAAACTATATGGCCAATAATCAGACACAATCAAATACCAAACTTGTTACCGCCAGCGCGAGGCATCTTCATCTTGCCCCGAGAAAAATGCGCTTGGTGACAAATATGGTAAAAGGCATGAATGCTGTCGACGCCATTACCCAACTTCAGCACACAGAAAAAAAGGCGGCTGATATGTTAATTAAACTTATCCAATCTGCAATTGCGAATGCAAAAAATAATTTTGCGTTAGACCCCGAACATCTGTTTATAAAGAGCATTTCGGCGGACATGGGCAAAGTAATGAAACGTTACTTCCCGCGTGCCCGCGGCAGTGCTTTTGTAATCCGCAGGAAAATGAGCCACGTAAACATTGTTTTGGAAGAAAGAAAACAGGGCAAAGCCAGCAAGTCCCGCGCCTTAGGTTTCTTAAATAGAAAACCTGCCGAGGAAAAGTCCGAAAATGTTGACCAAAAAGACGCGGTGGCCAAACCCGCGGTAAAAGAAGAAGGCAAGAAACCGCAGTTGTTTAAGAGCGAAGAGCAGACCAAGATGAACAAAATCCAGAACAAGAGAAGGCTGTTTAATAGAAAGAGCGGAGAATAGAATAATTGACAAGATTTATAAGAATGACAAGAATTAAAAAAATCATGCTCAATCATTTAAATCTTAGTTAATCTTACTTAATCAATTTTATGGGTCATAAAATCAATCCTATATCTTTAAGATTAAACATTACTAACGACACTTGGAAATCCAGATGGTTTTCCAAGAGCCATTTTATAAAGCAACTCCGCGAAGACGTTAAAATCCGCGAGTACTTGGAAAAGCATTTAAAAAAGGCCGGCTTGGTTAGGATTGATATTGAACGCTTAAACGACGGCACTATCACAGTCATTATTAAAACTACTAAACCGGGATTAATTATTGGCAAAGGCGGCGCCGGGATTGAAGAACTCAAGAAAAAGATTAAGCAAAAGCTCAAGATTAAACAGGAATTGAAGGTAAATATAGAGGAAATTAGGGATGTTAACTTGCAGGCCCAGGTAATTGCTAACGGGATTGTTGAGCAACTGGAAAAGCGCGTAGCTTTTAGGCGCTTAATGAAACAATCACTCGAGCAAATTATGAACGCCGGTGCCAAGGGCGCGAAAGTCGCAATCGGCGGGCGTTTAAACGGAGCTGATATTGCCAGAACCGAACATTTGTCTTCCGGAAAAATCCCGCTTCACACACTCAGGGCCGATATAGATTTTGCAAGATCAACAGCATTTACCACTTACGGAACAGTTGGAGTTAAGGTCTGGATATACAAAGGCGATGTGTTTGAAGAAAAGAAAGCAAACAGATAAACACGGATGAATGCAAACGGAAGAACACGGATCCGTGTTAATCAATAATTAATCAGTGTTAATTAGTTTCAAATATGTTTATCCCTAAAAAACTTAAACACCCCGGTAGCAGAACCTTCGGTTCGCTACGGGGCGAGGGTCAAAATACCTAACGTTTAGTTTACTATCAGAATTTAATTTATATGTTCATTCCGAAAAAGTTGAAACACCGCAAACACCATCGCGGTCATAACAAGGGCAAAGCCATGGCGGGAAATGAAATTTCCTTCGGCTCTTTTGCTTTAAAAGCTATGGAAAGCTCTTGGGTAACCGCGCGCCAGATTGAAGCCGCCAGAAGGGCAATGACCCGCTACGTGCAAAGAGGCGGAAAAATTTGGATTCGCGTTTTTGCCGACAAACCCGTAACCTTACACGGTAACGAAAGCCCTATGGGTGGCGGTAAAGGTGCGGTTGACCATTTTGTCTCGGTTGTTAAAAAAGGGAAAATTTTATTTGAAATGGACGGCGTCACAAAACAGCAAGCCCAGGAAGCCATGAGGCTTGCCAGCTATAAATTGCCTGTGAAATCCAGATTTTTAGAGAAAGCACATAGAGGCTAGCATTTAAGTAGTAGGTAGTAAGTAGTAAGGGGTATAAAAATAAATCCCATTCTACATACTACTTACTACAGACTACTAACTAACATATGAAATTTACAGAATTAAAAACTAAGTCAGAAGCGGAAATTAAGCAATTGCTTATTGAGCTGCGGCAGAAGGTGCACGACTTGTCAGTTAAGCTGAAATTGAATCAGGTTAAAAATAACCAGGAATTAAAAGCGACTAAGAAAGATATTGCGAGAATAATGACTTTTTTAGCAAACAGATAAACACGGAGACTGCAAACGGAAGAACACGGATCCGTGTAATCAGTAATTAATCGGTGTTAATCAATATATGGAATCAACAAGCATAAAAAAACAGCAAATGACAGGAATAGTCGTGTCCGACAAAATGGACAAGACCGTGGTGGTTTTGGTAAGCCAAAGAAAACGCCATGCTAAATATCACAAATCCTATACCGTTTCCAAAAAGTTTAAAGCACACGACGAGAAGAACGAGTATAAGACGGGGGACAAAGTGGTAATTGAGTCTATTAAGCCCAAGAGCAAGGAAAAAAGATTTGCAGTAATTAGTAAAGTATAAAAAGTAAACAGTACACAGTGCTCAGTAAACAGATCTGACTACTGTATACTGACTACTGAGAACTAAATAATATGTTACAAGTAAGATCCTGGATTAAAATAGCTGACAACACCGGCGCTAAAATCGTCAATGTCTTTAGTGTGAACGGAAAAAACAGCAACCGTTTTGCAAGAATTGGCGACATTGTCGCAGGCTCAGTAAAACAAGTTGCCCCAAATTCCAACGTCAAGAAAGGCGACAAAGTTTACGCTGTTATTGTTCGTTTACGAAAAGAAATTCGCAGAAAAGACGGATCTTACATACGCTTTGACGAAAACGCAGGGGTATTAGTAGACAAAGAAAAAGGCGAACCGCGAGGCACCCGTATTTTTGGCCCCATCCCCAGAGAAATTCGTGAAAAAGCCAAAGGCCAGTTTGAAGACGGATTTAAAAAGATAGTTTCATTAGCACCAGAAGTAATATAAAGTAAACAAATAAACACGGATGAATGCAACGGATGAACACAGATCCGTGTTAATCAGTAATTAATCAGTGTTAATTAGTGAATATATGAATAAACTAAAAATTAAATCCGGTGACACTGTTAAAGTTTTGTCTGGCAAAGACAAAGGCAGGACAGGCAAAGTGTTGAAGGTTTTTCCTAAAACCGGCAAAGTTATGGTTGAGAACATCAATGTCCATACCAAATTTGAACGTTCTAAAAAAGCGGGCGAGCCAGGGAAAAAAGTCACTTTTTTTGCCTATATGCCGGTAAGTAAGCTTATGTTGGTTGACCCGAATTCCGGACAACCTTCCAGAGTTACTTTTACCTTTTTAGAAAACGGTAACAAGCAGAGAATTGCTAAGGCAAGTGGGAAAGCAGTATAAATCGCTGAACGGACGCGGATAGGGACGCTGAATTAACGCTGAATATAAGTTTCGGCGTGAGATCAGCGTTCCAATCAGCGACAAATCAGCGGAATAGGAATTAAATAAGTATGGAAAGATTACAAGAACAATACATTAAGAAAATTGCACCGGCTTTGAAAGAAAAGTTTGGTTTTAAAAATGTCATGCAAGTCCCCCGGATTTTGAAAGTTATGGTCAACGTTGGTGTGGGCAAATTTAAAGAAGATAAGAAAAAGATTGACCAGATTGTAGAAGATATTAAAAAAATTACAGGCCAAGCCCCGGTGAGGACCAAAGCCCGAAAATCCATTGCAGGCTTTAAAGTAAGAGAGAACCAAATTGTCGGAATAGTTTGCACCTTACGCGGTTTTAAAATGTACAGCTTTTTGGACAAACTTATTAATGTTGCCTTGCCAAGAGTTCGAGATTTCCAGGGTATTTCCAAAGACGGTTTTGACGGACGCGGTAACTATCATTTAGGCCTTAAAGAACAGCTGGTTTTTCCTGAAATTTCATCTGAAAGCTTAGAAAACGTTTTCGGTTTAGAAGTATCTATAGTTACCAACGCTAAGAAAGATGAAGTTGCCAGAGAGTTGTTAACCCAAATGAGAGTCCCATTTAAGAAGTAAACAGTAAACAGTACACAGGAATCAGTTTACTGAGCACTGTATACTGAGCACTCACCAATATGGCTACACAAGCCCAAATTGCAAAATCTAAAAGAAGTCTTAAAAACCCCAAGTTTTCCACTCGGATTGTTAGACGTTGTTGGAAATGTGGGCGTAAAGCCGGATATATGCGCGACTTTGATTTATGCAGAATATGTTTTAGGGAGCTGGCCAGTAGAGGCGAAATTCCCGGAATAGTAAAAGCATCATGGTAATTAAATAAAATTAAGTAAAATTGACAAAATTAAATAGAATTGAAATGCAAAGAGCAACAACAAATTTCATTTAATTTTACTTAATCCTAATAAATTTTGTTCAATTAAAATCCTATGTTCACCGATCCAATAGCAGACATGTTAACCCGCATCCGCAATGCAGCCGCGGCTCAGAAAACTGAGTTGGTTTTACCGTATTCCAAGTTTAAGGCAAATTTAGCGCAGGTACTGCTTAAGGAAGGTTTTGTAAGCAGCGTAAATGAACTTACAGGAGCGCCAAAAATGCTGCAAATTAACTTAAAATATTCGGGCGGAGAATCTGTAATCGCTGGAATTAAAAGAGTAAGCAAACCGGGACAAAGAATTTATTTGCCGGCTGACAAAATCCCAAGAACCAACAGCGGCTACGGGCTTACAGTGGTTTCCACCTCACGCGGACTTATGACAGACAAAGAAGCCAGAAAAGCTAAAGTAGGCGGGGAAATAGTCTGCCAGGTTTGGTAATTAAAAATACAAATATACTGATGCACAAATGAAACGAATAACTGCGGATGCTAAAAATTAAAATTTGTTGTTATCAGTATCATTTGTACATTTGTTAATTTGTATATACATAATTTATGTCAAGAATAGGTAAAAAACCAGTTGTCATCCCCAGCGGGGTAAAAGTAGAAAAGAAAGATTTAACTTTGACCGTAACCGGCCCTAAAGGGACTTTAACTTTGCCAATTCACCCGAAAGTAAAAGTAGAAATAACCGACAAAGAAGTAACGGTAGATGTCGACGGTAAAGACAATAAAAGACAAAAAGCTCTGTGGGGTTTGTTTAGGGCTTTAATCCAAAACCAGGTTGAGGGCGTTACCAAAGGCTTTGAAAAGAAATTGGAAGTTATTGGTGTAGGTTTTAAAGTCGCGGTCCAAGGCACCAAGATTGTTATGGCTTTAGGCTTTTCGCATCCTGTGGAAGTAGACATCCCAACCGGTTTAACAGTTACTGCTGACAAGAACGTTATTAGCATTTCCGGAGCAGACAAACAGCAGGTCGGCCAGTTTGCAGCCGAAGTCCGCGAACTTAAAAAACCCGAACCTTACAAAGGCAAAGGCATTAAATATATAGATGAAGTCATTATCCGCAAAGCCGGTAAAGTTGTTAAAGTCGTAGGAGGCGGAAAGTAATTATGATACGAATCTACGAATGTATACGAATATCGCCAATATGCGAATTCGCACATTCGCCAGATTCGCATACATTTGCATAATTCGTATCACATATATGAACAAAGAGAAGCAAAAATTACATAAACGAACCATCCGCCACAAAAGAGTTAGATCTCGTGTTAGCGGCACCGATTCTCGTCCGAGACTTTCGGTTTTTCGTGCCAATAAACACATTTACGCCCAGCTTATTGACGACAACAGCGGCAAAACTATAATTTCCGCTTCCAGCAGTGAAGTAAAAAGCAAAGGCAAGAAGGCCGATTTAGCCAAAGAAGTAGGTAAATTAGTTGCAAGCAAAGCAATTGCTAAGAGCATAAAAGCCGTAAAGTTTGACCGCGGCGGCTACGCTTATCACGGCAGGGTAAAAGCTTTGGCAGAGGGCGCAAGAGAAGGCGGATTAGAATTTTAATTAAAGATACAAATATACTGATGCACAAATGAAACGGATAACTTCGGGTGTTAAAAATTAAAATTTGTTGTTATTAGTATCATTTGTACATTTGTTAATTTGTATATAAATCAATTATGGAAAAAAGACGCAGACAATCGAATAACGAAGGTGAACGCGACCGAAACGAGTTTGACCAAAAAGTGGTAGAGGTAAAAAGAGTTACCCGTGTAGTTGCGGGCGGTAAAAGAATGCGCTTTCGCGCGCTTGTTGTTATTGGTGACCGCAAAGGTAAAGTCGGCATGGGCCTGAAAAAAGGCGCAGACGTTTCAGAAAGCGTAAACAAAGCTGTTAACGCCGCAAAGAAGAATATGATAACCCTGCCGCTTGTTGAAGGCACAGTGCCCCATGGCATTAACATAAAGTATAAATCCAGTATGTTAATGCTTAAGCCTGCCAAGCCCGGTACGGGTGTTATTGCCGGAGGTGCAGCCCGCCAAGTTTTTGAACTGGCCGGAGTTAAAAACGTAGTTTGCAAAATGTTAGGTTCAAACAACAAGGTAAATAACGTAAAAGCCGTATTCGGAGCGTTTAAGAAGATGAAAAGTAAAGAGGCATTAAGGCAATTGCGAAAATAATAATTGAAGATACAAATATACTGATGCACAAATGAAACGAATAACTGCGGATGCTAAAAATTAAAATTTGTTGTTATCAGTATTATTTGTACATTTGTTAATTTGTATATATCTATATGATAAAATTACATCAGTTACATAAGCATCCTAAATCCATGCACCGCAAAAAAGTTGTCGGTCGCGGACTTGGTAGCGGCCACGGCACTTATTCTACGCGTGGTGGCAAAGGGCAAACAGCCAGAACCGGGCACAGCAAAATGCCGGCAATTTTTGAAGGTGGTCGCCAGCCGCTTGTCAGGCAGTTGCCAAAATCCCGCGGCTTTAGGGCTTTAAACGGCAAAGCAGCTGCGGTTAGTTTGAACGATTTGAGTATTTTTAAAGACGGTGATACTGTAACCTTACAAGCCTTAAAAGACAAAGGCTTGGTTGACGATATGGTAACCAAAGCCAAAATTTTGGGCGGTGAAATAAAAAAAGCTTTAAATATCAAAGTTCCTGTTTCAGCATCGGTCAAAGAAGCGGTAGAAAAGGCCGGCGGGAAAGTGCTATAATTGGAACACAAAACCTGAAGCATGAAAAATAAGTTTCAAATTTCATGTTTCAAAATTCATTTTTCATGAATAAACTATCGTTAATCTGGAAAACCAAGGACCTGCGCAATAAAATTTTAATTGTGTTTGGTCTTTTGTTATTAACCAGAGTTTTGGCCCACATCCCCATTGCAGGCATTGACTCTTCGGGCCTGAAGAATTTTTTTCAGCAAAGCCAGTTTTTTAATTTATTAGATGTTTTCTCCGGCGGAGGCTTAACTAATTTTTCCATAGCCATGCTCGGCGTGGGCCCTTACATTACGGCATCTATTATTATGCAGCTGCTTACTATTGTCGTGCCTTCGCTTACTGAAATGCAAAAAGAAGGCGGGGAAGCCGGCCGCGCAAAAATTAACCAATACACCCGTTACCTTGCCATTATTTTAGCTCCCTTGCAGGCTTTTGGCACAATCCGTTTACTTCAGAGCCAGGGTGGAGCTGCCATTTTAGGCAACTTTAGTCCGTTTGTTTGGTTTACAGTTTTGCTTTCTGTAACTGCCGGCACTATGTTGCTTATGTGGATTGGTGAAATTATGTCCGAGTTCGACATTGGCAACGGTGTTTCTTTAATTATTTTTGCAGGTATTGTCGCGCGTATTCCCGCTAACTTTGGCTTTTTAAAAAGCTGGTACGACCCTTCCAAACTCCCGATTGTTTTGGCTTTTATTGCCATGATATTAATTGTAATTGCCGGGGTTGTTTTGGTTACGGAGGCACAGAGAAACATACCTATTGCGTATGCTAAACGGGTTAGGGGTAATAAACTCTTTGGCGGGGTTAACACTCATTTGCCTTTGCGCCTAAACCAAGCGGGTGTAATCCCGATTATTTTTGCAATTTCTGTAATGTTGTTTCCGGCAATGATTGCGCAATTTTTCGTTAATGCTAAAAGTCCTGCGCTTGCCGGCCTGGCGGAAAAAACCATTGCTATTTTTAATTCCCAGGGTCTTTATTACGGCATTGCTTATTTTATTTTAGTTATGGCCTTTACTTATTTTTATACGGCCATAGTTTTTAACCCGCAGGAAATTGCTGAAAATGTGCAAAGGAACGGGGGCTTTGTTCCGGGTCTTAGGCCGGGCACACAAACCGCGGATTTTTTAAGCATGGTTTTAAACAGAATTACTTTGGCCGGCGCTTTCTTTTTAGCGCTAATTGCCATTTTGCCCCTTATTATGCAAAATTATACCGGCACCACTGCCTTAACTTTTGGCGGCACAGGGCTGTTGATTGTGGTCTCCGTGGTCATAGAGGTTATTAAGAAAATAGAAGCACACTTGACCATGCACGACTACGAAGGTATATAATCATCTATATTTATAAAAAAGCGGCCAAATAAAGGGGCCGTTTTTTTATTGCAAAAAACCTAGGGTTTTACTATAATTTGTCTAGCTACCACGTTGTAGGAGGTCGCATGGACGTCTTGTATAATGGTTATCCAGCCATCCTGATTATAAGGGGAGGCCGGAACACCAAGGACTTCAACACATTGAAAGACGAGTCGCTTTTCAGACCGACTGGTTGTGAGGTTTTTGTTCCCATTCAGTTCGTGGAAAACGGGCCTGTCAGAGAGGTCCCTATTAAGTTCGTTTGTATACCGCAAACACAGGAGGCACAACCTGAGTCAGTCTTAGCTGCTGCGTCCGTTTGAAATCAAAAAGAGGAGGATGGCAAGATTAAGCCGTCCTCCTCAACCCAAAATTATTTTAATCTTTATGCTTTCAAAAGAAGAAGTAAAAAAAGTCGCGCAACTCGCGCGGATTGAATTAAACGAAGATGAAGTGGAAAAGTTCCAAAAAGACCTTTCCACTGTTTTAGATTATGTAGAAGAACTCAAATCGGTAGACGTCTCGGGCCTGGAAGAAGTATCGCAGGTAACGGGTCTGGTTAATGTGCAAAGAGAAGACAAAGTAGTGGATCATGGCAATCAAAAAGACATCTTAGCCATAGCGCCGGAAACCAAGGATGGATATTTTAAGGTAAAAGCGATATTGTAGTGGATAGTGGGCAGTGATTAGTGGATAGGATGGACATTATGAAAGTTCAAAATTACAAGGAATTAATTGTTTGGCAAAAAAGTATTGAGCTTGTTGTTGAAGTTTATTCAATAACAAAACAGTTTCCTAGCGAAGAAAGATTCGGACTATCATCGCAGATGCAAAGAGCCGCAGTTACGATTCCTTCTAATATTGCTGAGGGGGCTTGTAGGAATCATACAAATGAGTTTAAACAATTTTTAGGCATTTCCTACGGATCTTCTGCAGAACTTGAAACACAGATAATAATTGCAAAAAGATTATACTCAACGATTGACTACTCAAAAGCTGAAAAGTTAAATTTAGAAATTCAAAAAATGTTAAATTCTTTAATGGCTAAATTGAAATAAATTCTGCCCACTGCCCACTAATCACTACCCACTTTTATGGAATTCGCATATCTGTCACTTACAGAGTTACGTCAAAAATTAGATGCAAGAGAAATATCCTCCGTTGAACTGACGAAGTATTTTTTAAAGCGCATAAAAGCTTCTGATTTGAATGCGTTTATTACAGTTACGGAAAAAGAAGCGCTCTTGCAGGCCAAAGAGGCGGATGAATTCATTAACAGCCCGGGAGAGAATCCGTTTTTGTGCGGCATCCCATACGCGGCGAAAGATATGTTTCTTACTAAGGGTATTCGCACAACGGCAGCAAGCAAAATTTTAGACAATTATATTGCGCCCTACGATTCAACAATAATTGAGAAGTTAAAAAAAGAAAAAGCAGTTTTGGTAGGAAAAACAAATCAAGATCAGTTTGCTCATGGTTCCAGTGGTGAAAGTTCGGCTTATGGTTTTACAAAAAATCCTTGGGACAAAACCAGAATGCCCGCCGGGTCATCCTCGGGTTCAGGGGCTGCTGTTGCCGCAGGCTTAGTCCCTTACGCTTTAGGCACGGATACGGGGGGCAGCATAAGGGGTCCGGCCAGTATGTGTGGACTTACGGGGTACAAGCCAACTTACGGAAGAACGTCGCGTTACGGAGTAATTTCAATGGCATCGAGTATGGACACGCAGGGTTTCTTAAGCTTGTCGGTAGAAGATGCGGCGCGGATTGCCCAATATATTTCCGGGCACGATCCGAAAGATTCGAGCACGGCGGACATTGAAGTCCCGGAGTATCACAAAAATTTAAGCGCAGATTTAAAAGGGCTAAAGATTGGCGTTCCCAATCAATATTTTGTAGACGGTATGGAAGAAGGCGTAAAGCTTAGGGTGGTTGAGGCAATTAAAGAGCTGGAAAAGCGAGGTGCAAAATTAGAAATGGTGGATTTGCCAAACACACATTACGGACAAATGGTTTATGCCATAATCTGCCCGAGTGAAATTTCTTCCAATCTTGCTAAATACGACGGTATTCGTTTTGGCCATACTTCGTCGGCTGCCAAAAATTTAATGGAAGTTTATGCCAAATCACGCGCAGAAGGATTTGGAGATGAGGCCAAGCGAAGGATTATGACAGGTACTTATGTTTTAAGTGCAGGATATTACGATGCCTATTATAAGCGTGCACAGAAAATTAGAAGGCTCATAGTAAATGATTTCGAAGAGGTTTTCAAAAAGGTTGACGTGTTAGTCACTCCAACCCAGCCAAATGTCGCGCCTAAATCCGGCGTTGCTCAAAATGACCCCATATTTGCTTATATTGCTGACCGTTTAGTTGTTAATGGAAATTTAGCGGGGTTGCCCGCCATTTCGGTTCCTTGTGGGTTTTCAAAACCGTCCGATGGCGAAAGGGAACTGCCCGTAGGCCTGCAAATCATCGGCCCGCAGTGGGGCGAACAGAAAGTTTTTAATGTCGGCTACGCTTACCAGCAGGCAACGGATTTTCATAAGCAACATCCAGTAATTTAGTAGTAAGAATTAAGTAGTAAGCTGTATGGAAAATAATCCGGAAAGTCATCAAATTCCTTTTGAAAATCTAGAAATGATAACTAGATTGGAGAAAGAAATCGAGTTTTATAAAAAGGAAGCTCTGACTGCACTAGAAAAGAACGATTTTGGAGATTTATCTGGGACGGCAACAAGACTCATGGGTTTGAAAAACCAAATTGAACACTGGAAAAATTTTGGTGTTTCTAAACAAGATGATAATGAAAAAATTTGAATCCTCAACTGAATATAAAGCCGTAATTGGATTCGAGATCCATGTCCAGCTCCAAACCAAAAGCAAGATGTTTGGACGTGCGGCAAATAATCCGGATCAAGAAACTCCGAACACGGACATAGACGAAGTTAACACCGGCCAGCCCGGGACTTTGCCTGTGGCAAATAAAGAAGCCATTAGGCTCGCCGCAATGGTTGGGCTTGCTTTGAACTGCCAAATTGATGAGTGGTCAAAATTTGACCGCAAGCATTATTTTTATCCGGACTTGCCCAAAGGCTACCAAATTTCGCAGTATGACCAGCCAATTTCCAAAAATGGGTATCTTGACGTTGTAGTCAGCCCATTTATGGGCTCAACGGAAGGCAAAACAGCCGATAAATCGGCTAACTACAAATCACAAATCAAAAGAATTGGAATTACGCGAGCTCATTTGGAAGAAGATGCGGGAAAAAATATTCACCCGCATGACTTGCCATATTCGTTGGTGGATTATAATAGAGCAGGCGCGCCGCTGCTTGAAATTGTTACGGAACCGGAAATTACCAGCGGCGAAGAGGCTAGGGCATTTTTGCAGGAACTTCGCAACATTATCCGTTACCTCGGCGCATCTTCGTGCGACATGGAAAAGGGGACTATGCGCTGCGAACCGAACATTTCCGTGCGCAAGCCGGGCGAAACAACTTTGCCAAAATATAAAGTGGAAGTTAAAAATATCAATTCTTTTAAATTCGCCGAGGCCGCAATTAATTACGAAATAGCGCGCCAGACAGAAATTTTAAAAGAAGGCGGCACTCCTAAGCAGGTGACTATGGGTTGGGATGAAAAAAATAATAAAACCGTGGAGCAGCGAAGCAAGGAAGAAGCCAACGATTATAGATATTTCCCGGACCCAGATTTGCCGGTTTTACAGTTTACCAAAGAGTATTTGCAAGATTTGCGCGCAAGAATGCCGGAATTGCCGGCCCAGAAACGCGTTCGCTTCACAGAAGAGTTTGGATTACCGGTCGCGGATGTTGAAAATTTAATTAACTGGAAAGAACTGGCTAGTTATTTTGAAGATGTAGTAAGTGAAATAGACGGCTGGTTGGAGCAAGAGGATTCCCCTCTTGCAGAGGGGAATCCTCTGCAGAGGCAAGCATTGATTAAGCAGGCGGCCAACTGGTGCTTACAAGATTTTAGCGCTTTGCTCAATCAAAAGCTAATGAACCCCGATGATAGTGGAGTTACGCCGGAAAATTTTGCGGAAATGTTAATGTTGATTTCCCAAGGAAAAATTTCCAGCAGCGCGGCCAAACAAGTTTTTAAAGTTATGTTTGAAAAAGGCGGCGAGCCGGACAATATTGTGCAGGATATGGGACTTGAACAAACTTCCGATGTCGATGCTATAACATCGGCGCTGGATAGAATTATTGAGGCTCATCCAAAAGCTGTGGCAGATTACAAAGCCGGGCAGGAAAAAAGTTTTGGGTTTTTAGTGGGCCAGGCAATGAAAGAGTTAAAAGGCAAAGGCAACCCGCAGATGATAAATGAGTTATTGAAGAAAAAATTATCAGAATAATCTAAAAACTAGAAACGCCGCCTAGAGCTGCAATACGAGTGCAGTTCGTTAGGCGGCGTTCTTGCTTGTCTGTGTCAGCAGTTACGGGAACGGCTCTCCCAGTGGCTAACATCGCTTTCGCGCGCCTCTGGCAGCGCAAAGTTTGTTAGTTCACTGGTTAGGATGATTTTCAGCGTCTGTATCGCTGGTCCCCGTTTTCCGTCCTTAAAACAGTCATCTGACTGCCTTATGAATTTATCGAGTATTGCCTGGATTTTTTCTTCCACAACAATAACCCTCCTTTTGAGGACAGTGTAGCACTATATAAAAAGTTGTCAAATATGCTATAAAAATCGAACGCCGCCTAGAGGATGTGACATACGAGGTCACTTCATAGGCGGCGTTTTTGTGAGAATCTAACCAAACTCATATGCATCGGCGATGTGCCTGGCGGTCCACTCTTCGTGGCTAAATGCTTTCCTTTTTGGGGGTTCTTGGAGCGCGCGGGTTTTTCTGCCGATCATTTGTTTGGTTCGGGTAGCTCGTCTTACTTTAAATCTTCCCAAGATGACGACTTTCCGGTTCATCGTAAACCTCCATTCTACGGGAATTATATTCTTATGGTTGAAAAAAAGCAATGCTAACAGTCTACTTAGTTATTAACTTTTTTCCCGCATGCGCATAAGATTTTTTTAAAGACGCCGCATGCATATGCATTCTCTGGCGTTTTTTTATTTCGCGTTTTTTGGCTTTAGTAAGGTAATCTTCCGTACTTTTTTTACGCATAAGTGTGTGCTATAATAGTTAATATAAGTATATCATTAATCTCAAAATTTTATGAAAAAAAGCTTAATAACAATTGCTGCACTTATTATTTTAGTTGGCGGAGGGTATTATTTTTACCAGGGCAATTTAGCCAAAGCGCCAACCGGTGAAATTGCTCCCAATACAAATAACCAAAACCAAGATCAGCAGCAAAACACCCAAAGCCCCGCTCCTTCTCCTTCGCCCGCTGCATCGGAAAATACTCCAAATCCTGCTCCGACCCCGCCTCCTTCCGGCATTTTTAGCGACGGCGAGGAAACTGACGGCCCGGACATCCAGGTGGTGGAAATAGCTTATGACGGAAAAGCATATAGTCCGAGCACGGTAAGCATAAAAGTTAACGACTACGTAATTTTTAAAAACAACAGTGACACAGATTTTTGGCCGGCTTCTGCCCCGCACCCAAGCCACACCAACTATCCCGAGTTTGACGCTAAAAAGCCAATTGCCCCGGGAGGCAAATTCCAGTTTCAGTTTACCCAGGAAGGCGCCTGGAGTTTCCACGACCACTTAAACCCAAGCGCTTTTGGCAAAATTACAGTCACCAAATAAATTATGTGGCAAACGTTCGGACATTTACGCATTAAGGCAATTTTGCAAGCCCAGCTGACTTTGGGAAAAATCCCCCATACTTATTTATTTTCCGGTGCAGAGGATTTAGGTAAAAAAATGTTAGCTTTGGAGTTTGCCAAAAAAATCCTTAAAGCCGAAAATTTAGACAACCATCCCGACTTTCACATTCTGGATATGGAGGGAGAAATTACGGTTGAGCCAGTACTTGAATTTATTGGCAGAGTTAGCTTGAAGCCTTTTTTGGGGCAAAAAAAAGTAGCCGTCATTAACAACGCGGACAATTTAAACATTCAAGCCGCCAACGCGCTGCTTAAAACTTTGGAAGAGCCAAGCCCAAGTTCGGTTATTATTCTGGTCGGGGCAAGCCAAAAGATTTTGCCGACAATTATTTCGCGCTGCCAAGTGCTTAACTTTTCCCTTTTTGGCCACCAGAACCTGGTTGGTTTTGCCGAAGGCCGGGGAATGCAATTAAAAGACAAAGCTTTGGAATTAAGTTTTGGCAGGCCGGGCAGGCTTTTTAAGCTTTTGACCAATGAAAGTTTTTTTGAAAACCAGAAAGATGTAGTAGAGAAGTACAAAAAGCTCCAAAGTTCCGATTTAGCTGAAAAATTAGCTGACTTAGACAGTTTGGCTGAATTGGAAGCTTTAGACCTTGAACAAAATTTTCTTACCTGGCTTTTTTGGCAGTATAACCAGCTACACTACAGCCCCGGCAATTTTTTTAAGGTACAGGCGCTAATGAGCGCAATATCTAGCTTGCGGAAAAATTTTAATAAAAAGTTGGTCCTTCAGGCTTTGTTTATGAAAATATAACATTTGTTATGTCAAACAAAACGCCCGCCAAAGGCGGGTTCGCCTTTGGCGGAAAAAACAAACTTACAATTTTAATATCCCTTAGCCTGTTGTCTGCCAGCTGCAGCTTTTTTGGCAGCACCCTTCCCGCAGGCGTCATAAAAAGCGTTAACGGTGGCGTGGACTGGCAGTTTGTAAACACATTGAAAAATGTTGAAAACGGCACCTTAAGCCGCTCCAATTTTTCCAAACTGGATTTTTACCCACAAAACCGACAGACTATTTTTGCCTCCAGTTATACCGACGGCTTATTTAAGTCCGAAGACGCGGGAGAAAGCTGGAGTAAAATACTTTCTAAAATCGCAGTTTACGACTTTGCCATAAATCCTCAAGATCCAAAAATTATTTATGCGGCCGGTTATTACGCAGAACACGGCAGGGTGCTTAAAACTTTGGACGGCGGCGCAAGCTGGACACAAATTTATAATGAAGAAAGCACCCTTAACGCGGCCAGGTCAATTGCCCTAAACCCGCAAAATCCGAACCAGGTAATAATTGGTACAACATCCGGAAACGTTATAAAAAGCGCGGACGGCGGCAACACCTGGCAGTTGGCAAAAAATTTGAAGGACAGAATAAACAGGGTCCTCTGGCAAAACGGCAATATTTATGTACTCGGAAGGGCCAAGGGGCTTTACAAATCTTCCGGTTTCGCAGATAATTTTGAGGATATCACTATAAGCTTAAGTAAGGTTTATAGTGCGAGCGAAGTTGTTTATAATGCGGTTAACCCTATTGAAGCTTTTAACCAAATGTTTGTGGACCACACCACCCCCGGGTTAATTTACATTACGACTAACAGGGGAGTGTACAAGACTGTGGACGAAGGTAGGAGCTGGCAGCAGCAAAGCTTGCCGGTTAAGCCCGAAGAGGTTGAGGCCAGGGCAATAGCCATAAGCAAAACTTCCAGCAATATAGTTTATGCGAGTGTCGGCTCGACAGTTTATAAATCTTTGGACGGCGGCACAAGCTGGCAGACGCAACGCATAAATTCCGCCGGGTTTGTAAATTATTTATTAGTAGACCCGGAGCTGCCGCAAATAGTTTATGGCGGGGTGTATAGCACGCAGTAACATTATTATTCTCTCCGAAGCTTCGGAGAGATGTCCCTCACCTTTTGTCTTTGGATTATCGAAGCTAAAAGGTGAGGGACAGAGAGGTTTGACAAAAGTTAACCTCTCCCCAAAACCCCTCTCCAGGAATTGGAGAGGGGAGATTAATAAGGAAAAACTATGATAGACCAGATACTAAGCCAACACCAAGAAAATTTTAAAAAAGCGCTGGAGCATTTTTTACACGAGCTTTCAGGCGTGCGGACAGGCCGGGCCAACCCCGGACTTTTAAATACTGTGCAGGTAGAAAGCTACGGCGCAAAAATGCCCATTGAACACGTAGCTACAGTTATGGCGAGTGACGCTAAGACATTAACCATTAGCCCTTTTGACCCCACGCAGATGTCCGCCATTGAAAAAGGTATCCAAATAGCCAACTTAGGCTTTAACCCTTCCAACGACGGCAAAGTAATTCGCATAACTCTCCCTTCCTTAAACGAAGAGCGCAGGAAAGAAATGGTTAAATTAGTGGGCCAGATTGCGGAAAAAGGTAAAATTGGAATAAGGAACGCGCGCGAAGCAGTGCATAAAGAAATGAAAAAATTGGAAAGCGACAGCAAAGTCAGCAAGGACGAACTCCAGGTCGGGCAAAAAAAACTGCAGGAAGTTGTAGACAAGTATAATGAAGAAATAAAGCAGCACGCAGAGGCAAAAGAAAAAGAAATAATGACAGTCTAGATCGTATAACGTATTAAGTATAAAGTATAAGGCCTTATACGTAATACATTATACGTAATACATTTATGGTTATAACTATTCTAATTTTCATAATCATCCTTGGCGTTCTCGTATTCGTCCACGAATTCGGGCATTTTATAGTCGCCAAAAAAAGTGGAATGCAGGTTGATGAGTTTGGCTTTGGTTTTCCTCCAAGGTTAGTGGGTATCCAAAGAGTTAACGGCAAGTGGAAATGGGTATTGGGCCGGAAAGCAAAAAATGAAGTAGGAAATTTAAATGAGGCCACTATTTATTCAATTAACACCATTCCTTTGGGCGGCTTTGTTAAAATCCGGGGTGAAAATAACGAAAACCAGGACGATCCCAGAAGCTTTATTAACAAAGGTTTTTGGCCAAGATTTTTTACTTTGGTTGCGGGCGTGGCTATGAATTGGCTGCTTGCCGCGTTTATTTTTTCTTCTATATTAATGCTCGGTACGCTTTCGGAAATTGGGCCGGATATGCCCGCGGGAGCAAAAATCACAAACAGGCAGGTGGCTGTTTCAGAAGTGCTGGAAAAATCGCCGGCTCAAACAGCCGGTCTGCTTTCAGGTGATTTTATTGTCAGCGTGGACGGCAATTCTTATGAGAGGTACGAAGATTTAAAAAATTATATTTACGCTAACAAAGGTAAAGCTTTTGAATTTAAAATTCAAAGGATAGACGAAATTAAAACATTCAAAGTGCAATCATTAAGCAATCCCACGCAAGACCAGGGTCCTACCGGCATTAGTCTAACTGATATTGCAAAAGTGAGCCTGCCTCCGGTTACTGCAGTCAGGGCCGGTTTTAACCAAGCTTACACGGTGACCGGCATGATTTTTGACCAGTTGGGAAGTTTGTTTACCGGCAGGCAGGGTTTTAAGCAGGTTGGTGGTCCGGTAAAAATTGCCAAAATTGTCGGGCAAGTAAGGCATTTGGGCATTGTCCCGCTTTTAAATCTTACGGCTTTGCTTTCGCTAAGTTTAGCGGTGCTGAACATTATGCCGTTTCCGGCACTGGATGGCGGCAGAGTGCTGTTTTTATTTATAGAAAAATTGCGCCGCAAGCGCAATAACCAAAAAGTCGAACAGGCTTTTAACGCTTTAGGTTTTATTTTCCTGCTTCTTTTAATGTTGGTAGTTACGGCCAACGATATATTTGGCAAATAATTTAATGCACAATGGGAGTCATTGTGGCAATCATCTATGAAGGGAATTATTCTTTCGGGGGGCAATGGAACTAGGCTTTATCCGCTTACAAAGGTTACTTCAAAACAGCTGCTGCCGGTTTATGACAAGCCCATGATTTTTTACCCGCTTAACACTTTGCTCAAAGCGGGGATTAGGGATATTTTAATAATTGTCTCACCCGAACACTCCGACGATTATTTAAAGCTCTTAGGCAGCGGTAGCGAATTTGGGGCGAGGTTTGTGTATGAAATTCAGGACAAGCCCGAAGGCCTGGCCCAGGCTTTTATTATTGCAGAAAATTTTATTGGGGAAGATAATGTGTGCATGATTTTAGGCGACAATATTTTCGAGGACGATTTTTCCCCAATTATTAAAAGTTTTAAATCCGGAGCCCAGGTTTTTGCCAAAGAAGTCCCAGACCCCGAACGTTTTGGGGTTGTTAAGTTTGACGAAAAAATGAACGCTATTGAAATTGAGGAAAAACCAAAAAAGTTTTTATCCAATTACGCCATTACCGGGCTTTACGTATATGACAATCGCGTGGTGGAAGTGGCAAAAAATGTTAAGCCCTCTGCACGCGGGGAGCTGGAGATAACTGAATTGCATAATTGGTATTTGCAAAAACAGGAATTAAAAGTTGATATTGTCAAAGGGCAGTGGATAGATGCGGGTACTTTTGAATCGCTTTATAAAGCGGGTGAACTGGCAAGAAAACAAGCACTAAAACTTTAATCTGTTGATGACCCAAAAAACCCACAAAATTACATTTGCGGCTTTAAATGCCTTGGCTATCGCCGGCAGTTTTGTTGGGTTAATTGCAATTTTAGACTTAAATGAGCCGACTCTATATATAAAAACAGCTTTTATAGTTTGGCTGTTTTTTTTGTTGGAAATTGCTTTGCTGTACGATTTGCACTTTAAAAAGCACAGGGGTTTTAAAGAGCTGCGCAAACGTTTTGACCATTTGTGGGAAAAAAAATTTGTTAAGGCGTGGCTCCACTATTTAATTTTGCCCGGACTTATTTATTGGGGCAGCTTAGGCATTTTTTTCTTAAATTTTGGTTTTCCTAAAATCCAGCAAATTGTTGCAGGTTTTTCCTCAATAGCAATTTTTTTAAATTTTCTGTACTTAAAAGAAATTTTTAGCCGCGGCAAAGAGGAAGTGGACAGCGATATTTTTGTTATTTTATCTGTGGTAAAAATTTATGCCGCCACCTTGGTTTTTGCCGCTTCGCTGGGGATTGTGAAGAGCTATTGCCTGGAAACTCCTTATTTTGTTTTGGCGGTTTTTTGTTTATCTTTTTTGTTAGTTTACCAGGCTTTATTCCAGCACCGGCTCATTAGTACACGAAATTTGGGCAAAACGTTGTTAATAAGTTTGGCTATGGCACTGGCCGCTTTTGCTGTTTTGGTTTTTTGGAACCATAATTATTTTACAGCCGCGGTTTTGTTAACTGTTTGTTACAATTTAATGTGGGGAATTTTTCACTATCATTTAGACCGCGCGCTTACGCTTAAAGCTTTTTGGGAAATTGTGATTATTAGCGTGATAGTTGCAGGTATGATTTTTAGCACCACAAATTTTAGGGCCAGGATCTTAGACGCATGCCAATATAGATTATAGTTGGGTTGCAAACTATAATTTTAAATCTTAAATCTTTCTCAAATCCAGTACATATAAGCAATTACAATTAAAGCAATTACCAAAACCAGCAAGTTGTTGGTTTTTTTGTCAAAATGTTGTTTGAATTTTTGCTCGGCAACCTGTTTTAAATCGTGCAGCAAAAACAAAAGCAGCGCCGTGCCTAAAATTAAAATTAAATAACGGTTAGACTTGTAGGTGTTAGATTCAATTTGGTTTTCGGTGCCAACCACAGCTTTAGTAGGGGAGGTGGAAGTGGTCGGGTTGTCCCGGCTTTGGTCTGGAACCGAAAAATTTGGCGGCGGGTTGTTAATTGCCAAAGGCTCGCCCCTTAAGGGCAGAGGTTCTTTGGGCGTTGGAGGAGGCAGGGGCGTCGGCGGGGCAGGGGGAATAACAGGAGGCACCGGAGCGGGGCTGGGTGGGACAATAGCCCGCGGGGCAGGGGGAGGCGCTTTTTGTTGCGGCGCCGATGCTAACGCTCCAAAAGTATTAGCAATCGCTGAGTGGTATTGTCCAACAGCAGAATCTCCAAAAGCAAGACCCATTCCCTGGTCTTTAAAACCTTCCTGTAAAATATTGGCCCTGTGGGTCGGGCTGTTCATCCATGCAGCAATTAAACTTTCCGTGTCATAAAATTCAATGGCTAAATTTTCCCCCAACTGCGCGTAGGGCGTGTAGCCGGCAGCCACAATTTTGTCCCAGATATATTTGCCGTCAGGATCGGTGTGGGAAAAGTAGTGCCGAGCCTGCATATCGTTGGCTTTGCTTTGTCCGGCGTAACTTAATTTTGAGTTGGTATTTAAGGTAACTAAATTCCTTAAGGCGCGTTGTTCATTTACTGCGTTGAGTATGTTTTGAAGGCTTAGGTCGGAAGCTAAAGTGGGGTGGCTTGGGAAAAGAAGGGAAAGGTTAATTTTGAGCAGAACCAACAATGCTAAAAAAGCCCCAAGAAACTTAAAGTTTATGAAGCTCAATTGGGGTTTTTTGGGAGTTGGTAAAGGTACTTTATCCATAAAACACAGGTATTTTAGCATTATTTTATATACTTGACAAATCTTATCTTTTATGCTAATATATAAAGTTGTTATAATAAAATGCTTTTATAAGTATTTTGCTAATAACTTTAAACATAACTGAATTTAATGACTAAAGAAACTAGCATAAAAAAATATCCGGTCACCAGCAATGAGGTAGCGAAAATGCTGGGAATTGAATCTTCTGAAACACAGGCATCCGGAAGTGCCGAAAAAATTTCCACGGGTGATTTGCCCGTGGCGCATTTGCCAATTGCCCAAACTCATGAGCCGGCTAAAAATGAAAATAGCCATGAAAACGAAAAACATAATCATAACGCAGAACCTAAAGCAAAAACTTCCGCATGGTTAGGATTGGTTAAAGTAGTTTTGCCTTATGCCGCAGTTTTTGCAGTCGGGCTGTTTTTATATTTTTTCTTTTTTAGGACTACGGATTTTAGCTCAATTTTAAGAACTTCCGATACCCCAAACACCTCCAAGCAAAGTGCTGTGCAGCAATTGCAAAAGGAGCAGCTGGCCTCTTACCAAAACTGGATAGCCGGTTTTTACTATGACATTTCCGATACCAAAATAACCGACCCTGACGCTGACAATTCGGGAAACGGACTTACTAATTTTGAAAAATATCTTTTAAATTTAAACCCTAAAAGTTACGACACTTTAGGTTTAGGCCTGGCTGACAGCCAAATAATTGCTATGGGCATTAGCCCTTTAAGCGGCGCCCCGTTAAGCGAGGAGCAAAAAAATATTGTTAGCAAATATATTGATATGGAAGTGGTAAGCAACCGCTTGGCCATAAATAATTTAAGACGTCCCCCACAGGTGGCCGGCGTTAGCGCCGGACTTGAAATCCGCGGCGCTGCGTTGCCTGCCGGCTTTCAAAATAGCCAAAACACTGTAAGCCCAAGCCCACTTTCGTACAATTTGGCTGCATCAAGCGTTATAAGTAATGAGCTCGATATAAATACTGAAATACCGGGGCGTTTAGAAATCCCGTCTTTGAACATCAATGTTCCAATTATTTGGAGCAAGGGTGAAAAAGACTTTACCAAAGATTTGCAAATGGGCGTAATCCATTATCCGGGCACCGCCGTCCCGGGACAAATTGGGACTACTTACATTTCCGGCCACAGCAGCAATTATATTTGGGCTAAAGGTAATTACAATTATGTTTTTACCAAGCTGGGTAATTTGGCAGACAACGCCTCTTTTAAAATTACCGTTGTGCAGAAAAACGGAAAGGACGCAATTTTGCATTACGTGGTTACTCACAGAAAAGAATATTCTCCCACTGACTCTGCCCAATACCAAAATACTGGTAAATCTTTAGTGGCGCTTTCCACTTGCTGGCCGGTTGGCAGCACAGCCAAAAGGTTAGTTGTGTACGGCGAGTTAATGCAGGTTGAAAAGTAATAAGTTCGCTTTGCCCTTGACAACAAGAGATAAAACCATTATAATTAAAAGTTAAAATCATTATCCATCTTATTTAAGCTTTAAACGAGTACTTATGAACAAAATATTACAAGTGTTAAAACCTCAAGTTAGTTTACCAATTGCCCTGGCCATTTTAGTTGGCTTAAGCGGCGTTTTTGTAATGTCGCCAAGGGCCTCCAGAATTGTAAAAGCCGAAAATTGTAACAATGCCCCTTCTGTAGCGACTTTAAACTTTTACCCGGTTACCTGGGGAAACGTTGCGGGTGTTAACTGTTTGGATTTTGCTCCTATATCTATAAGAAACGTAAACAATCCTAATTACGCCCCGAGCGTTTCTGCCCAGCCCGGAGAAGAAATGTATGTAAGTATTTACGTACACAATGGCGCCAGACAAGATGGCGACCCAAACCAAACCACAGCCCAAAATGTAAACGGGAGCATTTCGCTTTCCGGCAATACCATTTCCACAAGTTTTGCAGGTTCTAATACCAACACCAAAACTGGTGATGTCACTGTAGATATGCCTTCCGGTGCGACTTTGGAAATTATTCCGGGTACAGAGGAATTTTTTGACTATCAATTTAGACCCATTTCCAAAAGTGTCAATTTAACTACTACCGGCGGGAGTTTTAATTTAGGTGATATGCTCGCCTGTTTTGAATATTCCATTCAGCTTCGTTTTAAAGTAAAAGTTGTCGGGGCGGCTGCAGGCACAGGCAATATTGACGCGCAGACAAAAGACCAAAACTGCCCGGCCGGCAATTACAACGGCATTGTAAGCTGGAATGTTAGCGGCGGCGTTACCCAATCTGCCGTTTATGTCGATGATTTAAATGACAACTTAGGCCCGCAATATTTTAGCGGTGAGCTTTGGGCTGAAAACAAAGCAATCTCTTTAATTCCAAACCATACTTTTGTTTTTACTCTCTATTCTGTTCAAAACGGAGTTGAA
>Ga0137452_1000023_pt1 | contig 90875 bp, 75 predicted proteins | sample EasRivERMGT513_2_FD_102312 | JGI IMG/M metagenome (GOLD analysis project Ga0137452, IMG submission 102312) | Soil microbial communities from meander-bound floodplain in the East River, Colorado, USA - East River MetaG ERMGT513_2 | ecosystem: Environmental > Terrestrial > Soil > Floodplain ...
ACGCGCGAGATCGACCGGCTGGGGGGCCTGGCGCGCCGGATGCCACGCACCGCGACGCTGTTCCTCATCGGATCGGTCGCGATCGTCGGCCTCCCTCCCCTGAACGGTTTCGTCAGCGAATGGCTGATCTTCCGTGGCCTGTTGAACGGCGGAGTCGCGGAGGGCGCCCTTCGAGTGGCGAGCGTCATGGTGGTCGGTCTGGCACTCACCAGCGGCCTCGCCCTGGCGTGCTTCAGCAAGTTGTATGGCGTCGTCTTTCTGGGGACGCCGAGGGATCCCGCCGTCTCGCCGGGCCATCCCGAGGAGCGGCGGCTTCATCCCCCGCAGCTCGTGCTCGCCGCGTCCTGCATGGTCATCGGCGTGGCTCCCGCCGTCCTGCTTCCGGCGGCGCTCGGTACCGCGATGCACTCTTTTCCCGGAGGGCTTTGGGACGCGGCCCCGACCGAGCTCGGCTCGTTCGCACTATCCACGATGTCCGGAGCGCTTCTCGTCCTGGCCGGCCTGGTATGGGCCGCGCGTGGGCTGACGCTGGCTCGCCGCGCGCGGGGGTCCGCGGTGACGTGGGGTTGCGCGTACGATCACCCGTCGAGCCGCTCGCAGTACACGGCCTCCTCATACGCGAGTTCATTGCTGAGCGTGTTCGGTCCGATCTCCGGGAGCCGCGTGGTTCGCTCGGCCGGGGCGCTCCACACCCACCCCTTCGAGCCGGTGCTCGACTCCCTCGGACGGCCGCTGTGGAGACGGCTGGTGGAGGCAGCGACGCATCTCCGCACGCTGCAGTCGGGAGGGATGCGCTGGTATCTGCTGTACGTCATTCTCTGCCTGCTGGGACTGCTGCTCTACCTTCGCATTCGCGCACCGCAATGACGCCTTCCACGGTCGCAGGGCTCTTCGCGGTCCTGGTGTTCGCACCCGCACTCCCCGGGATCGCAAACCGCACGAAGTCCGCCCTCACGGGCCGGCGCGGCGCGCCTGTGCTTCAGCTCTACAGCGATCTCGCAAAGCTCTGGCGCAAGGGCGTGGTGTACAGCACCACGACCACGGTCCTGTTTCGGCTTGCACCCGTGGTGTTTGCCGCGACCACGGTCCTGGCCGCATGCCTCCTGCCCCTGGACGGCGCCACCGCCGTGCTGCAGTTCCCGGGTGACCTGGTCGCCTTCGTCGGCCTCCTGGCGCTGGGTCGCTTCATGCTCGTGCTGGCCGCGATGGACACGGGATCCAGCTTCGAGGGCATGGGGGCGAGTCGCGAGGTCACGATTGCCGCCTTCGCCGAACCCGCGCTTCTCCTGTGCTTCACGATCCTGGCCCTGACCACGGGCGACCTGCGCCTCGAGAGCATGCTCGGCCGGCCCCTGGCGGAAGGCTGGCAGGCGAGCGCGCCATCGCTGGTGCTGGCCGCCGGGAGCCTCTTCATCCTTTCTCTCGCCGAGACCTGTCGCGTTCCGGTGGACGACCCGCTGACGCACCTCGAACTGACGATGATCCACGAGGTCATGGTGCTCGATCATTCCGGTCCCGACCTCGCGCTGATTCTCTATGCGAGCGCGCTCAAGATGGCCGCCTTCGGGGCGCTGATCGTTCGCGTGCTGGCCGCAGGCGTGATGCTTCCGGCACCGGTGAGCCTGGTGGGCCTCCTGCTCGGTCTCGTGGTCTACGCCATCGCGATCGGCGTCGTCGAGTCGGGGATGGCCCGCCTGCGCATGAATCGCGTACCGCAGCTGCTGGTGGCGGCTTCGGCCGTCGCCGGATTCGGTCTGATCCTTCTCCTGAGGTGAACCCGCGCCGTGCGCCCACTCCATGAACTGATCCTGTTGCTCGTCGTGCTGACGGACTTCTGGGTTCTGGGCACGACCCGGTTGAGTTCGATGATTCGCGCCACGGCCATCCAGGGCGCCCTGCTCGCCACGCTGCCGGTGGCTCTTTCCTCACATCCGTCGGTTCACATCCTCGGACTGGCGGCCGGCACGCTGCTGGTCAAGGCCTTCGTCCTGCCCTACTTCCTTTCGCGGGCGATCCGGGAGGCGGCGGTTCGCCGCGAAATTCAGCCGCTGATCGGATTCACGGCCTCGGTGATCCTCGGCGCGGCGGCCGTCGCGCTCGCGTTTGCAATCGCCTCGCGTCTGGTGCTCCCCGGAGTCCAGAGCGATCTGCTCGTGCCCGTGGCCCTGTCCACGGTGATCATCGGGCTCATCGTCCTGACGACGCGCAACAAGGCCGTCACACAGGTCGTCGGCTACCTCGTCCTCGAGAACGGGATCTACACCTTCGGGATGAGCCAGGCGGAGCGGGTTCCTTTTCTCGTCGACCTCGGCGTCCTGCTCGACGTCTTCGTCGGGGTGTTCATCATGGGCATCGTCGTCTTCCACATCAACCGGGAGTTCGACTCGCTGGACTCGACCCGTCTGACGGAATTGAGAGATTGATGTTGATTCTGGGCCTCCTGTGCCTGCCGGCCGCGGCCGGGATCCTGGCCTACCTCCTGCCGTCACGACCCGTGAGACTGCTCTTGCTGACGGGAACGGCGGGATTGCACCTCGTGGGCACGGGCTGCCTGTGGTGGGCGACAGACCTGTCGACGCTCGGTGGCTGGTTCGCCGCCGACGCTCTGGGGCTCCTGGTACTGACGTTGCTCAGCCTCGTGTTCCTCGCCGTCGCGGTGTACACGATCGGTTTTCTCGCGGCCGAGCCGCTGCACAGCGGCCGACTCTTCATCGGATGCATGCTCGGGTTTCTCTCGGCGGCCACGCTGGTGGCTCTGGCCCACCATTTGGCACTGGTCTGGGTCGGAATGGAGGCCACCACCCTGACGCTCGCACCGCTCGTGTTCTACCAACGGACCCGACGCTCTCTGGAGGCGGTCTGGAAGTACCTGGTGCTGTCGTCCGTCGGCATTGCGCTCGCGCTCCTCGGGACCTTCTTCCTCGCGGCCGCCCAGGTGGAGGGCCGTCCCCTCATCCTCGAGGATCTGATCCGGACGGCGGGGTCCCTGCAGCCCGGCCTTCTGCGGGCGGCATTCATCTTTCTCCTGGTCGGGTATGGAACCAAGATGGGCCTGGCGCCGCTGCACTCCTGGAAACCCGACACCTATGGAGAGGCCCCCGGCCCGGTCGCCGCGTTGATGGCGGGGGCTCTCACGGGTTGCGCATTCCTGGGCCTGGCACGAGCCACCGAAGTCATGGTCGCGGCGGGGCAGGCCGAGTTCATTCGCCCCCCGCTGGTGGCGCTCGGCCTCGCTTCCCTCGTCATCGCCGCGGGCTTCATGATCGGCCAAACCGATTTCAAGCGCCTCCTCGCATATTCGAGCGTGGAGCACATGGGAATCCTGTCCATCGCCCTGGCAATCGGGGGCGGCGGGGCCTATGGAGCCGTGCTTCATCTGGTCGGCAACGGTCTGATCAAAGGCGTCATGTTCCTGGTCGCGGGGAACATCGTCCTGCTCTCCCGATCTTCCGAAGCCTCCGCTACTCGCGGACTCCTCCGACAAGCTCCGGTAACCGGCGGGGTGTTGCTGGCCGGTCTCTTCGCCGTATCGGGATCACCGCCGTTTGGCCTCTTCATCAGCGAGTTCACGATCCTGGGGGCGGCCTTTCGCGGAGGTCTCACCTGGCTCGCCGTCGCGATGCTCGTGATGTTCGCGATCATCTTCGTGAGCATGGCCAAGATGCTCCTCGGCATGGCATACGGCGAATCCGCCGAGAGCCGCCCCCTGGCCGAGACATTTCCTCTGGTGGCTGGCCCGCTGGCGTTGAGTGGTCTCGTGCTGATGCTCGGTCTCTACATCCCCGGCCCGTTGCATGCCGTGCTGGCGGAGGCGGCCCGGGCACTGGGTGGAGGCCCGCCATGAGCCGCTTCGATGAGCTCGGACTGCGGAATCGTCGTGCCATTCCCGTTGCGAGCGTGCCGACCGAATCCGTTTCGGGTTTCCGCGACACCGTGGCTGGGGCGCTTCGGACGGACTGGCGGATGGTGTCGTTCTTCGGCATGCCGGAGACGGGAGGAGCCACGAGAATGCTCGCCATCCTGGCGCAGGATGAGCGCGGCGAGCTGGGTGCGACGAGTACCGTCGTGGAGGGAACCTATCCGGCACTGACGCCCGATTGTCCGGAGCTCCACTACTTCGAGCGCGAGGTGGCCGAGCAGTGCGGGGTCAGGCCGCTGGGTCATCCGGCACTCCATCCGGTTCGTCGTCATCCGTCGCCCCGTTTGCCCGACTCCCCGGGTGGAGCTCTCGGCGACGATGGCGCGTTTGGCTTCTCCAGGATCGACAGCCAGGAGGTGCACGAGGTCGGCGTGGGCCCCGTCCACGCCGGCATCATCGAACCGGGACACTTTCGCTTCCAGGCCCACGGCGAAGAGGTCCTGCGTCTCGAGATCGTACTGGGCTATCAGCATCGGGGCGTGGAGCGGCTGCTGGAGCACTCCGACCGTGACCGCTCGGTGCTGATCGCCGAGTCCATTGCCGGCGATACCGTGATCGGTCACGGCGGCACGCACTGCAGCGCGATCGAAGCTCTGGCGCGTGCGCGCAAGACTCCGCGTGCCCAGGCCATCCGCGGAATCGCCGTCGAACTCGAGCGCCTCTCCAACCACATCGGCGACCTCGGTGCCATCGCAGGCGATGTCGCCTATCAGCCTGCGGCCTCGTATTTCGGACGGATGCGGGGCGAATGCTTGAATCTCCTCATGACCCTGAGCGGAAACCGGTACGGGCGCGGTCTGGTCCGGCCCGGGGGCACGCGGTTCGACATTCCGCCCGAGATGGCCATCGAGATGCGCGAGAGACTGCTCCGCCTTCGCGGCGAACTGCGACCGGTTGCGGACCTGATGCTCGAAAACTCGTCGGTCCAGGCGAGGCTCGAAGGCGTCGGCGTGCTCACCCGTCAGAAATGCCTCGAGCTTGGAGTGGTGGGTCCGCCTGCCCGCGCCTGTGAAGTTCCGCGTGATGTTCGACACGATCATCCCTACGGGCTGTTTCGCTTCGCGCACATTCCGGTCGCGACGGCATGGGCCGGTGACGTCCTGGCCCGAACCCTGGTCCGCTGGCTGGAAGTGCAGCGTTCGCTCGATTTCGTCGTCGAACAGCTGGCGGGGCTGCCTCGAGGCCCGATCCGCGTCGAATGTGGCCCTCTACGCCCGGGGGAAATGGTGGTATCGATGGCCGAAGGCTGGCGCGGCGAGATCGTGCATGTGGTCGTGACAGACGAGACGGGTCGAATTCGCCGGTACAAGGTGACAGATCCGTCGTTCCACAACTGGAGCGCTCTCGCGGCGGTTCTGCCCGGGAATCAGATCTCCGACTTTCCGCTCTGCAACAAGAGCTTCAACCTTTCCTACGCGGGGCACGATCTCTGATGCTCAGGTTCATTCGCTCGCGACTTCAGCAGGGCACGCGAACCGCGGCCTTTCCCAAGGGTGAAGCGGTCTTTCCTGAGCGCTTCCGCGGCGCGCCGCGTTTCGAGCCGGCCCGGTGCGAGAACTGCGAAGCGTGCCGCGCGCGAATGCCTTCGAGCCTCCTGGAGATCGATGAGAATGGTCGTTCACGTCTCGACGTCGGGGCTTGCCTGTTCGCCCCCGAGGAAGAGGCCGCCTGTCGGAACGGCGCCATACGTTTCACGACCGATTATCGGATGGCCGCCACATCCCGCGAGGGACTCCGGACCGAGACCGGTGAGGTCGCCCTCGCCAGTGCCTTGGACCGGCAGGCCCGCCGGCTGTTCGGAAGGTCGTTGCGACTCCGCTCGGTCGCCGCCGGAAGCTGCAATGGCTGCGAGGCGGAGCTGGTGGCGCTGGGCAACGTGGTGTTCGACATGGCCCGCTTCGGTGTCCAGTTCGTCGCCTCTCCCCGGCACGCGGACGGCATCGTGCTGACCGGGGCTGTGAGCGCCAACATGCGAGACGCTGTGTATCGAACGTATGAGGCGGTCCCTGAGCCCAAGCTGGTCGTCGCGGTGGGCGCCTGTGCAATCAATGGGGGCCCGTTTCGGGGCAGCCCCGAAGTCGGCAACGGAGTGCCCGCCGACATCCCGGTGGACCTGTGGGTGCCGGGTTGCCCGCCCCACCCCCTCACCCTCCTCGATGGGCTGCTGAGGCTTCTGGGGCGGATCGCGGGTGAGAAGGCTCCGAAACAGCCGTGAGCCGGGCATGCCGGGACCTCCCCCGGGTGCTCGCGGCAGGGGATTCGACCCTCCGATCGACTGACGGTGGGCCCGGATTCAACCTTCCAGCGGGTACCGGCAGTCCAAGCCGGTGATCGCCCGGCCCACACTGCTCCCGGAGGCTCCCATGATGTCCCGTGATTCCCGGCTCGCGCTCCTCTCGCCGCTGCTCGCCGTACTCGTCGCGGTGGGTGCGACTCCCGGCGCCGCCAGCGCCGGCTCCTCCTATTCCTACACGAACAACAGCGAGGACCGCTTCGGCTTCGCGCTCTTCCCCGAAGGCTCCGACGGCATCGTCATGACCAACTCCGACAACTGGCAGGAGTTCAAGCGGGCGCGGAAGGACGACGAGGCCATGCTGTGGTTCAAGCTCGACGGCAAGCGCGGCGTGATCCGCAACGTCAAGGTCATCGAGAAGGCCGACGAGGCGTGCGCGGAGATGATTGCGCTCGGCGACGAGCAGGGCCGGATCGGCGAGCGCCAGGGGAAGATCGGCAACGTCCAGGGCCACCTCGGCGATCGCCAGGGCGAGATTGGCGAAGCCCAGGCCGCTGCCAGCCAGGAGCTCTCGGACCTTCACCGGCGGATCGCGCGGACCGCGAGCCGCGGCGAGTCGACGCGTGACCTCGAGCGCCGGGCGCGCGAGCTGGAGGATGAGATCGAGGACATGGGCGTGGAGCAGAGCGCCCTCGGCCGGCAGCAGAGCCTGCTCGGCGCGCAGCAGTCGGCGCTCGGGAAGAAGCAGTCCGAGCTGGGCGCCCGCCAGGCCAAGGCGAGCGAGCGGGCGCGCGTCGAGGTGAAGGACCTCGTCGCCGCCGCGATCAAAGACGGCCAGGTGGAATGGGTGCAGTAGCCGCCTGAACGGGCTTGCGCCGGCGCGGGTCGGGGCCACGGCCGCCCGCACGTCGACCGACCCCCAACGAAAAGGCCGGGGCGTCCTGCCCCGGCCCTTCGCATTCTGCTGAGTAGCCGCGAGTCCTAGAAGTCCTCGCCGCCGCCGTAACCACCGCCGCCACCCGCAGACGCCGGAGCCTTCTTCCTCTCCGGGATCTCCGTCACCAGCGCCTCGGTCGTGAGGAGCAGGCTCGCCACCGACGCCGCGTTCTGAAGCGCCGTGCGCGCCACCTTGGTCGGGTCGAGGATGCCGGCCTTGAACATGTCGACGAAGGCCTCCTTGTCGACGTCGTAGCCCATCGTCTTCTCCTCGCCCTTGTACTGCTTCACCTTCTCGACGATCACCGAGCCCTCGACACCGGCGTTCTCGCACAGCGTGCGCAGCGGCTGCTCCAGCGCGCGCTTCACGATCATCACACCGACCCGCTCGTCCACGTCGAGCTCCTTCGCGAGCCTCTCGAGCGCCGGGATGCAGCGCAGGTACGACACGCCGCCACCCGGGACGATGCCTTCCTCGACCGCCGCGCGGGTCGCATGCAGCGCGTCCTCGACACGGGCCTTCTTCTCCTTCATCTCGGTCTCGGTCGCCGCACCGACGTTGATCACCGCGACGCCGCCGGCCAGCTTGGCGAGACGCTCCTGCAGCTTCTCGCGGTCGTAGTCGGAGGTGGTGTCCTCGATCTCCTTCTTGATCTGGCCGATCCGCCCCTGGATGTCGGCCTTCTTGCCGCCACCCTCGACGATCGTCGTGTTTTCCTTGTCGATGACGATCCGCTTGGCGCGCCCGAGATCCTCGATCTTGATGTTCTCGAGCTTGATGCCGAGGTCCTCGGAGATCAGCTTGCCGCCGGTCAGGACCGCGATGTCCTCCATCATGGCCTTGCGACGGTCACCGAAGCCCGGCGCCTTCACCGCGCACACCGCCAGCGTGCCGCGCAGCTTGTTCACCACCAGCGTGGCGAGCGCCTCGCCCTCGACGTCCTCGGAGATCATCAGCATCGGCTTGCCGCGCTGGGCGATCTTCTCGAGGATCGGGAGCAGGTCCTTCATGTTCGACAGCTTCTTCTCGTAGAGCAGGATGAAGGCGTCCTCGAGGATGGCCTCCATGGCCTCCTTCTCGGTCACGAAGTAGGGCGAGATGTAGCCCTTGTCGAACTGCATGCCCTCGACCACGTCGAGCGTGGTCTCGACCGAGCGCGCTTCCTCGACCGTGATCGTGCCGTCCTTGCCGACCTTGTCCATCGCGTCGGCGATGATCTTGCCGATCACCTTGTCCGAGTTGGCGGAAATGGTCGCGACCTGCTCGATCTCCTTGTTGTCCTTGACCGGCTTGCTGAGCTTCTTGAGCTCCTCGGTGACCGTCTCGACCGCCTTGTCGATGCCACGCTTGATGTACATCGGCGAGCTGCCGGCGGTGACGTTCTTCAGGCCCTCGCGGAAGATCGACTCCGCGAGCACGGTGGCGGTGGTGGTGCCGTCGCCGGCCACGTCCGAGGTCTTGGACGCCACTTCGCGCACCATCTGCGCGCCCATGTTGTGGTACGGCTCCTCGAGCTCGATCTCCTTGGCGACCGTCACGCCGTCCTTGGTGACCGTCGGCGAGCCCCACTTCTTGTCGAGAACGACGTTCCGGCCACGCGGACCGAGGGTGACCTTGACCGCCTTCGCCAGGATCTCCACGCCCTCGAGAATCCTCTGCCGAGCCTGCTCGCTGAAGAGCAACTGCTTGGCTGCCATGTTTCCTCCTTAGAGTTTCAGTGGGAAGCCGCGAAGTCCGGATTGCCGGTCGTCCGCGGTTCCGCCGCGTTAGTTACGAGGTCGGAATTACTTTTCGGAAGAGAGGACGCCGAGCACGTCGTCTTCGCGCAGGATCACGAATTCGGTGCCGTCGATCTTCACTTCGGTGCCGCTGTACTTCCCGATCAGCACGCGGTCGCCCTTCTTCACGTCGGGGGTGATGCGCTTGCCTTCCTCGGTGAGGCGGCCCGGGCCCACGGCCACGACCTCGCCCTCCTGCGGCTTCTCCTTGGCGGTGTCCGGGATGATGATCCCGCCCTTGATGGTCTCCTTCTCCTCGATCCGGCGCACCAGGATGCGGTCGGCGAGAGGACGCACGTTCATGATTTCCTCCTGAGACGGACCGCCGGGGGGCGGCCCATGGCTCGAGTGAATCGCTTCCCCGCCGAAGCGGCGGGTGGTTGATGTTGTTTGCCCGGCGCGGATGCCCACGCGGGAGCGGTGTCAGGGCAGGCGGCCCGGGAAGGGAACCCGTGTGCCTAAATGACACGCGACGAGTAGCACCCTAGCAACCCCGTCTGCCATAAGGCAAGGGAGCCCGGTCTCGGACCCGGAAACCTTGCGGAGCGTTGACCTTCCGGGGCGGGACCGGGCTCAACGCACGTCCCGGGCTGCCTGTATAGTCGCACCCGGCGACTCGAAACGCCGCGACGCTCTCCAGCCGTGGTCCGACGCCGTCTCCCCTGTCGGGAGGGGCACGGAGGGGGCAATGAAGTTCTGCAGGGTTCTCGCGTTCGCACTGGCGGTGGGGTCGCTCTCCTGCACGTCGGCAAGAGAGCTGGCGCGGCGCAGCGCCGTGGCGCTCCAGGGCGGCGACACCGAAGCCGCGTACGACTGGGCCCGACGCGCCGTCGAGAAGGAACCCGACAGCGAGATGGCGCGCGCTGCGATGTACGAGGCGGTGCAGCTCAAGTCCACCGACTGGAAGCGCCGCATCGCGAACCTCGCCGACGTGGACTCGGTGGTGGCCGCCGAGCAGACCCTGGAGTTCGGGCGTTTCCGCGCAGAGGCGGATCGTTATCACGCGCCGGTGGAGCGGGACAGCGCCTACCTCGAGCAGGAGCGCGCGCTGCGCGCCACGGCCGCCCGGTACTGGTTCGCGAGCGCCGTCGGGAGCACGAAGAGCGGCCGGCCCAAGCTCGCGGCCTGGCGCTACGAGGAAGCGGCCCGCTATGAGTCGCGAATGCCCGGGCTCGGCGACAGCATCCGGTTGAGCCGCGAGCGCGGCATGGCGCGCGTCGCCATCCTGCCGCTCGAGAACCAGACCGGGCGATCGGAGCTCGGCCGCGATCTCACCGAGCACTGGTACGCCGAGATCGCGCGCGGACTGGGTTCCTCCAACCTGCGCTTCACGCGGCTGCTGTCGCTCGACGACAGCTGGGAGGCGGCCGCCGCCGTCCGCGGCCTGGACCGCGACGCCGCCATCGACGTCGGCCGCCGCCTCGACGCGGCGTGGGTGCTGCGCGGCCGCGTCTACGGGCTCGACACCGACACCCGCACCGATTTCATCTCGGACTTCGTCTACCGCAAGACCTCTTATCGCGACACCGCGGGGCGCACCGTCACGCGCTACGTGCAGGTGCCGTTCGAGGCCATCCTGAGGGAGCGCAGCGTGCGGGTCGCCGTCGAGTACGAGCTGCTCTCGACCACCGACGGCCGCGCGCTCACCGGCGACGATGTGAGCCGCGAGCTCCACGCGCACACGGCGTACTCCTCCTTCGTGGCCGAGGGCTCGTGCGACGATTACTGCTGGGTGCCGCCGCACACCGCGCGCTCCGCCGATGAGGACTATTCGCACGCCGCCAGCGCCGAGCAGCGCTGGAAGTCCACGGTCCCGGGGGAGAACACGGCCCTGTCGTCGTTCCTCGACCAGGCGCGCCGCGATCACCGACGGCGCCAGTACCGCCACGAGTACCTGCCGTCGTTCTATCCGGACGCCCGCTCCTGGTTCTTTCTCGACGATCTGCCGCCGCCCGAGGATCTCGCGTTCGCGGCGCTCGTGAAGGACTGGCAACCGGTGCTGGAGGCGCTGCGGCACGCCGATCCGATTGACGAGGTGGACCTGTGAATCCGGCGATCCCCGACCTCGCGACGACGTTTCAGCTGCTCGCGATCTCGCTCGGGCTCGGGCTCCTGGTCGGGATCCAGCGCGAACGCGTGGACGCGCCGCTCGCCGGGATCCGCACCTTCCCGCTGATCACGCTGTTCGGCACCCTCACCGCGCTGCTGGCGATCCCGCTCGGCGGCTGGGTCGTCGCCGTGGGCCTGCTCGCGGTCGTCCTGACTGCCGGCGTCGGCAACCTGATGCGGCAGCCGCGCCCCGACCTCGGGATCACGACCGACATCTCGATCGTGCTCATGTACGCGATCGGCGCGTACCTCGTGTACGGGCATCGCCCGGCCGCCGTGGTGATGGGCGCCGGCGTTGCCGTGCTCCTCCACGCCAAGCCGGCCCTGCACCGATTCGTCGAGCGGCTCGGCGAGAACGACATGCGGGTGATGATGCAGTTCGTCGTCATCAGCCTGGTGATCCTCCCGGTGCTGCCGGACCGCACCTTCGGCCCGTACCAAGTGCTCAACCCGCACGAGATCTGGTGGGTCGTCGTGCTGGTCGTCGGACTCAGCCTGGTGGGCTACGTCGCGCTCAAGCTCTACGGCGGCCACAAGGGGCTCGCGCTCGCGGGCCTGATCGGCGGACTGGTCTCCTCCACCGCCACCACCGTGAGCCAGGCGCGCCGCGCGGAGCCCCAGCACGCGATGGCGGCGACGGTGGTCGTGATCCTGGCGTCGACCGTGGTCTACGTGCGGATCCTCACCGAGATCGCGCTCGCCGCTCCCGGGATCTTCGCGCGCGTGGCGCCGCCGCTCCTGATCCTGCTCGCCGTGGCGGCGGTCCTGTGCGTGATCCTGTGGCGGCAGGCCCGGCGCGGGAACGCCGAGCTTCCGGATCACGCCAATCCCTCGGAGCTGCGCTCGGCGCTGGTCTTCGGCGCCGTGTACGCGCTGGTCCTGCTCGCGGTGGCGGCCGCCCGCCAGCACGTCGGCAATCGCGGCGTCTACGTGGCAGCCGGGATCTCGGGACTCACCGATCTCGACGCCATCACGCTGAGCACGGCGCGCCTGGGGGAGCATGGCGCCCTGCGGGTCGACGTGGTGTGGCGTTCGATCGTGATCGCGGTGTGCGCGAACCTCGCGTTCAAGACCGGGCTGGTCGCCGTTCTCGGCGGTGGCGCGCTCGCGAGGCGGATCGGCTTCTGGTTCGGCATCCAGGTCGCCGTGGCGCTGCTGCTGCTGTTCCTCTGGCCGGCCTGACCAAGGCTCAGGATTTCCCGGGATCCGGGACTTCGAAGATCGCGGCGCGCGGCGCGCCGTCGAGGATGCCGGTGCTGACCGTCCCGTACACCTGGATGCGCGCCTTCTTCAGCGGCCGGAACGTGCGGGTGAACACCACGATGCTGTCGCGGCCGTCGTGGAGATAGAACGCGTAGCCGCCGGCCACATTGAAGATCTCGCCGACGCGTCCCGACACGCGCACCGGTTGCCCGTCGAGCGCGGACGCGTTGGCGAGCACCTTGGACAGGTGCTGTCCGTGGTCCTTCCACGGCGCGTTGATGATCACCACCAGGAGCACGAAGGCCACCACCACCGCGATCTGGATCTTGCGATTGGTGCGCAGCTCGTCGAGCCAGATCAGCCAGAACGGTTCGCTGTGGATCGTGACCGATGGGGGCGGACCGGCGTGCAGACCGGCCGGCGGACCGGCAGAGCCCCTGGCTTCGTGCGCCTCGGGCATCTCATCCCATTCGTCTTCCGGGTTCTCGATCGAGGGCAGGTTCGCGGAGGTTCGGCTGTGCCGGGGCTGCACGACCGGCACGCTGCTCGCGGCAGCGGTCCACGCCCGGGGCCCCGCGGGCTCAGGCTCAGGCTCGGGCTCGGGCGGCGGTGCGGCGTCGCGCGGCGGCGGAGGCGCGGAGCGCTGGGCATCGGGATCCGCCACCGGATCGGACGGCATCATCCCCATGTCGAACCCGCTCGAGGCCTCGGTGACCGGACGCGGCGCGGGAGTCGGGACGCGCTTGGGCTTCGGAGGTGGAACGCCCGGGGTCAGCTTCGGGGCCGCCGAGGCCGGCGCATCACCATCGGTCATCGGATCGATGGCAGCGTCGAGCAGCCAGTCGGGGCGAGGACCCTCGTTTGGCGGCAGGTGGACGGGTACGGCTTCGTCCTCGTCGTATTCGTCGGGCACGTGGGGCATGGGGTCGCGGGACGGGTATCGGCCGCCGGCGGGGAGCGCTTGAGATCGGTGGGCGGGATGCATCCGGGCCTGCTTCCAGGCCCCGGTTAGCGCACTCCGTAGCGCTCGAGCTTCCGATACAGGGTGCGCAGCCCGATCCCGAGGATGGCGGCGGCCCGCGTCTTCTCCCCGCCCGCGTGCTCGAGGGTCGCGAGGATCAGGCGGCGCTCGACCTCTTCGACCGTCATGCCGACCGCCACGTCGAGGTTCTCCCCGGCGCGCTTCGTCGCGCGCAGCTCCGGCGGAAGATCCGAGAGATCCAGCGAGCGGCGCTTCTCGCCGGACACCACCATGCTCTCGAGGGTGTTGCGGAGCTCGCGGATGTTCCCCGGCCAGTCGTGGCGGGTGAGGCGCTCGAGCGCCCCGCGGGTGAGGCCGGTCACCTTGCGGCCGTGCTGCTGGTTGAGCTCGGTGAGCAGCGCGTCGACGAGCAGCGGGATGTCCTCGCGCCGCTCGCGGAGCGGCGGCATCGTGATGCGCACCGCGCCGAGCCGCCGCAGAAGATCCTCGCGCAGGCGCCCGGCGCGCACGTCCGCACCGGGATCGGCCGTGGTCGAGACGATGAGGCGCACGTCGGCGCGCACCGTCTCCGCACCACCCACCCGCTCGAACGAGTGGTCCTGCAGGAGCCGCAGCAGCCGGAGCTGGACGCCCGCGGGCAGCTCGCCGACGGACTCGAGAAAGAGCGTGCCGCCGTCGGCCCGTTCCAGTGCGCCGCGCCGACGCCCGCGGCCGGCGCCCCCCTCGTAGCCGAAGATCTCGCCCTCGACCGCGGCCGGCATGAGCGTGCCGCAGTCCACCGAGACGAACCGCTCCTTGCGGCGGGGGCCCGCTTCGTGGATCGCGCGCGCGACCATGCTCTTTCCGGTTCCCGGCTCGCCCTCGATCAGCACCGTCGCCTGGGTGAGCGCGGCCTGATGCACCTGATCGACCACGCGACGGATCGCACGCGAGTTGCCGGTGAGCGGCTCCTGGCGGCGGCGTTCCCCGCGCCGGCCCACCGGCGGGCGATCGCGTTTCGCGCGCGAACGCGGACTCAGCTCCGGACCCCGCTCACGCCACCGGCGCCGGCGGGCGCGTCGCGCCGGCCCGGATCGCGTCCAGGCTTGCCGCCGCCAGCTCGTACGGCGTTGTCGCGCCGCGCTCGAGCTCCCAGGTGCGGGCGAGCACGATCAGCGCGCGCGCGGTGGCGCGCGCATCGGGCAGCGCGCGATGGGCGCCGTCGAGGGGGAGTCCGAGCCGCTGCCGGACCTCATCGAGCGTGTTCCCACCCGATCCGAAGAGCCCGCGCGCGAGCCCGAGGGTGTCGAGCACGGGGTTCCAGATCGGCGCCAGTCCCGCCGCGGCCATCGTGCGGCGGAGGAACGGCAGGTCGAAGGCCGCGTTGTGCATCACGAGCAGGCGATCGCCGCAGAGCCTGCGCACCTCGGCGGCGACCGCCGCCAGTTGCGGTGCGCCGACCAGCATCGCGTCGGTGATGCCGTGGATCGCCGTCGAATCGGGCGGCACCGGGTGGCCAGGCTGAACCAGCGTGGACCACTCGGAGACGATCTCGTCGCCGCGCCCCTCGATGCACCCGATCTCGAGGATCGCGGTGCGATCGTCCGACGACCAGCCGGTGGTCTCGAAATCGACGGCCAGCCATTCGAGACCCGAGAGCACGCTCATGAAGGCTAGGGCGCGGTCTTCTCGAAGGTCTCGAACGGCACGCCGCGATCCATGTGCCCTTCGGCGAGGTATCGCAGGATGAGCAGGAAGCGGTCCGCCGCGACGTAGCCCGGCACGTTCACCATGTGGTCACCCGTCGACCGCAGGAACACCGTGGTCGGGTAGCCGGTGACGCGGAACCCGGAGGCCAGCGAGCGCTCCGTGGTGTTCTTCCCCTGGTAGGTCGTCGCGCGTGCGGATTCGGCGTTGAGCCGGATCACGACGTAGTTCTTCGCCAGGTACTCCCGGACGTCGCTGCGCGCGTAGACGTCGCGGTCCATTCTCTTGCACCAGCCGCACCAGTCCGTATAGACGTCGACCAGGATCGGTTTCTTCGCGCGCGAAGCCTCCTCGAGGCCGGGCTGCCACGTTCGCCACGCGGATTCCGCCGGAGCCTTGGACTTCGGGGCGGCGTGAGCCGCGGTCGCGGCAAACAGGAGCAGGGCCAGGAGGGCGCGCATCGGTGACCTTTCGGGGCACGAGGTTGTAGCAGAGCGGAAAACCAGATTAGCACCGAAACACCGGAACGGCGTGCGATTTCGCTTGGGTACGGGCCGGTGCGGCGCGCTCAGGGATGCACGGTGTGCCGCAGGGTTTCACCCGGCCGCCCGGGGTCGAACCACACGCCGCAGAGCCGCGAAGTGCCGAACTGCCCGGGGTTCACCACCTCGCTCGGACCGATGCGGTCGCGCCATGCGCCCGACACCCGCGGCGACTCGTGAATGTGTCCGCTCAATACGAGGCGCGGAGCATGGCGCTCGACGAAGCTCCGGATCGCGCGCGAGCCCACGTGTTGCCCGGGCGCGATCATGTCGCAGCGCGTGCCGTGCGGCGGTGAGTGGAGCACGAACACGGTGTCGGGGGGCGCGGTCTGCTGCACCAGCTCCGCGAGCGCCCCGGCGATCGTGGGCGCGCGCTGCGAAGCGTCGAAGCGGCACGGCTCGACGCCGCCGTTGCGGCTGATCCAGCCCTCGGTGCGCGCCGGTGTTTCCTCTTCGCCGTCCTCCCAGCGTTCCCAGTCCTTGAGCGCGAACGGCGTGATCGGCACCCACGAGAGTCCCGCGACCGCCACCCCGTCCACGGACACCGCGCGGCCGTGGATCATCTGCCAGAGATCGCCGTGATGGGCTTCGAGGCAGTCGAGGTTGGCGCTCCAGTCGTCGTTGCCCATGAGCAGCAGCAGGGTGACGCCCGGGCTCGCTTCCCGCAGCCGGCGCGCGAACTCGACCAGGAATCCCTGGAGGAAGACCCGCTGCGTGCGCACCCCCTCCGCGCCTCCCGCGTGCGGGCCGAGATCGCCGCCGAGGATCACCGCGCGCGCGCCGCGCGCGGCCACCAGCGCCAGGGTCTGCTCGTAGAGCACGCCGTGGCCGTGAAGATCGGACGTGAAGAACCACTGCGACAAAGGAGGGCTCCCCGGGTGGGCGGTCAGGAGGGTGTGAAATGGAACTCTAGGAACGCGCCTCCGCCGCCGCAACTTCGGATTCGACTTGACCGCAACGGCGGCGTCTCCGGATACTCTTCCGCCCGTTGAACCCTTCCCCGCTCGAGGCCCCATCCATGCGCCGATTCGCCCTGCTGCTCGCGTTCGCCTGCTGCGCTGCGCCCTTCGCCGGAACGGCGCTTGCCGCCCCCACCAACCTGCTCGCCAACCCCGGCTTCGAGCAGTCGCTCGGCAAGCATCCGTGGATGCCGACGAGCTGGGATACCTCGCGCACCGGGCTCGACTGGGTGTTCTTCGGACGCGATTCGCTGAGCGCCCGCACCGGGCGCTTCGCGGTCAACGTCGCCAACGTGAGCAACATGATCCCGATGGCGGTCAACTGGAGCCAGACGCTGGTGGTCGGCAAGGAGAGCTGGGGCAAGGACCTCGTGTTCTCGGTGTGGACGCGCAGCATGGGGCTCGAGGGCCGCGGCTACATCGTGCTCCAGGCGTTCCGTGACTCGGCATCCAAGATGGCGCGCGTGTGGAACGTCGATCGCGAGGAGGCGCTGCACCGGCTCAAGATCAACAAGATCGACGATCCCGCGATCGATTTCGGCTGGGCCCGCCAGTACTTCACCGATCACGAGACCGACTGGGTGCGCCGCGAGGTTCGCGTCTTCGTTCCGGTCGGCGTGAACGTGGTCTTCGTGCGGGGCGGTCTGTTCGGAACCGGGCAGGTGATCCTCGACGACGCGAGCCTGACGCTCGAGCCGGCCCGCCCGGCCGAAGTGTATCCGCTGCGCACGAACCTGATCGCGGACCCTTCGTTCGAGGGCGACGGCAGCACCTGGGAATACTCGCTGCCCCCGTACGAAGGTCTCCAGGTGGTCCGCGACACGACGGTGGCGCACAGCGGAAGGGCGGCGCTCAAGATCGAAGGTCACACCGGGCTCGTGAAGGCCCGCACCGGCGTGAGCCAGGTCTACTGCAACCGGGATCTCGCCGGGAAGCGCGTGAAAGCCACGATCTGGGTGAAGACCGACAGCCTGAAGACCGGCGTGTTCATCAAGATCTTCGCGCACACGCCGAAGGGTCCGATCGGGTATCCGAGCCCGCGCCAGGTGGCGGGTACCCAGGATTGGACGCAAATCGGGCTCGATCTCGACGTTCCGCCGGACACCTACGCGCTCTGGATCTGGTTCAATGCAGTCACTCCGGCGGAGGGCCGCTTCTGGTTCGACGACGCGACGTTCGAAGTTCTCGGCCCGGCCACCGGCAAGGTGCACGGCTACGAGACCGGATATGGCGGCTAGATCGCGCAAATTTTCGCCGGAATCAATCGGGGCTTGACTCTCGCCGGATCTGCGCCGAGACTTTGCGCTGCAGTTGGGCAGAAAGACCTCCTTGGCAGGGAGCCTTTCAGACCGGAACCGGGATCGCGTTCGCTGCACGCGATCATTCAGGAGCCCGCTTGGCGGCACGGCGCGTCTCGAGCGAGGTACGCCACCGCGACGGGGGACGAATTACCGGTGATGGAGCTGCACGACGCGCGGATCGCCGGCCCACGGCGGTGCCCTCTCGCGCGTGAGGACGGGCCCCTCCCTCCGTTCTTCGCTCCTAGGCTGTGTCTGAGACTCCGCAGCGAGGAGCGACGAACAACACAGCAGTCGGTGTTCTCAGACGCAGCCTAGAGCCAGTCCTGGCGCTTGAGGAACCACCACAGGCCGAGCCCCGAGATCACCAGCAACGAGCCCACGAAGATCCAGGGATGCTTTAGTTCGTATTCGGCGAACTGGAAGTTCATGCCATAGAAGCTGGTCACGATCGTGAGCGGCAGGCCGACGGTCGCGATCACGGTGAGCCGCTTGATCACCTCGTTGAGACGGTTCGACGTCATGGCGGTCTGCAGCTCGAGCAACGACGCGGTTTCGTCGCGGAATGACTCGATCAGGTCGCCCGCCCGCGCCAACCGGTCGTAGACGTCGCGCAGGTAGGGCCGCATCTCGGCGGGGATCGCGCGGAACTCGTCGCGCGTGAGCGCGAGCACGGTGTCGCGCTGCGGACCGATCACCCGCCGCATCGCCGAGATTCCGCGCTTGAGCCGCATCACATCGCGCCCGGTGTGGAACCCGGGATCCTCGAGCGCGTGCTCCTCCAGCACATCCACCTCATCGGCGATCCGATCGTTGATCACCAGGTACTGGTCGACGAGAACGTCCACGATGAAGTGGAGAAGCGGCGCCGCCCCGCCCGAAAGCAGCTCGGGTCGCCGGCGCAGCACGCCGTGTGCGGCCGCCAGGGCGTGCTCCTCGGTGTCCCGGTAGGTCACGAGGAAACGCTCGCCCACCACCATGTCGAGCTCGTGCAGGACCGGATGGCGATCCTCCCACGTCGCGGCGTGCAGCACGAGGTAGAGGTAGCGGCCGTAGTCGTCCACCTTGGGACGATGGAGATGCGACGACATCGCCTCGATGACGAGCGGGTGGATGTTGAGCCCCTCGAGAAGCCGCGTGGCCTGGTCGCCGGTTTCCTGGCAGAAGTCGATCCAGATCGCTCCGCGGTCCTCGGTGAAGGCCACGAGCGCCTCGTGCGGCGGCGCCTCGCGGGCGCCGGCGGCGTCGACCACCCAGGCCCGGATCATTCCGCCCGCCCGGCGTTCGCCCCTGCGCCCAGCGCGAGCCGGCACGTCGTCTCGTGGATCCGCACGGTGTCCTCCACATTGCGCGCGTAGCCGCCGCCCAGCGTCACCGCCACCGGGATGCGTCGCGTCCGGGAACCTTCGATCACGCGGCGATCGCGCTGCTCCAGTCCCTCGAAGCTGAGTTTGAGCCCTCCGAGCTGATCCTCGCGATAGGGATCCGCGCCCGCCTGGTAGAGCAGGAGCGCGGGTCCGAAGCTCCACACCTGCTCGAGGGCGCGATCGAGGGCCTCCAGATACTCGCCGTCGCCGGTGCCGTCGTCGAGTCCGACGTCGAGACTGCTCTGCTGCTTGGGCACGGGATAGTTGCGCTCCTGGTGGATCGACAGCGTGAACACCTGCGGGTCGCCCTCGAAGATCTTCGCGGTTCCGTTCCCCTGGTGGACGTCGAGATCGACGATCGCGACCCGGCTCACGCCGGCGTCGGTGCGCTCGCGGGCCGCCACCGCGAGATCGTTCAGGTAGCAGAATCCCTCGGCGTGATCGGCGAAGGCGTGATGGAACCCGCCACCCAGGTTCACCGCCGCGCCGCGCGCCATCGCTTCGCGGCCCGCGAGCACGGTGCCGCCGGCGGCGAGCCGGTAGGCGTGCACGATCTCCGCGGAGAGCGGCAGCTCGGAAACCGACGTGCGCGGGGACCACCGCAGATGCTCGAGATCGTCGAGGTACTTCGCCTCGTGCACGCGGAGCAGCTGCTCCGCGGACGCCGGCCCGGGCTCGAGCACGTCGGCCGGCGCCATCGCGCCCGCCGCAACGAGGCGGTCGAGCAGCATCCGGAATTTCCGCATCGGGAAGACGTGCGGCCCGATGTCGCATTCGTATCCGGAGCTGAAGATCACGGCGGCGTTTCCGTCCATTCGGCGGATGGTGCCATCGTCCGCAGACGGGCGCCACAGAGCGTTGCCTTGGTCTCCGCGCCCGGGCCCGGGCTCGGCTAGGATGCGGACGTGTCCGCTCCGCTCCCCACGCGCCCGGTGTTCCGCCGGCTCCGCGCACGGCTGCTCGCACGGCGTTTCGACGCGCTCGAGCCCCGGCTCCGTCTCGAGCTGCTCGCGCTGACCTCGCTGGTCGGCGCATTCCTGTTCTGGCAGATGCGGATCGCGATGGACGGCATCCTGCGCGCGCACGGCGCCGGTGCCGTCGCACGCTTCCTCGCGTTGAGACTCGCGCTCCTCGTGGTGGCGGCCGCGGTGCTGGCGGGAACACGTCTCTTCCGCTCGTTGAGGAAGTCTCCGCCCGGCCCCGCGTGGCTCTCGCTCCCACTCCCGTCCGCGGCCGTGCTCGATCACCTCGGATGGGAGGCGCGGCTCGTCGTGCTGGTCGTGGCGGCCGCTTCGCCGGGAATGTTCGCCGCCGCCTGGGGACTGCTGCCGGCGCCGGCGCTCCTCTCGCTCGTGATCGCGTTCGCGATCGCGCTCGCCGGCACCGCCCATGCGGCCACCTTCCTCATCGCCCGGGTGGCGCTGCTTCCGTGGCGATCGAGCGGCCGCGTGGCGCTCGCCCGCGCGCTCTCCGAAATCTCCGTCGAGCGGGTTCGAGTGCTCGCGCCGGCACGCTGGCAGCGCACATCGCCGGCGGGCGCACTGATCCGCAAGGACGCGCGGCTCGTGCTCCGTCGCCCCGCGATCCGCTGGCGGCTGGTCCCGGCCCTGTTCGGCATCGTCGCCGCGGCCGTGGCCTGGCAGCTGCCGATCCCGCTCGACCTCGCACGCTTCGCGGCACTCGCGCTGTCGCTTCTCACCGCGTGGCAGACCGCGGACGCGCTGCTCGCGCTTTCGGGCGCCGATCCCTATTCCGTGCTGCGCGGGCTTCCGGTCGGCGCGCTGCTGATGTGGTCGACCCGCACCGCATGGGCGCTGCTGCTCGCGGCACTGATCGTCCTCACCCAGGCGCTCGCCGCGCACGACCTGTCGCCCCATGCGCGCGCGCTGTTCCTCACGTGGACCGGCATCGCCTGCTTCGTGATCGCGCTGCTCGCCGTCCACTACGGCATCACCCTCTTCCCGCGCGCCGACGTCGGCGGGCGGCTGCTCACGCTCTCGCTCTCGCTGGCCATGATCGCGAGCCTGATGATCCCGCTCCTCGGCTGGCTCACCCTGCTGACCGCCGTGCTCCATTCCGCACGCCGCGTTCCCGAGTGGGCCCGCCTCGAGGCCGTGCCGTGATCAGCTTCCACGACCTCTCGCGCCGTTACGGATCGCTGGTGGCGCTCGACGGCGTCTCGTTCACGGTCGAGCGGGGCGAGATCGTCGGCCTGCTCGGCGCGAACGGCGCGGGAAAGAGCACGCTGATGCGCACCGCCACCGGGCTCCAGCCTCCCGACCGCGGCACGGTGCGCCTCGCGGACGTGGACCTCTGGGCGGCGCCGGAGGCCGGAAAGCGCCTGCTCGGCCATGCGCCCGAGGAGCCTGCGTTCTACGAGGAGCTGTCGGCCGACGAGTACCTGGAATTCCTCGCTGGCGTGCGCGCGCTCGATTCCGCCGAGGCACGGGAGCGCGCCCGCGCCTTGTGCGCCACCTTCGGACTCGCCGAGCGCGCCGACGAGCCGGTGCGCGGCTTCTCGCACGGCATGCGCAAGAAGCTGTCGCTCATCGCGGCCCTGCTCCACCGCCCGCCCGCGCTCTTCCTGGACGAGGCGCTCGAAGGATTCGACGCCGCCGCCGCGATCGCCGCCAAGGACGAGCTGCGCGAGCGGGCGCGCGACGGCGCGGCGATCCTCTTCTCGAGCCACGTCACGGAGACCATCGAGCGGCTGTGCGACCGGGTGGTGATCCTCCATCGCGGGCGGGTGGCGCGCACGATGACGCGCGCCGAGTGGGGCGGCGCGGAGGCGCCACTCTCACGGCTCGAGTCGGCGTTCCTCGGGATCCTGCGCGGCGCGCCCCCCGTTACCTGAGCGGGCGCGGTCGAGCGCGCCGGTCTCGACCGTCACGACCGCGAGCAGGATGAGCGCGGCACCCGCCCACCAGCGGCCGGCGTAGAGCTCGCCGCCCACGGCGACGGCGATCGCCACCGCGAACATCGGCTCGAGCGTGAACAGCACGCCGATCCGCCCGGGCGGAAGACTCCCTTGCGCGAAGATCTGGAGCAGCGGCGCCACGATGCTGCCGGCGGCCATGAGGTAACCCACGCGCAGCAGCGTGGCCGGCGGGAGCGCCGGCGGGCTCGAGGACAGCAGACCGGGAAGCGTCAGCACGGCGACCGCGGCGGTCTGCACGAATGCCAGGGCCAGCGGATGGGCGCGCGGCGCGAAGCGTCCGAGGGCGACGATCTGGGCGCCGAAGAGCAGCGAGCCCGCGAGCGTCCATTGCTCGCCGGGTCCGAAGCCGAGCGGCGTCTCGGAGAGCAGCAACGTGCCTGCGGCGGCGAACGTCACGCCGGCGACGACACCCGCGCCCGGCCGCTGGCCGAGCAGCGGCCACGCGAGGAACGCCGCGGCCAGAGATCCCGCCGAGGTGAGGAACGCCGAGGTGCCGGCGTGGATGCTCTGCAGCCCGATGCACTGGCACACATAGGCCCCGGCGCCGAGCGCGCCGCTGATCGCGCCGCCCTTAAGCGCCTCGCGGTCCGGACGGACGCGCGCGAGCACCACGACCAGGCCGAGCACCAGCGCGGCGCCCAGGAACCGCGCGCCCACGAGCCACAGCGGCGGGACGTCATCCAGCGCATCGCGAATGACGACGAAGGTCGCGCCCCAGAGCACGGTGGCGACGACCATGGCGGCGAGGCCGGCGGCCTCCCCGCGGGCGAACGCGCGGCCCGGCGCCGGAGTCATCCGTCGCGGACGCGGCGCCGCTTCGCGGGGGTCTGGATCAGCGCGTAGGAGAGGCTCTCGAATTCCATGGTCATGTCCACGGTGCGGAGTGCGACCGCCTCAGGAACGAAGAGCTTGCGCGGCGCGAAATTCAGGATGCCGCGGACGCCGGCCGCCACCAGCGCGTCGGCCACCGGCTGGGCGGCGTCCATCGGGGTGGCGATGACGCCGATGTCGAACGGCTCCGCGCGGGCGAGCTCGGGCAGCTCGCGGATGTCGCGCACGACGAGGCCGCCCACGCGCCGGCCAACCGCCGAGCCCTCGCGATCGAACACCGCCGCGAGGTCGAACCCATGCCGCGCGAAACCGCGGTAGGCGAGCAGCGCGGCGCCGATGTTGCCGGCGCCGACCAGCACCACGCGCCAGCGCCGGTCGAGGCCGAGGATCGCCCGGATCTCGTCGCGCAGACGGTCCACCGGATAACCGAGACCGCGCCGGCCGAACGACCCGAAGCACGAGAGATCCTTGCGGACCTGGGCGGAGGTGATGCCCTCGCGCTCGGCGAGCCGGTGCGAGGAGATCAGGCGCTTCCCCTCCGACTGCACCTCCTCGAGCACGCGGTAGTAGTGCGAGAGGCGCCGAACAGTGGACTCGGAGATCTCGCTCATCGCGTCGCCGGCGGCCGGGGCAGGTGAATCATTTCACAAGGGCTCTCATGAAGAAGGGGCGGACGCCAAAGCGCCGCCCCTCGCTCAGCCTTCGACGGGCTCTTCCGGCTCTGCCGCGGTCTCGACGGAAGCCTCTTCAGCCGCGGCAACGACCACCTCGTCGTCCTCCCGCACCACGCGCGTGACGCCCGCCACCGCATCCGGCAGCAGCTCGCCCACGCCGGGCTGCTCGAGCGACACGAGCCGCACACCTTGCGTGTTGCGTCCCATCACCGAGATGCCGGCGACCGGCATGCGGATCATCTGGCCGGCGCGCGTCATGATCATCAGCTCGTCGCCGTCCACCACTTCCTTCACGGCCACCACGGAGCCGTTCCGATCGGTGGTCTTGATGGTGATGATGCCTTTCCCGCCGCGGTGTGACACGCGGTACTCGCTGATCTCGCTGCGCTTGCCGTAGCCGTTCTCGGTCACCGCGAGCAGCGTGGCCTGGCGCTTCACGCCGACCATGCTCACGACCTCGTCCTGGTCGTCGTCGAGGGTCACTGCCTTCACGCCGTAGGCGGTGCGTCCCATGGCACGCACCTCGCTCTCGTGGAAGCGGATCGCGAGCCCCTTCTTCTTCGCCAGAATGAGGTCGTGGGTGCCGTCGGTGATGATCGCCTCGAAGAGCCCGTCGCCTTCCTCGAGCAGCACGGCGTTGATGCCGCCGCGCCGCGGATGTCCGTAGGCCGAGAGCACCGTCTTCTTGATGAGGCCCTTGCGGGTGGCGCACACCAGGTAGTGCTGCTCGTCGAACTCCTTCACCGGCACCACCGCCTGGACCCGCTCTTCGCGATCGAGGCCTTCCAGGTGGTTCACCAGCGGGCGCCCCTTCGCCATGCGGCCGGCCTGCTCGATCTCGTGGACCTTGAGCCAGTGGCAGCGCCCGCGATCGGTGAGGATCAGCAGGTAGGCGTGGGTGTTCGCGATGAACAGGTGCTCGATGAAGTCGTCCTCGCGGGTGCGGGCGCCGATGACGCCCTTGCCGCCGCGTCGCTGCGCGCGGTAGGCGGAAACCTCCTGCCGCTTGATGTACCCGGCGTGGGAGATCGTGATCACCATGTCCTTCTGCTCGATCGTGTCCTCGTAGCCGATGTCGCCTTCCTCGGACATGATCTGGGTGCGCCGGTCGTCGCCGTACTTCTCCTTCAGGCGATTCACCTCGTCCTTGATGATCTCGAGCATCTTCTGCGGGCTGGAGAGAATGCTGCGCAGCTTCTCGATGAGCTGGATGACCTCGAGGTATTCCTGCTCGATCTTCGAGCGCTCGAGGCCGGTCAGGCGCTGGAGCCGCATCTCGAGGATCGCGTTGGCCTGGATCTCGCTGAGCTTGAAGGTGTCGATGAGTCCCTGGCGGGCGGTCTCCACGTCCTTGGACGCCCGGATCAGCGCGATCACCTGGTCGAGGTGATCGAGCGCGATCTTCAGTCCTTCGAGGATGTGCGCGCGGCGCTCGGCTTCCGCGAGATCGAACTCGGTGCGGCGCCGCACCACTTCCTGCCGATGAAGCACGTACTGGTCGAGCAGGCCGCGCAGGTCGAGCACCTGAGGCCTCTGGTTGACCAGCGCCAGCATGATGGCGCCAAACGTGGACTGGAGCGGGGTGTGCACGAACAACTGGTTCAGCACCACCTTGGGGTTCGCGTCCTTTTTGAGCTCGATCACGACGCGCAGCCCGTCGCGGTCCGACTCGTCGCGCAGGTCGCTGATGCCGGTGAGCTTTCCTTCGCGCACGAGGTCGGCGATCTTCTCGAGCATCGCGGACTTGTTGACCTGGAACGGGATCTCGGTGGCGACCAGGCTCATGCGCCCGGCGCGCCCCTCCTCCACCAGCACGCGCGCGCGCATGCGGATCAGCCCGCGGCCGGTGAGATAGCAGTCGCGGATTCCCTGGGTGCCGTAGACGATGCCGCCGGTCGGGAAGTCCGGCCCCTTCACGATCTTGAGCAGGTCCGCCATCTCGGCCGCCGGATGGTCGATCACGTGGCAGATGGCCTCGCAGATCTCGCGCAGGTTGTGCGGCGGAACTTCGGTCGCCATGCCGACCGCGATGCCGGAGCAGCCGTTGACGAGGAGGTTGGGCACCACCCCCGGCAGCACGGTGGGCTCCTCGCGTGTTTCGTCGTAGTTGGGGCGGAAGTCGACGGTGTTCTTCTCGAGGTCGGCGAGCATCTCCATCGCGATCGGGGTGAGGCGGGCCTCGGTGTAGCGCATGGCGGCCGGCGCGTCGCCGTCGATCGAGCCGAAGTTCCCCTGACCGTCCACCAGCGGATAGCGCATCACCCAGTTCTGCGCGAGGCGGACCAGCGTCGGATACACCACCTGCTCGCCGTGCGGGTGGTAGTTGCCCGAGGTGTCACCGGCGATCTTGGCGCATTTCCGGAAAGGTCGTCCGGGGGCGAGGTTGAGATCGTTCATCGCCACCAGGATGCGGCGCTGCGAGGGCTTGAGCCCGTCGCGAATGTCGGGCAGCGCGCGCGAGACGATGACCGACATCGAGTAGTCGATGTAGCTGGTCTTCATCTCCTCTTCGATCGGCGTCTCGAGGACGCGGGTGCGGTCGTTCAAAGCCATGCGGTATGGGCTCCGGGGATCAGACGTCGAGGTTCTTGACGGACAGCGCGTTCTCTTCGATGAACTGGCGCCGCGGCTCGACCTGCTCGCCCATCAGGATGGTGAAGATGCGGTCGGCTTCGACCGCGTCCTCGTTCTTGACCTTGAGCAGCGTGCGGGTCTCGGGATTCATGGTCGTGCGCCAGAGCTGCTCGGGATTCATCTCGCCGAGGCCCTTGTAGCGCTGGACCATCACGTTCTTCTTCCCCATGCGGGCGATCGCCTCTTCGCGCTCCTTTTCGTTGTAGCAGTAGATCTCTTCCTTGCCGGCCTTGACCAGGAACAGCGGCGGCTGGGCGATGTAGATGTGGCCGGCATCCACCAGCGGCTGAAGCTTCCGGAAGATGAGCGTGAGGATCAGCGTGCGGATGTGCGCGCCGTCCACGTCGGCGTCGGCCATGATGATGACGCGGTGGTAGCGGAGCTTCGTAATGTCGAACTCGGCGTCCACTCCGCAGCCGAGCGCGGTGAAGATGTTGCGGATCTCTTCGTTGGCGAAGATCTTGTCGAGCCGCGCCTTCTCGACGTTCAGGATCTTGCCGCGGATCGGCAGGATCGCCTGGAACTTCCGGTCGCGGCCCTGCTTCGCACTGCCACCGGCCGAGTCGCCCTCGACGATGTAGATCTCGCAGTCCTTGGGCTCGTCCCACGCGCAGTCGGCGAGCTTCCCGGGCAGCGCCCCGCCGTCGAGGATGGTCTTCCGGCGTGCCAGCTCGCGGGCCTTGCGGGCCGCCTCGCGGGCGCGCGCGGCCGCCAGCATCTTGTCGACGATCTTGCGGGCGACCGGCGGGTTCTCCTCGAAGTAATTGCGGAGCCCTTCGCCGACGATGCTCTCGACGATGCCCTTGATCTCGCTGTTCCCGAGCTTGGTCTTGGTCTGCCCCTCGAACTGCGGGTCGCGCATCTTGATCGAGATGATCGCGGTCAGACCCTCGCGCACGTCCTCGCCCGCGACCGACACCTTGGCGCGCTGGGCCATGCCTTCCTTCTCGGCGTAGTTGGTGAGCGTGCGGGTGAGCGCCGAACGGAAGCCGATCAGGTGGGTGCCGCCCTCGATGGTGTTGATGTTGTTGACGAACGAGTGCACGGACTCGGCGTAGGTGTCGTTGTACTGGAACGCCACCTCGACCGCCACATCGTCGCGGTCGCGCTGGAAGAACACCGGCTTGGAGTGGAGCACCTGCTTGTTCTGGTTCAGGTACTTGATGAACTCGTTGATGCCGCCCTTGTAGATGAAATCGTGGGTCTTGCCATTGCGCGCGTCGGTGAGGCGGATGGTGAGGCCGCTGTTGAGGAACGCGAGCTCGCGCATCCGGCCGGCCAGCGTGTCGTAGTGGTAGGTGACGTCCTCGAAGATGCCGTCGTCCGGCATGAAGTGCGTCACGGTGCCGGAGCCCTTGCGGCCCTTCTCGGCGGGACGGGTCGCCATCGGGCCGGTGGGCTTCCCGAACTCGTAGCGCTGCGTGTAGAGCGTGCCATCCTTCAGCACCTCGACCTCGCACCATTTCGAGAGCGCGTTCACCACCGAGACGCCGACGCCGTGCAGTCCGCCCGAGACCTTGTACGAGTCGTTGTTGAACTTGCCGCCCGCGTGCAGCGTGGTCATGACGACCTCGAGCGCGGGTTTCTTCATGGTCTGGTGCATGTCGACCGGGATGCCACGCCCGTCGTCGACCACGGTCACGCTGCCGTCGGTCTCGATCGTGACCTGGATCTCGGTGCAGAACCCGGCCAGCGCCTCGTCCACCGAGTTGTCCACGACCTCGTAGACCAGGTGATGGAGACCGCGGGTCCCGATGTCGCCGATGTACATGGCGGGGCGCTTGCGTACGGCGTCCAGACCCTCGAGAACCGTGATGCTCGTGGCGTCGTAATGATGGCCCTTGGGCTCGGCAGTCAACGTGCCTTCTCCTTCCTTCTTCAACGGAGGATCCCTTCCCGGGGGACGACGAACCGGACTCCGCGAATCCTTTCGGCTCCCAGCCGTCGATTGATGTTGCGAATCAGATCGCGCTCGAGGTAGCGGAGCTCCTGCATCCATGCCGCCCCATCCACCTCGACGCGCAGCACTCCGTCGCGTTGACCCACGCATCGGGTGTGCTGCGCGACCCGCGAACCCACGACCTCCGGCCACGCACGGACCGCCTCCCAGCCCGCGATTTCACGATCGAGGCCGAGCTGGCCGAGGACCCGCTTCAGGACGTTGCCGACCGCCTCCACCATCAGCCCGCCGCGTCAGGCAGACGCAGCGGCATGATGAGGCAGAGAATCTCCTCCTCGGCCGGGGTCAGGGCCCCGGCCGGCTCGATCACGCCCGCCGAGAGCGGGGTGTTGAGCCGCAGCGTCACCTCTTCCGTGGGGATGCTCTTGAGGATTTCGAGAAGATACCCGGCGTTGTAGCCGATCTCCATGGCCTCGCCGCGGTACTTCGCCTGAATGCTGTGCTCGCCGGCCCCGAGCTCGGTCGCCGAGGAAACCCCGACGCCGTCGTCGCGCAGCGAGAACCGGATCTGCCGCGTGACGTTGTCCGCGTGCGAGGCCACGATGTCGACGGCTTCGACCAGGTCGAGTCGCCGACAGGTGAGCTCACGCGGGTTGCTCTTGGGGATGACCTGCTCGTAGTTCGGATACGGACCCTCGAGCAGCCGCGAGACGATCTGGACGCGGTACTCGCCCACCTGACCGGTGAATCCGGCCTGGTTGCGGGCCGCTGAAATCTGGACCTCGATCGGACCCGTGGCGTCCTGAGCGACGCGACTCACCGCCTCGAGGGCGCGGGTCGGAACGATCACGCCGTCCTTGCCGAGCGCACCGAAGGCGCCCTTGAGGACCGCGCGCGCCAGGCGGTGACCGTCGGTCGCGACGAACGTCACCTGGTCCTTGGCGCCCTGGACGAGGACCCCGTTGAGCTGGGGGCGCGTTTCCTCGGTCGAAGCGGCGAACGCCGAGCGATCGACGAGACGCACCAGCGCCGCCGGTTCGATCGTGAGTATCGATTCGGCGCGCAGGTCGGGCACCCGCGGGAAATCGGCGGGATCCTGGGTGGGGAAGCGCGACCAGCCGCGCCCCTCGCCGTAGCGGATCTCGCACTGGCGCTGCGTGACGATCAGCGAGAGCACGCCGCGCGACATCTTGCGCACGACCTCGTTGAAGTGCCGGGCCGAAACGGCGGCGCGTCCCGCCGTCTTCACCTCGCACGGGATCCGCACCGACGTCGTGACGTCGAGGTCGGTCCCGGTGATCGTGAGCTTTCCCTCCTCGGCCTCGAGCAGCACACAGCTCAGCAGCGGCAGCGGGCTCCGGCTCGACACCGAGCCGAGCGCCCGCCCCACGGCGAAGGCGAGGTCTCCCTGCTGGACGGTCAACTCCATGCGGTCACTCCCTGAAGGGGGCGAACCTGCTGGGCGATCAGTCGTTCCGGCGGTGGCAGTGGGGGTCACGGCGGGGTTCCTCCGAGAAGGCTGCATCTTATGGTTTCGAAAGGCCGAATCGCAAGCCTTTTCGGCCCTACTAAGTCCTTGTCTATCATAGAGAAAAGAAACTAGTAGCCGTAGAGGAAGTGGATATGTTGAGGGGCGCAGGTCAAACCGTTATCAAGCCGTTGTGCCGCAGCGGGTTCCAGCCGCACAATGGCGTGTTGAGAAAGCCGCCCGTAATTCACAGCCGCTGACGGCTCTCCCGACCCCCTCAGACTCATCCCCATTCCTCCACCGGCTATCCACAACTCTACCCCGAGGAGAGCGTGGAGAAGAGTCCGTTGACCTTCTCCGCAAAGGCGGTATCCGCCGCCGCCAACGCGCTGACCTTGGTGCACGCATACATCACGGTCGTGTGATCACGACCCCCCAGCATGCGGCCGATTTCAGTGAGCGAAAGATCCGTGAGCTGCCGCAGCAGGAACATCGCGACCTGGCGCGGCAGCGCGATGCTGCGCGTACGTCGCTTCCCTGCGAGCGCCTCCGGCTTCACCGCGAAGCGCTCCGAGACGATCGACAGGATCCGCTCCGGGCTCAGGCGGTCCGGCTCGGCGTCCACGTAGTGCGACAGCACCTCCTCGGCCAGCTCCAGGGTGACGTCGTGCTGTGTGAGTGACGCCACCGCCAGCAGCCGCACGAGGCACCCCTCGAGATCGCGGATGTTGTTGCGGATGCGGTCCGCGATCAGCAGCAGGATGTCGTCCGGGAGGTGGCCACCCGCGCCCTCGATCGCGCAGCGGTTGCGCAGAATCGCGATCCGCGTTTCGAGATCCGGGGTCTTGATGTCGGTGACGAGACCCTGGTTGAAGCGCGAAATCAGCCGCTCCTCGAGCATCGGGATGTCCTTCGGAGGCTTGTCCGCCGTCACCACGATCTGCTTGTGGCCATCCCGCAGAGCGTTGAACGTGTGGAAGAACTCCTCCTGGGTGCTCTCCTTCCCCGACAGGAACTGGATGTCGTCGATCAGCAGCAGATCCACGTTCCGGTACTTGTTGCGGAACGCGAGAGTCTGCGCGTGCTGGATCGAGAAGATCATCTCGTTCGTGAACCGCTCGGCCGAGACGTACGAAATGCGCGCGTCCGGGCGCTGCTGGCGCACGGTGTGGCCGATCGCGTGCAGCAGGTGCGTCTTTCCGAGTCCCGATCCGCCGAAAATGAACAGCGGGTTGTAGACGTGTCCCGGGTTGCGGGCCACGGCGAGACTGGCGGCGTGAGTGAAGCGGTTGCCGCCGCCCACGACGTAGGCCTCGAACGTCAGGCGCGGGTGGAGCTGGGATTCGAGCGATGGCGGACCCGCCGGGGCGGGCATGACGGGCGCCAGGGTGATCGAGCGGTCGCGATATCCGTTGCGGCTGTCCCGCACCGGCCCTCCGGCGACCAGGTGAACTTCGGGCGTCGACCCCAGAACCTCGCTGAAGCAGTCCTGGAGCGTTCTCAGATGGTGTTCGTGGATCCAGTCCACGAAAAAGGTGTTGGGTACTTCGAGCTCGACTCGATCATGTCCCACTTCGAGGGGGACGATGGGCCGGAACCACGTGTCGAAAGCCTGGTGGCTTCCGAGCCGCTCTTTCACGGCGTGGAGGACGGACTCCCAGAGTCGGGCTTGTTCCTCGGGGCGAAGCGTCGTGACGGCCATCTCGGCGGTCCTTGCTGATGAGAAGGTCCTTGTTATCCACAATCGTCCCGGTCCGGCAAGACTCAAGAATCGCGGGGGTGACGTTTGTGGGGCTCCCGGGCTGTGGATTGCTGACTTGTGAAGGGGGGGTGTTATCAACAATGAAGTGCAGTCAGACAAGACGATGCTGGCGCGGCGGTTGAGCCACGCTGAAGCTCCTTTCCTCCACACGCTTTCCACAATCCCGGCGAGCGAACCCGTCACGGAAGCGTGGAGAGCGTTTTCCGGCGCGCGACCGGCGCGCGCAACGGCTTGTGGATGTTGGTTTTGAGGAGTGGGCCAGCGGTCCCATCGACGGGCCGAAGGAGAGCGGCTGTCTTTGGGGGGCGGAACGCTAGCATCCACCCCCAGGCGAAACAAGATCGAAACGAATTGGTGTGGGAAACGTTGCCGGCCGCGGCGAAATCACGCGACTCGCGGCTGCCCTAGAAGGGAAAGTTGGCTCCGAACAGGAGCGCGAAGTCGTCGTTGACGTCGTCGCTCAGGCGGAACTGGAGCTCCGTCACCGCGTCGAGCACGGCGCCGATCTTGAACAGGGCGCCGAGACGCAGCGGAACATACATGTCGGAATTGTCGTTGTCCGCGATCTCCGTGCTCTGGAAACCCACGCCGAGGCCCGCGTAGGGCGTCGCCGCGCTGCTCTCCCCCAGCGGGAACTTATGGGAGACCGCGCCGATCACGCCCAGGGTGAGCGTGTGGTAGTCGTCACCCGACTCCAGCGCGATCGCGCCGTCGATCGAGGACGACAGCATGCGCCCCTGGGACTGCTGTCCCAGGCCGAAGCGGACGTCGGTGCCGAGCTGCGCCAGGCTGCGGTCGCCGCCGGTGTAGTCCACGCGGGTGAGGCCGCCCTGGAAGCCGAAGTCGATGTTGGGATAGAAGCTCAGGCGGAGCTGACTGAGGAGACCGACCTGGTTCTCGCTCGTCTGCAGGTACACGCCGAACAGGCGGGCATCGGTGGGAATCGGCTCGGCCCCGGTGAGCTGGCCGAAGATCTGCGCCTCGGCAGGGCGGGCGAGCACGATGACGGCGAGAATGGCGAGAGAGCGCAGCCTCACGGCAGTATCTCCTCCAGCAGGGTCCTTCCTTCAGGGGAGCGCGGCGCAAGCTCCCAGATGAGACGCGCCGCGGTCAAGCTCAACCGCCCGCGTTCGCCGCAACCCGGCGGTCGTAGAAGGCCGAAGCCCACTCCGCACGGACGCCGAAGCCGAGCCGGCGGTACACCGCGAGCGCCGGCGCGTTGTGATCGTTGACGAACAGGCACGCCGTGCGACTGCGCTCGAGCAGCCGTGCGCACAGCTCGCGCAGGCCCCGTCCCGCGAAACCCTGGTTGCGCCGCTCCGGCGGCACGTAGACGCCGGAGACCTGCGCCGCCTCGGGAGTGAGCGCGCTGATGCTCGCGCGGAAGCGCAGGCCGTGTTCGTCGATCCACACCCAGGTGTGGCCGTCGCGGCATTCCTCCTCGACCCGGCGCGCGTAGGCGGCGGCGTCCACGGAGCGCGGGTCTTCACCGAGCTCCTCGGCGCGGAGCGCGGCGCCGCTCTCGAAGACGATGCGGTAGTCGGTGGCGCGCGCCGGCCTCAGCTCCGGCACCACGCGCGCGCCTGCGAGTTGGCCGCGCGCGAGTGCGAGATAGAGCTGCGGCCGGTGGAGCCTGGGCTCGAGCGGCCCCAGCCGCTGGACGATCGCCTCCACGCTGCTCCGCGGGCCGATCACCTGGAAGCGGGGTGGCACCGAGACGATTCGTTCGGCGATGCAGTCGGCGAGCGTCCGCTCGGTCGTCTCGTCGCTCGCCGAAGGGAGCACCGCGCCCGAGGCGCCGCCGAGATGCACGAGGCCCAGCAGCGATCCCTCGCGACGCGCGCCCCAGAACTCGTCGCCCGGTCGCGCCAGCGCGTCCCGCAGCACCAGCGCCTGCAGGTACACGTACAGCACGGGATCGCGATCCAGCAGCGCGAGCACCTCGGCGAGATGCGACGGACCCAGGCGCTCGCGCGAAAGCAGTGGAAGGTCGGACAACGCCATGGCCGATATCGTAACGCGGAGACGATCGTCGGGGCGACCGCGCCATCACATTGACCGGGTTTTGTACCGGCCCGTACCATCTTCGCGTGCCCGATCTCGTGATGGTCATCGAAGACGAGAAGGAGATCCGCGACCTCGTCCGCTACAACCTCGAGCGTGCCGGATTTCGCGTCGCGACCGCCGCGGACGGTGAGGAAGGCCTCGACGCCGTCTTCTCCTCCCGACCCGACGCCCTGGTGCTCGATCTCATGCTCCCCGGCCGGAACGGGCTCGAGATCCTGCGCGAGCTGCGCAACGAGCCGACCACCCGCGAGTTGCCGGTGCTGATCCTCACCGCCCGCAACGCGGAAATGGACAAGCTGCTCGGCTTCGAGCACGGCGCCGACGACTACCTCGCCAAGCCGTTCAGCCCGCGCGAGCTGGTGGCGCGGCTGCAGGCGCTGCTGCGCCGCTCGCGTCCCACGAAGACGCCGGTCCAGCTCGAAGTCGGCGCGCTCGGCATCGACCCGCTCGCCCGCGAAGCGCGCTACGCCGGCAAGACGCTCACGCTGACGCCGCGCGAGTTCGAGCTGCTGTCGTTCTTCGCCCATCATCCGGGGCGTGCGCTCACGCGCGAAGAGCTGCTGCGCAAAGTGTGGGGCTACGACTACCTGGGTGATACCCGCACCGTGGACGTTCACGTGCGCCGGCTGCGGATGAAGCTCGGCGAGGAGAACCGGGTCATCGAAACGGTGACGGGCGTGGGGTACAAACTGATCGCGAAGCCCGTCAGCGTCTGACGGCGCCATGTCCGTCGCGGTCATCGCCCTCGTTCTGCTCGCCGGGATCGCGGCCGGCGGACTGGTCGCCGTGCTGATGCTGCGCCGGGCCCAGACCCGGCTGCGCCGGCTCGAAGCGGTCGCGCGCGAGATCGGCGCCGGACGGCGCGCGCGAGCGAGCGAGCTTCCTCTCGACGACCTCGGGCGCCTCGGTCGCGAGGTGAACAGCATGGCCGAGGAGCTGCGCCGGCGGGTGCAGGATCTCGAGCGCGAGCGCGACGAGCGCGAACGCATTCTCATGCACATGAGCGACGGTGTGGCGCTGGTCGACGGCGCGGGCCGCGCGGTGCGGATCAACGCGGCGCTCTCGGAGATCCTCGGCCTCCCGCTGCCGCGGCCGGTCGACGCCACGCTCGCCGATCTCGTGCGCTCGACCGAGCTGGACGATCTCGTCGCGCGCGCGCGCGGCGAGGGGCGACCGGTGTCCTCCGAGCTTCGGCTCTGGGCGCCGCGCCAGCGCCTGGTGCACGCCACCGCGACGCCGCTCGGCGCCGACGACGACGCGGTGCTGCTCGTGGTTCACGATCTCACCGAGCAGGAGCGGCTCAATCGCGTGCGCCAGGACTTCGTGGCCAACGTGTCGCACGAGCTCCGCACCCCGCTCACCTCGTTGCGTGGCTACGCGGATACGCTGCTCGAAGGCGGCCTCGAGGACATCGAGCGACGCCGCGAGTTCGTCGGGGTGATCCGCGATCAGGCGGTCCGGCTCAACGATCTCATCCAGGATCTGCTGTCACTCGCCGAGCTCGAGCGTCCGGGCGCCGGGTTGCGGCTCGCTCCAATCGACCTCCGCGAGGTCGTGCGCCGCGTCGCCGGCCAGATGCAGCGGCGTGCGGAGGCCGGGGGACTCGAGCTCGAGGTGGTGCCGGGACCGCCGCTCCGTATCGAAGGGGACGAAGCGCGCCTCGAACAGGTGATCGCGAACCTGCTCGACAACGCGGTGAAGTACACCGAGAGCGGGGGCGTCACGGTCACGCTGGGCGCCGATCACGACCGCGCCTGGTGCGAGGTGACCGATACCGGACCGGGAATTCCGGCCGAGGACCAGCCGCGGATCTTCGAGCGGTTCTATCGCGTGGACAAGGCGCGCTCGCGCGAGAAAGGCGGCACCGGGCTCGGGCTTTCGATCGTGAAACACATCCTCGCGCTCCACGGCGGCACCATCTCGGTAAAGAGCCGCATCGGCGAGGGCAGCGTGTTCCGGTTCGAGCTGCCGCGGCGATCGTTGCAGGCCCGGGCGTCCTGAAGCCACGCCGGCCCCGCTCCCCGCGGGGCCAGTGTTAACAGCCTCGAAATCTCAATTCGCGCGAAAGACACAGCGCCGTCAACGCGCCCACGTCGGCCGCGGACTAGATTGCGGTTCCGGTTTGTCGACGAGGTATGCGTGGGCGACGCGGCCTCTCGACGGCGCTGCCCGGGTTTCGGCCCGGGCGGCGAGATCTTGCAGGAGCGCGTCTCGGGGGTGGCTGGAGCCATACAGGGACCCCGGGCGCGTTGGTGCGGGCGTTCACGCGGAGGGATCACGGTCCAGGCGGTGGTGGTGTCGATTCCCGGAACAACCGGACTCCCCGAGCCGGCTGGAATCGCATCCAAGAACCACGTTCCGGCATTGAGGTCGGGTGCTGGGATGGGGACCTCGAAGTTCCCTCCGATGTTGGACGCCCGTTACCTCTCTGCCCGTGTTAACCCTCCGGTAACAGGGCAAACATACTCCCGCAACGTCGCCGCATCTACGTTCGCGGTCCCTGTCTCCCCCGGTTCGAGCTTCACGGACCGGATCCTGTTGGCTCCAGCAAACGAGGTCCGCATGGCGTGGTCACGCCCCGCATGCGGGTGTGCACTGATGCTCGTCATGGCCTGCGCCGTGTCTCCGGCGCGCGCTCAGGACGAGACTCCGGCCGACACCCTGCAGGCAGCCCCCGGTTCCACGGATGAACGGTCAGCCCAGATCGAGAGCATCGTGGAGCAGCTTCAGGCCATTCAATCCGAAGTCGACAAGCAGAAGCGCTTCAAGTTCTCCGGCTACCTCCAGGCCCGCTACGAAAACGCGGAGGACTCCGATGACAGCCTCCGGATCAGTGGCACGCCGCCCGCGGTAACCGTGGCGAATCGGAATCGGTTCTACATCCGCCGCGCCCGTCTCAAGCTCACCTACGATTCGAGCCCGCTGAGTCAGGGCGTGATCTACTTCGACGGCGGCACCGACCGCACCGTTCGTCTGCTCGAGGCCTACGTCACCCTGCTCGATCCGTGGACCGTCGAACACCGCCACAGCCTCACGGTCGGCCAGTTCAACGTTCCCTTCGGCTACGAGATCGAGCGCTCGTCGAGCGTTCGCGAGCTGCCCGAGCGCTCGCGCGCCGAGAACGTGCTCTTCCCCGGTGAGCGCGACCGCGGACTGAAAGTGGTCAGCCAGTGGACCGACCAGCTCGAGACGGTGGTCTCGGTGCTGAACGGCGGCGGCATATCGCACCCGCTCTATGCGAACACGGATCCCACCGGCATGAAGGACCTCACGGGCCGGGTGCGATGGTCGCAGGGGGTATTCGACGTCGCGGCGTCCTACTACTGGGGGGACGAGGCAACGCCGCTCGTCGGTCCCGATGTCGAAACCGACAAGACGCGGCTCGGCTTCGACGCCCAGATCTTCTACGAGGCCCCGTCGATCGGCGGCGGAACGCTGCGCGGCGAGTTCTACAGCGGTGAAAACTTGAACGCCGATTCGCTGCGGGCGCTGGCGCCGCCCCCGGCGGGCCAGGGCACCGCGCTCCTGCGTCCCGGGAACCTCGCCACCGACTTCGTCGGCGGCTACGTGATGTGGGTCCAGAATTTCGGCGACCGCGCGCAGGTCGCCGTGCGCTGGGACACGTTCGATCCCAACGTCGACAAGGATCACGACGAGTATTGGCGGCTCGGCACGGGTCTGAACTTCTTTCCCGACGGCAACGTCCGGATCACCGTTTCGTACGACTTCCAGAACACCGAGACGGCCGGCGGCTCCCTCTACCAGGACCCCAAGGACAATCTCTGGACGATCCAGTTCCAGCACAAGTTCTAGGAGACCAACCATGAAGACGCTTCGAATCACGGGGTTGGCGATCGCGCTCGTCGCGCTCGCGACCACGCCGCTCATAGCGGCCCGCGGCGTGACGCTCAAGGGCTCCGACACCATGGTGATCCTCGCCCAGCGCTGGGCGGAGGAGTACATGAACTCGCACAGCGGCGAGGTGGTGCAGGTGACGGGTGGCGGCTCCGGAACCGGGATCGCCTCGCTGATCAACGGCACCACGGACATCTGCATGTCGTCACGGCCCATGAAGCCGGACGAGAAGAAGAAGCTGCGCGATCGCTACCAGACGATGGGCGTCGAGCTGCCGGTCGCCCGCGACGGCCTCACGATCTACGTCCACGAGTCCAACCCGGTGAAGGAGCTGACGCTCGAGCAGCTGCGGCTCGTCTACACCGGGGCCACGACGAACTGGAAGCAGCTCGGTGGCGCGGACTCGCGCATCGTGCTCTACAGCCGCGAGAACAGCTCCGGCACCTACGTGTACTTCAAGGACCATGTCCTCAAGGGCCAGGACTACGCGGCGTCCGCCCAGACCCTGCCCGGGACCGCCGCCGTGGTGAACGCGGTCGCGCGCGATCCGAACGGCATCGGGTACGGCGGCGCGGCGTACGCGAAGGGCATCCGCGAGGTCGCGGTGAAGAAGGACGCCCAGGTTCCCGGCGTGCTGCCCACGGAGGCGACCATCCGCGACGGCTCGTACCCGATCACGCGCAGCCTGTTCTTCTACACCCGGACGAAGCCCTCCGGTGACGTCAAGGCCCTGGTCGACTGGGTGCTCTCCGAAGAAGGACAGAAGGTGGTCACCAAGGTCGGGTACTTCCCCATCCGCTGATGGAGGCACGCATGCGCAGAACCGGGCTCGGAATCGCGGTCGCGGTGTTCGCGACGCTGGGGGTCATCGCGTGCGGCTCGTCGAGCCGCCGGTCGATGGTCACGCTCAAGGGCTCGGACACCATGGTGATCCTCGGCCAGCGGTGGGCCGAGTCGTTCATGGCGGCGCATCCGGGAGCGGTGATCCAGGTCACGGGCGGCGGATCGGGAACCGGAATCGCGGCGCTGATCAACGGCACGACCGACGTCTGCCAGTCCTCGCGCCCGATGAAGGACGCAGAGAGGCAGCAGCTCCAGGAGAAGTACGGCAATCCCGGCACCGAGATCCTGGTCGCGCGCGACGGGCTGACCCTTTACGTGCACGAATCGAACCCGCTCGAGGCGCTCTCGATCGCGCAGATCAAGTCCGTCTACACCGGCGAGGTCACGAACTGGAAGGCGCTCGGCGGTCCGGATCTCCCGATCACCGTGTACGGCCGTGAGAACAGCTCCGGCACCTACGAGTACTTCAAGGAGCACGTGCTCGGCGCCGCCGACTTCGCCGCCGCCGTCCAGACGTTGCCCGGCACGGCAGCGGTCGTGAACGCGGTGTCGATGGATCCGAACGGCATCGGATACGGCGGAGCCGCCTACGCCAAGGGGGTCCGCGAGGTGGCCGTGCGCAAGGACGAAGCGACCCCGGCGGTGCTGCCCAAGGAGGAATTCGTGCGCGACGGCAGCTATCCGATCTCGCGCGGTCTCTTCTTCTACCTGCGCAAGGCTCCGGAGGGAGGGGTCCAGGAGTTCGTGAGCTTCGTCCTTTCCGACTCCGGGCAGAGCGTCGTCACCGAGGTCGGCTACTTCCCCGCCCGATGAATCGACCGTTCCCACACGCGGGCCTCCGCCCACGCGGCGTCGGCGTCGGCCAGCGACGGCGCGAAGCGATCATCACGTTCCTGCTGCGTGTCTCCGCCTTCACCGGGGTGGCCGGGCTCCTCCTCATCATGGTGTTCGTGTTCATGGGCGCGCTGCCCGTGCTGGTCGACCCCGAGACGCAGAAGGAAGCCGGTCTCGCCGCGTTCTTCGCCACCCCGCTGTGGCAGCCGGTGGGTGACATTCCCAAGTACGGGCTGACGCCGCTCCTCACCGGCACGCTCAAGGTCGTGATCGTGGCCATGCTGTTCGCGGTTCCGATCGGCGTGCTGTCCGCCGTGTTCGCCTCGGAGTTCGCTCCGCCGCGCCTCCGCGAGCTGCTCAAGCCCGCCATCGAGATCCTCGCCGGCATCCCCTCGGTCGTGCTCGGCTTCTTCGCGCTGATCGTGACGGCGTCGTGGGTGCAGGCCGTGACCGGCTCGGTGTCGCGTCTCAACGCCTTGAACGCAGGCTTCGCGCTCGCGCTCGGCATCGTGCCGGTCATCTTCACCGTGTGCGAGGACGCGCTGCGCGCCGTCCCGCGCTCCTACCGCGAGGCCTCGCTCGCGCTCGGCGCGAGCCGCTGGCAGACCGCGTGGTCGGTGACGCTGCCGGCCGCGGGCGCGGGGGTCGCCGCCGGAATCCTGCTCGGCCTCGCGCGCGCCGTCGGCGAGACCATGATCGTGCTGATGGCGTCCGGCAACGCGGCGCTGATCTCGGCCAGCCCGCTGGACTCGGCGCGCACCCTCTCGGCCAGCATCGCCGCCGAGCTGGCGGAGGTCGTGGTGGGGAGCCCGCACTACTCGGTCCTGTTCTTCCTCGGCGCACTGCTGTTCGTGACGACGTTCATCATCAACGTGTTTGCCGGGCTCTTCATCGAGCGCCTGCGGCAGCGGCTGCGGGGAGCCTGAGATGACCCGTTCCCGGGGTGACGCATGAGCGCGCCGATCTTCGCCGCCATCGCCCCGCTGCGCCGCGTCCGGCGCACCGACGTGCTCGGCTCGCTGTTCAGCGGCGTGTCCGGGCTCGCCGCGCTGTTCGTGGTGCTCATGGTCCTCGTCATCATGGGCAACATCTTCTATTTCGGATGGCGCACGGTGACCTGGGAGTTCCTGTCGCAGTCGCCGCGCGCCGGCATGACCGCAGGCGGCATCTTCCCGGCGATCTTCGGCACCGCGGCACTGGTGATCCTCATGGTGGTGGTGCTGATTCCCTTCGGCGTCGGCGCGGCGATCTACCTCAACGAGTACGCGCGGCCCGACTCCTGGTTCACCCGCGTGGTGCGCTTCTCGGTCAACAACCTGGCCGGGGTGCCGAGCATCGTCTACGGACTCTTCGGACTCGGCTTCTTCGTTCAGTTCCTCGGGCGCCACATGGACCACGCCATGGGACTCGACGTCGTGTGGGGACAGCCCGCGCTGGTCTGGGCGGCGCTCACGCTCGCGCTCCTCAACCTGCCGACCGTGATCGTGACCACCGAGGAGGCGCTGCGCACGGTGCCCGGCGAGATGCGCGAGGCCTCGATGGGGCTGGGTGCCACCCGCTGGCAGACCATCCGCCATGTGCTGCTGCCGCAGGCAATGCCGGGCATCCTGACCGGCGCGATCCTCTCGGTGGCGCGCGGGGCCGGCGAGGTGGCGCCGATCATGTTCACCGGGGCCGCGTACTTCCTCCCCTACCTCCCGACTTCGCCCACGGACCAGTTCATGGAACTCGGGTACCATGTGTTCGTCCTCGCCACCCAGTCGCCGGATGTCGATGCCACCCGGCCGCTGCTGTACGGGACGGTGATGGTGCTGCTGCTGCTCACTTTTGCTCTGAATCTCGCAGCCATCGTGCTGCGTTCGCGCCTGCGAGCGCGGCTGGCGGGGCGCACATGAAGGAAACCGTCGTGGAACGGGAAAGCAGCCTCCCTGGACCGGACACAGGTAAAGACGACGGACACGGAGAGACGCCGGTGAATCCGTCGCGCGTCACCGCCCCGCGTGCCCTGGTGCCGGAGCGGCCGGGTGGCGCGCCGCGGGAAACGCGGCCGGTGGCGCTCGCGACCCGCGAGTACTCGCTGTTCTACGGGGCGCAGCAGGCGCTCAAGGCGATCGACATCTCGGTGCCGACCAACAGCATCACGGCGATCATCGGGCCTTCCGGCTGCGGAAAGAGCACGCTGCTCCGCTCCTTCAACCGCATGAACGACCTGATCCCCGGGGTCCGCACCACCGGCCAGGTGCACGTGTCGGAGCTGGACGTGTTCGCTCCCGCGACCGACGTGGTCGATCTGAGGCGCCGGGTCGGCATGGTGTTCCAGCGCCCGAACCCCTTCCCCAAGACCATTTTCGAAAACGTCGTCTTCGGGCTCCGCATGCTGGGCGTGCGCGATCTCCCGGAGCTCGAGGCACGCGCCGAGACCAGCCTGCGCCGCGCCTCCCTGTGGGACGAGGTCAAGGACCGGCTGCAGCGCTCCGCGCTCCAGCTCTCGGGCGGCCAGCAGCAGCGGCTCTGCATCGCCCGCTGTCTCGCGATGGAGCCGGAAGTGATCCTGATGGACGAGCCGGCTTCGGCGCTCGATCCGACGGCGACCGCGCGCATCGAGGAGTTGATCCTCGACCTCAAGACCCGCTATACGATCGTGGTGGTCACCCACAACATGCAGCAGGCCGCCCGGGTGTCGGACCGGACCGCGTTCATGCTGTCCGGCTCCCTGATCGAGTACGATGAAACCGCGCGGCTCTTCACGAACCCGCAGGAGAAGCTCACCGAGGACTACATCACGGGGCGCTTCGGATGAGACCGACGCTGCCGGCGCCGGGGTGTGCGACGGAGGCGGTCCTTCCCATTAACTGCTTCAGCGAGGAAACATTGGAACGGCATTTCGACATCGAGATCGACCAGCTGAAGGATCAGCTGCTCCTCATGGCGGGCCGCGCCGAGAGCATCGTCCAGAAGTCCATCCAGGCGCTGGCCCGGCGCGACCAGCCGCTCGCCGAGGAGGTCTTCGAGGACGACCACGTGATCGACCGTCAGGAGATCGAGCTCGAAGAGCGCTGCCTCGAGCTGCTGGCCCGGCATCAGCCGCTGGCGCGTGACCTCAGGTTCATCACGGCGACCCTCAAGATCTCGAACGACCTCGAGCGGATCGGCGATCACGCGGTGAACATTGCGGGCTCCACGCTCAAGCTGCTGCAGGAGCCGCCGCTCAAGCCGCTCGTCGACATTCCGCGGATGGCGGAGCTCGCGACCGGCATGCTGCGCGAGGCGCTCGACGCTTTCGTCCGCCGCGACGCCGGCGGCGCGCGCCACCTGGTGCGGCGCGACGACGAGGTGGACCAGCTCAACGACCAGGTCTTCCGCGAGCTGATCTCGTTCATGATCGAGAACCCGCGCACCATCACGCGCGCGATGGAGCTGATCCTCGTGGCCCGCAACCTCGAACGCGTGGCGGACCTGGCCACGAACGTCGCCGAGGAAGTGGTGTTCATCACCGAGGCGCGCATCATCAAGCATCACGCCGAGGATTCGGAATTCGGTAGAAGTTAGTCCTCGGCCGGCGGGCGGCGCAGCGTCTTGATCGCTCCCTCCCGCCGCTTCCGATCGAGGCGCCGGTCCGCCGCGGAGCGCGTCGGGCGTGTCGGGACCCGCGGTTTCGGCTTCCGCGCGCGGCGCTGAAGCTCCTCCCACAGCCGCTCGAGCGCGCTCTCCTTGTTCCTCGCCTGCGACCGGCTCGCGGTGCCGATGCGCACGATCCCGGTCGGCAGATGGCGTACCCGCACGCTCGATTCGGTCTTGTTCTTCTTCTGGCCGCCGGGGCCCGAGGAACGATACGCGGTGATCTCGCAATCTTTCGCGAGCCGTTCGAGGTGCGGAGCCAGCGCCATCGGTTACCTCTCGAGGATCCGGATCGGCCGTCCGGCGAGGAGCGGCGCCGGGGAGTCGCCCTGGGCGTGGAGTACTTCGAAATCATCGGCGCCCGGGGCGGGGAGCACGAGCAGTGCCCGGCCGTTCCACAGGACGCGCGCGAGACGCACGCCACCCTCCATGCGCACCGCGTGAATGCTCCGAGGTTCGGGCCAGGCATGGTCGCGCACCAGCAGGGCGAGCCCGCGGCCGGCGAGCTCGGGAACCCGTGACGCCCAGTCGCCCTCGAGCGGCGCTGCGTAGGGAAGGCTGGTGTTCGCGGGCAGGAGCGACCAGGGAATCCTCAGCGTCTCGAACACCGGACACTCGGGGCGAAGGCCGGTCCCCGGGTCGGCGCCGGCGGCGATCACGGGCACCCGCAGGCACGCGGTGCGCGGCGGGGCGTCGACGAGGGAGATCACGTCGAGCGGCGCCGCCGACTGCTCCTCGAGAATGCGCTGTGCGGCCGCCAGTGCCGCGCGCGGGCTCGTTCGTCCGAGCAGTCGGGCCCAGGCCTCATACAGGGACGGGTCGTCGCTCAGGGCAATGGCGAGACGCCGGGCAACGGCAGGGGATGGTATCCTGCTGCCGTTCTCTATATAGAGAACAAAGCTGGGTGACCCGATATTCGCCCGCCTGGCCAGATCGCGGAGGGTGAGGCCCAGGATGGCGCGCCGATGATGGACCCGGGCTCCGAGCGACGGCTGCTGTTCCATGGATGCACCATAGAACGTCAATCTGTTCTCCGGCAAGAGAACAAAGACCCCGCGACGCAGCCCTGTGCTAGGGTGCCGCCATGGAAAGCCTGAAGAGCCTGGGCGAGTTCGAGGTGATTCGACGCCTCCTCGAGCGCCGCCCGTCCGGGCCCGGCGTGGTGGTGGGTGGGGGAGACGATGCCGCGGTACTCGCGGTGGATCCTTCCTGCGAGCTGGTGGCCACCACGGACGCGCTCGTCGAGGGCCGGCACTATCGCGACGAGCTGGTCACGCCGCACGAGCTGGGCGCCCGCCTTGCCGCGGCCAACCTGAGCGACGTGGCCGCGATGGGCGGACGCGCGCGCTGGGCCCTGCTTTCGGCGGGCATCCGCTCCGACCGTCCGTTCGAGACCGTGTCCGAGGTCGAGAGTGGATTGTGCCTCGCGCTCTCGCGGGAAGGCGCAGCGCTCGTCGGCGGCAACTTCAGCGCCGTCGACGGGCCCGAGTGGTGGAGCCTCACCGTGCTGGGCGAGGTGACGCGCGGCCAGGCCTGGAAGCGCTCCGGTGCGAAGCCCGGAGATCAGGTGATCGTGACCGGCTTCCCGGGACGGGCGGCCGCCGGGCTCGCCTTCGCCACGCGTCACGGCGCGCCGCGGAGCGGCGACTGGTGGCGGCCGCTCTTCACCGCCTGGGTGGCCCCGGCGCCGCCGCTCGCGCTGGTGCGCGGCATGAGGTCCCCTCTGATCGCGGCGGCGATCGACATCTCGGACGGCCTGGCCGCAGATCTCGGCCAGCTGTGCGCGGCGAGCGGTGTCGGCGCGGAGATCGATCCCGCGCTGCTGCCGGCCGATCCGCTGCTCGAGCGGGGCGCGCGCGAGCTGGACGTGCCGCTCGAATCGCTGCGCTTTTCAGCCAGCGACGACTATCAGCTCCTGCTGGCGGTGCGGCCCACCGATCGCGCGGCGGTGGAATCCGCGGCGCGCAAGACCGGCGTCGTGGTCCACGTCATCGGGCGGACGACCGCCGAGCCGGGCCTGCGACTGATCGGCGGGGGAGAGGCGCGCCCGATCGTTGCGGGCGGCTGGGACCACTTCAAGTAGACGGAGCTAACGCGCGTCGCGCTTGGAGCCGGCTCGTCCCGAGGTGATCGTAAACAGATCCGCGGTCTCGCTCTCGACCTTGCCGCGGAAGCGCGCCTCGTGCTTGAGCAGCCACTTCTTGCGCGAGACGCCGCCGGCGTAACCGGTGAGGGCGCCATTGGCGCCGATCACGCGGTGGCAGGGCACCACGATCGGCACCGGATTCTGGTTGCATGCGGTGCCGATCGCGCGCGCCGCGCGCGGCTGGCCGATCGCGCGCGCGATCTCGCCGTAGGTGCGGGTTTCCCCGTAGGGAATCCTGCTCAGCTCTTTCCACACCGCGATCTGGAGCGGCGAGCCTTCGACGTCGAGCGGAACGTCCACCCGATCGAGCGCACCGCAGAAGTAACCCTCGAGCGAATCCACGACCGGCTTCAGCTCGAGCAGCGAGGCTCCCCACTCGAGATCGGTCTGCGTCCCGGAGAAGACCGCAATCATGCGCTTGATGCTCTTCCGGTCCATGAACCCGACGTGGCGCAATCCGCGCGGTGAGGCGGCGACGAACAGCAGCCCGACCGGCGACGTCATCACGTGGTAGGCGAGGCGCACGGCGCGAGGATAGACACGTTCGGGTGCGGATTCCAGCGTGGCGGGGGGCGGCCTCAAGGCGGTTCCCGGCCCGGTCGATAACGCCCTAGGCCCGGGACATCCTCCCGGACGATGTCGTTCCGGTCCCCCAAGGAGAATGGTCATGGCGAACGAGAACGCCCAGGGTCCGAACACGCAGGAGCTGACGCGGATCGTGGCCCGGTTTCGCACGGGCGATGTCCTCAAGGGCATTTCCCAGGACTTCACGAACCTGAAGCCCACGTTCCACCTGCTGCCCGAGAGCGGCGGACCGGCACGCGTGGTGAAGCTCAAGGACCTCAAGGCCGTGTTCTTCGTGAAGAGCCTGATCGGCAATCCGAAGCGCCCGGACATCGCGGGGTTCCTGCTGGCGCCGATGGAGACCGCAGCGGGCAAGAAGATCTGCGTGCTCTTCAACGACGGCGAACTGCTCTGCGGCCACACGCTCTCGTGGACGCCGGAGCGGGAGGGGTTCTTCATGGTCCCGTCCGACGCCGGCAGCAACAATCTGCGGATCTACGTGCTCTCCGCCGCCGCGCAGAAGATCAAGGCCGGGCCGGCCGCCGAGGCCCTGGCCAAGGAGATCCTCGAGGATCGTCGCCGCCGCAGCGCGGCCTGACAGGGCCTGAAGCTCAGCGGAGACGGGGCAGGAACGCGCCGGTGCTTTTCCGATAGCCCTGCCATTCGTCGCCGAGGTGGCGCGCGAGTGCCGCCTCTTCGTCGCGCACGCGGATGACATAGAGCAACGCCAGCACCGCCACCGCCGGAAGCGCGAAGGCGTTCCGGAACGCGAGGCACCCGCCCAGGGCGGCGAGCAGCGTCCCCGCATAGCCGGGATGCCGGATCCACGAGTAGGGCCAGCGGCTCTCAACCGTGTGCCCGCGCTGAACCGCGGCGATCGGGGAGAAGCGCGAGCCCAGCCGCATCATCGCCGCCGACCGGAGCGCGAGCCCCAGCGCGGCGATCGCGACCCCGCTCCATCCCAAGGCCTCGCCGCCCGGCAGCAGCCAGAGCCCGCGCGATTCGGCCCACGCCGCGAGCGGCGGCACCGCCATCGGGATGAGGAGCAGGGCGAGCATCATCGGAACCTGGGGGCGCGACTCCTCGACCGGATCGTGGCGGCGGACCGGGCGCGCGATGCCGAGCACGAGCGACCCAAGGGCCCACACCGCGAGCAGCGCCAGCGCGCGCGGGTGGGCGAGCAGCGGCGCCAGGCCGCCGAGCGCGAGCGCCAGCAGGGCCGTATCGAGCGCGGTCGTCACGATCGTTCCGATCACCGCGCGCAGCGGGCTCGCGGACTTTCCGGCCTCCGGGGTCATTCGAAGACCAGCTCGCGCGCCTGCCAGTCGAAGGTGACGCGCCAGCTCCGGAAGAAATCCCCGGCCAGCACGGCATCGCGCCGCACGCCGTGGCGCCACAGTTCGCTCTCCTGGAGCGCGCCGGACCAGCCCCGCACCTTGTCCTTCGCGACCGGTCCCACGGTGATCGAGGGGACCGTCACCGCCGCCCACGGGCGGCCCTGGAGCCACTGCCCCGCGCCCTTGGCCATGCGCGAGAAGGCGCCGGGTTTGACGCCCACCTCTTCGAACACCGCCGGCGGAGCGCCTACGCCGCAGTCGGGAAGGCCGGTCTGCACCACCATCGCCATGCGGCGACCGCCCGCGAGCGAGCCGTAGACGGTCAGCTCGTTCTCGCCCCAGATCTCGAACGGCACCCGCAGCGCCTCGCCCCGCGCGGTTTCGGCCGCTTCCGGGCGTGCGAGCTCGAGCTTCTGACCCCGGAAGTCGAGCGTGGTCGCGAATCGTCGCAACACGCCGAGACCGATCGCGCCCACCACCTGCTCGGCGTAGGGATTGAGCTCGAGGCTCCACTGGCGCAGCGACAGCGCACCGGCCGGCACGCGCTCGAGGCGGAAGCCGCCGAGCTCGAGCTTCTCGACGATCGCGCCCTGGGTCACCACGCGCGAGCCGTTCCAGAGCTGCGGAAAACGCGCGGGCAGCAGCGTCACTCCGATGCGGCGGGCGAAGGAGGCGTCGAGCAGGAGGTCGCTGGCGCCGGTGTCCACCGCCATCAGTGCGGTGGTGCCATTCACCTTCACGCGCACGAGCGGCACCGGCACCGCCTTCACGAACGGGATCTTCGCGCGCTCGGGTCCGGCCGCCAGCACCAGGCCCGGCGCTTCCGCGAGCTTCCTGAGGAGATCGGCGCGCCCCACCTGGTCCGCGGCGTCGCACAGCTCGGCGGCCTCCGCGTAGCGGCCGCGCCGGAGCAGCAGCGCGTAGCGGTCGGCGCTGAGATCGGCGGCCAGCAGGCGCTCCGCATCGTCCAGACGGTCGCGGAAGAGGGCGATCTTACCGAGCGCGGCGCGCGCCTCGGCGTCCGTGGATGAAAGCTCCAGCGCCCGGGCGTACACCGTGGCGGCCTCGTCGAGACGCGTGAGCCGGAGGAGCGCTGACCCCAGAGAATCGAGGCGTGCGGGATCGTTCCCGTGGCCCGCGGTGTCGCGTGCCGCGAGCCGGAGCGCGAACTGGGCCTCGCGGAACGACGCATCGGGCTGGAGCCATTCGGCGGTGGCGGGCAGCGCGATCAGCAGCAGGGTGCCCGCGACGCGGCGCGCGCGGCGCCCGGCGACGCGGGCGGGGCGACTCACGACGAAAGGAATTTACGCGCGGTCCGGAGCAGGACTTCGGCGCCGATCTCCAGGCATTTCTCGTCCACGTCGAAACGCGGATGGTGGTGTCCGTACACCAGGTTGCGCGAGACATTGCGCGAGCCGACCGCGATGAAGCAGCCCGGCACCTCGCGCAGGAAGAACGAGAAGTCCTCGCCGCCCATCGTGCGCACGTCGCGGCGCACGTTCGCCTCGCCCACCACCTCGACGGCCGCGGCGTGTGCGAGCGCCGCCATCGCCGGATCGTTCTCGGTCGCGAGGTTGTGGCGGATGTACTCGATCTCCGCGGTGCAGCCGAAGGCCGCGGTCACGCCGCGGACGACGCGCTCGAAGTGGCCGGGGATCTGCTCCCACAGCTCGCGGTCGAAGAGCCGCACGGTGCCGTTCAAGTGCGCGGAGGGCGGAATGATGTTGAACGCTGTCCCCGCGTGCACCTGGGTGACGCTCACGACCGCTTCCAGGAGCGGGTCCGCGTTGCGGCTGACCAGGGTCTGGAGCGCGGTGATCACGTGTGCCGCGCACACCACCGGGTCACGCGAGGCCTGCGGCATGGCGGCGTGCGCACCCACCCCGGTGATCGTGACGTTGAACTCGTCGACCGCGGCCATGAAAGGCCCCGGCGTCACCGCCACCTGGCCGAGATCCAGGTCCTGCCACACGTGGATTCCGAAGGCCGCCTCGGGCCGGGGCTCGAGTGCGCCTTCGGCGATCATCGCCTTGGCGCCGCCGCCCTGCTCCTCGGCCGGCTGGAACACGAACCGCACCGTGCCCTTGAGCGCGTCGCGCTCGCGGACCATCCGCTTCGCGATCCCGAGCAGGGCCGAAGTGTGGCAGTCGTGTCCGCAGGCGTGCATCTGCCCGGGATTCAGTGAACGGTAGGGGACGTCGTTCTCCTCGACGATCGGGAGTGCGTCCATGTCCGCGCGCAGCAGCACCGAGCGTCCGGGCTTCCCGCGGAGATCGGCGATCACACCGGTCTTCCCGATCTGCGTGCGCGGCTCGAGGCCCATCGCGCGCAGCCGCTCGGCCACGATCCCGGAGGTGCGCACCTCGGTGAACGCGGTCTCCGGGTGCGCATGGAGATCCCGCCGCACCTCGACCAGCTCCCGGACTTCGCTTTCCGAGAAGGTGGTGTTCATCCGGCGTTACTTCTTTTCCGGCGCGGGCGGAGTCGTCTCGCCCTGCTTGAGCAGGCGGCGGCGCTCGTACTCCTTGCGGAGCGTTTCCTTGTTGAGCACCACGAACTCGACCCGCCGGTTGAGCGTCATGTTTTCCGGGCTGTTGTTGGGCACGAACGGCTTGGATTCGCCGTAGCCCTTCACCGTGTACTGCTCTTCCTTCAGGCCCGGGTACTTCTGGTTGAGGTAGTCCAGCACCGCCTTGGCGCGCGCCTCGGACAGCGATTGGTTGAGCTTCTCCGAGCCGCGGCTGTCGGTGTGCCCGCCGATCTCCATCTTGAGCTCCGGCCACTTGCTGAGCACCGCCCCGACCACGTCGAGCGTCCCGTACGACTCGGGGGCGAGGATGGCCTTGCCGGTCTCGAACTTGATGTTGTCGATCCGCATCATGCCGGTGTCGAGCAGCTCGGTCTCGCGCTCGATCACTTCGATCGCGCAGCCCGTCGCGTCCACCTTGTAGCCGAGCGGAGTCTCGGGGCACTGGTCGATGCCGTCGAAGACGCCGTCGCCGTCGGTGTCGCGCGGACAGCCGGTCGAGTCCACCTGGGCGCCGGTCGGGGTGCTGGCACACTGGTCGATGCCGTCGAAGACGCCGTCGCCGTCGCTGTCCTTGGGACAACCGGTGGCATCGACGGTGGCGCCCTTCGGCGTGTCGGCGCACTGGTCGATGCCGTCGACCACGCCGTCACCGTCCGCGTCGGTGGTGCACCCGGTCGCGGTGACGGTGGCGCCTTTCGGGGTGCCCTCGCACTGATCGATGCCGTCCAGCACCTTGTCGCCGTCGGTGTCCTTGGGACAGCCGTCCGCATCCACGGTGGCGCCCTTCGGCGTGTCGGGGCACTTGTCCTTGCTGTCCGAGACCTTGTCGAGATCGGTGTCGCGGCCCTTGGCCCCGAGCGCGATGGTGATGCCGGCGCCGAGCACGAGCGTGTGGGCCTGGATGTCGGACGTGTTCTCGCTGCTCATCCACATGAGGTCGCGGGCTTCGATCCGCGCGCCGACCCCGTCGGAGAACCAGAACTGGAGGCCGCCGCCGAATTCCGCGTTACCCTGGTTGGTTTCCGGTCCGGCCTCCGAGACCTTGAGGTTGCTGCCGCCCGCGCCCGCCATCAGGAACGGTCCGCCCCAGCGGCCCTGGAACGGCGTGAACATGAAGTCGCCGGACACGTGATAGAAGTCGACGTCCTGGCCGCCGGCGATGTCCTCGTGGGTGGGGGTGTAGCCCGCGCCCACTTCGATGCCGAGCCACTGCAGCCACTGGTAGCCGAAGCGACCGCCGAAGTTGAGCTCGTCGGCGAGCGGCGCCGTCGGATACTTGAGGTCGCTGTCGAACACGGTGACGCCCCCGAAGGGGACGAGATAGAAGTAACGGCCAACCGGTTCAGCGGTCGCAGAGCTCGCGATCAGGGTGCCGGCGAGTGCGAGGGCCGCAAGGCGGGCGTGGGAGCGCATGAGAACCTCCAAGTTCCGAGCGTCTTTATCACCAGTTTTGCCGCGGGAATCCATCCCAGGGAAGTCGGCGCACGATAACGTCAAGGACTACCCGAGGCAAGGATTTGCGGGCTGCTCAGAAACCGGCCTGGAGGTGGAGGAAACCCTTGTCGTGGACTCCCCACACCTCGTAGGGCTCGTGGTCGAGCTCGATGCCCTCGACCCCCGAGGCGTGGACCTTGCCGAAACGGGCTGAGAGCCCGATAAAGGCGCGATTCTCACTGCGCGTGCCGTACGCCGGGAAGCGCCGGGGCCCGGATTCGCCGACCGTGACGCGGTCGTGGAGCGCACCCACGTCGATCCACACCGTGGACGCCAGCGGCCAGTGCGCCTCGAGGCCGACGACGCGGTCGATCGCGTTGAAGATTCTCGTGCCCGCGGGCGGCGCGATGTTCTGGTCGCGATCCCGATAGAGCCAGCGCCCCCCGACGGTCACGCGTCCCACCCGGCGCCGGAGCGCGGTTTCGACCTCCCAGCTGCGACGGAAGTTCGAGTTGTCGCCGATTACGCCCTCCACCTGATCGCTCGAGGACGCCTGCAGGTTGTCGGTGGCGAGCGTCCATCCGAGGCCGAGCGCTTCCGCCTCGAGCATGGCCCAGGCGTGCGTGCCCCACAGCGTCGTGAGCAGGTCCGGATCGGTGTCGGTCGGGCCGGGAATGCGCTTGAGCGACGGCGTCAGGTACTTGCCCCCGACGCTCGTGCGCCAGCGCTCACGGCGGGCCGAGATCGCGAGCGCCGGCTCGAACGGGTGCTTCTCGTACGATTCGGACTGGTTGCCGACGCGGGTCTGGCGGAACGCCCACAGGTTGTTGAACACGTCTTCGAACGAGAACGTGGCCACGACGCGGACCGAAGTGGTGTCGGAGCCGCGATCGAGCGCGAGCGCCAGGTCCTGCTTGCTCTTGTCGTAGGTGGGCCGGAACATCACGTCCGCGGTGCCGACCGCGGTCGGGAAGCGGAAGTGGAGATCCACGAAGTCGTAGCTCGAGATGTCGCTCCGCGACTCCTCGGTGATCAGCACGAAGCGCGCCTTCTCCCCGAGCGGCGTTTCCAGGCGCAGGTCGGTGCGGATGAACCACTGGCCGGACGTCAGGCAGCCCTGGAGCGTTCGAAACGCGAGCTTGCTGCCCTCCCAGTCATCGCGCCAGTAGGCGGGCGGACGCGTGAGCAGGTGATCGAGCAGGCTCTCGTCGTCCTCTTCCTGGCGCTCCGCGTCGAAGGTGGAGAACTCCTCGGTGCCGGCGCGCGCCTCGCGCGGCGCGGCGCCGGAGAGGGCCACGACCAGCGCACCGATCGCGGTGAGAGAAGCGGCGCGTGGGGTGCGGATCACGCCCGGGCCGGAACGGCCGGCCGCTCTTCACGCACCCGCGAGACGAACTCCCGCGCGCGGCGCGTGATCTCCGCATGGTCGCCGGCCGCGGCGAGACGCGGATCGGCAAGCGCTCCGCCGAGCCCGCAGGCGACGCACCCGGCGCGCAGGAAGGGCACGACGTTCTCGAGATTGGTCCCGCCCGAGGCCATCATCGGGATCGCGGGCAGCGGGTCGCGGATCACCTCCACGTACTTCGGCCCCACGAGCCCGACCGGATACACCTTGATGAGATCGGCGCCGGCGTCGTGTGCGGCCAGGATCTCGCCGGTGGTGAAGGCGCCCGGCACCCATGCGACGCCCGCCTCACGGGCCACACGCCCGACCTCGGGGTTCAGGTTCGGCGCCACCAGGTAGCGCGCCCCCGCCTCGATCGCGGCGCGCGCCTCGGCCACGGTGAGCACGGTGCCGGCCCCGAGCAGCACGTCGCTCCGATCCTTGAGCGCGCGCATGACGCGCGTCGCGTCGGGCACGGTGAACGTGACCTCGAGAATCGGCAGGCCGCCGGCCGCGACCGCGAGCGCGGCGCCGAGCGCGGCATCGGCCGAGGGCGCGCGGATCACCGCGAGCAGGCGGTGCTCGAGCAGGGCGTCCCGTAACGGAGAAGGCTTCATCGCCCGCGAATCCTAGCCGAGGCCGCGCGGCTCTGCACGTGATCCCGCCGTGCTTGGCGAGCCTCCGCGGTCCGCACGAGTTGATCCCAGCTGAACCAACGATGGCGAGACTCTGTGGCAGAATGCAGGCGAATGGCCACCCGACCACGATCCCCGCTCCGCCACCCGCTCATGATCGCGCTCTACGCGGTCGTGGGAGTGGTCGTGATCGCGGGGATCGCGCTCACGCTGATGTTCCCGCCGTCCCGGCTCAAGGGGCTGATGAGCGACGCGATCTCGCGCTCGGTGGCGCGTGAGGTCGTGTTCGACGAGGTGCGCCTCGGGCTCTGGCCGCCGGTGCGGCTCACGGTGCGCGGCGTCGCCGTGGGTGAGCCGCAGGGTCTCGCCGCCGGGCGCTCGATCGAAGTCTCCGCGATCCATCTCGACGTGTCCCCGTTCCCCCTGCTCATGCGCCGGGTGGTGGTGACCCGCCTCGTGCTCGACCGTCCCGCGCTTCACCTCGCGCTCTACGCGGACGGCACCACCAACTTCGATCACCTGATGAAGGTGCAGGCCGGCGAGGCGGCCAGCCCCAAGCCTTCGCGCGCCGCCGGCGGCGCGATGGATCTCGCGATCCAGGACTTCCGGATCCAGGACGGCCAGGTGCTGGTGGACGATTTCAAGGCCGCGAAACGGATCGGGTTCGGTCTCGGCACCCGCACCTCGCTCGGCGCGCGCGAGGGTGGGAAGCGAATCGACACCCAGGGTGAGACGCACATCACGAACCTCGCGTTCGGCCCGCTCTCCGCCGCGCGTCGCGCCGACCTCGACACCTCGCTCGCCCGCCTCGACTGGGAGATCCAGCACGACGGCACCTACGACGCCCCCACCGCGCGCCTCGCGCTCGAGAAGCTGGCGCTCCGGTTCGGGCGCACCGAGCTCGGGCTCTCCGGAATCGTGGACCGCGTGGGCGCCAAGCCGCGCCTCGATCTCCGGGCCCGCGCGAGCCGCGTGGATCTCGCCGAGATCCTGTCCTTCGTCTCGCACGCCGACGCGAAAGCGCTGGCCGGGATCGGCGGCTCGGGAATGCTCGACCTCGATCTCCGCATCCGGGGCACGCCGGCGGCGGCGCCGGCCGGTGGTCCGCCCACCGCGCTGCTCACCGCAGTCAAGGTGCTCGGCACGATGAACCTCTCGAACGCCACGTTCCGCTACGCGTCGGCGCCCGCCGGGGTCGAGGACGTGAACCTCACGGCGACCTTCGAAGAGGACGCGATCCGCATTCCGAAGATCACCGGCCGCGCCGCCGGCCAACCGGTGACCGCGAGCCTCGAGGTGGAGCGGTTCGCCGATCCGCGCGCGCGCTTCACCGTGAACGGCAACTTCGATCTCGCCGCGGTCGGTCCGCTGGTCGCTCCCAGGGACATGAAGCTCGGCGGCCGCGCCGCCGTGACCCTCAGCGGCTCGGGCCCGGTCGTCGATCCCGGGGCGATGGCGCTCCAGGGCCGCGTCCAGCTGAGTGGCGTGACCGCGGAATCACCCCAGCTCCCGAAGAAAGTGGAGCGGATGGACGGCACGATCACGTTCTCGGAGCAGAAGGCCACGGTCTCCAACCTCACCGCGCGCGCCGGGACGTCGTCGTTCACGCTCGACGCCACGGCCACGCGCCCTATGGCGATGACCGCCAAGCCCGGCTCGGTGGCGCCCTCCGACGTCCACTTCACCCTCAAGTCGCCGTCGCTCGACCTCGACGAGCTGCTGCCGGCCACGCCGGGCTCGACCGTCACGCCCAACATGAAAGGCGGCGGCCGGGTCGACATCGCGCGCTTCAAGCAGAAGAAGCTCGAGGCGACGAACGTGAAGGCCGAGGTCCAGCTCGCGCCCAATGTCGTCACCATCCCGTCGTTCTCGCTCAACGCGTACGGCGGCGCCAGCACCGGCTCGGCCCGCTTCGACACGAGCGATCCGCAGAAACCGGCGTATACGGTCCAGGCGCGGATCATGAGCATGGAGGCGGATCGCATCCTGTCCGCGTTCACCCCGGCGAAGGGGCTCCTCCAGGGATCGCTCAGCACCTCGCTCGATCTTTCCGGCGCCGGCACGACCCCCGACGACCTCAAGCGCACGCTCACCGCGATCGGGCAGGCGGCCATCGCCGAAGGGCAGATCGGCCCGACGCCGGCACTCGAAGAGATCGCGGCGCTCGTCAAGGTGCCGAAGCTGAAGCAGCTCGACATCAAGGACGGCACGCTGCCGTTCCGTGTCCAGCAGGGACGCGTCGTGACCGACGGCGTGGTGCTGCACGGCCCGAGCGGCGATTGGAAAGCGTCGGGCGCGATCGGCTTCGACGGCGGGCTCGACTACGCCGTGAGCACCACGCTGCCGCCCGAGATCGTGAAGCAGCTCGGCGCGACCGCGGCCCTCGCTGCCGGGGCGCTGGCCGACGAGCAGGGGCGGATCCTCGTGGACCTCCGGGTGAGCGGCACCGCGAAGAAGCCGCGCGTTTCCCTGGATACGAAGGCCATGCAGGCGCGGCTCTCCGGCCGCGCGTCGGAAGCGCTCACCGAGCAGCGCGACAAGATCGGACGTCAGCTTGAGGACGCCTTGAAGCAGGCCACCAGGGACAGCGCCGGTCGTCTGCAGTTTTCGAAGAGCGCCGGCGACAGTCTCAAGAAGAGCGTGAAGAACCTGTTCAAGGGCCTTTTCGGCAAGGCCCCGAAGGACACGGGCGCCAAGGGCCCACCGTCGGCCGCCAACCCCGACACCGGCACCCGCTAGCGTTCTAGCGACTCTCGAGTCGCTCGAGCGCGATCCTCGCTGCGGCGTTTCCGGGATGGATCCCCAGCTCCCGGCGCCAGGCACTCGCGGCGCGCTTCGGGTCGCCGAGCTTCTCCCACGCCTCGCCCATGAGCTGATACTCGTCGAGCCGGTTCGGGTTGAGCGCGCACTCCTGCTCGAACTCGGCGATCGCCGCGCGCCAGCGACCTCCGCTCATCAGCAGGTAGCCGAGGCGGCGGTGCACGGTGGGGAAGCGCGGATCCGCCCCGAGTGCCGCGAGGAGGTGCGAACGCGCGCGCGCCGGGTCGCGCTCGAGGAACGCCAGGTTGGCGAGGTGCGAGTGCGCGTGCGCGTCGAGCGGCGAGGAGGCCGCGCACTGCTCGAGCTCCGCGCGCAGTCGCGCCCGCAGAACGGAATCCGCGGAGAGCCGTGGCCAGAGCGCCGCGAACGCCGCGGTGCTCGCCGGCATCACCCGGAAGCCCAGCGAGTCGACTTGGGGCCAGTCGCGCCCGTCGCGCCTCAGGTAGAGCGCGGCCGCGTCGTCGCGGAACACGAGCGCAAAGCGCGGATCGGCATCCACGTATTCGAGGAGATGGTCGCCGGCGATCCACTCCTCGTGACCGTCGACCATGACGAGGTCGAAGTCGTAGCGCGCGACCAGCGTGTCCCACGCCTCGTGGCGCACCGAGGCGTAGGCGTAGAGATCGCGCTCGGTACGGGTGCCGCTCTGATGCACGTCCATGAACGGCAGTCGCGTGGTGTCCGGCCAGAAGCGCCACAGCAGAAGGCCGCCGTAGTAGTTGGGATTGAAGAGCCGGCCGCGCAGATCGTGCCGGGCCATGAAGTCGCACGCCGGAATCGGATGGTGCTGGGGCTCCCAGCCGATCCCGAAGTGGAGCGGCGAGCCGAGCCACTCGGGGAGCGCCACCGCCACCGCGAGTGCCGACACCAGGGCCGCGCGTGTCGCCGGGCGCGCCAGCGCTTCCGGCAGGCGCACGGCGCCGAGCCACGCGGCGAGATCGCGCGCGACATAGGGCACGCACGCCACGGCCAGGAATCCGTAGAAGCGACGGTTCAGCAGGGTGAGCCCGACGAACAGCAGGCAGCTGAGCGCCTCGACCGGATCGAAGCGGCGTCCGCGCGGGCGCCACAGCACGACCAGCACCCAGCCCGCCATCAGCACGGGCAGTCCGCTGCGAAGGTGATGGCGCCAGCTCTCGGAGAACGACCACAGCTCGGGGATGAGCCGGTAGACCGGCTCGTTCCGCCACACGAAGAAGTACTCGAAGGGCTGCCACAGCGCCCGCCAGCCGAACGGATTGAGGAACGAAATGGCGAGCGCTGCGAGACCGATCACCGGCAGCGGCGCGCGGTCGAGGCGCGCGAGCGCGTTCGCGGTCGGCGGTGATTCCGGCCCGCGCGGCGGGCGCGCCCTCCATTCCCCGGCCACGTGCACCGCGATCAGCGCGAGCCCGATGAAGTAGGAGATGTGGACGTTGGCCCACACCCAGGCGATCGCGATCAGGGCGAGCCCGGCGCCACCCCGGGCGCGCCGCCGCTCGAGCGCCGCCACCTCGAGCGCGAGCAGCACGGCGACCAGCGTCTCGGGCCGCACCTCGGAGCGACCGCGATAGACGAGCGCCGCGAACGCGATCACGAACAGCGCCGCGAGCCCGCGGGCCCCCATCCCGCGCGCCGTGAGCCACGCGATCCCGAAGGCGCCGAGCGTGGTGAGCCAGCGCCACGCCTGGAGTCCGAGGTCGCCGCCGGCGGCGTAGAACGGCCAGAGCAGCGCGCGGAATCCCCATGCCGGCAGCACCTCGGGGAGGCCGTACGTCGGGTAGCTCCAGAGATGGACCAGCGGAATGAAATGCCGCGTCCACATCGCGCGGCCGACCGTGAGGTGCTGCCAGAGATCGGTCGACGTGGCGAGCGTGGTCACCGAGAACGCGATCGCTCCCGCCACCACCAGTGCCGTCACGAGAAAGGCGGGATGGCCCAGCGGGATGGCCGGAACGATGACCGCAGGCGCGGCTGCGCCCCGGCGCGGATCACCGGGGCGTCTCGGGTCCTTCATGCGCGGATACTACTGAACCGCGCCGCTACGTCATGCTGCGTGCGAAGGCGGTGACCGGAGGGCGCGCGGGCTGCTGCGGCACGGACGCCGCCGCCGGACGTCCCGCCGTGCGCCATTCATAGCGTTTTCCGGGCAGCAGCCGGTCGATCAGCGGCACCAGCATCGAGAGGGTGGCGAGCGACCACAGGAGCCCGTTGGTGCGGAACAGCACGAACTGCACGAAGCCGGCGCCGGCGGCGACCAGCATCGCGAACAGGATCCGTCCGGCGCGCGAGTCCGGCGTGGTTTTCGGGTCCGAGATCATGAAGAAGGTGAAGAGCAGGAACGCGCCGTTCTGGAGCTGATGGAGCGGCACGGTCAGCGGTTGTCCGAGCCACAGCGCCCGCCCGAACAGCACCGCGAGCCACGAGGCCATGAACGCCCAGGTCACGTCGCTCCGCGCCGCGCGGTTCACCACGAGCCCGCCGAAACACGCCATGAGGAACGCGAAGAACGCGACGTTGCCCCACTGGCCGGGCGACACCCAGGCTTCGCCGGTGAACAGGATGACGGCGACCACGCCGAGGTTGGTCGGGTTGAACAGGTGCTTGCCGCGGAATCGAAGCACGAACTTGCCCGCGATCGAGATCACCGCCGCCAGCGCGGCGAGCGCGAGATGGTTGGTGCGGAGCAGCAGGCAGAGCGAGAGGCCCGAGATGAGCGCGCTCTTCGGATCGAAGGCGGGCAGCCGCCAGAGCCGGGTGCACACGTACTGCGTGCCGAGCGCCGTCGCGAGTGTCACGAGGGCCTGGGCGATTCCGATCTCGAACTCGAGCCGGGTGACGCCGTAGGCGAGGAGCCCCGCGAGCACCGCGATCTGGTAGAGACGCGGGTCGGGTCGGACCGGAGCGGCCGGCGAAGGATCTGATGGCAGCGGCGCAGGCATGATGCCTCCGGTACGCCGCGGGGTTCCTTCTATTCCAAGGCCCTTACTCCCTGAGGGTGGCGATTTCCGCCGATTCAGGGGCAAGCTGCTCGATCCAGGCCCGCAGCAGCTCCGCGGCGGCGAGCGGCGAGACCAGGTGGGCCCCGTTGACCGGGGCCAGCAGGGGCTCCTCGGAGCCGCCTTCAGTGAGCGCCACGTGGTCCGGGAGCATGGTGAAGCCGCCGGCTTCCAGACTCGAGAACAGCGGCTCGAGCCGCGCGCGCACCTCGCTCGTCACCACGGCATCGTGGCCGCGCGCGCGCAGCTCCGCCGAGACGAACGGGCCGAGCCACCCGGGCTCCACGGTTCCGGCGCCGGGCCGTGGGCGCAGCCCGAGCGGGGTCACGAGCTCGCGCGCGATCGTGGCGACCAGCGCCTGCGCGAGCAGCTCGGGCAGCAGCGGCGGCGACAGTGCCGCCGCCCACAGCTGCGCGGGCTCGAGGCCGCGCACCGGATCGTCTCCGCGGATCGCTTCGAACAGGCATCCCGAAGACTCGTCCCAGAAACGCTCGTCGAAGCGACGCTGCTGCTCGCGCGCCCACGCGAGGTGGAACGCGGCGCTCTCGCGGCGTCCGGCGTGTCGCGCGAGCTGCGACATCGCGATGTCCGCGTAGTACCAGAGCGCGTTCAGCGCGGCCGGCTTGACCGCCGCGTCGCCCTCGCCGGTGACGAGCAGGCCGTCGTCGGCGAGATGGATGCCGGTGCGGCCCGAGCGGAAGAAACGGAGCTGCTCCTCGAGCGCCGGGTAGAGCGTCTCGCGCACCACGTCGTAGCGCTCGCTGCGCCGCGCCCAGCGTTCGGCCAGGATCGCGAGCCACAGCGTCGGCTCGGGATCGCCGTAGCGCGGCGTGCCGTCCGGCGCGAAGCCCTCGGGAATCAGTCCCTCGTTCGCGAACTCGAGGAACCCGAGGAGAATGGCCAGCGCCTCGTCGAAGCTGCGGATCGCGATCAGCCCCGCGACCGCGCGCACCGCTTCGACACCGCGCTCCTCGCCCGGCATGCCGCCGATCAGGATGCGACGGCGGTCGCGCCGCGCGAGCCCGGACTCCAGCACGCGCACGAGACCGAGCACGCGGCTCCGCCAGCGCTCGTCGCCTTCGGCGGCGGAGAGACCCCGCGCCGCGGCGGCGTCGCGCGCCGTGAGACGCGCGCCCTCGAGCGCGGCAGCCGACCACTCCACGCGGCGCTCGCGGTCGTCGGCCTCGATCGCGGTCACGCAGTCGGCGAGCGAGCGCGGCGGCTCGCTCCCGAGGCGATCTTCCGTCGCGAGCGCCCGGAAGAGCTGCGGCTCGGTGGAGGCCACGACGTGGAAGGACTGACCGGCGTCGAGTGCCGCCTCGAAGTATCCGGGGACGATCGCGCGCAGGCTCTCGGAGTCGTCGTCGTGATCCCGCGACGCACGCGCCGGCAGGAACGCGCCGTTGTGCCACAAGGTGAGCGATCCCGCCGAGCCGAACTCGAGCCGCACGCGGCCGGCCATGGCCTGGACGATCGGCGCGTCGCCGCCGGCCGTGTCGGGCGGCACGATCGCCGGGCTCGCGGTGAGCACGAGCGGCGGGCCCTCGAGGAGACTCCACGTCACCGCGACCGCGGCGTGCTCGTACACCGTGCGGATCTTCTTCTCGAGGAGGTGGCCGCCGACGCGCCAGCGCCAGCAGGGCCAGGGATCCATCTCGAACTGAACGAGCCACTGGTGGCCCGCGCCGCGGCGCGACGGATTCGGAGTGCGCTCGGGACGCGAGAACAGCTCGAACGTTCCGCCGGCGGTGACGACGCGCTCGTCGAGACCCACGAGGCCGGGCCGCGCCGGGTCGAGCGAGAGGAGACTGCCGTGATGGCGGCGCGCGACGATGCCGGCCGCGTTACCGCTCGACCAACCGCCGAGGCCGTCCGGCAGCAGCCATTCGTGAGCGACAGCGAGCGGGAGACGGACGAGGACATCGGGTCCGAGCCGCATGGGTGCGCATCCTACATCACGGGCGGGCGCCTCAGGATGGAAGACAGCGGAACCAGCCTCACGCCCCGCAGGCGCTTGGGATCGAGCGCCCGGGGGAGCCAGTCGAGCGCGAGCGGGGTGGCGCGCACCAGGACGATACGGTGCCCGGTGAGGCGGGTTTCGTCGAGGATCTGTTTCCAGCGCGCATCGAGCTGCCGCTCGTCCTTCTGGCGTGCCTCCGCATCCACCACGGCGTCCGGCTCGTCGTAGTCGACGCCCAGCTCCGCGGCGAGCGACTTGCACACCGAGCCCGCCGCCGGCGACACGTGCAGAAAGGGCAGCCGCTGTCGCCGCAGCTCGCGGTAGACCGCGCCCATCACGGTGGCGTCCTGGGTCGCGAGCGAGCCCATCAGGTTGGCGACCGCCGCGACGTCGCGCGCCTGGTCGATGTAGCGGCGCGTGAGACCCGAGATCTGGCTCGGCTTCATGGTGACGAGAATCGCGCCGGGCCCCGGATTCACCTGCGGATAGTTGATGGGCTCGAGCGGCAGGTGGAGCACGATCTCGCGCCGCGATCCGCGCGCGGTCTTGAAGAGAGCGCTGCTCTCCGGGAGACCGGGGGGGATCGCGACCGCGAACGGCAGCGGGACCGCGAGCGTATGGCGCGCCAGTTCGGGATCGGCCGCAAATCCATAGAGCACGATCGCGAGCCGTGCCGTCGTGGGCTCGTCGCGATCGTTCATGCGCGCCGGCCGCGCGAGCGTCAGCTCGTGGGTCGCCCGCCCGTGGACGCCGACCACCAGCGTGAGCATCGACTCGCCGTGCCGGCCGGCGTGCTCGCGCCCGGCGAGCACCTCGATGCCGCGTGCTTCGAGCGCGCGATGGATGGTGTAGTTGGCCTGGAGCAGCGAGGCGTCGGGGGCGACTCCAGCCCGCCAGCGGACCCGCGCCGCGCTTCCCCCGGTGGTCGCATCCCGAATGCTGTCGGCGGAGACTCCGGCGCCCTCCAGCCCGGCGCGGAGGTGACGGCCGACGACGCGGGTGATGCGGGCCCGGTCGCCGAGGCCCGTCCAGCGCGCGAACGAGAGCGCGCCGGAGTCGGTGCGGGCAACGAGCCAGGCCTCGCCCAGCAGAAACAGGGCCAGCGCGATCCCGGCTATGAGGGCAGCCGTGCGCGCGGAAGACCGGGAACGGGAGGCACGCCGGGGCATGGAGTTGCCGCAACTTAGGGAGCCGCCCGCGGGCCGTCAACGGGCGGACCGGCTTCCCCGGGACGGAACGGCCAGCTTCATGACAGAAGGCTGTCTCCCGGCCGCCCCCGTGCCCCGCGCTGGGGGGCTTTTTGCACTTCACTAACAAGCACTTGAGGGTCGGGTGACAGGCTCACTCGGCTTTCGGCCGATATGTTTCCCCATGCAGGTCCCCAACCATCATGCGGGGAACCCGATCTCTCCTGGGAGGTGCTTCGTGACGCATCGGCTACTGTCGACGCTCGTTGTTGCCGCGGTTGCAACCGGATGTACGTTTAGCGCTGCAAGCGCGTGTGAAAAGAACAAGAACTCGGCGAGTGCCGCGTCCACAAAGTCCAGCTCCACCAATGCCGCCGTCGCTTCCAGCAAGAGCACGGCGGCATCGGCGTCGATGGACCACTGCCTGATGCCCACGGTGGCGATGGCGGGCGCCCCGGCGGCCTGCGCCAGCAAGATGAGCGCGGCCGAGTGCGCGTCGAAGATGGCAGCCGGCGAATGCGTCCCCGGCAAGACCACGAGCGCCAGCGCGGCCTCCGCCAAGGGCAGCGCTGATGGGTGCTGCATGAGCGGAGCGGCGAGCACCAAGAGCGCCAAGGGCACGGCTCCCGCCGCGAATTCCTCGGTCGACGCGGTGCTGACCGGCGGTCCGAGCTGCAGCGCCCACAAGTCGACCGGCCATTCCGCCTCGGCCCACGCCGACTGCGACAACTGCAGCGACCTCGTGATGTGCGAGGGTGAGCTCAAGGCCGCGCAGGCCACCATGCAGGTCGTGCCGCTCAAGAACGGCGTGATGTACGTGTACACCGCCACCGGCGCGAAGAACGTGCGCACGGTCCAGGCCTCGATTGCCCGTCACACCGAGCGGGTGGCGGCGGTCTCGACCGCCAACGGCGGCAAGCTGTGTCCGGAGTGCAAGTCTCTCAGGGGCGCCGCAGCCAGCGGCAAGCTCGAGCGTGAGGTGGTGAACATCGAGGGCGGGTGCCTGACACTCGTCACCTCGAACGACCCTGCCGTCGTGGGCAAGATCTATACGATGGCTGGCCTTCCCACGAACACCGCCGCGCGAGTGAAGAGCTGATCGCGACGTCCGCTCACGGGGGCCGGTTCCGGATGACGGGACCGGCCCTCTCCGTTTAGGCTTTTGCGTCCATGGCCGTTTCACGCTCCATCAATCGGCGGCTGTTCCTCCTCGCGCTGGGCCTCGCCCTGCCCGCTCTGGGTCTCGCGGCGCTGGCCACCTTCCTCACGTTCCGCATCGTGCGCGCGGTCGAGAACGAGGGCGCCCGCTACACGACCTATCTCTCCCAGCAGGTCGCGGAGGCCTTCGAGCAGGAGCTGATGGCGCACCTGCGGGTCGGCATCGGCACCGTCGAGAGCCTGGCGCGGAGCGGCGCGCCGCGGGAACGGCTGCTCGAGGAGCTCGAGCGCCAGTCCGACGAATTCGAGGGCGGGCACTTCGTTTCGATCGAGGAGCTGAACGGGTACTCGCTGCTGATGGTCGAATCGCAGCCGATGCTGTTCGCGCCCGGCAGCGGCCTCCACCAGGGGGAGTCCTTCGCGGGACTCCTGCTGCGCGACGAAGTGGACCAGGTGATCGGCGCCGGCGGCTGGTGGCTCGATCCCGGCGTCTTCCTCGCGAGCCATCTCGATGCGGTCGTCCAGGACCGGCTGCCGAGCAATCCGCGCATGTACGGGGGCATCGAGACGACGCGCCGGGTGAGCATCCAGGTCTTCTCCACCGCCGCCGGCGAGATCGCGCGGGTTCGCGAGCCGGCGCCGCGCGCGATCGCGCGCAGCACGGAGCTCGAGGGTCCTTTCGAGGGATTCCGCGTGCGGGTGTCGCCGACCGGCAGCTCGACCGTCATCTGGACCGGCCGCTTCGTCGCGCTCCAGCTCACGTTCATCGGGCTGCTCGCGCTCGTGATGATCGCGGCGGCCGCGTTCGGCGTGCGCTACACGGTGCGGCAGCTCGAGCTGGCCCAGCTGAAGGCCAGCTTCGTCTCGAACGTCACGCACGAGCTCAAGACCCCGATCGCGCTGATCCGGCTCGCCGTCGAGACGCTCGAGCTCGGCCGCTACCGCACGCCACAGGAGGCGGAGCGGTTCATCCGAGCGATCGGCCGCGAGACCATCCGGCTCAGCGGGCTGGTGGACAACATCCTCGATTTCGCGCGGCTCGAAGCCGGGCAGCGCGTGTTCAAGTTCGAGCCCGTGGACCTGCTGCAGGTGGTCAGGGACACGCTCGAGAGCTTCCGGCCGCGGCTCGATCACCTCGGGTTCACGGTCGAGGAGGTCCTGCCCGCCGAGCTGCCGGCGGTGGACGGGGACGCGACGGCGCTCTCCCATTGCGTACTCAATTTGCTCGACAACGCGGTCAAGTATTCACGAGAGCGCAAGCACATCACGGTGGCGGCCGGGGTCCGGGATCAGCACGTCTGGGTCAGTGTGACCGACCGTGGGATCGGGATCGCCGGTGAGGATCAGGAACGGATTTTCGAGAAATTCGTGCGCCTTGAGACGGGTTTGGTGCACGACGTGAAAGGAGCCGGGCTCGGACTGTCCTTGGTGGCACAGATCATGCGGGCGCACAATGGACGAATCGAGGTCCGCAGCGAGCCCGGGGAGGGAAGTACGTTCACTCTGGTCCTACCGGCTAGCGGGGGTATGGTTTCTGCCAGGAGTGAAGACCGGCAGAAGACCGCATCCTAACGGAGGGGGTGCTCATGAAGCGCGTACTGGTCGTTGAAGACGAAGAAGATCTGCTGGAAAGCCTGGCTCATAATTTCCGCTTCGAGGGCTACGAGGTGCTCACCGCCAAGACGGGCACCGAAGGCCTGAAGCTGGCGCTCAAACAAAAGCCCGATCTGGTCCTGCTGGACATCATGCTTCCCGAGAAGGACGGGTTCACGGTGCTGAAGGAGCTGCGACAGCGCCATCGCGACATTCCCGTGCTGGTTCTCACCGCGCGCAACTTCGAGGCCGACGTGCTCAAGGGCTTCGATCTCGGCGCGGACGACTACGTGACCAAGCCGTTCGGCCTGAAGGAGCTGCTGGCGCGCGTGAAGCGGCTGCTCCAGCGGGGGTCATCCGGTGCGCCGGCCCCGGGGCCGACGGTGTACAAGTTCGGCGACGTCGAGATCCGGTTCGAGCCGCGCGAAGTGGTCAAGAACGGGCAGCAGATTGCCCTTTCTTACAAGGAATTCGAGCTGCTCAAGTACCTGGTCGAGCATCGTGGCCGCACCGTGTCACGCGAGGAGCTGCTCGAGGAGATCTGGGGCGTGGACGAGGAACTCGGCGTCACGACCCGCACGGTCGACACCCACGTGTCGAACCTGCGCTCCAAGCTCGGCGACGGCTTCGAGAAGCCGTTCATCGTCGCGGTGCACAAGGTCGGCTACAAGTTCGTCGAGCCCGTGGGAGCGACGGGAACGGTGTAGAAAATGCGCCGGCCGCCTGCGAGGGCGACCGGCGCTTTGTCATGTCACGGATCTCACGGGTGCGGCGTCGGCGGATCCTCCACGATGATCACCGGATCGAGCTTGAGCTGCGGATTCGCCGCCGAGATCACCGTGTACTTGAACCGCCCGGTCGACGCCGGGCGGCGCTTCCCCTGAGCCAGCGCATGCGACAGCGCGCGCTCGGCGAAGGGACTCCGACCCTCGAACTCGATCGTGAACCCGCGCGCGCTGGTGCCGGCCCATTGAACCTCGTCCTGGGACGACATCACGAGCGTGTCGGGCTCGACGCGAATCGCGCCGTCCTCGACGGTGACCGAGATCGTGTGAGACGTGGTCTTCAGCACTGCCATGATGAACCTCCTCGATTCCGGGAAGCGGCCTGGATCACGGCGCCGGGTCTTGCTTCCCGACCATCGCCTGGAATTCGGCGACCGGGCGCCATTCGTGGAACATCGGGGAATCGCGCAGCCATGCGGCGGGGTAGCCGCCGTCCACCGCCTGGCGGAGCGATCGCAACGCGCGGTCGCGCTCGTCGAGCTGCCACCAGGCGAGCGCCGCGCTGAAGCGCACGAGCGGGTTGGCGCTGTCCGCGGCGAGCGCCGTCGCGAGATAGACGCGGGCACTGTCCAGCTGCCCGATCTTGGGAAACACGGTGGAGAGCGTGGCCGGGATCATCACGTTGGCCGGCTGCCCCAGCTGGCGGCGCGACGCCATCTCCTCGCGACCGAGCTGGATGCATTGGGCGTAGGCCTCCTGGGCTGAACGCTTCTGACGGTCCGAGCCGAGCCAGTAGTAGGCATCGCCGAGATTGAGCCAGGATTGGTAGTCGGCCTTTCCGAACTGGAACGACTGGTTGTACGCCTCGATCGCCTCCGCTCCCCGTTCCGTATTGAAGTACGCGGTTCCGAGGTTTTCGTAGGCGGCCTTCGTCGGACGAAGCGCGACCGCCTGCTTCAGGGTCTCGATCCCGGGCCGGTACTCCCCGCGCAGCACCTGCAGCGCCCCGAGGCCGGAATAGCCTTCGTTGAAGTACGGAGCGCGACGGATCATCTCGCGATAGGCCGACATCGCTTCTTCGAGGTCGCCCTTCCGGTAGAGCGCGGCGGCGAGCCACCAGTACGGCTGCCAGGCGTGGGGCCGCACGCGGATCGCGGTGCGGTAGGTCTCGATCTCGCGATCGGCCTGGTCGAGGCGCGCGTAGGTGCGCGCGACCCGAAGCATCGCATCGTCGCGAGTGGAATCGAGGGCAACGACCCGCTGGAACTCGACCAGGGACCCGGGCCAGTCCTTTTTCGCTGCCAGCATCTCGCCGAGCGCCATGTGGACGTCGGCGCGCCGGTCGTCCCGTGCCACCGCCTCGCGTGCCACCGCCTCGCCCTTCGCGAGTCCGTCGGGGTCGGCGCCGAGCCGGTACGCGCGGAACTCGGCCGACGCGAGAGCGGCCCGCGGGGGAGCGGCATCGGGCTCGGTCCGGCACGCGTCCTCGAAGGTGGCGACCGCGCGCGCAGCGTCGGCCGCGGACTCGGCGGTGCGGAGCCGGCCGAGGCCTTCGAGATAGAAGCGCAGCGTGCCGGCCCCGGTGATGCCGAGCAGTGTGCGGCTGTCGCGGCGGTCCTCGTCGAGATGGAGCAGTCGCGCAGCCTCCCGATAGATGCGGTCGTAGAACCCAAAGGGCTCGGTCACGGGTGTCTCGATGCTGCGTTCGGCGATCACGCGGTCCCGCCCGGTCTCCTTGAGCGTCAGCCGGCAGCGCAGGACATCGGTGTCCTGCTCCAGCGTGGGAATCAGAACGACGGTGGCGCCCAGGATCTGTCGCGCCTTCGGGGCGGTGTCGACCTTCTCGGTCAGGGCGTCGACGAAGGACGCCATCTGGAACCCGGGCGCCCGCGTGTGCTGATGGAGCCGGGCGTGCAGCACATCCGAAAGCCCGAGGGCGAAGCTCGCGAAGTCCTCGCTCGCCCGCGGGGTCACCGGCGCGAGCAGCGCGAGGTTCAGATCGCGCGGCAATGCCGGTCCCGCGGTTCTCCAGATGACCAGTGCGATCACCACGACCGCGATCGCGCCGAGCAGCAGCGCGGGTCTCAGCCAGCGGGGGGAGGCCCGCGGCGTGTCGCGCCGCGGCACCGCGGGGGCCATCACGCCGCGCCGGGCCTCGCGGATCTCACGGAGCAGCTCCGGGGCCGAGGGAATCCGCTCCGCGGGGTCCTTCGCCAGCATCCGCTCGACCAGGCGAGAGAACTCCGGGCCGGCGGCGGGATTCGACTCGCTCACCGGCGGCGGCACCGTATTGGCGATGCGGAACACGATCGAGACGTAGGTCGGGCCGGCGAACGGATTCCGGCCGGTGAGCATCTCGTAGAACACCACTCCCAGCGAGAAGATGTCGGCGCGCTCGTCGATCGCACCCGCGAGGTGGACTTCGGGCGCCATGTACTGCGGGGTTCCCTCGACGCTGGGTCCGCGTGAATCGGTCGTGGTGGTGGACCCGACGTGTGCCGCTCCGGAGCGCCGCGCGATCCCGAAGTCGAGAACCTTGATGCCACCGTTTCGCGTCAGCATCAGGTTCTCGGGTTTGAGGTCGCGATGGATCACGCCATGGGCGTGGGCCACGCCCATCGCCTCCGCGCACTGAGTCGCGATGTCCCACAGCTCGTCCATCGCGATCGGCTGCGACATCCGCTCGCGGAGCGTCGTGCCCTCGACGTACTCCATGACGATGAGCACGTCGTCGTCGAGTTCGAGCACGTCGTAGATCGCCGCGATGTGCGGGTCGTTGATCTGGCTCGCGCGGCGGGCTTCCTTGAGGATCGCGTGGCGTCGCGCGTCGTGTTCCTCGCCGTCCGCGCTCAGCCGCTTGAGGGCGACCTGGCGGTGGAGGAGCGTGTCCCGCGCGAGCAGCACTTCGCCCATTCCGCCCTGTCCGAGGGCGCGCTCGACCTGGAAGCGATCGAGCAGGAGGCGGCCCTCGAGACCGCGGGATTCCGGGCCTCGCTCGGTGGGTTTCGTCATGAATGAACGCCGGCGGCACTGAAGATCCGGAGCGGTTCTCCGGATCGACTTCACGCCGAGGATCATACAGTATCGATGTGTCCCGCCGATGTACCGCCGGCCCCCGTGGCGCGTATCCCGACGCTCCCGGGTGTGAAAACGGAGTGGCTCATGCAGCACCTGACTCCCGCGCGACTCCTCGAACCACTCGCTCCCGAAGTCGCCGCCCGCCTCGAGATCCCGAAGGACCTGATCCGGCACTCGCGGCACCGCCTGCGCCTGGCCGCCGCGCTCGGCGCCGCGGTGTACGCCGTGTTCCTCGTGTCACAGCCGTTCCGCATCGCGGGCGCGACATCGCTCGAGCGCTCCACCAGCCTGATCAACGATTTCGTGGGGCTCGGTCTGTGCGGCGCGGTGCTGATGACCACCCTGATTCGCAGGATCAGCGATCGCGCCGTGCTTCATGTCGCGCTTGTCGCCGAGGTGGTGCTGGCGGCGACCATCTCGATCACCGGCCCGATCGGGACCTATCTCCACAATGGCACCGTGCCGGCGCTGACCTGGGCGGTCCCGCTGATCATCATCGTTCCGGTACTGCTCGCGGCGCCGCCCGCCCGCACGCTGCCGGCGGCGCTGATCTGTGCGCTGTCCCTTCCCACCGGATTGTGGCTGCTTGCTGCGCGCGGATACGTCGTCGTCCACGCCGCCGACTACTGGCGATCGGCCACGGTCGCCGCAGTGGCGTTCGGCATCGCCGCGATTGCGGCGCGCGTCGTGCACGCGACCGGCCAGCAGGTCGCGGCCGCCCGGACCTTCGGCAGCTACGAGCTGCTGGAGCCGCTCGGCCGCGGCGGCATGGGCGAGGTGTGGAAGGCGCGGCATCGGCTGCTGGCCCGTCCGGCGGCTCTCAAGTTCATCCGCGTTGAGCACCTGAAGGGCGGCATGCGCGTGCGCGATCGGGTGATGGAGCGGTTCTGGATCGAGGCCCGCGTCACCGCGAACCTGCGCTCGCCTCACACCGTCGAGCTGTTCGACTTCGGCATGAGCACCACCGGCACCCTGTACTACGCGATGGAGCTGCTGGACGGCGTGAACCTCGAGCGCTTCGTCTATGAACACGGCGCGATCGAGCCGCGGCGCGCGGTCAACTGGCTGCGCCAGGTCTGCCACTCGCTGGCCGAGGCGCATGCGGTTCCGCTGGTCCATCGCGACCTCAAGCCGGCGAACCTGTTCGTGTGCCGGTACGGACTCGATCGCGACGTCGTCAAGGTGCTGGATTTCGGACTCGCGAGTCTGGCGATGGCGACCGGCGTCACGATCTCCCCGTCGCCCAGGTCCCTCGGCGCCGCGGTCGGAACGCCCTCCTACATGGCCCCCGAGGTGGCGCTCGGCTCGGCCGATGCGCGCACCGATCTCTACGCCGTGGGCTGCATCGGATTCTGGCTGCTGGCGGGTCGGAAGCCGTTCGAGGCCGACTCCGCGGAGGAGCTGATGCGGCTCCATGCGGAAGCCGAACCGCCGAGCCTCTCGGCACTCGCGCCGCATCCCCTCCCCGCAGGGCTGGAGCGCATCATCCACTCGTGTCTGGCAAAGGATCCCCGCCAGCGCCCGGCCGACGCCGCCACGCTCGCGACCCTCCTCGAGGAGTCGCTCGAAGGGGCGCCCTGGACCCAGGCCGACGCGCGCGCCTGGTGGTCCGCACAGCGGCCGGCCGGCTAGGTGTGGTCGTTCTCCGCGGCCGCGAGGCTGGCGGCCGCGGCACGCGCGAGTTTCGCGAACTCGTCGAGCGTGAGTGTCTCGCCGCGGCGCTGGGGGTTGATCCCGGCGTGGCGGAGCAGGCGCTCCGTGCGCGGCTTGCCGAGGGCGAGCGTCTCCTCGAGCGTGTTGAGGAGCTGCTTCCGCCGCATGTGGAACGAGCCGCGGATGATGCGGAACAGGAGCTCCTCGCTCGGCACTTCGACCGGCGGTGTTTCACGGAGGAAGAACCGCACCAGCATCGAGTCCACCTCAGGGCGCGGCCAGAACGCCGAGGGGCGGATCGTCATGAGCGGCTCCATCAGCGCGTGGTAGCGCGCGAACAGCGTGAGCGACCCGTAGGCCGGGGTCCCGGCGGCCGCCGCCAGGCGATCCCCGTACTCCTTCTGCACCAGCAGCACCGCGACCCGGACGCAGTGCCGCTGCTCGAACAGCCGCTCCAGGATCGGCGTGGTCACGTTGTAGGGGATGTTGCCGACCACCGCGAGCTTCGCGACCCCGTTCGCCGCGGCGGCCGCCGCGAGATCGAACTCCAGGAAGTCGCCGTGCACGATCTCCAGGCGCGGCCAGTCCCCGAGCTCTTCCTTGAGCAGCTCGACGAGGCCGTCGTCCTTCTCCACCGCGATCAGCCGTCGCACGCGTGCCGCCAGCTTGCCGGTGATCGCTCCCGCGCCGGGCCCGATCTCGACCGCCACCTCGTCGTCGTGCAGGTGGCAGTGCTCGACGATGCGGTCGGCGAGGTCTTCGCGTATCAGGAAGTTCTGGCCGAAGCGCCTGCGGGGCGCGAGGCCACGGATTGCGAGGCGCTCGCGCAGCCGGTTGAGGTCGCTGCCCTCGAGGGCGGCGCGCTCGCGAACGTAGCGCGAAGCGCGCGGGCTGGGCTCGACGCGACGCGGTCTGGGCATGCGCGCGAGTTTAAACGTTTTGCGCCGCGGGGTGCCGGATCCTGGGCCGACGATCTGCGTTGCTGTCAGCTGCCGGTGCGGCGCAGGAAGCCGCCGCGGAGCACCTCGTCGGCCATCTCGCGCGCGTAGGGATCCGGGGAGCGGTCGCGGATCGCGGTGAGCGCCGCCCGTCCAGGCTCGCCGAGCTGACCGAGCGCGTACGCGGCGTGACGGCGCACCCACCAGGCACGGTCGCACGTGGATTCCGCGAGGACCGGCACCACGCTGGGGGCACCCATGCGCCCGAGCGCACGCGCGGCCTGGGCCCGCACCGGCCAGGCCGGATCGCCGAGCAGTGCGACCGCGGCGGGGGCGTGCCGCGTAGAGGCCATCTCGCCGAGGGCGCGGATCGCCGCCACCCGGACCTCCATGCTCTCCGAAACGATCTTCCGTGCGCACACATCGGCGGCGTCCCGGTGGCGCCAGCTCCCGAGCACGTTGAGCATCGCCGTGAGCACCGCGGGTTCGTGCGCGCTTCGCTCCAGGGTGTTCGCCAGATCCCCGCAGGCTCCCCGCCCGAAGACGCGGAACAGCGCGGCCAGCGTCCGCGGGTTGCGAGTCGGCAGGTGTTCCGCATGGGCGAGCAGCCACCTCAGCGCGCGCAGGTCACGTCGCCTCGCAAGGGCGCGCGCCGCAGCCATGGCGACGAGCCGCGGGCCGGAGCGCAAGGCGCCGTGCAGCGCGCGCCGATTGCGCGGCCCCGCCAAGATCCCGGCGCGCCGCGCCGCCAGCTCGGAGCGCCAGGGCGTGCCTTCGCGGAGCGCGCGGCGCTCGCGGCGGACGTGACCGATCCGCTCGAGGGTTTCTCCCAGTGCCCGCCGCTCCGCGCGGCGGGCGTTTCCGTACCTTTCCAGCGCCGACCAGAAGACCAGGTCCGAGACTTCGCGCGCGGCACTCCGGAGCTGCGGTGCGGTGAGCTCGCCCGCGAAGAACGCGTCGATCGAGCCGCGGAAGACGCCAATCGCGGCACGGTGACGCTTACGGTGGCGCCGGCCGGCGTCGCGGGACAGCAGCCAGGCCCACGCCGCCCAGATCGCAACCATCCCCAAGGCCAGCAGCAACCCCACCACGACCTTCGTCATGGAGGCGTTATCGGCCCGGCGGGGGAGGCTCCTGATGGGTCGTGGCGCCCGAGGCAATCGGCAGGCGGAACAGCTCGCGGGCGTTGGCGGTCGTGATGCGGACCGCCTCTTCCGGCGTCCACCCGCGAAGCTCGCACAGCCGGCGCACCACGCGGGTCAACAGCGCGGGTTCGTTGCGCTTGAGCGAGCGCGGCTCGGGCTCGAGGTAGGGCGAGTCGGTTTCGAGCATCAGCATCGCGGCGGGCGCCTCGCGCACCGCCTGCTCGAGTGGCTCGTGTCCATAGGTGAGGCAGCCGCCGATGCCGAGCTTGAAGCCGAGCGCGTGCGCCCGCTCGACCGCGGCGGGACCGTCGTCGAAGCAGTGGAGGACGCCGGCCGCTGAGGGCCGCGTCTCCTCGAGGATCGCGAGCGTCGGCTCGAGCGCGCTCCGCTGGTGGATCACGACGGGAAGACCCAGCTCCCCGGCGATGCCGATCTGGGCGCGGAACCACGCCTCCTGGTCCTTGGGGCTAGCATGGTCGCGGTAGAAATCGAGGCCGGTCTCGCCGATCGCGACCACGCGCGCGTGACGGGCGTGCTCGCGCAGCTCGGAGCGGTAGTCGAGCGGAACACGGCTCGACTCGCTCGGATGCACGCCGACGCACACGAACACGTTGGCGTGTTCGGCGGCGAGCGCCATGGCGCGTGGGACGATCTCGGGCGCGTAGGCGATCTCGACGAAATGCCGCACGCCGACTTCGAAGGCGCGCCTGAGGACGTCCTCACGGTCGCGATCGAAGCGCTTGTCGCAGAGATGGCAGTGGGTGTCGATCACATTCTGATACCGCTCGGCAGGCTCGCGATCCCGTGCTCGGCGGGCTCGCGACGCAGATCGCCTACGGTTTGCCGGCGTGCGCGTCCAGCTCGATCCGCGGGAATAGGATGCGCGCCGGCGGCAGCGTGCGGCCGCCGAGATCGACGCTGCCGAAGGCGGGCGCCGCGGCGTCGCCGCGGGTCTCGCCCGGGGTTCCCGGCAGCGCGAGCTGCTCCCACAACTCGGCCGCCTTGTGCGGGATCACCGGCCACGACCAGATCGCCACCAGCCGCAGCGTCTCGAGCAGCGCCGACAGCGCGGTCGCGAGCTCGTCGCGCCGCGTCTCGTCCTTGGCCAGCGCCCACGGTTTGATCCGCTCGATGAACTCGTTGGCACGCACCACCGGCTCCCATGCGGCGGCGAGCGCCTCGTGGAGCGCGAGCTGGTCGAAGCCGCGCGGCACTTCGGTCTGGGCCTTCGTACACGCCGCAATCAGCGCGTCGAGCGCGGCGCGGGCCTCGGCGTCGGCGATCTTCTCCGGCGTCCACACCGTGGGCGTCACCCCGTTCAAGTACTTGTGCAGCATGGTGACGGTGCGGCTCGACAGGTTCCCGAGATCGTTCGCGAGGTGGGTGTTGCTGTGCTCGACGAACTGCTCGATCGTGAACTCGCCGTCGCGCCCGGTCGGGATCGCATCGAGCAGGTAGAAGCGCAGCGTGTCGGTGCCGAAGCGCTCGGCCAGCTCCACCGGGTCGAGCACGTTGCCGAGGCTCTTCGAGAGACGCTGCCCGCGCAGGTACACGAAGCCGTGCACGTAGACCTGGCGCGGCAGCGGCACGCCGGCCGCCAGCAGGAGCGCCGGCCACAGGATGCAGTGGAAGCGGCTGATGTCCTTCCCGATCAGGTGGAACGCGTTGGTGAACAGCTTCTGCGAGGTGCCCGCCCACGCCGCACCCGGCCGGCCGTGGCCGTCGAGATGCTGGAAGACGTCCTGGCGGGTGGCGCCCGGTCCGCCGACCTCGGCCTCCTTGGCGAGCCACCACAGCGAGTACTTGCGCTCCGGCCAGCCGATGGCCGAGAGGTAGTTGAGCAGCGCGTCGGCCCACACGTACACGGTGTGGCCCGCGCCATCCGGGATCTCGTCCGGCAGCGCGATGCCCCACGGCAGATTGGGACGGGTGACGCTCACGTCCTGCAGTCCTTCGCGGATGACGTTCACCACTTCGTTGCGGCGGTAGTCGGGCTGGATGAAATCGGGGTGGGCTTCGAGGTGTTTGAGCAGGGCGTCGTCGTACTCGGAGAGGCGGAAGAAGAAGTTGGTCTCGCGGATCTTCCGCGGGACGGTGCCATGCTCCGGACACTTGCCGTCCACCAGGTCCTTCTCCTGCTTGAAGGCCTCGCAGCCTTCGCAGTAGAGCCCCTCGTACTCGTCCTCGAACAGGACCGGCTCGCCGGTCTTGGGGCTGCGCGCCTCCCACAGCCGGCGGAACAGCTCCTGGACCGCCAGCACGTGGCGCTTGTCCGAGGTGCGGATGAAGCGGTCGTAGCCGACCCCGAGGTGCTGCCAGGCGGTGACGAAGCGTTTGGACACCTCGTCGACGAACGCCTGGGGGTCCTTGCCGGCGGCCGCGGCCGCGTGGGCGATCTTCTGCCCGTGCTCGTCGGTCCCGGTCAGGAAGAAGGCCGCATCGCCGCGCTGGCGGTGATGGCGGGCAAGGGCGTCGGCCAGCACCTTCTCGTAGGCATGCCCGAGGTGCGGGCTGCCGTTCACGTAGTCGATGGCGGTGGTGATGTAGAAGCGCTTGGACACGATGGGTTCCTGGTCAGGGGTAAAGGGGACCGAGTATAGCGCGACCGTCCAGAGGCGTGCGGGGCGGCTATTCGGCGATGGCTTCGGCCTCGATCTCGACCTTCCAGCGGGGGTCGAGGAGGGCGGCGACCACCACCATGGTGGCGGCGGGCCGGGCGGCGTGGAAAAAGGCGGCGTGGGCGCGCCCGACGGCCTCGGCGTCCTCGGGATCGGTGAGGAACATGCGGGTCCGGACCACGTGCTCGGGCCCGGCCCCGGCCTCCCGGAGCGCGGCGACGATGATTTCGAAGCAGCGCAGTGCCTGGGCGGCCGCGTTGGGGGCGACGCTGCCGTCCGCCGCGATCGGCGCGGTTCCGGAGACCAGCACCCGGTGGCCCACCCGCACCGCCCGGCAGAACCCGATGGTGTTCTCGTACGGCGATCCCGACGAAACGCGCACGCGTTCCTTCAATGCGTCTCTCCGTTCGGCCCGCCGTTGCCGTTCTTCTTTTTCGCCCCGCACGAGCAGTCGCCGCACTTGTGATAGGGCCCGGGCGGCAGGTCGGCCATCGCGATGCGGTGCTCGCCGCCCTCGTCATCGCGCACCCACACCGCCTCGCCGTAGAGCTCGGTGCGGGTCACGTGCACGGCGCCCTTGCCGGTGCGCATCTCGGTGCCCACCGGCGGCAGCTTCTCCGCGCTGTCGCGGTAGTGCGCGAGCTCGTAGGCGAGGCAGCACATGAGCCGGCCGCACGCACCGGAGATCTTCCCGGGGTTCAAGGGAAGCTGCTGCTCGCGCGCCATCTTGAGCGTCACCGGATGGAAGTCCTTGAGCCAGGTCGAGCAGCAGAACGCGCGACCACACGGACCGCAGCCGTCGAGCCGGCGCGCCTGGTCGCGGATGCCGATCTGGCGCAGCTCGATGCGGGTCTGGAAGCGCGCGGCGAGATCCTTCACGAGGTCGCGGAAGTCCACGCGGCTCTCGGCGGAGAAGTAGAAGGTGACGCGGTTGCCACCGAAGGCGACCTCGGCCTCCGAGAGATCCATCTTGAGCTCGCGGACCTCGATGCGATCGCGGCAGTAGGCGAAAGCTTCCTTCTCGCGCTCGCGGTTGTGGTCGTCCTGGTCGAGGTCCTCCTCGGTCGCGCGGCGGATCACCTCGCGCGTCACGTTGCCGGGGCGCTTGAGCTCGACCAGCGGGCCCTTGAGGAACACACGGCCCATGGATTCGCCGTGCTCCGTCTGCACGATCACCGGGTCGCGGAGCGTGAGCCAGAGGTTCCGGGAGTTGAGGAAGAACTCCTTGCGCGAGCCGCGCAGAGAGACCTGCACGATGTCCGACATGCACGAAGCCTAGCGCAGCGCGCTCAGTAGTCCCAGTGCGGCGTGGCGGGCGCCGGGAACTCCGCGCGCCGCGCCAGCGTGGGGTCGGCGATGCGGGCCATGGCCGAGAAGAGCGCCAGGTCGGGGGTGACGTTGCCCTCGATCGAGCGCAGCGCCTCCTCGAGCAGCGCGAGCCGGCGCCGGATTTCCCGGGCGTCCAGGCTCACCGCTTGCTTTCGGATCTCGGCCTCGCGGTCGCGATGGACGAGCGCCTCGCGCGGGGCGCCATGGCGCGCGCGCAGGATGTCGCGCAGCCACAGCTCGTGGAACTCGATCATCCGCCGCAGCGTCTCGCGGCCGGCCTTGCCGAACCGGCTCATCTGCTGCACGGCACGCAGGAGTCCCGCCGCGTCGCCGCGGAACGCGGGCTCGAGCAGCGCGAGCGCATCGTTCCGGAGCTTGAGCGGCTCCATGCCGCGCAGCGAAAGCGCGCGCGCGAGCGAGCCGCCGCCGAGGGCGGCCAGCATGCGCGCCTCCTGGTTGCCGGTGCCGGCGCGCTCTTCGAGGAAGGCGGTGACCACGCGCTCGGCGAGCGGCGCGAACTTCACGCGCTGGCACCGCGAACGGATCGTCGCCGGCAATCGCGCGGGACGCGAGGTGGTGAGGACCCACACCGTCGCGGCACCGGGCTCCTCGAGCCTCTTCAAGAGCGCCGAGTACTGGTCCTCGCGCATGCGGTCGGCGTCGCGCAGGACGACCACGCGCCGTGCGGCCTCGAACGTGCGATAGCCCAGCTCACGCAGCAGCTCGCGCGTCATCGAGATCCGGATCGAGGCGGCCTTCTCGTACTCGAAGACGAAGAACGGATCCTCGCGCCAGCGCTCGACCGTCTCGGCGATCGTGTTGTCGAGCTCCTTCTCCTCACCCGAGACCGGGAAGAGGAACCTGAGATCGGGATGCTGGAGGGCCGCGGTCTTGAGGCAGGTGGCGCACGTGCCGCAGGCATCGTCTTTTGAAGCCTCGACAGGCTCGGCCGGCGCGTCGAACAGGCCGCCGCCGGAAGCGCCCGCGCTGCCGGCCTTCTCGCACAGGATCGCGCGCGCGAAGGCGATCGCCGCCGAGCCCTTGCCGACCCCGGGCGGACCCTCGAACAGGTAGGCGTTGCCGAATCGGGCCTGGGCCACCGTCGAACGGAGGAACTCCGAGACGGCCGGCTGCTCGAGCAGCGTGTGGAGCGTGATGGGTGGCATTACTGGAGCCAGTCCTCGGGGTCGAGCGATGCGCCGCCCTTTCGCACCTCGAAGTGGAGCACGGCGCCCTTGAGCGAGCCGGTGTCTCCCGACGCTGCGATCACCTGGCCGGCGCCGACCTCCTGGCCCACCGAGACCGAGAACGAGGACAGGTGGCCGTAGAGCGTGTAGTAGCCGTCGCCGTGATTCACGATCACCATCTGGCCGTAGGTCCCGAAGTCCTCGCTCACGTAGTCGACGCGCCCGCGTGCGACCACCCGCACCGGGGTGCCGATCACGGCCGCGATGTCGATGCCGTTGTTGGTCGTCACGGTTCCCCACTTGGGATGGGTCTCGTTGCCGAAGTGCCCGACCAGCCGCCCGCGCAGCGGCCATTCGAGCTGGCCCTGGCCCTGGGCGAAGTTCCCCGTGTAGGGCTGGGGCGCGCGTCCCTCGGAGCGTGCTCGGTTCGCCTCCTCGCGGCGCTTCGCCTCGAGGCCCGCGATGAGACGCTGGGTGGCGCGCGCGGTCTTCTCGAGCTCGGCGGCGGCCGCCTCGTAGGCTTCGCGCTGGGTCTGGATGGTCTTCACCGTCTGCGCGCGCTCGGTGCGGAGGCTCGCGAGCCGGCGGTCGGCGGCGGTCTCGCGCTTGGTGTTCACCTGGATCTGGGTGATGTTCTTTTCGAGCCGCTGCTGGTCGGCCTGCACGAGATCCTTCTGTGCGAGCACGTCCTCGAGCAGCATGCGGTCGCGCTCCGCCACCATCACCATGTAGTCCCAGCGCGCGAGCAGCTGGGCGAAGGAGCGCGGCGAGAGCAGGAACTCGATCTCCTCGGCGCCGCCGTACTTGTAGAGGTTGCGCAGGCGGCGCGACAGGCGGTCGCGCTGCTGCTGAAGCGTGAAGCTGCTGTGCTGGAGCTGCGCGCGCGCGACGTCGAGCTGGCGGCCCAGGGACTTGTGGCGCTCGCGGTAGGAACGCAGCCGCTTGCGGGTCACGGTCAGGTCGCGCTCCGTGCGCCGGAGCTGGGTCATCGCGCTCTTCTCCTTGCCGGCGAGCTGCCGCGCCGCTTCGCGGTTCTCAGCCGCCTTGCGGCGGATCTCATCGAGCTCGGCGCGCTTCTGCGCCTCGAGGCTGTCCGACTGCTCCGCCTGCACCGTCGGCGCGCCGAGCAGGCCGAAGGCGAGCACCGCCAGCGCCGCCGAGCGCACCAGGAAACGGACCGCGCGACGCATCACGCACCGATCGCCCGCAGCACGCGGTTCAAGGCCAGCGACGCTGCGAGCCAGGCGAGCATCAAGTTGGCGGCGAGGAATCCGAGCGCCCACGTCCAGGGCAGGAACGCGACCGGCACCACCTGCGCCGAGATCCCCTGCTGAATGCCGAACACCAGTGCCAGCGCGGCAATCGCGGCCACCCCGGCCTCGAAGATGGCCTCGAAGACGAACGGGGTGACGATGAAGCCGTCGGTGGCGCCGAGCCGGCTCATGATCTCGACCTGCAGCCGGCGCGCGAGCACCGAGAGCCGGATGGTGTTGTACATCATGAAGACCACGGCGAGGCCGATGAGGACGCCGGCCACGATGGCGGCCCACTGGAGATTGCGCGTGAGCTCGTCGAGGCGGCGCACCCACTCGCCGCCGTAAACCACGTCCTCGACCTCCGGGATCTCGGCGATGTGCTTGGCGGCCTCCTCCATCGCGGTGGCGGTGAGCAACTCCGGCTTGAGCTTGATGCGGAGCGAGGCCGGCAGCGGGTTCCCCTCGACGGCTTCGAGCAGTGCGGGATCCTCGATCTCTTCGGAGAACTCCGTCCATGCCTGGTCCTTGCTCACGTAGCTGACGATGCCGTAGGAGGACTCGAACTGCCGGCTCAGCGCCTCGACCTGGTCGGGACTCACGGAATCGTTGAGGTAGACGACCATCTCGCGGCGGTCGCCGACCGTGTGCAGCGCGAGCCCGGCGTTGTGGGCCACCAGCAGGAACATGCCGGAGAGCACGAGCGCCGAGGTCAGCGAGATGATCGCCGTGGTCGCGAGCCCGCGATGGTGGCGAAACGAGCGGACTGCCTCCTTGAGGAAGAAACCCTGCATCATGCGGACTCCGCAGGCGCGCCGTTCGGGCCGGTGTCCCCGATGAGACGGCCGTCGTCGAGGCGCAGGACGCGGCTGTTCATCTTTTCGGCCACTTCCGGGTTGGTGGTGACGATGAGCAGCGCCGAGCCCTCGCGGTGGATCTTCTGCAGGAGGGCGAGCACGTCGGCGGCGGTCCGCTTTTCGAGGGCGCCCGTCGGCTCGTCGGCCAGCACCACCGCCGGGCGGTTGACGATCGCCCGCGCGATCGCGGCGCGCTGCTTCTCACCGGCAGCCAGCTCGCTCGGGAAGGCGGTCTGCTTCTGCTGGAGCCCGACCTCCTGGAGCGCGTAGAGCACCCGCGGCACGACTTCCTCGTTCGTGACCCGCCCCATGATGCGCACCGCGAGGGCGACGTTCTCGAACACCGTGCGGTCGGGCAGGAGCCGAAAGTCCTCGTAGACGACTCCCAGCGTGCGGCGCAGGAGGGCGCGCTGCGCCCGCGAGAGCCGACCGCCGCGGAACGTCCCGACCGTGATCGATCCCGAGGAAGGTCGCACTTCGTGGGTGATGAGTCGGAGGATGGACGTCTTCCCGGAGCCGTTGCTCCCGTGAATGACGACGCATTCCCCCTCGTCCATGTGCCACGAGACGGAATCGAGGGCCAGGCGCTCTCCATAGCGCTTGGTGACCTGCTCGAAGGTGATCATGAGGCGGCTTCGAACGTAACAGACGCTCCGGGCGCCCTCAACGCTCAGGAGCCCCGGATCTCGATGCTGGCCTTGGTCCGGAGCTGCTGGAGCCAGGTGTCGTAGCGCTCCCGCTGCTTGAGCTGGGCAACGATCTCCGGCAGCTCGTCGCGGATGTCCTCGAGCTGGTATTCGCGCTCGGGCTTGCGGTCGGTCACCTTGAAGATGTTGAACCCGGCCTGGTTCACCAGCACCTCGCTCACGTGGCCGACCGAGACGGTGTCGAGACCGGCGCGGATGTGGGGCTGGAGCGTCGACACCGAGATGTAGCCGATGTCGCCATCCATGGTCTGCTTGCCGCGGTAGCGGCTGTACTGTCTCGCCAGCGCGCCGAAGTCGGTGCCCCTCGCGGCCTGCTCGCGCACCTTGAGGGCGATCCGCTCGGCGCGGTCGGCGTCGGCCTCGGTGAGCGGCACCTCGATCATGATGTGGCGGGCGTGCGCTTCCACCATGACGTTGCCGCGGCGATCCACGCTGTCCTTGCCGGCCTTCGTCTTCAGGGTGTCGCGCTCGATCACCTCGACGACGTGCCAGCCGACCGGCGAGCGAATGGGCTGGCTCACCTGCCCGAGCGGCTGCCGGAAGACGGTGGCTTCGAGCGAGTCGTCGAGCACGCCGCGCCCGATGAATCCGAGGTCGCCTCCGGAGCGCGCGGTGTTCTCGTCTTCCGAGAGCTCGGCGGCCACCTTGGCGAACTTCTCGCCGCCGACCACCCGGCGGCGGGCCTCGATCGACTTGTCGTGCGCCCGCTTCTCGAGTGCGGAATCCGCCGTGGCCGGGATCTGGATCACCGAGAGCTGGAGCTCGGCCGGCATCTTCGGAAACTTGGAGCCGTTCGTCTTGAAGTAGGCCTCGGCCTCGGTCTGGTTCACCGGCTTCTGCGGGAGCTGCTTGGCGATGAGCTTGCGTGCGAGGATCTGGCGCTCGACGTCGTCCCGGTACTTGTTGCGGAGCTTCTCCTCGGTGGTGTTCTCGCGCGCGAGCTGGCGGCGGTACTCCTCCTCACCGCCGAGGCGTTCCTTGGCCTCGTTGACGGCGCGGTCCACCTCTTTCCGGATCTCGGTCTCGGTCACCGTCATGCCCTGCCGCTTGGCCTCGCCGACGATGAGCTTCTCCTCGATCAGCTGCTGCAGGATCTGGTGGCGCAGCGTGTCGATGGTGGACGAATCCGGGCGCTGCTGCGCGCGCATGAGCAGCAGGTAAAGCTGTTCTTCGATGTCGCTTTCGAGGACGACGTCGTCGTTGACGACGGCCGCGACGCCATCGAGGCGCTTCCCCTGGGCGGCGGCCGGGCCGGAAGCGAGGACGGGCAGGAGCAGGAGCAGCGACCAGCAGAAGCGCTTCAAAGTATGAGCCTCCGGGGGAAACGGCGTCCGGTTTGACAGTGCCGTGACGACGCCACGCGGGGAGCGGCGACGCAGTATAGCGACCTCACTTCCTTAGATACAGCCGGAGCGCCGCGGCATTCCCCGCGCATTCGCGCTGGTGCCGGCCCTGCCCGCGCTGGTCGAGGCCCGAGCTCGATCTCCGCCGCCACGGGCGATACTGCCCCGATGGAGCGTGCCCGCCTGCTCACATCCACCGCCGTTGAGACCCGCGCCGACGCTGTGGGAACCTCTGCCTCGATGGGCCTCTCGATCACGGCACGCCGGGTCATCGCAGTGATCGGCGTGATCGTCGGACTCGGTTTCGCGATTCCGCGCTACCTGACCCACATGCCCTACCCGCGGCTCGGGGTCACCCTGATCTACCGGCCCGGGCAGGATTTCCCGAAGGTGGACCAGATCCTCGGTCCCCCGGCGACCTACATCCTCGAGCGGGGCGACGAGCTGCGCGGCATCGACGGCATCGCCTTCTCGGATTCGCGCGAAATGGACCAGTACCTCATGAAGAACGGCTGGCCGCGCAGTCCGTTCACGCTCACGATCAACCGCACTGGCCGGGTGTTCAACATCGTGGTTCCGGAAGTCCAGCTCGGCGCGTGGATGCGGCTGCGACAGTTCCTGTTCCCGGTGGCGGTGATGGTGGCGGCCCCGCTGGTGGCGCTGCTCCTCGTCTGGCGGCGGCCCGACCTTGCTTCGGCCTGGGCCTTCTTCGCGTTCGCGAGCCTCCAGGCGCTGGAACTGATCTGGAGTCTCTATCTCCATCCCCAGTTCGAGCCGCGCGGGGCGTTCGCCACCTACCTCCGGGTCTATGAAGGACTGATCCTGTGGTATCCGGCGGTGTTCCTGCACTTCATGGCGGTATTCCCGCGGCCGCGCTGGGATGAGAAGCGACGCTGGCACAGCTGGTGGTTCCGGGTCGTAGTGGCGGCCTACCTGGTTCCGATCGCGCTGCTCCTGACCGGCAATTTCCCGCGATCGAATGCGCCGTCGCACCTGGTCTTCGAGCTGTCCGCTCTCGGGCTCGGGGTCGCGGCGCTGATGAGTGCCTACATCTGGCCGCGTGCGGAATGGCGGCCGAGCCGTTCCGAGCGGGCACTCGCCCTCGCGGTGGGCGTCGTGCTGATGGCGTACGGCGTGCTCAACGTGTTCTCCGAGGACCCGCGCATCCTGGCCCTCTTCGCCATTCCATCGGTCCGGGTGTTGTTCACCGCGATCTACTCGTCGTGGCTGGTATCGCCGCTCGTGATCGCCTACATGATCGCGAACGATCCACTCTTCGATCCGCGCCGGCTGTTCGCGCGTTCGTTGCCCTACGCCCTGCTCTCCGGCGTGCTGGGCACGCTCTATCTCGGCATCGTGCTGCTCGGCGAACGCCTGTTCGCCGCGGGCACCGGCGAGGAGGCACTGACCTTCAACGTGATCGCCGCGCTGGTCGTGGCGTTCGCGTTCGCGCCCCTCCGCGAGCGGCTGCAGCGGGCGCTCGACCGCATCTTCGGCCGCGATCCGCGCGCACTCCGAGCGGCGCTCGACGAAGCCGGTCGCGAGCTGCTCTCGGCGCTCGACCCCGGCCAGGTGCGCGAATCAGTGTCGAACGGGCTTCAGCAGGGCCTTCAGCGCGAGGTGAGCCTCGAGTGGCCGGAGGGCCGGGTGCCGCGCCTCAGCGATCCCGAGGAGGTGCCCGAGGAGGCGCGTCCGGCGGTGAACGGCCTGCTCTCCCAGGCGGCGGTCCGCCTCGAGAACCTGCGATTACAGGATCAGCAGGCCCGCGCCGAGCGCCTCACCGCGGAGCTGAGCGAGGCGGCGACCCGCGCCGAGCTGCGTGCGCTCCACGCCCAGGTCCAGCCGCACTTCGTGTTCAACGCGCTCAACGCGCTGTCCTATCTCATCGAGACCGATGCCGCCGCGGCCCAGCGCTTCACCGAGCGGCTGGCGGACATGCTGCGCTACACGGTCGCGGCCGGCGAGCGGCCGGCGGCGCTCCTGAGCGAGGAGATCTCGTTCGTCGAGGACTTCCTCGCGGTGGCGCGCGAGCGCTACGAGAATCCGCTTTCGTTCGAATTCCGCGGCTGCACCGACCTGCTCTCGGTCGCCGTCCCGCCGCTGCTCCTTCAGCCGCTCGTCGAGAACAGCCTCAAGCACGGCATCGCGCAGGACCGCTCGGCGCTCCATCTCTCGCTCGAAGCCGAGGATCGCGACGGCCGGCTCGACCTCCGGTTCCACGACGACGGTGTCTCGAACGGCAACGGGCGCCCGCCGGGCGTGCGCACCGGGCTCGCCAATCTGGAACAACGCCTCCGGCGCTTCGCGGGACCCGACGCGACACTGACCGCGCAGCCGGCAGCCGGGGGAGGATTCGAAGTGCGACTCCAATGGAAACTCGCGGGCACGAGCCCGCTGTCACCCGCCGCAGGGAAAGGGTCTTCATGACACGCCATCGCCCCATCCAGGTCCTCATCGCGGACGACGAGCCGCGCGCCCGCCAGTTCCTCCAGAAGCTCCTCGGGGAGCACGAGGAGCTCGAGGTCGTCGCCAGCGCGCGCGGCGGCGCCGAAGCCCTCGAGTTCGCGGAGAAGCACCGGCCCGAGGCGGTGTTCCTCGACATCCACATGCCCGATCTCTCCGGCATCGAAGTGGCGCGCCATCTGGCGGCGTCCGGAAGCGCGCCGTACGTCGTGTTCGTCACCGCCTACGACCGCTACGCGGTCGAGGCGTTCGAGATGGCGGCGCTCGACTACGTGCTCAAGCCGCTCAAGCGCGACCGGCTCTCCGAGGCGGTCAAGCGCGTCGTATCGGAGGTGCGGGCGCGCGGCCCGGCGGAGCGCAGCGACGTCCTGAAGGACGCGCTCGACACGCCCCCGATGCTCGAGCAGGGCCCGGCCCTGAGACGGCTGCCCGTGCGCCACAAGCGCGAAGTGAAGCTGCTCGATCTCGACCAGGTGCCGCTCATCTTCTCGCGTGACCGCCTCGTGCTCGCGCGTTTCGAGGGCCGCGAATACCTGGTGGACTACACGCTCCAGGAGCTCGAGACCCGGCTGCCCGACGAGCAGTTCGTGCGCGTCCACCGCGGGGCGCTCGTGAACATGGACGCGATCGAGTCCTACGGCGGCGAGGACGGCGTCCTCGTGTTGCGACTCAAGGACGGATCCCGGGTGGAAGCCAGCGAGCGGCGCGCGGCCGCGGTGCGACGGAAGCTGCGCTAGCCGCGGGGCCGCCATGATAGGTTTCGGGCAGAAGCTCCTTCCTCTACCCGGACCCCATCTCAATGGCCGACCCGTTCGAGCGTCTACGCTCCACGCTGGCTGACCGCTATCGGGTCGAACGGGAGCTGGGCCGAGGGGGCATGGCGGTCGTCTTCCTGGCGGAAGACCTCAAGCACCACCGCCGGGTTGCGATCAAGGTCCTGGATCCCGAGCTGGCCGCGGTCCTCGGACCCGAGCGCTTTCTCCGCGAGATCGAGATCGCGGCGCGCCTGCAGCACCCGCACATCCTCCCTCTCCTCGACTCCGGCGCGGCCGACGGGCTGCTGTACTACGTGATGCCGTTCGTCGAGGGGGAATCCCTGCGCGAGCGTTTGGTGCGCGAGCGACAGCTTCCGGTGAATGAGGCGCTTCGGCTGACCACGGAAATCGCCCACGCGCTCGACTTCGCCCATCGCCAGGGGCTCGTGCACCGGGACATCAAGCCCGAGAACATCCTGCTCTCCGGCGGCCAGGCCGTCGTCGCGGATTTCGGCATCGCGCGCGCGATCCGTGCCGCCGGTGGGGCCAAGCTGACCGAGACCGGCACCTCTCTCGGCACGCCAACGTACATGAGCCCCGAGCAGGTGCTGGGAAGCGACGATCTCGATGGGCGCAGCGATCTCTACGGCCTGGGCTGCCTGCTCTACGAGATGCTCGCCGGCCAGCCGCCGTTCACGGGGCCGACGGCGGAGAGCGTGGTCCACCAGCATCTCGCGGCCGAGCCTCCGCTCGTGACGGCGGTGCGCCCGACGGTTCCCGAATCCGTGGCTCGCGCGGTGACCCGGGCGCTGGCCAAGGCGCCGGCGGATCGTTTCACGACCGCGTCGGAGTTCGTCGACGCACTGGCGACGCCCGCGAGCCAGCGAACTCCCGAGCCGACGGCACCGCGAGCAACGTTCCGGGCCCAGAGGCCCATCATGGTGGCGGCGGCCGGCGTGATCGGCTTGATCGCCGCGCTGGCAATCGCGGGATGGCAGGGCCTCGGCCCACTCTCGAAAGCCTTCGGAGCGCCACCCATCGACGCCAGCAAGAAAGAGCTGATCCTCGTCGCCGAGTTCGAAGGTCCATCCGACAAGCCCGACCTGGCGGCCGCAGTCCACGATCTCTTGAGCACGGCACTCGATCAATCCGAGATCGTTGCCACCGTGCCCAGCGACGAGCTGAAGCTCGCCCTCAGGCAGGCGGGCAAGCCGGACTCGAGCCGCATCGACGCGGCGCTGGCGCGCGAGATCGCCTATCGCCGCGCGGTGCGGGCGGTGGTGGAAGGAAGGATCAGCCGAGTCGGGAAGGGCTACTCGATCGCAATCCGCGTCGTGGACGTGGACAGCTCCAAGACCGTGCTCTCGCTGGGCGACATCGCCGTCAACGAGGAGGCCTTGATTCCGACAATCTCGCGACTCGGCCGCAAGCTGCGCACCGAGCTCGGAGAGAAGAGAAGCGCGATACGAGCGGAGCGCCCGCTCGTCGATGTACTGACCCCCTCGTTCGAAGCCTTTCGCAGGTATCTCAAGGCTCAGGAACTGGCCTCTGAGGAACTCGATCCTCACGCATCCATCGCTGCGCTCCGGGAGGCCCTCGGCCTCGATCCTGACTTTGCCTCCGCGTGGAGCTTTATCGGGACTAATTTGCAGAATCTCGGGAAAGCTGATTCTGCCCGCGCTGCGTATTCTGAGGCGCTGCGCCGGCCGAACCGCCTGACGGACTATGCCCGCTTGGTGATCGAAGCCAAGATGGCGTGGGCGAGTGATGACTTACCCGCTGCAGTGTCTGCCTACGATCGGATCTTGCGGGGAAACCTCACGCCCTCACGAGCGTCCGCGGCTTACAACAATCGCGCAGCCCTACTGTCGAAAGCCGGGCGCGAGGAAGAGGCGCTCGAGAGCTATCAGAAGGCTGCGGCTGCCGCACCGTTCGGTCCGAAACAACTCCATCTGAACAACATCGTCCATTCACTCTATGTCTTGGGACGCTTGGATGAAGCGCGGAGCACCACGTCGAGACTGAAGGACCGGAAGCTGAGAGAGGACTGGGAACTGGCGTTTGCCGTCTCGGGGAGCAATTGGACTGCAGCTGAGAGCCTGGGTGCCGCAATTCAAGAGGATCAAACGAAAGACCTGTGGCGTCGTGGCCAGGGTGCGGTTGCCGCGGCATCCGGTGAAACGGTGCATGGATCGATTCGTGCCGCATTCACGAGGCTGCGGCGCGCCCAGGAGTCCTGCGCGACGAAAGAGAGAACGGCTGGCATCTGGCCGTGGTGGGAAGAAGTCATGCTCGCCACCTGTTGTAGCCGTGCGGTACCCGCGTATTACAGCATGGGAGCCGAAGACACTGCCGCCACGCTTCTCGTCAACAAAGGTCTGTGGGCGGCGGCCGCTGGCGACACGAACCTGGCTCGTCGCACTCTGAGATATGTACGGGGTTACCCCAGGCTCAGCGAAAATGATCGTTCCGCAACGTATTTGATCGAAGGCTGGATCGCGGCGCGGTCGAGCCGCTGGGACGAAGTCGTGCGCCTCCTCGGCGCGATGGCCGGACCCCAGAACAGGCCGGGCTCCTTCGACATGGAACTCGTGAGGACTCCGATGCGGTGGCTGGTGGCCGATGCCCACGAGCATCTGGGTCAGCCCGACTCGGCGGCGGCGGTCCTCGAGCTGATGGTGAAGGAACGATACGACGAGGCGGCGGTCGAGCGAGGTATCTGCCATCCGTTCGCGCTGCGACGCCTGGTGCTGCTCTACGCGCGCATGGGTCGCGCTGCCGATGCGCGACGGCATTGGGATGTGTTCGCCGCGACGTTCACGCGCCCGGATCCCGACATGGTCCCGCTGATGGACGAGGCGCGGTCCGCGCTCGCCAGCGCCGAGGGAATGGCCGGGTCGGTGAGGCGCTGACCCGCTAGTCCCCCGCTAGCCGCGGCCGAGGTTGGACAGCGACGGAGGCCACGGGACGCGCGCGAGAGCGGCGCGGTCCACGGTCACCGGGAACTTCAACCGCAGCTCGTTCTCGAAGCGTCCGAGCATTTCGCGGCGCCGCTGCGCAATGGCCATGTCGTTGAGCTGATTCAGCTCCGCCGGGCCGAGATCTTCGTACGCCGGGGCCGTCCCGGGCGCGGCGTTCGCCGTCAGGCGCCGATACAACTCCTTCATCTCCTCGTCGCTCGCGGTGAGACTCCCCACCAGCGGGTCGGTGACGCTCTCGACCAGGTAGGCATCGATGCGCCGCTCGATCCGCCGCGCGACGGCGGGATCCTCGGTCAGGTGGCGGCGCTCCACCTCGATCAGGGCCATGCGGCGCATCGTCTGGGCGCGCAGCCAGCGGTCGATCTGCGCGGACATCGACCACGCCGGTGCTTCCCCCTGCTCTTCGAGATCCTGGAGCGCGTCCTTCATGGTGTAGACACCCGCTCTTCCGTTGGTTTCGTAGGTGGCGAGAACGGTCGAGTCGTCCCCGGCTGTCGTCTCGAATCCGGGACCGGGAGAACCCTCGGGACGGTTGAACCGCTCGAACAGGCGGCTCGTCGCATCGGGGCTGATCCGGACGCGATATCCGGCGATCAGGTCCTGGACCCGCCGGATCGAGACCGCGCGCTGCTTGCGCTGGAGCAGCACCTGGCGGAGCTCGTCGTGCAGCTCCTCGAGCGGCGGGACGTTCACCGGACGGCGCTCGACCACGACCATCAGGGCATAGCCCTCGGTTTCGATCGACACCGGACCGAACACCTCGCCGATCGTGATGGTGCGCGCGGCGTCGTCGAGCGGATTCGGAAGTCGCAGCGCGTCGATGAAGCCCAGGTCCCCGCCCGGTGGCAGCGTTCCCGGAATGTTGAAGCGGTCCGCAATGGCGGGGAACGCGGCGCCGCGCCTCAGCTCATCGTGCGCCTGGGTCGCCATGCGCTCGTCGGACGTGAAGACGAGGAAGACCCTCGATTCCGTCTTCCGCCATTCCCAGGCACGACGGATCTCGGACTCACTCACCCGGACGTCCCCGGAGCCGAAAGTCGCCGCCAGCGCCCGCAGACCCTCGTCGCGCCGGGTGTTCAAAACGAAGCGCTTCGTCACGGTGTCGATGTCGTTGTTGAGACGGCGTGCTTCCAGCAGCAGGAGCTTCTGGCTGATGAGCTCCTCGAGCAGCCGTGCCCGCGCCGAGTCCGGCGGCACCATGAAATCCACCTGCCGGCCGGCGGCAGCCTCGAGGAAATCCCCCACGGTGATGGTTTCGTCGCCCGCCCGGGCGAGAACCCGGCTTTCGCGGGTGCAGGAGGTCAGGAGGAGGGCGCCCGCCAGGGCTAGACCCGTGGAAAGGACGACCCTGGGTGAGGCCATACCTCGGAGGCTCCTTTTGGGTTGAGGACGGGCGAGCAGGCTACGGGAAGGCCGGCCGTCGCGGCAAACCGAGCGGCTTGCAGGCGTGGTGCCCGGTGCGGCGAGGGCCGGATTGCAGGTCGCGAAGGGTTAACAACTTGTAAGCTCTTAGTCCTTGTAGCCCAGGGGTGGACGGGAGAGACTGTGGGCGCCCCCCGATCCCAGTCGAGGCGCACTCCCGCCGACTTGAGCCACGGAAGTCTGAAGCCGGTTTCCCTTTTTCCACCCCTCTGCCGCGAGGGCCGGGGTGTCCCTGATATTTGGCCGCTGCCGCCTGGTGCCAGCAACACTTCTCGTGTTGCTCGGGCTCGTTGGTGCGAGCTTTCCAGGTCTGGCGAAAGATGCGTTCGCTGTTGAATACGCGCTGACGGTCAACACCGTCGGCGGCGGCAGCGTGTCCCGGGATCCCGACCAGGCGACCTACACCGAAAACACGTCGGTGGATCTCACCGCTACACCCGATCCCGGCTACAGCTTCACGGGGTGGAGCGACGACGCTTCGGGCACCGCGAACCCGCTGTCCCTCCTCATGGACGCGGACAAGACCGTCACCGCCACCTTCGTTCTGAACACCTACACGCTGTCCACGTCGGTGGTCGGCGGCGGGACGGTCACCCGGAACCCCAGCCAGGCGAGCTACGACCACGGGACCTCCGTCGAACTCACCGCGACGCCCAGCTTCGGCTACACGTTCACCGGCTGGAGCGGCGATACGACGGGAACCGCCAACCCGTTCACGGTGATCCTCCACGAGGACAAGAGCTACACCGCCACCTTCACGCTGAACACGTACACGATCGCCACCTCGGTGGTCGGCAGCGGGTCGGTGGCGCGGAACCCGAGCCAGGCGAGCTACAACCACGGCACTTCGGTTCAACTCACGGCGACGCCGGGGATCGGCTACCACCTGGTGAGCTGGAGCGGGGATACGACCGGGACTGCCAACCCGTTCACGGTGATCCTGCACGAGGACAAGAGCTACACCGCGACGTTCGCGATCAACACCTACACGCTGTCGACGGCGGTGGTGGGGAGCGGCTCGGTGACCCGCAACCCGAGCCAGGCCCTCTACGACTACGGGACGTCGGTCCAGGTCACGGCGAACCCGGGCACGGGCTACAGCTTCACCGGCTGGAGCGGGGACACCACCGGGGCCATGAACCCGTTCACCAAGATCATGAACGGGAACAAAAGCTATACCGCCACCTTTACGATCAACAACTACACGCTGTCGACGGCGGTGGTGGGGAGCGGATCGGTGGCCTTGAACCCGACCGGGGGCACCTACATCCACGGCACGTCGATCGTGGTCACGGCGAACCCGGGCACGGGCTACAGCTTCACGGGCTGGAGCGGGGACACCACCGGGGCCATGAACCCGTTCACCAAGATCATGAACGGGAACAAAAGCTATACCGCCACCTTTACGATCAACAGCTACACGCTGTCGACGGCGGTGGTGGGGAGCGGATCGGTGGCGCTCAACCCGACCGGGGGCACCTACAACTACGGGACGAGCGTGGTGGTGACGGCGAACCCGGGCACGGGCTACAGCTTCACCGGCTGGAGCGGGGACACCACCGGGACCATGAACCCGTTCACCAAGATCATGAACGGGAACAAGAGCTACACCGCCACCTTCACGATCAACACCCACACCCTGTCGACGGCGGTGGTGGGGAGCGGATCGGTGGCCTTGAACCCGACCGGGGGCACCTACAACTACGGGACGAGCGTGGTGGTGACGGCGAACCCGGGCACGGGTTACAGCTTCACCGGCTGGAGCGGGGATACGACCGGGACCATGAACCCGTTCACCAAGATCATGAACGGGAACAAGAGCTACACCGCCACCTTCACGATCAACACCCACACCCTGTCGACGGTGGTGGTGGGGAGCGGATCGGTGGCCTTGAACCCGACCGGGGGCACCTACAACTACGGGACGAGCGTGGTGGTGACGGCGAACCCGGGCACGGGCTACAGCTTCACCAGCTGGAGCGGGGACACCACCGGCACCATGAACCCGTTCACCAAGATCATGAACGGGAACAAGAGCTACACGGCGACGTTCACGATCAACAGCTACACGCTGTCGACGGCGGTAGTGGGCATCGGGTCGGTGGCCCTCAACCCGACCGGGGGCACCTACAACCACGGGACGAGCGTGGTGGTGACGGCGACGCCGGGGATCGGCTACCACCTGGTGAGCTGGAGCGGGGATACGACCGGGACCGCCAACCCGTTCACGGTGATCCTGCACGAGGACAAGAGCTACA
>Ga0137452_1000031_pt1 | contig 67854 bp, 104 predicted proteins | sample EasRivERMGT513_2_FD_102312 | JGI IMG/M metagenome (GOLD analysis project Ga0137452, IMG submission 102312) | Soil microbial communities from meander-bound floodplain in the East River, Colorado, USA - East River MetaG ERMGT513_2 | ecosystem: Environmental > Terrestrial > Soil > Floodplain ...
CAGCATTGACAATGGAAGCACCAATCCTTAAAGATGTAGCATCAATATTTGCAAATGCACTTCCGCTTTTAATAGAGAACAGAGTTGGATTTGTTATAATGCTAACTGTAGAGTTACCAATAGCTAAAAGAGCTTCAGTCATGGCAAGGTTTGCACCAATACCAATAAAGCTTGTATTGATGAAACATATACCAATTGACAACAATCCAGGCTGAAGGTTCGCAACACCTGTGGAATTTGCGACCTTGAAAAGAATACTGTTTGCAAAGATATTAGCAGTGCTGTTGCCAGAGACAAATATAGCACTGTTAGTCGTATTGGCGATAATTATATTGTTTGTGGTTTTATCAAAAAGGAAACCAGCGGAACCTTCAAAAATTTCACTGTCATTAAATTGGACAGCACCGTTTGGACCACCAGGATTATTAATGAAAATCCAGTTACCATCAACAAATCCTTCAAAGCTTTCTACTTCAGTATTATAACGAAAATAACCGTTGGAAGCTGGAGAAGGACGATTGGTGTTATTACCAACTGGAATAACAGCAGCATTACCAGCGGTATTGGCTATGAAATTGGAATTGACATAGGTAAACGTTGGAAAAGTAACAATAGCATAAGCGTTGCTAACAAGGAGATTGACATCAAAATCAAGAACAGAAATAGCAAAAACGGTCGTATCATTGGCTGTATACAACGTTTGATCTGGTATATTGATTGCTAAGAAACCAGCGGGTAATTCTTCTGGCGTTGGTATAGCACCGGCAACATTACTCGCCAGCACTTGCGTATACTTGAAACGCCCCTTAATTAACCGTTTTTGAAATGTTGTTGTATTAGCCAATTATCGGTTTCATTCTTTTGGTTTAGGGTCTGGTGCTTCAACCCAACGCTCGGGAGAATCATCCATAGAAATTGGTACAGAAACAGGTATTTGAGTTGATGCAAAATTTTGTAGAATGTTATTTGCTGTGGTGTCTGCTAATGCGTCTCGTAGTTGGACTTCCAGCGCTGCTATGTTCATTTCATATTCTTCTTTCATTTTTAAAACTTCATCGCGTAGCTTTTGTAGTTCGCGATCTAGATACTCTACTTGCGCACTTTGATAAACCTTTGTTTTATTGAGTTCTGCAATTTCATTCTGAGCTTTGTCAATATATGATTGAATAAAGTCTTGAGTAATTTCCATAGTTATTTTCCTTTCAATATGTCACAGAGGGACTGACAGTACAGATACCCTCAACCACGCGCGTAACAGCATTGCCGCTACTCACAATTTCACAATCATAAACATAACGACCTGGAGTCAATAAATCAGTTTCTCCACTCGTCATAGACATTGTGATTTGATTGTCCACAATACCACAAGTAAAAGATACAGAATTTGCAGATGCCCAATGCTTCCGTAATTTGGCTCTGGAGGTATAACCAGTTAGGTCTACTACTTCTTCTTCTTCATTATGCACAGCGATTATAAAGTTTACATCTGTGCCTTGATCAATAAAAATGTTCTTTTGTCTTGCCATTTCTTTTTTATGCCGCTTTTGTTATTACAATTACAGTTGGACTAGATTTTTTAAAACCACCAACTATAGTTGGATCAGATTTTTGTTGACCGTTAATTATTGATTCTCCGTTATTATTATTTAGGTCAATATCAAACTGCTCTATGGGAAGGAAAAATCGGAAACCAGCTGAATAAACACTATCAGCCGTCTCAGTTTTGGACAAACTACCTTCAATTGGAAACAGTTCTCCCCCATCAGAAGCAATAGTATCAGCAGCTTCAGTTTTTGATAGGTTTCCTTGGATGAAACCCTGTCCATCCATAGCAATTGTATCATTTTGCTCAGTTTTAGATAGATCGCCTTGAACAGCAGCAGCACCATCAGAAGCAATACTATCAGCAGCTTCAGTTTTAGATAAGTCACCATTCAGATTGCCTTGAACACCAGCTGAAGAGATAGTATCGGCAGCTTCAAGGATAGAAGCAACACCATTTAGATCGCCTTGAACACCAGCTGAAGCAATAGTATCGGCTTGTTCTATCTTATCTAAATCACCAATTGAAGTAATTTCAGAACTACCGCTGGCGCTAATACTATCGGCAGCTTCAGTTTTAGATAAGTCACCATTTAGATCGCCTTGAACACCAGCAGAAGCAATGGTATCCGCAGCTTCGGTAATAGAAGCGTCCCCAACAGGATCACTCACGTCAGCCGTTGCAGAAATAGTATCAGCAGCTTCAGTTTTAGATAAGTCAGCTATAGGGCCAGATTGAACACCAGCTGAAGCAATAGTATCAGCAGCTTCAGTTTTTGATAAGTCAGCAACAGGATCACTTACGTCGCCATCAGACGAGATACTATCTGCTACCTCAGTAATAGAAGCATCGCCAACAGGATCGCTTACGTCAGCCGTTGCAGAAATAGTATCAGCAGCTTCAGTTTTAGATAAGTCAGCTATAGGGCCAGATTGAACACCAGCTGAAGCAATGGTATCAGCAGCTTCAGTTATATTAAAATCTGCTATTGGACCAGATTGAACACCATCAGATGAGATTGTGTCTGCTGATTCGGTCTTAGAAAGATCACCTACAGGATCACTTACATCTCCAATTCCAGATATAGAATCCGCAGCTTCAGTAATAGAAGCATCGCCTGTAATTGCTCCAGCTTCTACAACACCAGCTGAAGAGATAGTATCGGCAGCTTCAAGGATAGAAGCATCGCCGTTGACTGGAATCGTACCATCAGAAGCAATGGTATCGGCAGCTTCAAGGATAGAAGCATCGCCGTTGACTGGAATCGTACCATCAGAAGCAATACTATCGGCAGCTTCAGTTTTAGATAAGTCACCATTTAGATCGCCTTGAACACCAGCAGAAGCAATGGTATCCGCAGCTTCGGTAATAGAAGCGTCCCCAAGAATTTCTCCTAGTCCGCTTAATGCGACAGTGACAAGACCAGAATTAAAATGCCAAGCCGTCATTGGCTTACTCTACTTTAGAGATGCGCCAAGTAATTGTTCTATCTGTTCCAGAGATTTTATCAAGGGTCATATCCCATCCATTACCAAGAATCATTGGAGGAGATATCCAATTTGGCGTACCTTGAACGTTAGAAAATGTTGCAGTAAACATCAATCTTTGTGTATCAGCTGAGCGAGCCTTTTCATAAACTCGGAATTCAAAAACGTCTCCAGCTGCCAAAGCGTTCAAATCTAGAACAGCTTGATACATTCCAACGTTTGTATCTGTATCAGGACCAGCAGTATCAGTAGTCAAAGACCATTCTGTAGTGCTGATTGCTTCTGAACCTGTATATGCTTCTAAAGTTATTGCCATTTGTTAGTGTACCACATAAATTGCTACTGCATGTGCAACCGCTGTTCCTGAAGCCGTTGCGCGGGCCATCCATTGTGTTCCATTTGGACTTGCATACCAAATTGGACCAGTTGGTGTATTTGATCCTTGTTCAGCGGTAGTACAAATTCTATGGGTTGTTGGTCCGATTTGTGTTGAAGCAATACCAAATTGAAAGAAATACTGAATAGCTGTAAGCGTACCTTGAGCAGAATGAACACCAAATTGCACAGCCCCGCCATTTCCTACTTGTGTTGAACCTATATTCGCCCAAGAGCTAAAAGAACCTGAGTTTCCGGGAGTATGGGCTGTTCCTGTAGAAGACCCTGGAGTCGTGCCTATAGATTCAACAGATTGACCACACCAATAAGACCCTGGATTACCATTGCCGCCCTTAGCAATCATAACAACACGCCCTGCTACTGTTGCTCCACTAGCGTTTCTAGCTCTTGCTCCAAAAGATGCTCCACTTTTATACCAGAGAGGAAAGTGATACCACATTGGAATACTAACAAGGCCCGTAACTGTTGCAGATTGGCCAGCGAGAAGATCATTGATAAGTGGATTGGTTGTATCCCAAGTAGTTCCGCCCGCTGGATCAACAAGAATATCTATGAGAGTAGCTGTGTTGGTTCCTGTGGTATTGTAATTGAGAAAACCAAACATCATCATTTCAACGTCAAAAGGCACAGCTGTTAAAAGTGTGCCTGTTGAACCATCAGCATTGGAAGCGCCAGCAGTTACAGCTGTTCCGGGAGTATTAGATGGAGTCCCTGTAAAATTATCAACGTAACGACCCCAAGATGGAGGGTTGAGAAGTAGTGCCATTCATAGCCCTTATGGACCGTTATTGTCAGTGAGTGTGAATGTATTGATTGTGATTGACTGACCAGCTGCAACAACAGCATTATCCAAAGTCATATCCCCACCACCACCTGTGGCAGTTACAGAACCTTGAATATGTTGAGTTGTTCCATCTGTAGCATAGATACGAAAGTGTCCGACAGTGCCAGCGGCATCAGCAGAAGCATCCTGCCAAGTGCCAGTCTTTGATTTAGCGCCAGAGCCAGCCGCAGCCATCCAGTCTGATGGTAAGTTAAGCGTGGCAATAACTGTTCCTGAATCAGCATCAGCAATATTTGTTGGTACGGTGCCAGTACGAAGTTTTAGAACCGCAGAAGTACCGATAGCGGTTTCAATTGCATCAAGCTTGGCATTACGAACAGTTACAGAGTATTTTAATGGCATTTAATATTATCCCTCAAAAAGAGTTTGTTTTATTTGTATTTAGTTTTATGCAGAAACAGCGATAGCTTGACGGAATCCTTTAACGGTTGTATTGTTTGTCGCGCCTGTATATCCCAAAATAAGATGGGTAGTATTTACTGTAGCTGTGAAAGATGCGATATCTGTATTTGTAAAGATTGTCGCATATTCAGTCATATATGCTTGTCCACCAGCATGAATGAGAAGAATTTCGGTTGTTTGATAAGCATTTGCTGTGTTATCTTTAATAGATAATTGATACTTTGCAGAACGATAGTCAGCTAGGAAGAAACTATCCAACACAATTTCAGTAAGCACAGATGAGTTGGCATAAATCTGAGACATACGACCTTCGCCAAAATTCAAAATGTTCAAAGTAAGTGTATTGGCGAGACTGGCGTTGTTTGTGGTTTTATCAAAGACAAACCCAGATGAGCCTCCAAAAGTCCCAGAATCATTGAATTGAACAGTTGTATTGGAACCAGAAGGCACACCATTACCAGAACCACCAGTTGATGAAATTGTGATATCAACTGTGTTGTTTGCGACATTATCAACAACAGCAATAGATGTGGTGCCGCCTTGAAGAAAATTAACTCGGGGTCTATCCCCGATATTTACATTATTGTTTGCGACAACAACATGCGGATCAAGATTGGAATAAGTTTTACTATTCAAACGGATAAGCGTTGTATTGGCCATAAAGCCAACAGTTGTGTTTCCGAGTGTGATATTAAGAGCAGTGATTTGTGTTGAGTTGGCAACAGTATTAACGGTAGAGTTACCAAGACTCCAAGTATTTGCAAAAATCGCGAGAGTACCATTGGCTTGAACGTTACCGCCTCTAATTACGTTCGCCGCAAAGGTATTTGAAGCAAAAATACCATTGACAAAGCCATTACCTGTAGATACTGAACCATTAGCAGTAAGGTCTACTGTAACTGCATACTGGTTAGCTAAGTCAATAAGCAGATTGATTTTTGTAAAAACACTAAGGAAGTTTTCAATAGCAGTATTAACGGGAACGATAGTAACTGTCATTTAATTTATGTAATCCAGTTCTTTCCTATTGGCCCCAGATGAGAATCTTTGTATTCTAGTGCTACTATTCTTTTTTCCAATTCTTCTACTCTTTTTTCAAGGCGTCGTCTTTGAAGAATTGCTTCTTTTTGTAATTTATATCGCTCTAATTCATGCTCATTTTTATTTATGATGACTTTTGTAATGTCATCTTTTATGAAACCTTCTTTATCAGTTTTCACGCTGTCACTCCAACTGCGCGTATGTCATCAATCTTTGGAACAATATAGTCATTAGGTGATAGTAAAATAACTTTCAACTGCCATGTATCAAATGTGTCATATTCCACTTTTGTCTGAGAGTAATAACGAGCAACATTATCATTGGTGATGTTCTTGAACACTTGGAGTGGATAATAAACCTTAGCGATCTTCATACCTGAAGCTACCAGAGAGTTGTTAGAAACTGGTGATTTGATTGTGAGAACAGTGTTGTTGACGATATTGTTTACCACAGCAATCATGTAATTAGAATTTGGAAATAGAGGCTGGTAGATTTTCACCAAATCATTTGTCGCTAGATTGGAGGAAAATGTTGTGCCAACTCCCACAATGGTTGTATTGTTCAACTCAGTCGCAACCACGCCAGCGAGCAACCCCGAGGTAGGCGTTGCATTTGTGGTATTAGCTGCAAAAGATGTATTTGGATAAGCAGGGAACCCAAAAGTCATCTCAACCCGATCTTCAGGGTTTGTCAGAGAAGAGAACACACCGATACCATCAGTTTGCTCTAAGAGACTCCAATCCTTATCATCAAAAGCTTCTGTATCAGTTGAGTTATGAATACGCGCATAGACTTTGATATCTGTATTTTGGGGGCGATAGGCTTGAATGAAAACAAGTAGGTCTTCAGCCGATTGACCATTTGCGAAATTGATTTTCGTAGTTACATGCTTAGCAAAAGCATTACCATAATTCGTATGCTCATTTGTATAATCATTATTGATATTGTATTTTGCATAGTAAGAATTCAAATCATTGGGAGCAAAAGAACAACCAACGAAGTCATTATTTGAGAATGCATCAATATAGAATGTAGCTGTATTAGAAAAATATGTTCCAACAATAGATGTATTCGGAATAGAACCATTTGCATAGCCAATAACGAACTGATTGGAGCGAGAGACGATAGAAGGTTTCTTACCAGCTATGAAATTATGTAGAATATTGTTTCTAACATCTAGTTCAACTGCGGCTTCTGCAACGGAATCAACAAGCCATGTTCTACCAGAATTGACATTAGCCGAAGCAATAGAATGGTACAGTGATTTATATTTTAGAGAATACACTGTACCCATTGGATTGTTGATTTTCAAAACAGGAAGCATTTGCTGTGCATCAAAATTGACGATTTTGGCAACCTTGAAATAGTTGTTTTGATTCTGGAACTGAGGATAGAGAACCGTATTCACTGTGAAGGAAAGGTTTGCTCCTGTTCCTGTTGAGTTTTGGGCGCTGCTGTTCTGAACCAAAAATGTAATAGCTGAAGTGTTGACGAATCCAGCGCCGACATTGGAAAAATAAAGAAAGCGAATCGTTCCATTGGCATAGGTTTCTACATTAGCTTTAGCTTGGTATCCCCCCATAACTTCATTGGGAACAGCCTCAAATCCATTCACCAAAACATAATCTGAGTTAGCATAAGCCGAACCGCCTGAAACAACGCTATAGGACATGATACAATCATTAACGAAGCGGCAGCTGGAGTTGGCATTTGATTCAGAAAGGACAATCAAATCCTTTGTATGACCTGAGATATAAGGACGTGATTTTGAATAGAGCCGCGCTACTGGAGATTTGAAGAAGTAAGCTGCATTGTTAGTAAATGTAAATGCTTCTCTAACAATCATAGAGTTATTGGATAGATTTCTAATCATGCGCACATTCACCATATGTGCATTGGGACCATTATGATTCAAACTAACAACTGTGATATATTCAGGATACTCCCCAAACTCAAAGAGCTTAGTAAAATTAAATGTTGTGTTGTCGCTTAGAATATAAGATAGATTTGTATTCACCATCACAGAGTTGTTTGTTACCTGAACCGTAGCGGGCGTTGCTTTTGATCCAGGATAATAAGGCTGGTGTTGATAAATGAAGTCCCCATAAACAACATCATCATTGAGAGAAGTTTTCTTATCAAAATAGACATATTCCATTGGATAAGCAGGACAATTGATCCTGATCGTATTGTTTGATAGGATCGTGATGTTATTGGATGTGAGGATGCTAATGAAATTGTTGTCTAGAATATCATCATTGGCAATGACTGGAACGCCCTCATGACAATAGCGTGCAACCTCTACTTGGAATTTTAGATCAGTGTCATTGACAGGCTTCCATGCACTGAGGAGATAATCTAAAGACGGGGCATCTTCCCCTAGAGGGTCTTGATTAGAAGTTTGGTCTGTCCCATCATCTATTGAGGGAAAAGCCACATTACTCATAAACAGAAATAGCTTGCCAACATATCGCCCGCTCGGCCCTGGAGAAATGATTGTTGTACCAATCAAATAATCTCCTTCTCTAGAATCCCAAAGTTGGAAGTCTTCATCACCATCGTATTTGATGATGATAGCATATTCCTGACCTGACTTAACTTTCACATTTCTTTGAAAATCAAAGACTGTTGGGGATACTGCGGTAGAAGACACATTTATTTCATTATATTCTTTACGTGAAATTTCTTTGGGCCATAGTTGTCCTAGAATGCTGCCTTGATTATCAACCACAGGCACCCCAAAATATGTAGGAGAGATAAACACTTCTACTCCAGGATTACTGATGCCTGATCTATTACCTGTGATCTTTGGTTTGTTCTTAAAAAACAAAGTAACTTTAGTTATAGCAATTTCAGCAGCCCGATGAACAAGATCAGGATCAATAAAGAATGTTTGGGCGACGGCAAAACGAGTCAAATGATTTTCTCTTTTCTGAAGTTATCTACTGAATAGATATTTATTAGGCAATATTAATGGAACATCGTCATAGGCTATTGAATTTACACCTTTTAGTTCAAACAGAGCATAAGATGGAACGAAATTATACTCATATCCTTCCGAAAGTATTGGATCACCACTGTTACCTATTTGAGTAGTACCAGGAAACTGATATGGAACAGGGAATTGTGGTAATTTAGCATTTTTCACCTTATTAAACCACAGATCATCAGGATAGAAGTATATAGTAAGCGAGCCGCCAACATCTGTTACGAGAGGATCACCCAATTGTCCGCCCAAAGGTTTTACATTTGAGCTTTCTCCAATACCATCCAAAAATAGGTTATGCCTTGTTCTTGGCTTCAAGCCAGTGCATTTCATTTCAATCAGATCAAATGCCCCTGAATCTGGGGCTGGTGCTCCATTCATCAGGACTTTGATTTTCATAGTGCCCCAATAGATTGTTGGATTGGCATTAGGATCAGGATCAATAATCAAACCAGTGTTGATAGTAACGTCCATTGGATATCTTAGCATCCACCGATAATAAAGGAAGCCATTACCAGCTACACCTTCAGTCACAAATCTATAGTTGGTGCCAAAAACTGGATTATGATTAAAGTTCAACTTATTAGTTTTCTCTTGAATCATCCATGTGAGATTGTCTAGATCAAATTGTTCCATAACAGGATCAACAAAGAAACGACGTGTATATGGATCAAGTAGCAACGCTCTTGATTCTGCCATAGTAATAGCTTCTTCAGCTACATTATCAGCAACAAGCACATCGTCTTGATAGACTTTGATATTCGCCCCGCCAGCATATTCCTTGAAAGTCCAAATTGTAGCTTTACCAGCAGATGTAGAAAATTCTAGATTAGAGACATGTCTACATAGTCCTGGAATAAAGGTCATTCCATCGCCATAATTTACGCCGGTAGTACCAAGATTCCAATCAAAATGACGATAATAGAATATTGAATTGGTCTGTAAAGAGACTTCTGCGATGCCAGTGTTTGGAGTGGTATTTGGGGTAGTATTTGGATTTGTGTTTGGTTTAGACACAGTTGCATTATTCTGATCAATCAACAAGAAATCAACGTGGGCTGGTCCAAAGCCGGCAGTAACATGTCGTAGCGGCCAATGAAACCCTGGAGGCACAAGTAAATTACTCTTGAGCATGGGCAAATCATTAGCTGTCACAGAATTATTAGCTTGGTCTACAGTTTCAATGCCAGCTGCATATTGTGGATTTTCTATATCAGAGTAAATCGTTGTTGAGAAATCATCAACAAACATACCAAACTTAAAACGATTCAGAGAACCATCAATAGAGCTTGGAATAATCTTGTTGGTTAAGTTTGTTTCCAGTAGAGAAAGTGATGTATAATATTCTAGGTTCTCAATACGCCGCTCCAGCTGGCCGATCTTGGCCATATTATAACCACGCGGCTGAGTATATTTGACGCTGGTAATATCTATGATTGGAGTGATAGTATGTTCTCTAAGACGTGTATTGAGGTTGCGTTCATTCCAAACGCCTGTAGAAATGATTTGGAGAACATCAATGCTCATGTTCTTAGCCACATCGGGATAAGGAGGCACATTGATGATCTGAAGTTTTAGAGTGTCTTTGGGTTGGTTGACTTCAAAGCGTTTGGCGGGATCAGCACTTGACATGCCACGAATCACAACAATGTTCTTATCAGACCCGACAACAATACTGTCAACTCGCCCCATATATTGTTCAATATCGGCTGTAAACAAGCTGTCTGACAGAGGAAACTTCTTATCGTTAGCAGGATCAGCGGTATTACCAAAGGAGATTGTATGAACAGGGTTTATTGGGGCTGTAGCTGCATTTGTTGTTGGGGTAGCTGAAGCATTTACTGAAGGCCGAAAGTCAATGCAATTCAAAAGATCAAAATGCTCGCCTTTGGCTGTATAAAGTTCGGGAACCTCAAAAGAAGCCGCTGCACTTGATAGATTGGCTAGAGGTAATGAATCCAAACTTGCAATCTGCTCAGAATTAGCAGTATGAAGATAGGCAACTGTATCAAAATAGCCAGCACCAGCTGGAGTAAAGTAATCAAATTCAATAAGCAGATAATCCGCAGATGCAAGAGAGAGTTCACTTCTTGGTTTTTTGTAAAGGAAACTCAGATCAAAATAGTTCTTGTTTTGGTTATGATCAATATAAAAGTCATCAGTGACAGCGATACTAGCTGTATTGACTGTGGAATCTCCAATATAAACATTGCGTAGTCTGAAAATATCGGAAACACCAAGGCACCAGGGACCGACTGTGTTTGCAGTATTGTTTGCCAGCCTCAATTTCACTAGCTGTGAGCGATTGGCTGTCTTAGAAGTAGAGGTTGCAGCCTGACGTAATATATTGACGCCAAGGGCTGTGTTTGTGCTTGTGGTGGCATCAAATGTCATGCCGAAGTTGAGTGTTAGAATGTTTCCATTGGCATCAACATTGGCTGTTAGACCGGAGCGAGGCCCAAAAGGAACAGGGAGATTTTTTGGGAACGTGCGCTTGTAGTTTGTGACAGCGTTGGCAAAGGTGAAAGGCGCTTCAAGAACAAGCATCGTGTTATTGACAACAGAAACGACTTTCTTGATATCAAAAACTGTGTTGTTGGGGAAGAAATAGAGATAATCTCCAGCCGCAACATCAGTTAGGAATGTTGTCGCTGTTCCAATAGCTTGGTTTGATGTGGTATTGACTGTAACGTCGCCAGCATAATTATTAAAAGCAACGAGATTATTTGCAAGAGGCACGACATAAAGCTCTTGCATCTGAGAATTAGAAAGAGTTCCGCTATAAGGGAAAAACTCGTTTGGGTTGCCAGCAATAGATTTAGTCAAAATACCATTGTTGCCAGTAGCCGTTGTTTGATCAATAGTGCGATAGATATATGTGGCCTGATTGGAGTTTTTTATGGACTCCAAACCTGATTTGAAAACCAGACCATCGTTCTGTTGGCTTGAAACTTTGGCAATATTGGCTTGTGTTGTCGGATCAAAGCTTAGAATAACGTCAGCAATGCCTTTGTAAGTCCCATCATACCCAATGGCACGAATATCTTTGAAGTTACGGCCTGTATCCATAGTAATATCAAATAGATAAAGTCTGTAAATGGCCGCAGGGTCGCCAGCAACACCATCCTCCAGATTCATGGAACGAATGCGTGCTGTGCCAAACTGTGTTCCGACCGGCGTTGTGTTGCCAGCCTTCACTAAAGCTGTGTTGGAACAAAATCCTTTGGCTGTGTTATAGAGTTGAACCGTGTCGCCTGTGGAAAACTGAAAGAGCCCCCCGACTTCTTTACAACGCACAAAGGCATCGTAATTCAAGCTGACTTTATGTGTATTAGCAATTTGTGTATCTAGACCTTTGGGAACATCAATACGGAAGTTGAAATTGGTCTTGACTTTTCTTCCTGAGATGTAGCCAGCGCCAGCGTCCACAACAGCTGTATAAAGCAAACCTTCATTTTGCATGTTGGCTGTTGAAACTGTTGTGACAAGGAAAGGATCAAGAACGAAGTTACCAGCGGCATCAAAAGTGCGCTGTGACATTTCATCCCCGATCTTGGAATAATCAGAGAGTTGGTTTTGTTTATAGGGATTACCATCGTTCCATTCAACAAGCGTGTAGAATTCTGGAGTTTGTTTGGCTTCAACAATATCAAGGATTGTGAGAACGGGCGTGAGTTTCAGACGATTGGCGCCGGGCGCATTTTCATCTTCCAACCCGATAGAATTATCCAAAAGCGAAGGATCAATATTGGAATCAATAATCTCTTCTACTGTTTGGAAACCAACAGCCACAGCATTAGGAGTTGAAGAATACTTGTCAACGATAACGACTTGATTGGCAACTCTTTCAAAGTAGCCCTTCTGGAAAATAACACCATTAGAAACACTAAATGCATAACCATTGCCAACCGAATCACCAGCCGCCGCAACTTTGACTTGGGCTAGAAAATTCAAGGCCGTGAGTTCCAGCGTTGAAAGTCCTGTTGCATTGTTGGGGGAGAAAACTGTTACCGTAGGTAGATAGATATAGCCCACGCCGCGCGAGTTGATGATGATTTCTGTGATACGGCCTGAGGAGTTTGTGCGTAAGAATCCCCCAGCGCTAACACCAGCAACCTTGTCAATAATAGCTTCAGCTGTGTTTGCTTCGTTCTTGATGGAGTCTTCAACAGCGAAAGTCCAGGTATTGGTGTTGGCCGTGTCCGCTGTTAAGTCTTCAATGCGCGGAGAGATATAAAGAATGCTCTGATTGGAAACAGCAAGTGTAGATGTATCTATTGAGAGAATTTCAACGTTGGCGCCAGTTATTGGATTGATAATAAATTCACCAGGAGAAAATGTTCCACTTTCATAGCTGATAACCAAAGCTGAAAGGAAAACTAGACTGTCGCTGTTAGAAAAGCCCAGACCACCATTGTCAATATCAACAGAGAAAATAGAGTTGTTGGAATCATAGATGGTCAGAAGATCGCCGGGCGTAAAACCTTCGTCTTGTCCTGATGTTCCTGAGTTGATAAGATTGACATAAATCGTTTTCAGATCAGGTGCCGCAGCCTCAAAGCCATCAACGCTATTAATAACATAAGCCACAAGACCATTGGCGTTGTTCGCAAACATGCCCACATAAAGTGAAGGATCAACTGTTGTTCCTTTTTGTGTGTTGTCAACAAGTTTCACATAGTTGTAATGCTTATGAAAATTGAAAGAGCAGCCATCAACAATCGTGCCTTGCTTGAAGATGTTCAGGCCGAAACGCTCAATCTGTGCTTGTACCAGGGTTTGTAGTTGATTGAGTTCGCGGACCTGAACACTTACTCCAGGGCGAAAGAGAATCTTATAGAAATCTTTTTTGGGATCGTAATTATCGTTATAGGGACTGATTGAAAGGTCAGTATTAATAGGCATTTATTAGCTTTCAGAAGTTGAAAATGAGTTGGAAAACTTCAGTTTGATTCTCTTGGCGTTCAATAGCATCCATGTTCTCAAGATAAATGATGACTCCTGTGTTATAAACAAGTTCGGGTAGTAAGGCATTATTTATGAGAGCAATCGCCCCGGAATTGACGCCCATGACTTCTCTATTTATCTCAAAAATCCCAACTTGGTTAGAAGTATAGATTGTAATATTACCTCCATCAACGATAGCAGTATGCAGCAAACCATTGGCTGAAGGATCAGACTGAGTAACAATCTCATTCTCTTGGAAGTTATTGAAAGTCAACTCGCCTGTGAATTTATAAAGCTGGATGAAAGTTTCATAATTCTTGATTACATCATTATGAGAAACTGCATTGATAACAGCTGTTGCGCCAGACTGTAAACCTATAATAAAATCGTCTTTGACCATCTGTTGTGCTCCGCCAACGTTTGTACAATGAATCAGTGAAGATGTAATAATATGATCAACCCAAGCGCAAGCTAGAGTATTTGCTGTCATAATCTCAATAGTTGAGCAGGAAAAGAAACCATTCACTGTGAGATTGAAAGCTGTGGCATTTATGACATTATTCACAATGCCAAGTTGGTTTCTTGTAGCGCCATCAGTCAGATATACATAATCGTTGGCTGAAAGTCGTTTTGTAAATTGGCCATTGGAAGCTGAAACCATATGTGATGTGGTGTTCATGGTGGCATTCAAACAAATTGAGAATGGATTGATCTTCTCTACTTGCTCGCCCACCAGAAACAGACCGACTGTGTTTGCCAGTTCAAAAGCAACGTTAGAAAACTTTGGATTCTTGATAACCCCGACCTGTTGAAACTTGTTGGTGGTCAGGATCGTATTGAATTCAGAATTGGAAAGCTTCAGGGATATTTCAGCCGCAGACGACATGAGTTCAGCCGCAGCATCATAGCCATGACCTTTTGGGGGAGAAATAATGGGCCGCAGTTCAGCCGTTCTAGTTACGCCCACAACAGCATTTGCTATCACATTTGCTATCATATAGTTGTAATCGGCCCCGCGCTCAAACATTTCAACACGGAAAATACTATTTCCTGAGAGGGAATTCACCAGCGCTCTAGCTTCTGCTTCAACTGTTTCTGAGCCCGAGCCTGTAATTGCAACGCGCGGATAGATTTCATAAGCCGTGCCATTGAAAGGCTGGATTGGAAACACATCTTCCAGAACGATAAAGTTGCCCGAAGCATTGCAGAAATAGTTATTGACAGTCATATGCTGACCTGAACCTGGACCAGAAGCCAGATATAAAGAGCAGCCTGTATAAAATCCATTAACCTGGGAAGCAACACTATTCACAAGGCGATAAGTCAAGTCATCATCAATACGACAATCCAAGGTGGCGAAAGTTCCAGTAAGATAATTATTGTATCTCAGACCGGGGTTATCAATTTTGATAACGTCAATGGCACCTACGATAGCTCCATTTGTAACTTCAGTATTTGCAATCACTGGAAAGTATGTACCAGTCTTCCATTTTAATACCCGCGCATTGGATATAGAATACATATACTTCCAAACATAACCATCACTCGTTCTATAGAAATCAGTATTGGCCCCAGAAATGTCAGCGAAATTTGGTTCAATTGTAGAGTTGGCATCCATGTTATTGTCTAAGCATTTGAAAACATGATAGAAAGAGGATGCATTGACTACGGCATAGAAGTCTTTTTCTTTGAGTTCCACAAGATCGTCATACATATCATAGACTTTATTGGATTCATAAGGAATATGACGAATCATCAAAGCTACGTCTTCTTGTCTTATGCGCTTGCCTTCAATCATGTTGCGCCGCGCATGGTGCTCAACAAGCTGAATATCTTCTAGAGGCTGTAGTTCTGTATTGGAATGGTTTGTATGATCGGAAATAAAGACATAGTAGGAATCATCAGCAAAGGACGCAAGAAAGTTTTCAGAGGTTTGGTGTTTCCAATTGTTAGGAATAAGCTGAGTGTTCGTGCTTGACATTAGTTTCCTTCAGAAGAAATAAGAATTTATATCTTATTTATCAGGGGATTTTCAAGGATAGTTCTTAAAGGTTTAGTTTTATTTTCTATACTTTCCCCGCGTGCTTTCAGAGCTTTGTAATTATGATAGATGACTTTGCCCTTGTTCTTCCAGTGATCCACAGCGTCAACCCCCACAGCTGTCCCATAGAAGGCCGCTGGTAGGGCGCCAGCCGCCAAAGCTCCCACAGCCGCCCCCTTCAAACCCGTGCCTGTGGCGGCCCCTGTGCCAGCTCCAGCGGTAGCCATAGAAAGAGTCCACCCTATCCCTTCAGCAGCACGGTGCCGCCAACGATCAGAAGAGCGTTGAACATCCCTGTTGTTATTGGCCATCGCGTTGGCTTTTTTGATTCGCTCCCAAGTTGAAAGCGGAGTTGGTTTTGGCGTTCTTGGTCGTCTTGCCATTTGTTTTACCTCTTAAAAATACCTATGATAAATGTCCCCAAGTCTATGAAGATCGCCATGAGAATTAGAAATATCTTTTTCTACATATTCTCTAGCGTGTAACCAACTTGGATGAGAAGACTTATGTTGAGGACCAAAATGTTTATCCATTATTTGCATAAGACTTTCATGTAAACCTGGACTGAAGTCTTTGGACAACACAACTCTTAAATTATGATGAATAGCGGCAGCTAAGTCTAGAAAATGTTCTTTAGAACCAGGTTTTCCTTTTTCTAATGATATTGGTTTCTTGGTTTTGGCAGCATCCATCGCGGCCATGTGATTATGAAACAAACCACCAATACCATGATAATGAGAACGATTGGATATAAGGGAATCAGCTGTTTGTTTATCAGAAGTATTCATGTTTCTATAGTGTTTAGCAGCTTCATCGTAATCTTGATACATAAAGGCATGGCCAAGCTTATGAAAATGACTTTCAGGATTCACATTTAGTCTTTTCAAATCGCGCCCAATTTCTCTATGCACATCCCCAATGGATTCTGTAAAAGAAGATTGTTTCCAATCTTCTGTAATATCTCTGAGCTTCTTTCTTTTCCTCAGAGAGTGTTTAATTTGACTTACAGTTAAGTTCAAATCGCTGGACATTTTTGGATAGAGGCTTCTGGATCGTGTTTGCATTGATTTATACATTGAAATTTCTCTATCCCCGCCGCCTTTTTTGTAGTTCTTGCGGGCGGCTTCAACTTCAGCATCGCGTTTTGTATTCAATGGGCGTCTTTTTCCAGACTTTAAACCAAGCTTATCTTTATGTTTCGTCAAGAATACTCTAACGGAGCCATGAGCAAGCCCTTCTTTCTTCGCTATATGTTTTCCAGGCAGACCATCGCGAATATAGCCTTTCCATCTTTCAATTTTGTCAGCGTCGTTCCAACTTGATCCTTGGGGATTAGCTCTTAAAGCTTCCAGAGAGTTTGGGTGTTTACCAGGGCGGTGTTCGCTTTTCTTACGTGGCATGGAAATTACTGTCCCATATTCTAGGAAAATGTTGGGGATCATCAGTTGCATCCGTCATAACACCTTCCATGTGAGGCCAAACATGATCATCGTGCTTGAATTTGGATCGGAAGTGAGCTTTTAGTTCATGATGTAGATTAGCAAGCTTCTGAAGATGTGTGGTTTGATTCATGTCATCTTTATCTATCCCCAATTGTCGGTATTTGTGAGCTAGTTCAAAGAAATGCTCCTTGGAACCTAATTCTGCCTTGCCCCATGATTTGTTTATTCTGTTCTGCCATGTTTTGTGCTGGTCATGATAAAGCTTATGCACATCATGATAATGGGAATGTGCCAATAGATGTGTATTAAATTCATCTTTGGTTCTAGCATCAGACATATTATAGTGTTTGTTGGCTTCATCCCAATTCTGATAGCGTAAGGCATGAGCGAATGGTTTGGCTTTAGAGGATGTGGCGTTATTTTCAATATTCCGGGCGACTTCTCTCCAAACATCGCCAATAGATTCAACAATTTGTCTGAGATTCTTAACCATTTTTGTGCCGATAATAGATATCTTCTAGTTTGTCATGATCGCCGCCTGAGTCCATTATCTCTTTATGAACGTCTGCTTGTTTCTTATGATTCTGTTTTGGATAATGAGAAGGGAAATGATATTCCAAATCACTAGCATAATTGCCCCATCTTGGAGAATTTATATCATGATAGGAATGAAAGTAACCTGTAGCAAGCTCAATGAAATGCTTACGCTTAGCTGCATGCTCATTATTCTCGGGCTCTGCTACTTTGGGTTTGGACCGATTTTCCATATCTGCCATGTGTTGATGAAATTGCCCATGGATATCATGATAATGGGAGTGCAACTTTAGAAGACCATCAATTAGAGGCCGCGCTCCGGAATTTGATTTGAAGTGATGAGCAGCGGCATCCAGGTTTCCATATTGATAAGCATCATGAAATCCTTTAAGAGCTTGATGTGTTTGTGGTTCTGTAATTCCGGGGAGAATAGTTTTGATTTTACGCACGACTTCATGACGCGGATCGTTGATGCCTTCAGAAATGCGCTGTTGTTTCTTCTTAGCTTTATTGGTTTTATTAACAACAACACTGATAAGTTTTTCTGTATGACCTAACTCTTCAGCTGTTTTTGCTCTGAAGTTTCTATGAATGTTTCTATATCTATCAAGAGTTCCTATAATCTCAGCATTTCTAGCTGTGTTTCTTGGGCGCTTTTGTCCTTTGGGTTTGTCCCCTCGGCCTAGAGCATCTTTATTCTGTGTAATAATGTTGGCAACTGTTTGATAATGATAACCAGTAGCTCGCCCAATCTCTTTAGCAGATTTTCCATCGGCTATATGTTTCTTCCAGGCTTCAATTTCATGAGGTTTGAGAGTACGTGCTGCTTCATCAATTTCATTGGATTGGGTCATTTCAACAAATGCTGAAAAGCCTCGTTTGGATTGTAGTTGAAGACTTTCCTTAATATCGTCATAATCAATAACATGACCGCGAACATGCGTCATATTGCGCCAAGCTCTGACTTGGGTGCGATGATTCCCATCCACTAGGAAATGCTTACCGCTGGCCAATTTAATGAAAACAGGGAACCTTGGCTTGTTCTCGCCCCAAGTGCGCATGATCTTGGCTTTGACAATATGGGAAAAAACATTGGTTTGACCTGAAATAATGGAATCAAGCGGAACATTTGAAATTGGGTAATCTTTTTGGAACAGGCGGCGTCTTGAAGTTTCATGGGCCGCATCTACAGCATGTTGATGACCTTTGGGATGGAATAGCTTTGCATTGGGAAACTTGATAGCTGTTTTAACAAAGCCCGATGGATTGTTTGGAACAGCATTGGCAACAGTATCAACCCGCGCCGCTGCTTTCTCTTTGGATAGAATCTTCTTAGCTTCCCCCAATTGAACATTATGAATATAGTCGCTGTATTTGGCTTTTTTCTCTGTAGATTTGCCCCCGAATTTTTGAATCAAACCTTTCGCTGCTCTTCCTGCGAGTTTATGTCTGTCTTTAGATAATGAATCAAACTCCAGTTGTTTGGGTTTAACTCTGGACACAAAACGATGAAGAGTGCTGTTTATATGATGAAGGATTGCTAGTTTATGTTCTCTTGAAACTATGGAATGCTTACCATGTCTTCCATTGACTTGATAATCTACATGATATTTCTTAGGTTGATCTGAATATTCTCTAAAAGCAATATCAATCTTATGAGGACCGATTTGAGTGCTATGTTTTACAGCATTTATATCAGATTCAGGTCTTTTATGTATTTCGCGTTTCCAAGCTTCTTTTATTCCAAATAATTGTTTCCCAACTTTATCGCCGCGCTCCATGCGTTTGTCATCAGCAGCCATTTTATCAAGTCTGAGTTTATCACGATGCCAATGTCTGTCATTTGGATGAGGTTTGTAATCTTTATCACCTCCCCCACGCATGTCTCGCATTATATGACGCCGAAATACTCTTGATTCTTTGTTAAACTGACCCCATTTGGTTGCAATCGGAGCTTGTGTTAATTTCTCTTTGAAACCAAGTTTACCTTGTTTGACTTTGCGAGCATGACGCCATTGGTCTAGTTTTGATCCGCCCATAGCACCAGCCATCGTTAAAACCCCGCTGGTATTAATGCCATGTCTGGTTTTCAAGTAAGCATCGGCCGCAATACCAGCTGTTCCTAAAAGTCCCATTCCAGCATTGCGACGAAATCTACCCATTATCGTGGTTCTTTTACCAGCTTGTAGTTATCATGGCCGAGTTTACGCTTTGCAACATTATGAGCTTGGGTTGTATCATTATCAAGGAAGCGATCAGCTAAACGCTTGTCGCTGGTCCATTTGTCTTTATCGGGCTGAGCAGTATAGGCAAGGTGATGTAGATATTTGCTGCCTGATTTCACAAACAGATGATGTGTTGTGCTAGTTGAGGAAGTTTCAGGTTCAGTATTATTACCAATAGAGTCAATAAACTGTTGTTCCTTAGCTGACAAAGCGGTATTAATTTTTTTTGGTTGTTTAGGTTTTGGGGCCATTGTCTCTGGTTCTCTTCCTAGAATAGATCGGATAAACTGGCGAAAGGACTTCAATTAATTACACCATTATTCCAACGCGCCGGGGAGTACCAGACGCATCATTCACGATAATATAGCCAGCGAGTGTTGTTGTGGTGTTGGCAACAAACGTGCCAAACTGCAAAGTTCCTGTGGTTTGAATGAGAGAAGAATTAACTGAAGAGTTGACTGTGCTGTTTCCAACTTTCAATTGTATGGCAGAAATACTCAAGTTTCCATTGAGAGTAACTATACTGGAGTTCATAAAAGCATTGACTGTGCTGTTACCAACGCCAATAGAAATAGAATTGATAGAAAGATTAGCAAAGGAAAGCGTAGAGCTATTCGCAACGGCATTGACTGTTGAGTTTCCAATAGAAAATCCAGTCAGGGATACTTGAACATTGAGGCCAAGAGCTAAAGTAGAGCTATTGATAGAAGAATTGACTGTGCTGTTACCAATTCTCAGATGCGTGGAGTTTCCAAAGAGATTAGAAGATGTGTTACCTAACCAAAGCGAAGTAGCAAAGAACAAACCATCCATTCTTCCGCGAATGATGCTGTTCTCAACATTACCCATGCAGAAGTTGAAGAAATTGGAATTGGCATCTGCGCCCCCATCTTCAACTTTAATACGAATGGAGTTGAAAACCGAGGAGTTCGCCCAAACATCTGTGATATCATAGAGAAATGTGTTAGCCAATTAATTTGTGTCCTTTTGTCATAAGTTAGCCGTAAGTCCCGATATTATGTAACATTTTAGTCTCTATATGTGATAATTGGGTTTCCAGCCCGATCAAATATAATGTCACCTTCATCTCTATCAAACAGCCAATCATTCACACTTGTCTTGGTTGTTATAATCGTCTCATCAATAGTCAAGTTCGCTGCGATTTCAGTTTGATGCAAAAGCGCGCCAAACATCTGCGTTCCAGCAAAATGCATGACTTGCCGCATGATTTCTTTATATTTATCCAGAGCGATAGAGCTACGAATCTCATAAGAATACTCCTGATAATAGAAACCATCATAGAGTTTTTTCTGATCGGAGAGAAAACCACCCTTCTCTCTATAATAGCCCGAGCCTTTGCCCTGTTTGCCAAGAATAGCAACGCCTGTGGTTTCAACGCCTGGATTGGTATTGGAGAAGATCATAACATTCTCCTGCTCAATATAACCAAATCCTGAATCAATGACCTGGAGGCCAGCAATAGCTCCGTTGCCAGTCTTCAGCTTGGTTTCTACATCAAAATTCAAACCGACAGCATGCGTGTTTTGATCCACGATCTGTAATTGAACATTGGCTTCGGCGCCGGAGTTTTCCCCAACGATAGTAGTTGTTGAGTTGATTGTTGGAATGAAATGCTCATGGACTCGCAACCTTTCCAGGAATAATCCAGAAGAGTTATTGGTTTTTACGATTCCCCTGGCATTCGTAGCTGCTTGGGTAACAGTTTCTCCAATCTGAAATATACCATCGGGAGTGTCAATTTTTAATATAATATCTTCATTGTTGACACCAGCCGTAAGTTGATCATAGATGCGAACATAAGGCGCAATGGAATATTCCCTTCCGGGGTTTATGTTTGTGATTTCAACAAGCTTGCCAACAGTTTCAGAAGCATAAGATAAAACAGCAGCCACGAAAGTATTGGTAAGATTAGCAGTAGCATTAGCAGGGAAACCATAAGCTGTAGCTTCCAAAGGAACAAAAAAGTAATCGCGACAAAGATCAGAATTAACATTTGCTGACTCCGTGAAGATGATATTGTTGACGGATACATTGATAGATGCATCAATACCTGAAGATATAAAGCGTATTACTGCATTTGTATTTGAAACATTACCAGTAATATAATTGAACTCATTATTAACGAAGGCGCCGCTGATATCAATTACAGCTACATCCATTTCAATTTCAGAAAGTATGCCTGTGGTATCTGATGATAAACCTATGATCGTTGCATTTTCCGCGAAGAAACCACGATGGTTGATAATTTCCAGAGTCGCGTTGCCGCCCAGAATATTTGAGATATCTGCAATCGTTGCCCGGCCGATAACAGTATTGTTGGCATTGCGCGCTTCAATATTCTCATTGATTAAAAAGCTACTTGAGGAATTAGAAATATGCAAGGTGCGCTCAGAGCTTGTCGCCATAACATTCGCTGTGGCATATTGATTGACATAAGCATTGGAGGCGGCTTGGTTTGCAACAATCGCATTGGCTTCAGTGAATATCTGAGCTGAATCCAGATTACCAGAGTAAACGAAGACTTTCAGTTCGCCCGTTGTGGAATTGGCCGGCGTGACCTGGAATATCTTACCAAAGCCTTTCTGATCGTTATTGGCATGGTAAGTATAAAGATTGGCGCCGACTTGTGCTGCTAGATTACCTGAGGCCGAACGATAATTGATAGCGACTTTAGGTTGTGTTATGGTTTCAAACAACTGCCAATAATGTTTCGGGGTAGAATTGGGCTGAAGATTAGCAACAGACAAAACAGATTCAGAAATAAGAACGTTGGCGACATTGGAATAAGCATAGCCGAAGTTGATTGGATTGAAGATAATGAGGCCAGCGATATTGAGGACTTCGGTGATAATAGCCTTGCCGCCGATGCCCTGTAAGCCTGTCAGTTCAACGATATCGCCTTTGGCATAGCCCTCGCCTACACCATCGGAATCAACGACTACACCTGTCAAGGAACCTGTAATGTAGGGACAAATCTCAATATCAAGAGGAACAGAATTAGATGTCATTATTATAAGGCCGGTGGCATTCCTTTGTGTTTGAAGATATAATGTAACACATGCAACGCTTCCATATGATGCCAAGCCGCTGGATGATGATCACGAAACTTACTTATAGCTTCTCCTACATGGCGCATTGAATGTGTTATTCTTTCATTTTCATTTGGAATTCTCAGGGAATCTCTTGTTTTAACAAATGCATCTGGATTATTTTCATGAGTCCAGTTTATGAAGTGCTTTAGGATTGCAGCCTTATCCTTAGCCGATGTTGTTTCTTTCTCAGGCGCATTATCTTTATGAAATGCTGGTTTCTTTGGCTGTTCTTCTGGCGCAGGGGCTTTCTTCTTCCTCCACCACGAGAATATACCTTCATCTATAAATTGCTTGAATGTTTTCATTTTACTTCCGTTTTGGTCGTCGTTTTAGAGCTTTGTTTATCATATGGATATTGTTGTAATGGTAATATAGATCATCAACAACACCAGGATTATGAATTAAACGAGTTGCTAGTTTACCTAGTTTTTCCCCTCGCTCGCCTTTTCTATTTAATGCTTGCAATTTACGACCAAGAGGGGCAGTTAATGCTACTGTTGCTCTTGAAATAGCTCCTTTTAGTCCTGGAGAATTAACACTGAAATGCTCATTGTCTCCTTCCCCACTTTTAGCTACACGTTTATTATGATGATTATAAATTTTTTGAGCACGGAGCCAATCCTTATCGCCCCAAGTCTTTCTTATTGATTCATTAATGATTTCGCGTAGTTTCTTAGACAATGTTTATTTTCTCCCCCGTTACGAAATTACCAACGATGGTAGAAATATAGATTACATCAATAAATTTACCTTGGACCGTGCGACGAATAACTCTCTCAACAAACGCTGTTGCCCCCGAAGTCAAGCCAACGATTTGCTTGCCAATGAACTTGATATTATGCTCGGAAAGAGAAACTTCCAGATATTGGGGAATCACCCACTTGCCATCGGACAATCTGAATATGTCTTCATGGGGAAAGTAGACTTCAGCGCCAACGCCAAAGACCAACTTGAAAAGAAGATCAACGCCGCGCTCTGTTCCCTTTGAGCGATAAAGATCAAGGGAATGCTTTACGAGGTTTCTGACGTTGGTATGCGATGTGATTGGGATATTCTTGAGGTATTTTTCCTTGAAATGGACCAGAAACTCTTCCAAGGATTCATCAATGTCTTTGATTTCAGGGAGACGGCGTGTATACCAGAGAGGATTATTCGTTTCCTCCAGCCATTCATAATAAGCTTTAACAAAGGCAACGAAAACAGGCCCATCTTCTCTGACATGGGCTGGAAACTGTGATTCAATTAATGGCGATAAGAACTTCTCTAATGTATCCATCTATTACTTATTAATACTCATTCTCCTTTTGTAATGGGAACGCTGGTCGTTTTACCTGTTCTAAGTCTGTTCCAATGCTTAACGAAATGGTTTTGCATATTGGAATCAAGGTGTTTTTTGTAAGCATCATGGACATGGGCTCTGAATACTGGAAGAGCTTGTTCGCCACTCAAATGATGTAGGTCAGGATTATCGGAATGCCATTTATTGACAGAAAGTCGTTTTGTTTCTCTACCTCGCATCGTATTCCATTTCTGATATAATGTTCTTTTTGTGGTGCGCAGGAATTGCTTGATATCCTGTATTTCTTCTTCATCTGATTCATTGACTTTTGGTTTTATGTGCCGGTCATAAACTCCTTCCAATTCATGATCTTCAGCGTCTACAATACTTGTTCCAATATGACCATGCTGCACATTGAAATGTTTATGAATATGATCGTCTATTTTATCTTGCTCATCCCAACATTTTCTAGCTTCTCCAGGAGATGGAGCATCACAACCTCTTTGATTCCAATATCTGAAGCTTTTAGCAAGATCAACAAAATGCTTTTTAGAACCAACATATGAGTCTATTGGTTTTTGTGTAGCTGGAGCAAAATGCTTTCCAAATACATCATCAAATGAATCTCTTGTCATGGTCGCCCTGTCATGGGCATCTTAGGCAGGACTTTCTTCAAATACATATCATCTAGTTCTTGGTCGGAATCATTTCTATTTGCTGTGGAATGGACATGAACATAATCGCTGGAAGATAGTTTCTCAGTGAAAATATCATGCATTTCCCCATGGGCATCCTCGCAACTCTTCTCATGAAATTTATATTGGGGGGAGCGATCAGGATATTTCTGTTTCTCTACATGATGATAACGAATGTTCTTGGCGAGATACTTGAAGTGATTTGGCGAACCTGGAATGGTGTTTGTGTCCCACTGCGGCGGACCAGAGTGACTTTGTTGTGGTGTTCCGAAATGCTTAGCAAAAGCGTCGTCAAATATATCTCTTGTCATGGTAAATGACTTTCTATATCATGGTTGTGCCAAATATCGTGAATGGATTGAGTTGAAAGATGACTGCCTTTTCTTACACTTCTTCTTATAGTTTCATCTAAGTGATCATAAGCATCATCTGCATCAGAAGAACCCATGTGATTGAAGAAATGGTAATTCAAATCATGATGAGCTTGATCTAGTCCAACACTATGAATATCTTGAGTTTGTCTATGACCCGCTGCATCTGAAAATCCTTTGTGATGAAAATGCAGCTTTCGCGCCAGATAAGTGAAATGCTCTAAATTACCTGTCTTTCCATGATATTCGCGATAATGATGCTCGGAAGATGAAGGTTCAGAATGTTGTGGTGCTCCGAAATGCTTCCCAAACACATCATCAAATGCGTCTTTTGTCATTAGCCTTTAGTTTCTTTCTAATATCTCTTATGTGATTGATATGCTCAATTGAAGCTCCCCCAAGTGCTCCAAGCATCATAGGTCCAAACATTTTCCTATCACCTGTAGCTGATGCTGCTACGGCCCCCAAACCAGCACTGACTCCTACCCATGCTCCCGCATCTCTAACAGCAATTAGACTAGCGTTGAGTTTAGAGCGCAGTCTACCTGTGGAAGTAACAACTTGGCGGTTTTTTACATGATTACGAACATGAATCCCAATAGCTTTTCCCCAATATTTTTCTTTTAGGATTATTCGCAAAGCTTTCATTTCTTAGTATTATCTTTGCGATTGCTGATTCTTTTTCTATTAGCATCTTCCATTTCTTTTCTAACTTCAGGCTTTACTTTATTCTTGATATCATAGAACCTTGATCTGTCGCCAGCATGCATCCATTTGAATTGATGACGTTTTTGTTGCTGCTGTTCAAGAATAATAAGCCTTAATGTTTTCATCGCTTTTCGGCTAGTTCCTTTTTGATTTGTTCCCGAGCCCAAGTTGTATATTCTTTACTCAGTTTCTCATTTGGGAACTTCTCTAGTAGTTCTTGATATAAAGTAGGATCATCAATACCAATAGTCACGAGAGAACTAATGGTATCTTTGATTCGGACATGATGTTGATCTTTCTTGTGTATAATATATTCTTTAAGCGATTGTGATTCATGAGCGCAACGTTGACAAAACATCCATATGTCATGATTCGTTTTGGAGAAACGAATATTGCTCATGCTACTTCCCCATCCCGATCAAAACAACGCATACCTACCAGTTTATATTTGCTTTTTTTAGAGAACTTAGCTAATTCTTTTTTTGTCATTTTTTGAATTTCAGCCAAGCCATATTCAATACATCTTTTATCAGAAGTATGGCGAACAGGCACATAAGCTCTAAGCTCCTCATAGCAAGTTTTTTCGGAGTATTGAGCAGGCTGGACATTGGCTAAACACATTAAAAATACTAACTCTTTGAACATAATATTACCTTAATACTTTTAATTTACCATCTTTAAGAACACATTTCTTTACAACTTCTTTAGAGACTTTGGAAACTTTCTTTTTGGCTGCTTTAGCTGCTTTTAGGGGTTTCTTAGTTTCTTTCTTTGGGGCATGAAGTTGTGTTTCAAAGCCTGGGGGAACAGGGGTAACGAATTCCTTTGGCTCTGCTTGCGCAACCTTTGATGGTGGTTCTGTTGGCGGTTCTATTTCAGTTGGTTTTGCAACGGGTGGGGATACTATAACAACAGGTGGTGTTTCAGAACGAAACTGAGGTGGAATAAAGACTTTTGTTAGAGCAGCTTTTGTTGGATGCCATGGATTGAAATTCAAAGAATAACATCCGACACCAATGGCAAGCACAGCAGCAGCAATAGTTGGATAACGTTTTTTCATGGTTTAGACTCCTTTTTCGGGTTCTTGTTGATTGTTATTGTATTTATTCGTTATAAGTTCCAGGTATCTAGCCACATCATTCTTTCTCCCAGATACAAGCGTTTTGCTTCTGGACAAAAGTTTCTGCAACATCTTGATCGGCTCCGGTTTCATTCATTATTCTGGCTACTATCTCCCAATACCGTAGCGAATAAATCTCAAACTTGCGTGCGAATCTCGGGTCTGGTAGCGGGATCATAGATAAGTTTTTGCGCCGTCTCCTCATCATTATGTTCCCGGTATGAGCCACAGACTTTCATTCGGTGCCCAGTTAGTTGGTAAGCGAATAATATATTTTAATCCAACTTCAGAAAAGTGAGGATTTCCACTATGATATGGGGATTGACCGGGACAAAAATGCCAAGTTAGGTTATAGATTACCCACATTGTTGATCAGCCGCTTCTGAGTTTTTAACTGCTTGGTCAAAAAGCGTCAGTATTTCTTCATGGGTTCTTTCAGGTTTATCATTATATTTAACAAGCATACAGTCACTTAATCTATTTGGAAACATGGGAAATGCAGACCAATAAGCATCATAAACTTCCTTATGACGATGAGGTGCAATTTCTCTTTGTAATTGATTTCTAGCTGTTTTCAAAGCACCAACAGCACAAAAACGAAAATTTGTTTCAAAGCTAATATAGTGACCCTTAATCCAATTTTCTGGATGTTCAATCAGCTTGCGAGCATTCTTGATTATCGTTGTTCTGAAAGAGTCGGTCATTTTATTTCCTCCCTTTTCAGCGGTTTCCAAGATAGCGAATGTACTGATCCACTATCTCTAAGTTTCCTTCTAGCAGCTTTTCTCTGGGTGATTTGTTTCCTAGTTCTGTGGCTTTCTGATCCAGCCAAGATATGATTCCTTTATCCTCTACAAAGAGTCCATAGGCATCACAGAAAATGCGCAACAGAAGGCGCATTCTTTTACCTGTATCATCTTGCTCAATTGTATCGCCACGAGTGAATTTACCAAGATAACCAACAGATTCTTCAATCGTCGTAAAGCCTAACATTGTCGCAATATCAAGATCAGAGAAGTTCCAATCTCGCGCGCAACGTACCAGCAACTTTGGAGCACCATGTTCGGGCTCATGTAATGTTCTGTTATTTAAGCGATCTATCTCATCACAAAGATCATAAACTAAACGATGAGGTTTATCACTCCAATCATAACCAAGCGACCCCATCTTGCCTTCTCCAGACAGCGCTTTGCGATAGTCGTCAGTTGTGCTTCCGAACCGCATTGGCATTTTCTTTTTCTCCAAGACCATCTTTGAAGTTTTTAAGAAACGATACAACTTGTCACGGTAACAGATATCCAAAATGAAATAATGTGGATTTGAACCTCCTGATACCATTCAAAATATCGTAACACAATTTCATGTGCTGTTTCAGGCTCTAGATAAAGGAGTAGTTTGTGCATTGGTTTTAGGCGTTCAGAAACTCTATATCTGCGTTGATGCCCGCTGGCTCAATACCAAGGATTGTGTTCTGAGCAGCTTTGATATCCATGTCTTTGGGCCGAGCATATATTCTTAGACTACCTTCATCATAGCTGTCAATGATAAAATTCGCTAGTGTGATTTTTCCCATCTTATAATCAATAGTTCCAATATTTCGTATTGTTGTATAGTTCTTTCCATCATTCTTTACAATGCGAACCACACCATTACCATCATCTGCTAAAGTTACTACTTGACCATTAAAGCGAAAAGCAGAAGACCTAATGGTAGTTAAATCATCAATTGAATAAGTGTTTTCGGAATGAGAGAAAGAATCATCCAGTTCAGTTGCAAAGTTTACTACCATATTTTGAGGTGTTGCAAGTAATGGAGTAGTTTTCTTATAGATTTCTAGTTTCGTAATATTAGAAATGATAGAAGGATCAACTGAATTGATGATATCTATTAGTGTAGAAGATCGCAAAACAACATTGAAGTTATTGAGTGATTCAAGATGATAATCATTGATTGCTGAAACAACGATGGTTCTGATGTTCTCTTCTGAGATGCTAGAAATATTGATATTATAGCGAACTAAAGTATCAACTAAAACATAAGTGAATTCAGGTTGAACAAAGATAGGTTTAATTGATAGATTGCAACGCCGTTTGAGGAAGTTGTAATATTCAGTCTTTTTGGAATCGGGAAGACCATCAGTATCAGCAATGTCAACTGAAACGAAGATTTTACCAAAGCGCGGAGGGTCCACATCTTCTCCCCCGAAAACTGCAACCGCTGTAATTTCTGGAAACTTCTCTCTCAAGAGGACTTCAGCATCTTGAGCAATGACAAGCCTTTCTTGAACTTGGAAATGACGAGGGGCAATGAATTTAATGGACTCATTCGTTTCAGGGTCAGAACCACCAGAAGAAATAGACACAATTTGCACATTTGGGGAATTTGTGAGTTCCCCCGAAATGCCAGTCGGATCAAAGTTAATTGTGAAATGTCGTGCTCCAGCAGCTTTTGGGCCTTTAGTAACACGATAATCAAGAATAACTGTTGAACTGGCTTTAGGTTTTTGACCAATTATACCATTACCAAAAAGAACTTCATAGAAACCAGCTTCGGAAGCCTGTAGAAAGAAGACTTTAGAAGTTGCGCCCAAATCTAAGAGCGTTGTGGCTAGAGTATATTTCTGACCAATACTTGAATTATCCTCAAAGACAACTACCGAAAGACTTTCAGTGTCAACATTTTTATTGGTAATTCTGAATCTTTCATTTTCAATATTATGAGTAATGACATAGGAATCTTTCAAATAAACTCCCTCATATATATCTGTTTCAAAAGAGAAAGATGTATTTGGAGATGCAACTATGATTGTTTCAGGAATAGAAAAAATAAATGATTCATTTTTAATAAGAGTAGAGAAAGAGGAGCCCTTAGGTACGATGTAGGGCTGAGTTTCGCTTGTAGCCTCAAATGTGACGGTTATAGTGGCCTTTGGTGAGCGAGCCGAGCGGGCCGTATAGTTCAAATCCTTGGCATGGGAAAGGATAGAATCACGAAGTTGAGCAGAATCCAGAAAAGACTCGGCAACGTTCATGTTTAGATAGAAAGCATTCTTTTGGGTATTGATGGCAAGAAGGTCCAAAAGCACAGCCATGGCCGAACCTTCAAAATCATAGTCTTTGAAAATAGATTGATTCCTAAGGAATGTCTTAAGAGCATTTCTTTGTAGATCAAAATCTAGATCAATGAGATTTAGAGAACTATTAGATGGCATTTATGTTTAGAAACTCCTTAACGCAATAAGCTCACAGTGACATTGACAGAAAAAGTTTGATTGGGGATGTTTACAGATGTGAAAACAACAATGATAGTGTAAGTGTGTTGAATTGAATGCGGTGTAACTTCAACAGCAAGAAGATTGATTCTTGGCTCTAGTTTTAAGCTGGTTTCAACTGTTCTTTGTATGATACTTTCTGAACCTTTATCCATCATCTCAAATAAAGAGTTCTTTATTTTGGACCCTAAAAGCGGATGATAAGGACGTTCAGTGAAAGTTGTTAGAATCAAGTTCTTTATGGATTGCTTAATGGACTCTTCATTTGTGACACGCGCCAGCAATCCAGTAATTGGATGCATTGAGAAATCAAGCATAAAATCAGAGTATAACTCTAATTGTTTTTCAGAAAATGTAAACTTATCTGCGCGGGTCATTTTTGTCCTGTTTTTCTTTGTATTTAGATGAAAAATTCATGTTGACAAGAAATAGAAACACGGTTAATGATGATATGCCTGCTTTTCAGTTGTTCGTTTTTCTACTCCTTTTTGGGCAACTGGATGGGTGTCAGGCGTCCTGTGTCGGGGAGAGAGAGGTTAGCGCAGAACCGCTGGCCTCTCTTTCTTTCGCAAACAAATGGAGGAATGAATATGTCATTTCAAAATCCTGAAATAAAGACATTTGAGGAAATTAAACGTCCATCTATAAGCACGTTTGAAGAAGCAATAAAATATTTAAGAATGTTTGCACAAGATTTCCCATGGGTAGTTCATATGGGTTACAAAGTTGATGACAACAATCCTGATGTAATGAAAGGTCGTTATTATATTGGTATGAATATATCTAAAGAAACACGAGTTTATATATTTGACACGGAAGCTGCGAAAACTCGTGAACTAAAAAACAGCAGATCATTTAAGGATGGTTGGCCTCCAGAAATGATAACCAAAAAGCCTGATTTTATGGCTATTGTGCGTGAAATGGTAAGGAGATAAAATGCCATGAAAACTTTCATAGGGGTTGTCATTTATGTTAATATGATTGCTATAACTGTCGTGTTAGCGGGGCGTGAATATGGTCCACCTATTGAATCAGGTCAAGGTAAATTACAAGAATATCTGGCATATAGTGAATGTCGGCGCGAATTACCCTTCAAAGGAATATTCTGGCCTATCTATTGGACCTATCGTTTTTGGGATAAAGTTCTTTAGTCATCCATCTTACAATAATCATTTGCCGCAGCTGGATCGGGAGCATGCACAATCACGGGGATTCCCGCGATAAAAACTGTGTGCCCTGTGTTGATCAACTGTCCATTACCATGCGTGCAAACATCACCTCTTACAGCCCATAGTTTGGAATTCACAAAAACTGAAGACTGACCGATAACAATTGTTTTTGCTCCACAAACTCTTGAATGCCCATGAAGATGATCCATTTTGGAATAGCAAAATGTGTTGTCAGAACCTTGTGCAGTTTTTGGATTGCAATGTAAACTCATAATCCTGGCTTCCTATTCCAACTTTTCTGTTGAACTTTCATGCGTCCGCCTCTTGCTTTGAATGACGCAAGCCCGCCTTGTTGTTTGTGATGACTAATAATATCTCTTGCTATAGATGATGTTTTTCTTAGGCGCGGTACATAGTTTCCAGGTTTGCGATTGTAATTGGCTTGCCCGCCCCCGCCTGTTTTGAACACACCAAGGGGAGTTTGTACTGGAATATTACCTTTCATAGATTGACGAAGCATTGTCATTTTTGGATTGTTATACAGTCCAATTTTTTGATATACGGATTGTTTCATCGCTCCTAGATTATAGTATTTTCTAGGAAGACCAGCGCGTAATCTCTTGAAAACACTTTTTTTAAGACCAGTAAGACCAATAGCTTTGTTTGTAGAAATACCAATATGTCTCATTGGCGAAATATTAGTGCCTAAAAATCCTTCTGTTAGTATTTCTCTAAGTTTTTTCAATGTAATTTTATGCTATCCAAAGAAGTGTTATTGTAACTGCCATAAAGAAGGATACTTGTATGGCGACCGAAACGTCACTTCCTGTTTTCTTGAAAAAATAAAAGAAGAACAGGTAAACGCCCAGAAACAATAGCATATATCCTAGCATTATTTATTTATAAAGACAAAGCAATAAGCTGAGATTCTGCCTTAGATTTGCCATAATAGTAGATGTTAGATGTGAGAATAACCCCATACACATCCAGAAACATGATGTGTATGGAATCATACTTACGATTGCCGCAATGATGATGGATGGTTGAAAGAGAGTGTGGGGAAAGAAGGGATCAATGAAACTTCGTGGTGAAACTGTGCTCATCGTAGAAGATGAGCCCATAATCGCTTTGGAAATTCATGCCATCGCCAGTGAGGACGGCGCCAGCGTGATTGCTGCGCTATCTTGTAAAGAGGCAAAAAAAATGGCTACATCCTGTGATATTTCAGTTGCAATCCTTGATGTCAGATTGGATAACGAGGATTGCACGGAATTGATTTGCCATCATTTAAGAGCGCGAAAAATACCTTTCATGTTCTACACTGGTTTTAATAAACATGAGATAATGTCAATGTGGCCAGATGTTCCAGTTATTGAGAAACCGGCTTCACAAACTTTAATTTTGGAAGGAATGCGGCAATTGTTGTTTTCCAAAAAGGTTAACGCAAACAGAACACAAAAGGAGCAAGTCTGATGGGCTGATCTTGTTCACATCATTAGAGAGTCTGTAGGGAAAATACCCTGAGACTTCTAATCCAGCTGCAATCAATTCGGAACAGAACCAAGAGTCATCTGCGCGCCAATCCCTATTAGCGGCATATGCAATCAAAGACCAATAATCATATTTCTTTCCACATTGTTCATAGAGAAAGTCATAAAAATCGTCATGAATTCTTTTTGTCGTTGGTAAATAAACGATTTTTTTGCGCCGGAATGGCATATAGTTTGATGGTCGCACACAAACACCACTCCAAGGTCTTGCACCAAGCAAATCACCATTGGAGTTAACGACAGCATCAACGTGTGCTGCCCAGCCATGTGTTCCAAAACTGATTATTAATGATCCTGGAGTAAATTCAGCAGCAAATTGAAGAACTATTTCGTGTATTTTATTTTCCCCTTTCTTATCCCTTTTTAGTAAATATTTTTACATCACGCCCCAATAATGAAACGTAATGAATGCGTTTTCCTAACTTGTGATCAAACTTAGTTGTCGTTCCTGGAATCCTTTTCCATATCCTGCTTATCCAGCATAGAGGAGGTATTGTTTCACCACGCATCCGCATTTGTATTTATTCTCCCTCAGTTGCAAGAGCACGTAAAGAAGTTTATGCCTTTATCTTCTATTTTCGTGCCTGTTACCTTTTCATAGTGTTCCCAAAAGATTTTCGGGGTGTAGTCTCCTTCATATCTTCCACCCTCACAAAGATATTCACCATGTTTTATTCGGTCTTCAGCAACCTCCATTATTCTTTCATAAGAAAGCCCATGAGATGAAGCAAAATCTTCAAGCCATCGTTCACTAAAGGTTTTATCATCAACCGGACCAAAAGCTGGATGTTCCCAAACGTGTTTCAGAGATGTAACTGTTTTGGGATAAAGAAATAAGAAGCACCATTGCCCTTTATCTATGGAATGTTCTAGATAAGGATCAATGATACCAATAAAAGATGTTGGTTTGGCGAAGACAGTTGTAATGTCTCCTATTCTTCCAAATCCTACATGTTGTCCTGGAAAAAGTCGCTCGCCAGCTTGTACAGAAGCAAGAGCGACATGTATTGCGTCTTTTTCAACTGGAGCTTCAAGAATTTTACCAATAAGAGAATGTGCATCCGTCATTTTCTCATGATCCTCAGTCTTTTTGGTTTTGGCTTCTTCCGCCATTCGCGGATTGCTTCAGCGAGTAGCCATATCGTATAGATTGTTAAGAAAGGAATTGCAAGCCAAAAGATGATACGATTCTGAAAAAATTCAACGAAATCTACAGTAGAAAGACTCTCAAATAGATCAAAGACGAAAGAAGTGCACAAAATAGCCCAAACGGAAAGACCAGTTACAATGAGTGCTTTCCGTATGTGCATTTGGTTCCACCTTTTATTGGACCCATTCTTTTGCCAGTTGTTCGGCTGTTCCGGGATAGCTGTTGATATCACATGGTCCAGCTTTGTCTTCCTTTTTCTTGCCAGCGATTCCAGGGATAAGGTGTGGTAGTGGTCCATAGCGTCCATCCGTAAACTGCCAGAGCCAATAGTTGTCCCATGTTATGGGAACAACTGCTTTAGGTCCATACTGAGCAACCCAGAGGCGATGTAGAGCTAAAAACTCATCTTTAGTTTTTCCAAGTTTTTCCTTTATAAGACTGCCTGAATAAAGAACTGGTCTTTGGCCTGTTCTTTCATAGACTTGTTTCAAGAATTCTTTTGCCTGAGAAAGCGACATTGTTCCGCCGCTTGTTGTATTTGGCTCATAATCCAAGCAAAGTAGAGTTCTTTTACCATTAGCCTCATAGTCAACAGTTTTTAAGAAATTAATGACTTGGCGAGAAACGCTGCCAGCATCACCGAAATGGTAAGCGCCAACGAGAAGTCCAGCAGCAATAGCTTCTTTTCTTCGGGCGGTAAACGTCTTGTCCACATAGCCTATTCCTTGTGTTGACTTCAGAATCACTCCCACAATACCAGCTTTCTTTATTTCAACAAAAGAACGAACTACATTGTGGTGTGATAAGTCTAGAACTAAAGGATTAACCTTTGTATGGTCTTTCTTAACTTCTACAACCACTGGAGGCGGTGCTGGTGTGGGAACAGGTGGTGTAGGTGTTGGCACAGCTATAACAGGTTCAGGTTTGTTGTCAACCCCTGAAAATGCTTTAACTATATCTTTTATTAAGTCAATGAAAGTAGGCATTTTTTCTCCTAAAGATGTAAAGTGTTTATTAAGTCAATCATAATAACCAAAAAGAGGACTAATACCAAAAAAAGGATAAACAGACAAAACAATTGCCCAACTCCTTTGATGTTATTCCTCTATTATTTATAAGAAGTGACTTGACAAAAAGGCTGTTACGATATATTAATGGCTGAGTCTTATGGAAGAGGTAAACTCGTAAATGACCCGCACCGAAATCTTACAAAAGACCAGAGAAATCCTTGCTGATGAAAAGCATTGGACTCAAAAAGCTTTCGTCATAACAAAGTTTAATGAAGGAAAACCGTTTTTTGTCTGTTGTCTTATGGGAGCCATGAATATGGCAATTGCCGATAGCTATGCGCTATCGGTTAAGGGTCATCAAGAAGCGCAAGTTATATTGTTAAACATTATTAAGAAAAAATATGTCAAAGGCTATGCTAGTCTTATACCTTTTAATGATGACGAAGAACGCACCCATTTAGATATTATAGAATTGTTGGATGAGGGAATTGTAAAGTCCCTTGCAATGAACCATGATGAAGCTGCGAAGGAGAACCACAATGTCTGACCGCAAAATCTCGGAACGCACAAAAGTCCTGATGTGCGCCAAGAAGCTTATCAGTAAAGAGGAGCATTGGACTAAACACGCTTCATTTAGAACCGAATCTGGTCACACCGTAATAAGGAGGCTTGAAGATATAGTTTCATATTGTATGTCTGGTGCTATACAGAGAGCACATGGTTGGAATACATCATCTTATAATTGTAATGAAGCTATGGAAACATTTCGTTTTGTAGCAAACATTATGATACTACCAATAGCCACATTCAACGACAATCATAATACAACTCATACTGATGTGTTGAGAAAGTTTGATGAACTTATTGGACTTTCTTTAGCTGATGATCAAAAAACGGAGGGGAACCATGCAGGAACCAAAGTATTCGCGGCGGCAAACCATTGTTAAGTTCCATGATCTTCATAGCTGGAATTGGGAAGAAATCGCAGAACTACTATTAATGAACAAACGAGACGTTCAGAATGCCTATTGGAAAGCAAAACATCCTGAACAAACAAAAGCACAATTAGAACGTTGGCGCCAAAGCCATCATGAGTATATGATAAAATATGGCGGGAACTGGAGGAGAACGAACCGAGTAAAACGACGGATGCATGAAAAAACCTATCGCGACAAAAAACGCATGAAACGGAAATATGGAGGAATCTATGCCACGCGATATGCTACTTGAGGCCGAAGTTCTAGAAAAAGCAGATCACTCACACTATCAACAAATTTAAGGAGCGCGATCTAATGATTCCGCCATGGGTTGAAATGACTGCATTGGGTCTGATTATGATGGCAGCTGTCGTATTTCTTTTCTTTTGGGGTCGTAGTATGTGGTTGTTCCCAAAAGAGCATCAGCAAATCAAAGAGCGGGCTTTGTCTACTTCACGGGAAGAACAAAAAGGATAAAATAGGCCGCGACTACAAAAATCACCATGACGCCCCAATCACGGAGCCATTCAGGGCCTTGAATGGTGAATGGCTCAAAGATTGTGCGTGAGCGTAGTTTGAACCATCTTCTTCTCATGTTTTATATTTCCTTATTGATGGTAAACTGTCTCTATTGCGCCGTTGTTTCTCTTGTAAATCGGATAGTTCAAGCTCTGGTCCATAAACCGCTAAGACGTTCCATAAACCCGCTTCCCCTTTCAAAACAATCCTCGCCCCCATTTTAGCTCCACGCTTTTCAATCCATCCTACCGTGCGCTGGCCATCCTGCTCAAACAAACACTGTAAGTGAGGATTCTTCATACGTTACTCCTTCTTTCTGGCAACGAACCTACTATTTTCATATTCAGGCCGATAGTTATTTCCCCACTTATCTCCAGTATGCAGTGTGAGACGCCCACGGAATAACCCCCCAAGGATTCCAGGCCCCATGTGTTGCATCTCAATATCTGAGTGTTGCTGGAGAATTCGCCAAGTCTCGCGGCCTCCCTTAGTCTGTATATCAGATGAGTGTAAAGTCAAGTTGTGATTTGGGTGTGTGATCAGATGGTGATAAAATTCATGAGCCTTGATAGATGCACCTTTTCGGCCGCGCAATTCATTTACTTTCAAAATACCGTTTTTCTCAAATCCATTTACATGCATATCAACCTTCTTTGTTTTTGGGTTGAAAGCTGAATAACTTCTCACTCTGATACCTTTACAGAAAATTTGATGCCCAGATGGCATAGTTGACATAGGTTTATTCCAACGCCAAAGATTTATACCACTATCATTGTCTCTGAAGGTATGTGTATCTCTTGACACATTCTTATCATTCATTGGATAAGGTGTTTCAAGTAAAAATTCTTTGAAGCGAAGGATTAATTTGGTCATCATTATGGATTCATTGAAATGATGCCAGCTTTAATAGTATGTGTTCCACCAGTTTCAGTTGTTAAATTACCAGCAACTTTTAGATTCATGTTGCCTTTTACATTCATATTGTGATTTCCTTTAACGCCAGTATACATATCCCCAGCGACAGCAACTTTGGCGTTTCCCCCAACAATTACGTTAGTATGACCACCAGTCACGCTATCAGAATCTCCCCTAACGGTAATTATTGTGCCACCATTATTATTTTCTCGTTTATGCCCATGGCCTTTTTTATCCTCATTCTCATCAATCGTAATCGTTACGCCCCCTTTATTATATTGTTGATAGTTTCCAACAGTAAGCTCAACTTTACGACCATCGGGAGAGATTTCAATATATGTTCCCTTTTTATGAGCGAACCGAATGCGTTCTTTTCCTGGAGTGTTATCAACATGAAACTCATGCCCAGCTTCAGTTAACCAAGCTTGGTTAAAAGGATACTTTGATTCATATGACGTTTTAGCAATACGTGTCTTTTTATCTTTACCGGCCATTTTATTCTATTTCCTGCTCCAATTGTTCTAATTCTTCTTCTAGTAATTTAATTGTTCTTCTAATCTCTTCTTCAGCTGCAATGAGTTCTGGTGTCTGTGGATCAATAGCTAACATTTCTTCTAACATTTTCCGAAGTCTTTCCAACTCAGCTTTTATTTCTTCAATTCTTTTTTTCTTCGCCGTATTATTTTGATTAGGGGGGTTTGAAAAAGCTTGAGCTACTTCAGACATCATACTTGCAAGATTACCAGCCCCAACAGCTTGTTCCATTGTTGGATTTCCACTAGATTCTCTTAAACTCTTAACTAAATCTAAAGCTTTCTTAATAGAGCCTGAGACATTATCAGGGGTTTTAGCCTTTGTAAAATCTGTAGCAGACTTCTTACTCACTTACCTATTTTTCCTCTAATAAATTTTTTCCAACATCTTTTACAAAGAAATCGTGTAAAAGACTCGCCTGGATATCTCAAGTTATAATATCTAGTTGTAGGTTTATCACAATAATAACAATCAACATCAAGCGTAAGCATACTCGGCAATGGAATGATTTTGTTTTTCATCTTCATCTACTTCTTTTCCCTTTTTCTTTCCATAGGGGTTCTCACTTTTCTTTTTCCCATAGTCTGTTACACTTTCTTGATCATAGTCTTTTTTGTCAGAGGCATAACGAAAGTCGCCGCCTCCTTTTTCTTTGTCGCGGGAATGACGATTCAAGTCATGTTTGCGACCTTGTTGATTTAGTTCCCCTTCACCTTTTTGATCCTCACCAGATTTACCGATTGAGCCTATAATCATAGGTTTTTGTTGATCACCATCAAGATAAAACCCAATCATATAAGAATTTTCTGTAGCACCTGTGAGCGGTCCACCAAGGCCACCGTCTTGGGGATTTGTGCCAGGGCCAATCATTCTAGCCCAATGCAATTGATCGTCTGGGATGCCTCCCTTGTCGTCCTGATAGCCTACAGCCCGCACACGTAGGCGGCCAGCCTGTTCTGGATCACCCTTGCGATCTACAACTTGTAAAATAACGTGACGGCCGGCGCCACCATATGCACTCTTAGATGGATGTGCCATTTATTGTATTCTTCCTCCTCGTCTTCTAAATGGAAGGAAGAATTGACGATATGTTCCTCTTCCTTCTCTTTCATCGTGTGGAATTTCTGGTTTTGGATGCGGTTTATTTAGGGGTCCGCCTGAAAGTCTTTGTTGCATTATTTTTCTAATATGAGGATCATGATCATGGACCATATGTTGAATGGTGTGAGGCTCAGCATAAGATGCGACATGCGCTCTAACGGAAGGATCAGGATCGTCTGAAAAATGATGTAATTTGATACCAGCATCATATAGATGATCATGCACCTCTTTAGTATAATGTGTATCATCATGGTCTGTTCCTGGAATATGATAATTTAGAGTGTGTTTGGTTCCATAAGAATGTAAATGATAGATATGTCCTAATCTATCCGAAGCTTTTGGAAGAGATTTAATATGATGAATAAGCTCATCATGAGACATTCTTACTAATTTATGAGAAGGACGCTTCCATTGTTCATCAAATCCTGTATGAGGAATATTTTCCATTTTCTCATGCCATTCTGGAGGCATTTCATGAGATGATAAAGCACCTTGGGTTTGTGTTTCATGATCCTCCACATGATGTTGCACCCAATGCTGTGTTCTTTCATTATCATGATGAATTACAAACAAATTTCCATCTCTTAGATAATCATGAGCATTTCCAGTTGATCTATTAGGAGTATTTGTGCACCAGTTTTTTCCTTGCCCAAAATCATAGCAAGCTTGTGGTGTTTTCATATGATAGATTTTCACATTTGACTCAGAATGAACCAAATCGGCTCCTGGATGTTTCAATTCAATACTTCCATCTGGATTAGCCAAATAATGATCTAATGTTCGTTTTGACATAGATTCATAAAGATATTCTAGAAACGTTATCATCTATTTCCTCTTGCGCAATTCATTGTTGTTGTAGCTTGAACTGATTTATTTACCAATTGCAACTCATGACAAACTTCAGTTACAAGATATTGTCCTGACATATCTGAACTACCATACCCATCAAAATCACCCATCGGTGGCAACAGATTCAATTGTACCCCTTTTCCAACAGTAACATACATCCCAGATTGAACAGGAACTTTCACACGCATCATTGGACCATTTTGAAACAAGGCGGAAGAAAAGCGTTCTTGAGGGCTCTTTTGGTTAGGATCAACAGAAGTTGGTTGTTGCGCCCCATCCATTACACCATAATTAGGAAACCCACCTAGCTTACCTCCAATACCTGGAATGCTCCCAAGAATTGACCCCATACTTTTAGCTTGAATCTTATCAATAACTCTGTTCTTTGTGCGCATGTCAAAGATAGATTGTCCAGCCCCTTGCGCGCCGGATACCGCGTCTGTTCCGCCACGTCCTTTATCATCAACATTAGCTTCAGCAACAATAATAACGTTTCTTTCTCTTAGAATATCTATAGGCCAAGACGCCCCAAGGGTTTGAATCTGATTAAACGTTTCTTGAATACCCATTGTAGCAAACAACGTTTCCAAAGGAGAAAGAACATGTTGCTTGGCGTCCTTGAAAAACATACAGTTACCAGAGCTACCAAAATTACAATGCTTCTTTATATCATCAATAGCTTTGAAGGGTTTCACAGCCGATTTAATGTATCCTTCTTTTGAAATAGGGCCATTGGAAGGCTGCTTAATATTTAAAGACCCTCCAATATATTGATTAAAAATTTGTGAAATAGCTGCTGTTGCTGGAATATTTTTAAAAGAATTTTGTACAAGGTTCTTTTTATCACTGTAATATTCTGCGCCAATCAACTCAATAGTATAACGTACCGTGCGCGGACTTTTGCTTGTTTTTTGGCCATGAACAGAAAAAACATAAAGTGTCGTTTCATAAATTTTTGGCTCATCGCAATCCCAAGCAAATGAACACGGCTCACCGCCTCTGAGATTCATGTTCTCAACGATATTGTTATTATCCTCCACAATTAGTTTGGCTGTGTGATAAGGTTTATAGATACTTTCATAGATAGAAAGAGATTGAAGTTGAGGAAGAATATTCCATCCATTTAGATGGAAAGAACGAATATTAACCTGAATTGGAAAATCTGTCATGGTTTATTCTTGTAGTTTCTTCCGGCGCTCTTCAATTAAAGGCATAGTAAATCTGCTATCAATCAGATAGATATTCTTGTTGTTTTCATTACGTTCTCTTTCCCAATCATAATAATATGTTGGACTCCAATAAACGAATTCTTCATCTGGAATAACTTTATCTAGAATATCCTGGTTAATTACATTCGCAAAAGCATTAGAGGAAAGACCAGTTAGTGTTTGGTTTGCGGATGTATTGCCTGTGATATGCTGAATCTTTACGACAGAAGAGTTAGCTATAATAATTTCTCCGTTTCCTACTGTAGCCGTTGTGGCAGCATTTTTGACTAGAACACGCTCACCATTAGAGAAACTTGTATTTCCATTTAGAGTAATTTCCAAACGAACAAGTTGATTGGTATTAATAATCCAATCTTCAGGTCGGCGTCTATAATGAAGTATCTTTGTTCCTTTACCAAAATGAGCAGTATAATATTTTTTCAAAGCCTCTGGTAGGATATTTTCATAGTGAGAAACTGGAATCTCCTTGGTATCATCAGGCCAATTGATCGCATAATGTCTTACTTTTTGTTGTGATTCCTCAATAGAACCATACTTTTTCTTGAGAAATTCATTAAACTCATCGTCAGAGAGATACCAATCGTAATAAGGATCAAGGATGCCATTAGCTAAGAAGATTAGCCATTCCAGATAAGAATCGTTATAATAGGCATAAGATAGCACATCTGGACGCATATTATGCTTAATTTCATGAGGATAGAAGAGAACAGGGCGACCGGAAATATTTGGGTTTAGCGCAATATTTTTAGTTATATCCACACACTGAAGTTGATCATCGCCATATTCAATTTTTGGCATTCGGGAAAAATAAAATTCAGCCATTTATGACATTATTCCCCAAAATCAGAAGGTGGTTCCCCAACAAATGGGGCTGATCGCGCGCTAGTATCGCGTGGATTATTATTGTCTTTAAAATCTCCAGCGAGCCAGTATTCTAGTTCAAGAAACTGCATCTGAATTTCCAGACCTTCTGGGGCATTACCATTCCCATCTCCGCTTGTGCCGCCCGTGAGTTTCGTCTGATTAGATTCACGATAAAACGCAGCCTGTCCTCCCGGTGTATAGTTAACAACAAAATTTTCTAAAACAGCAGGCTTGAATTTATACATATATTGCGAGTTGGGGTGAATTTCAGGAAAGAATACTTTTGGAAATTTGAACCAAGAAAGTAATCCTAAACCAAAAAGACTTGCAACAGTAATATCTGGAGACATAGAATTATTTAACAGTAAAACAATTTGTTGTAAAGACCTGGCTTCAGCAGGATTCTTTGGAGAAACACGCCAACTCAATTGGTATCTTTTATATTTCGGACCTTTAAGGAAAATAGTTAGAATACTATTTGGACTATAACCTAGTTTTGATCTAGCTATGTTTATATCTGTAAGAGAAATAGCCCCAGATAACACTTGATTTAATGGTTGCTCTTCATAATCTACGATATGGTTATCAATTAGACCTATAGGTAAAGGTAATCTAATTATCTTTTCTGGGTTCATTTGTATTCTACTTGAAATTGGTCCATCATCTCCAGAAATCAAATCTCGTTGATACTGCGAAACAATCAATTGAAAATAATATTTTGGAAGATCGCCTGGATATTGAAAGTAATCCGTAGAATTAATCTTTTGAAATCTCTCATCTATAAGACTTGTTGGAGATTGAGGTGGATCGTTGAAGCTTCCATTGTTCCACCAAGGCTGAAGTGGCGATATAGTAGTATTTGCGTTTGATAAACCGGGAGTTGTTGCCATAAAGGTTCCTAAATAATCAGTGTTTCTTGGTATTTAGTATAGGAATCAGATGCCCAAACGGGGAGAACAACGAGTCATCTATGAGAAGAACAGCAGCCATTTTTACAAAGGGCTGTTCAAACCTCGTAATCCCAAGAAATATAGAGGAAATGCTAAGAACATAGTTTTTAGAAGTCATTGGGAACTAGAATACATGCGCATGCTAGATGAAAAGGATAATTGTATTTCCTGGGCCTCGGAAGAGTTCTCAATCAAGTATTATCATCCGATCAAACTCTGTTATAAACGCTACTTTCCTGATTTTTTTGTTGAAATGCGCCAGAAAGATGGTAAAATATTCAAAGCGATTGTAGAAATCAAGCCGGCTAACCAAATCGCACAGCCAAAACGAAAAAAGAACGGCAAGATGCAAAGATTCATCTATGAGAGTATGACTTTTGCAGTGAATCGGGCGAAATGGGAAGCGGCAGTAAAGTTCTGCAAGGAGCATAAATTAAAATTCTATGTGGTAACCAAGGATAATAAAGAACAATTTGTCCTATTGAATGAGGAACAACTACACTTATGACCATGAAAAGAATTGATCCTGTAACAGGAATAGAAACAGAAATAAATGAAACTACATTGTTCCAAGATTTGAAAGCTCTTCGGGGTATAGACCCAATTCAAACTTTGATTGAGATTCTAATAACTTATGATTTAACTCCTGAAGAAATGGATGAAATTATAGAGAGATTCAAGCGTTATTAATGCCTAATCCTTTTATTGACCAACTTAAAAGACTAGCTGCTTCTATTGGTATCACCAATCAAAACTCTTGGGCCGCGCGTAAATGGTTTCAATCCATGGCGCAGCGCGTTGTTACTATGGATGGTAACGCATATATGCAATCTCAACCAGATCGTCTTATGAAATCAAGAAGCTTGAATCAATCAATGATTGGGAAGATGGTTATGTATTATTATGATCCGAAAACAAAAGAAAAACTCCCTTATTATGATAAGTTTCCTTTAGGATTTGTTGTAGATATGGCGCCAAAAGGACATTATATGATAAATCTACATTATCTTTCTCCTTTTCAAAGAGCTAGATTATTTGATGCTCTTTATCAAGGCACTTTACAAAATGCTGGAACTGAAAAACAAAAATTGAAGATTTCTTATGGAATCTTGAAAGGTGCAACTAAATTCCAAGCTTATAAACCATGCTTCAAGCGTTATTTGAATAACCATGTTCGCTCCCGTTATCTTGTTGTTGATCCAGCTGATTGGGGAACAGTTATGATGCTGCCTCTAGCACGCTTTGAGCGCGGCGGTAAAGGGGGCGGCACGGTCGGTTCCCCCATCTCACAAACCAAAGTTTGGTCCGAATCTAGAAAGAAGTTTTAAGTAAATATGGCGCGAGAAGGTTTCAATATCCAGGAATTCAAATCTACTGTTGAAAATCGTGGAATACAAAAGAATAACAAATTTCTCGTTAAGTTTTTTATACCTCCATTAATGAGAGAAAGTATTTCGTCTCAAATGGGAGGTAATCAAGTGCAATTGGCTCAAAAGGCAAGCAAAGAAATGCAATTTTGGTGCGATACAGCTGTGTTGCCTGGAATCCAACTTTCATTACGACAAGTTATAAGATATGGCTATGGTCCAATTGAAAAAAAACCGTTTGCTCCACTTTTCAATGATGTCACTTTCACAGTTATGCAAGATCAAAAAAATATAAATTGGTCTTGGTTTCATTCTTGGCTAAGCACTGTTGTTCTTTGGGATGCCAGACGTGGTATTCTAGGAAGCCCTGAGCAAAAGATAAAGCCTTTTGAGATTTTCTATAAAGAAGATTATATAGTTGATCTAGATGTTACCTGTTTTAATGATATGGGCAATCCTGTCACACGCATCGTTTTACGTCAAGCCTATCCTTTCACAATGGGAGATTTACCTTTGAATTGGGCAGATAATAATACATTTATGAAAATGCCAATTTCTTTTACATTCCATGATTGGTATTGGGCTCCATTTCCAGAAAATGAAATGCTGCCTATTCCAACACCAGCCCCGAACCCTGATGTGAGTGGCGACCCTCCAACACCCCTGAAATAAAAACTAAGGAGATATTATGCTACCTAAAATTACAACCCCAACTTCCAAAATCAAAATCCCAAGCACAGGTAAGACTGTTTCTGTGCGTCCGTTCCTTGTGAAAGAGGAAAAGATTCTGTTGATGGCCAAACAATCTGGAACCTATACAGATATACTAACTTCAATCAAACAAGTTGTGACCAATTGTCTTCTTGAAAAAATAGATGTTAATAAGCTTGCGCTATTTGATGTTGAATATCTGTTTCTCAAGCTACGTTCCATTTCTGTCAATAATATCGTCAAAGTCACATACAAAGACAACGAAGATCAAAAAGAATATCCTTTTGAAATTGACTTGGATAAAATAGAAATCAAATTCCCTGATAAAGTAGAGAAAGTTATTGTTTTGAATGACGAATACTCTCTACTAATGAAATGGCCAGAAGCTTCTCTTTATTCAGAAAAGGAAGTTCAATCTGACGATCCAGCATTGAATATTGAATTCTTTCTTGCTAATACCATTGATAAGATTTGTCAAGGTGATAAGATGATTGATTTGAAAATGGCATCCAAACAAGAAATCACAGAATTTATTGAAGGTATTCCAGCAAAGGCTTATGAGCAAATCAAAGAGTTTTGGAATACTATACCTAAATTACATTATGAAATCAAGTATACAAATGCCAATGGAACAGAAAGAAGTATTGTCATGGAGAAGTTGACCGATTTTTTTACTTTTTAATGACGCATAATAGTCTAGAGAACTATTATCGCACTAATTTTATGATGACTTTTTACCATCATTATGCTTTGAGTGACGTAGAGAATATGTTGCCTTATGAACTGAACATATATTCCGATATGATAAAAGAAGCACTCAATAGTAAGAAATAAAGAATGGCAGGACCAGTAATTTTAGGGAGACTTTTAGCCGGTGCCGGAGGATTAGCCAAAGACGCAGCTCAACTCGGCGCCGCTACATTTATGAGCAATCATGGAGGCTTGATTGGTCAGGCCGCAACCATGAAACTTTTAGGTCACCAGTGGAAGGATATCGGCAAGACCATGGCCGTTGGTATTGCCTATCAAACTTTTGGGCGAAGTGGTGTTGTTGGTGATTTGATTATGCTTGGTATCATGGCTAACCTGACACGTCAAAATCTCAAAGGTATTGAAGATGAAATAAAAAAAGTTGAAGTCACTAGGATTGATCCAAAGACTGAAACTAAAGATATCCTTGGCATTATCCAAAAGATTGATAAGAAGCATGTTGAGTCCGCGAATCAGATTCGGCAAACGATGCAGAAAACTAATACTTTCTTTTTCAAAAAAACTGAAGAACATACTAAGGGATTTGAAAGAGCGAAGAAGCAGTTTATTCAGCATCAACAGCATTTAGATAGACTTGATAAAAGAATTCAAGAATTAACAAAACTTGCACACCTTACTGGAGCACAAAAACAATCTACACCGTTACAACAATCGGTTTATAATCAAAATCAAATAACACATAAATCGCCTGTTATTGATGCTGAGTTTGAAGAAATAGGTGTAATAAGACAACTAACTGGCGGCGGAAGCTCAAAAGGCGCTCATAAGATGCTTCCAAGCCCACAAACAATGTCTAAGTTTCGTGAAAACATTACAAAAGAAATATTTGAAAAACCCATGCAAATGGGCGGCGGCTCTTTACAAATGCTTCAAGGGTTTATTGGGAAACTTGTTGGAGGTTTACCGTTAGCTATTCTTGGGGCTGTTGCTGGCACGATTGGAGGCGCAATAGCTGGTGGAATAGCTGGAGGCAGAGGCAGAGGAGGTGGCGATTTACCTAAGCAAGTTGATTGGACTCCTGATTATTTTAATCTAAGAGTAACAAGTAATATCCATATTGAAAGCCGTAAGGATATAGTAATCAGAGGACGAAATGTAACGATTAGAGCCGATGATACGCTTAGATTAATTGGAAGAAATATTATTGGAGTTCCTGGAACTGCTGGAACTGGAGGCGGCGGCAGCGGATCAGGATTAAACACTACACATACTCCCGGTAAAATTGGAAGTGGTGTTGGTCAAGGTATGATTGGAGAGCCTGATAATCGTTCCCGTTTTCAAGCCATGCAAGATAGAATATTTAAGAGACAACCGGGCGCAGCACCAGATACCAGTGTTCCCGGCACGTCAACACCTGGAAGCACGCCAACTCCTCAAGGCCATTTACCATCCCCAAGAATAGGTGGATCACAGTATAATATTCCTGGATATACACCACAACCTAGTTTTCCTGAAGGACCAATGACGCCTGGAAAATCATTACAAAGAGGTAATTCCCCATTTTCTGGAATAGGAACACCCTCTACTCCTTCAATAGATTATGGTCAAGGATCACAAGTTCCTGGATTTATGGGAAGGCAACCAGTGATGCCTGGAACACAAGGAGGAATCGGATTTCAAACTCCTACAATGCAAACTGGTCCTTTAACAGGAAATGAGTCTGGAAAAATTGATCCTGTCGCTTTTTATCATAGAATGAAAGAGAAAGTTGCAAACGATCCAAAAGTTTTGGGGCATGTGCCAGAATGGGGACCGAAGGTAGGAATTACTACTGGAAGTGCGCATGAATGGGCGCGTTTTTGGACAATGACTCAACAACAAGAATCAGGACATAGACAAGCAAAAGTAAACCCAGATGGTAGTCTAGCAAGATTTCCAACAACTCCAGCTGGTGAACAATCCTATGGTCCTGGACAATTCAAACCTGGAGAATATGGATTAAAAACTTGGGCAGATGTTAATAATCCAGAAAAGGTCATGGACGCCTATTTGAATACTGTGAAAAAAGGTAAAACTCATGCTTATTTTGGTTCTCTACAACGTCCTCATGAAATTACACAACATGGTGCATGGTTTGATAAACTAGATATTAGTAACCAACAAGCACCTATCATGAAAATGGCGCCTCATGAACCATCTTCATGGGGAAGAAATGTAGATTTTGGTCAATCAACTCCAAAATCACTGTTACCTGAGGGTGTTCAACCATCAGCCGGCCCCTGGCGTAATTTTCATGGTGGACCAGATCAACAAGCTCCTTCTCCATTTTCATTACAAAAAGATTTATCAGAGCGTGCACCAGAAAAAGGACTTGGAAATAAAGTTCCGAGTGCTACTAAAGTGTTAAGTGGAACTAATTATACAGAGAAATATCCTTCAAATACAGAACGATTCTTTCATTCAGCTGGAAATATACAAGGTGTTGATCCTCGTCTAATTCAGTCAATGCGCGAAGCGTCTAAAGATTTGCCGGCCGGTTATCGTGTTCAAATGATTTCGGGAAAAGATTCACGTAATACTGGCACAACAAACCATCCAAGTGGTATTGCTGCTGATGTTGTTATCTATGATGATAAAGGAAGAGCATTAACTAATCTTGGAGGTCAAACATATCAAGGTTCTCATAGTCATCCAGCAACAAATGAAGGATCATTTGGAATGTATGAGAAATACTATCATTCCATTCGTGAAAGAGTGAAGAAAGACTATCCTGACGAAACACTACTCTGGGGTGGTGGATTCACTAGCGGTGCTAAAAATGACAAAATGCATTACCAATTTTTACGTCGTGGTTTAGCAGGATCATCCCAAGGTTCTGGTGCTTACAATCCAATAACAGGTCTTGATCCTCGTTATCAAGATCATGCTCCTGATAAAAGTAATATGAGTCCTGATCAAATCAAGGAATATCAGGCTTTGGTTCGGAAACGGATGCAAGATACAACAAAATCAGATGAAATTGCAAAAGCTCAAAGAAAATCTGATTTATATAATAGATATAGAAAAGAAACAGGGCAACAACCATCACTTCCTGGAATGACTGGAAAAGAGACAGAAACCAGTGCTTATAAAGCGTGGGAAAGTAAACAACTACCTCCCGGAGTATCATTGGAAGGTGATGGATTACGTGTTCCTGGGCAACCAGATGCAACTAGATCAGATAGCCCAACTATAAGCACTGGCAATCCAGATACTAGATTCTATAAAGATGGGTCTGTAGGAAACAGAATTATTGAAGAACAAAGAGATATATTAAATAGAGCTAGAGATACTTCTGAATCTCCTAGACCATGGGAACCAGGAAAAAATCCAGACGAAACAAAATCTCTTCCTGGAATAATTGAAGGAACAAACCATCCAATGGATAAAGTTCCTTATGCTAATCCTTTTCATTCTGATTCAAAAATTCCCGATATAACAGCTATTCCAAAAGAAGAAGGTTCTCTTAAAGATGTTAATCCTCTTTTCCAACAATTTACAACTTGGGAACAGCGACGTGAAGAGATATATAAAAAAGAGCGCATTCAAGAGCAAGCTAAAGCTGAAGGTATTGCAGCGGCAAGGCGAATTGAAAGCCTTGCCAAAGGATGGAGGCCAGGAGAAAGACCATCTGATAAGCTTGAAATTCGTGCTAAAGAACCGACTAGCAAAGAATTAAGTGCTTGGCGTGAAAAAGAAGGCAAACAATTTGGAAAAGATGTTAGAGATTCAATTGCTAGAATGCGTGCTGATCCTGAAGGTTATTCTAATATCATGGATAGTCATGAAAAACAAGCTAAATCTATCACAAAAAATGATTTACGATTTTCTCCTTCAAAGAATCCATCTACTGATGATCTTAAACCACCTGAGTCTACATATGAAGAGAAAAAAGAAGATGAGAACATTACCAAACCTTCATCAGAAGAATTGAACAAACGAATTGACAGAAGAATAGAAACGTCCGATGCTAAGGACGATGCTGCTGACATTAAAGACCCACGACATAACCCAGAGGAGGCACCGGCCGGCGTAGCAGATAACGGGTATGGTAAATCTAGACAAGGGAACCTACCAAATGCATCGGACTGATGGCAATCTGAAAATTGTGATTTGTCCAAGTAGAACAAGTCACATCTTTGGGCCGCAAAAAAAAAGCGGACTTTCAACCTCTAATACACTTCTCCTAACAACGCTGGCAACTGGTGTCTGTCTTTGTTCTCCAGCTGCAATTTCAGCGATTCATAGAGAAGTATTTGTTATGCCTGGAAAGTTAACAGGCGATGATGTGCGCGCGGGCAAGACCAGTTGGTTTGGCCAATATGGTTATGGAAAATACCGTGATGGTATGAATAACCATGTCTGGCGCGACAGAGGAGACAATGGGCAGACAGCTTCAGGAATGCCTCAAACTACTCCTGGAATTGCTTTGCCTACCAGAAAGCATCTAAAACATTGGTTTGAAGTAGAATTGAAAGGGAAAAAATATACAGTTCAACAAACTGATGTTGGACCAGCGAAATGGACAGGACGAAAAATTGATATAAATGCGCCGCTGGCAGATATGGCTGGCTGGACTCCAAAAAACTTCCCAACTGATTCTGTTGTCAAGTATCGCTATCTTGGGCCTCCTGGAAAAATGCCCCAACAAGATTTGCCGGCTAACGTTGCCGGTGTAACTGCGCCCAAACTAGCGTTACTGGAAAAGCAAAAGCAATCAGTTGATCTAGCCGAAAAGGCTGTGACAGCTGGAATGGGTAAACAACATATTGATGACATGAACCTTGGGCTTCCGCCTCCAGTTCCCAAAGTGAAAACCCTGAAGGATATTCCAGCAAAGATTGTTGGTAAGATTCCTTATGGAATGCATCCGGTCATTCTAAAAAGCATGACCGAAGCAAGTAAGTTGCTCCCAGATGGATGGAACGTTCGCTTTGATAATGCGAAACGTAATCATTCCTCTGTTGGAAGCCGTTCTTATCATATTAAAGAGGATCAGTATGGAGCGCTCGCCGTTGATATCCAGTTAATTAACAATGGGAAAAAACTCCCTATGTTGCAGAGTCCTAAACACTTTGCGGTATATCGGGACTTCATGCACTATACGAAAAAATTACAATACGAACTATTCCCTGATTATCGCGGGCGCGGGCGATGGGGTGGTTACTTCACGTCTGGTGTGTCTCAAGACTTGATGCACTACGATCTAGGACCGGAGCGCGGCACACAAGCCGGCAATTGGGAGAAGGGGCTAAAATCGGGCTACAGACACTTCGGGCTCCCTGGCGACGTGGGCAAGGGGATGGGCACGCTCGCCGGTTTCAGCCTACCCATGCCGATCCCGCCTGAGATGCGCACGGCCTCAATTGACTTCGTGCGCGAGGGCAGGATGGGTGGTAGACGACATTCGCGCAGGTAACAACCCGCACCTTACTTGCGCGATCCGACTGACAGGGAGCCCTGCGTTACCCCCCAAGCCCTGTCAGTCGGACTTTTTTTCCTTTCGTGTTAGCTTTTTCTCTTTACGCCAGTTTACAAGTTGGCCTCTATAGAGCCGTACACCTTTCCCATGTAATAGAATATGTTGAGGGTGCGCATTTAGCCATTCTCTCAACCACCTTGCGTGATTTGATCGCCTTTCTCCCATGCATCAACTCCCGGTCCTTTCATCTCAACAGGTCCGAATTTTTCTCTTTCTTTTTCTTGCTCTTCCCGAACGATAGCGCATAGATGGCTACAGTTTCCTTTACAGACTGCATTTAAATCTACGCGGCATTTCAGAGTCACAGATTCTTTATTCATGTCTTCACCGATGAATCTGAAGCTGCCTGTGCGACTTGCGTGTCTTTATCTACTTTTAAATCTTTGAAATGGCGCCAAGCGATGGCATCATATATCTTACCCAGACGCCTAACCACAAAATCAACAAAGTCAGTGATCAGGTCTGAGAAGACATACCAAAACATACTGGCCCACCAAAGAACGATCCATGTCATAAACTTTCTTTTGTTTTGAAGAGCAATAGGAACATACTGTTCATATTTTGGTATTGGGTAGTTGGGAGTTTGTGGGTCTTTATTTACATTCCAACGAGCAACCCTTTCTATTTCTATATTATATTTTTTTCGGTTTTCGGCACCATATCGGTCCCATTTAAACATACTCCAAAGGATGCCAACTAAAATATAACAAACGGCATATACCAAAACCAGAGTTAGATTAGCCCAAGCAAAAGTAATAACATTTACGCCATGGAAAAACCAAAGAGCAACTGCTCCGATTACGAGTGGAAAAAAGGCAAATTCAGGTTTTTCAAATTCAGCCAAAATAATAGCGACAGCTAAAATAAAGAATATTGCAAGCCAAGCGAGGATGCCTAAAGCAAATAATGCGACGATAGGTTCAAACATAATACTTTCTCCTATTTGAGGTTAGGTTTGTTTGCGGATGATAAGGTAATCAACCCGCTTTTTTTCTTTGGTACGGTAGTTTTTAACTTTACTTTTCAAATAAATGCGTAATTTAGCATCATCCCATTCAACGATATTGGACACTTCCCGGATGATTTTGTATTTTTCATTATCAAAAATGTTGTTGCCGGTATCTGTGAAAAATTCTTTTATTTCTTTCTCAATTTGTTTAAGGTGACGTAAACGGGCACGAGTTTGAATAAAAATATCAATAATTTCGTCCAGTGAAGCGCCATCTAGCTTATGCCGTAGCGAGTAGTCTCGCGAAGTTCTTACGCGCTCTTGCATCCCCGTGATCCTTCAGTTTTAGGAGTTCCCCAGAATGGAAGCGTAGCACATGTCGGATGTAGACTTCAACCGACATTTCATACTTGGCTGCAAGAAAACGAAGGTCTTTCATATCCTCCGCATCCATCTCTAGTTTAAGATGGACTTTAGATATGTTTAATTTCTTTTTCATGGTTCTACTACTCCTGATAGACATAATATGGCATTCCTCCTGGGAGCGCTGCCCACATGGCTTTTGGTAGGCAAAGCTTTACTTTACCAGCTGCCATACCTAATAGAAACAATTGAGACATTGTTTGATGTAGTCCTGTCCATTGCTCATCGTTTCTATCTTGACATGCAGCTAGAAAGGAGCATCCACCTCCACCAGATTGACGGAATGAATCTGGTAATCCATCCAGCATTTTGATAATCTGCTCTTCTTTACCTTTCACATTCAATAAAGCATCAAAAACAATTCCTTCCACTTTTACAGCATCTTTGTCTTCTGGATTCCGAAGACAGCTTTCAAAAAGCTCTACAACTTCGGTTGGATTGATCAGTGGCATATCATTCCTCCGTTCTAATCACGGCAACTAAACGATAGTTATCCGGTCTGCCGCTTTGTTGGGTATGGGTGTTTACATAGGCTTCAGCTTCCTCTTTAGTAAACTCATAAGGCAAGCCTCCAGTAGGCTTTACCTTAGCCCAATGCCTATTACTCAATTTCACTTCTACATTGTATTTCATCACACTTCTCTCAATTTCCAAGATTTTTGCATGGCAGCAATTACTCCAGATACAATAAACGTCTCATACCAATATGAAGGATAACCACCTTTATGGGCAGCTTTTACTTTATCACAATTTTCGTTCCATTGTTTTTCTGTTTTGGAACTTGTCATTAATTTGATTACTTCATCTTTTGTCATTTTTTTTCTCTTTTACCAGCCTAATTGTATCAAGGTGGACATGATAATAACCATAACCCTCAAAACAAACAATGCTATGATTGGGGCCGAATGGTCTAGACTTGCCAACCTTTCCGATACTTCCCTTTGGTATCGGAACCATATGTTCTCCGCGCGAATGTTCCTTTACCAAACACACCATTTTACCGGGTATTTGTTTCGGTTTCCGCACGACACGGAGTTTGGACGCATAGTCTATGAAACTCATGTGGTTCATTGTGCCGTTTAGTTGTGGACCGGGGCAATCCCCTGTCTGCGATGGGTTGTCCAGCCGGCCCGTGTGTGAGGCTTACCCAGAGAACCCGAATATGGGGAAAGGAGCATCCCCGGTCCACAATTCCTTTCAGCTGTTGAGGACGATGGCAGCGATCAGCGTCACTACAATCACGGCAACCGATAATAGAGCAGTTATCCCGATCTTATCGGACTCGCGTAAGTGCCGCAACGTATACACATCATCAACACCTCGGTTGAAGTGTCGTCTGTCAAACCTTTTTACCATCGGAACCTCCTTCTAAAGTCCAGCCCATTCCGTCTAGAATCATATCCCAAATCATCCCCATATGATATTGGAAATGGGCACCATATATCTTGACACCAATGTTATTAGCCAGTTGTAGATGTATCAGGATTTTTTGAGCATCAGACATTAGCCTGCTCCATATCTGCCGACTGAGATACCAGTGCCGCGCACTTGATTGCGATAAGTCGCATGATGAAACTTGCCTGCGGACCGCAATGCTTTAAGTTCCACAATGGTCATGACACGTTTCCGATCACGCCTTGGCGGCCAACTTGAGCGTCCTGGCGCAAGGCTACGTTGTTACCAGCTTCCTGCCCAGCGGCATAAGCGTTCTGGTCCTTAATCCTCTTGATAGATTGGCCTCCAGACGTGATATTGTGTGTCTGAGAGAGTTTGGCAAAGATGGACGTTACAACGTCATTCCGAATCACCATCAGGGCATTGCGCGAGGGAACGGCAGCGGTGCGCTCTTTGATGATTTCTTCCAGCCGCTCATTAATCCGATCAGCCATTCCGATCAGAAAAGACGCGCGCAGTTTCCGACCATGAGCAACACCACGGTTTTTGTGAAGATAGCTGGCAAACTCAGTTTCCATGGCAATGCGAATCATATCGGTCATGGCATGGGCGAATTCCGTATCAGTTTCCGAACCCAAATAAATAAGTTCTCCGCCGTCACCATTATTATTGAATCTCATGGTCCAAACTTTGCAATCAAAAAACGTCGCAATCGTCACAATGCAATCATGAACCTCATGAAAAGAACGACGACGCTTGGAACCACGCACATAACCTTTCTTGCCGCGCATCCCATAACGTTCCGCACGCACCTCATTTTCAATGTCGGTATAGGTTAGATCGTAGTCGGCCATAAGTTTGCCAGCTAATGCAGCGGCATTCATAGCTTCGCCTTCTGTCGCGCCGCGCTCAACTGTTAATGATAGGAGCGCACGAATACGCTTCTTAATCTGTTCTCTTTTTGTGCTGTTTGAATCGGTCATCACACGGGCCTTTCAGTTGGGTAGTTTGCTCAAGACATACCCTAGACTAAATAAAGTCCCATGTCTAATCACATCTTTGTGATCAATGTTTCGTCTCATTTTTTTCAGCCATTTCTTCCATTTCTTTTAGAATTTCTTGATACATTTTTTTTGTTTCTTCAATAATATTTTCAGAATCATGTTCAAGAATAATCCTTACAATATCAGATATGGTTTTTGGAACAATATCATTCAAAGCTTCAATTGTAAGTTTATTTTCTCTCTCTAAATTATGTGCTAGTTTCATAATAATCAAAAAAATGAGGGTGCAGCCCACATCCATATCGGAAGCAGACTGCCCCTGAATTTGGCCAGCAATTCTGGAAGCTAATTCCAGTTGCTTCTGCGATAGAAACTTCAATTGGATTTGGGCCTCAAGACGAATTCCATTCCCATGGCATCGGCTATGGCGCACGTTGTTGTCATATAGGGGCCATAGACATAATACATATACTTTCCGCCCCGACCGTAATTGAGAAAACGGTCCACCGTATTTTTGCTGATTGAGCAGGCCGGCGTGGAATTGATTTTCTTGGTGATTTCTTTTGTTGTTGTTTTCAAATGAATGTTGCGGCGAGCTAATTCGTCTTGAACATCGCGGACCATTTTCTTGTATTTGTTTGTGTCCTTGAAAGTCCGTCTTGGAATGTCGTGTTGGGATGGCGGTTGATGTTGGTTTTTTTTGACACGGTATGTGGTGACAGCTTCATTCTGCTTGAGCATGGTATTCTCCACTTGGGCGTTGGTATTGATTCCCCGATAGGCTTTAGGTTTAGTCAAAACAGGTTAACGGGAAGAGGGCATTTGGGGAAAGCTAAGCTGTGCAGGATATACGCCAAACCACCTGGAGGCTCCCGGAGGTCTTCCCGGAGTTTTAGAGATGGTTGTGTACCGATTCGCGCGAACCTCTTCCCGCCCCTGCCTGAATCTCACATTGCACACCTCCAATAGCTTGGAACATAGAAGGAGACGAGTGGACGCTACCATGATCGGTTGACAATAGCAAGCCCCTTCCTACCATCCTTCATGAAAAAGATGCAAGGTGAAAGAACCCCAAACAAAGTCCCCTATTGACAAGCCATTGTTTTGTCTCTATATAGAGTGCTCTGTTCCAACTCTGGAGAAGTCCGTATGAACAAGAATGACATAGAGAGGTTTGTGAAGCTGGCGAAAGGCGCCGATCTTGCTGCTCTGGATAGCGCTCTTGAGCAGCTAACTGGCATCGCGGAAGAGATGCGAGTGAAAGAACGTGAAGGACTGAAGGAAAACATTGAGGCCATGGCAGCTAGGGCCGGCACCAGCATTGCCGAGCTTTATGGCAAGGTCAAAGCTCCTGGCGTCCGCGCTGCCAAATACCGCAACCCTGCCAATCTGTCTCAAACCTGGACCGGCGCCGGCCGTATGCCGGGCTGGATGACAGAAGCCAAAACGAAAGGAATCGACCCCGAAACATTCAAGATCAAGGATGTAGCGGCGGCAGAAGCCGAAACCGAATAAACAACAATCCGTCACAGCTGCCATAAAAAAGGGTGCTTCCTTTTTAATCCGGGAAGCACCCTTTCTTTTTCTAAACAAGGCTTGGTTTTCTGTGTTTAGAAAAAAATTATTGATTAACTAATTTCTGAAACAGGCTTACAGTTTTTTGATGCTCATCGTCTGTTTCATCAACATCAAAAGGAGGAGCATCATCAACCACAGCTGATGTTACTCGTTTTCCAGTTGTTCCTAGAACACGATCCAAACGCGCTTTTAGATCATCATATGTTTTGAAGTTCTTTCCAGATAGAAATTCCTGAAGAGAATATTCCTGATTCCAAATCTTCTCTAGTTCCTCATCGTTTTCAGTAAGAGGAGAAGGTGGTTTCACAAACTCTGATTGATCATAGTTCCGATAACCTTCAACCGTACAGATTTTCAGACGCAATGGAACACCCGCCCAAAAATCAAAAGGATTGATTGGTGGTTCATCTGGAAACTGCGGAATCATTAGGTTGTTAAGTTTATCAAAGATTTTCTTACCATAACGGAACAAGAAAACTTTACCTTCGTTTTCAGGATGTGCGATATCCTTCATAACTAGGACATTAGAAATATATGTTAGCTTGCGCTTTTGTTTACGGGCGACTTCCTTATCGGAATCTAAACCGCTATTCCAAAGAACGGAATTGTGCTCGCTAACAGGATCAGGTTTGCCAAGTGTAGTTAGAGAGTTTTCAATATACCAACTGCCAGTTTTGCCTTGAAAAGAGTGGGACCAAATGCGGACAAAAGGAACCTCTTCCCCTTTGGGTGCTGGTAGGAAACGAATTACAGCATAACCATTTCCAGCTTTGTCAACATCAGGATACCAAATCCTGTCATCTTCAACGAATTTTGGGGCAGCTTGTTTTTGAAGTTCGGTAGTAAGAGTTTCTAAAGATTTTTCTCTGTTATTCTTTAGGTCTAAGAAAGATGTAATAGTCATATATTCGTATTTTTCTCCTGTTTTATTATTTGTTTTGTTTATATGTTTTTGGCGGCCGGATCAGGTCGCGAATCTGAATCTCCCAGCTAAAAACTTCTTCCGAAGTCTCTGCTCTACTAGGGCTTTACTTTAAGCTATCCAGCCATGTTTGTATTTAGACAACTTATGTCAAGTTTATACCATAAATTCCAGCAATCGCTTCCTCAATGTTATTGTAAATCACCACGCCATTAATTTCTGTGATATAAGATACTTTTTTGTTTTCCAAAATTGTGGCCGAGCGTTTGTTATCTACATCAATCAAAACATTTCCTACAATAGTCGTAAAACCAGCTTTTCTGGCAAGATCAGTCATAAATTTTATATCGTAATCTCGCCACCAATCACGTAATTGTAAAATAGAATAAATGGAACGAAAAGCCTCAGATGGCCCATGCGTCAGTTCCCTAACATTCAACTTCAACGACAAGCTTGAAACAGGGATTGCCAAGAGCGAAATGGTAAATGTGCGACGGTTTATCATTCATCTGCTCCATGGCATGGTTTGTTTAGTTCTTTTTGAGTTGGTTTATTCCTTACTGCTATAATCCCACATTTGATACAATAACGCCAGTTCAGAAAATGTCCACTCAATTTGTGTGGTTTTCCTTTTGCCATCGGTTGATGATCATTTCTCTGAACTTTGACCAATCATACTTGATAAACGGCGCATACTTCTTGAGACGCGACATATAGAGAGGATTGTTCAGATTGAGATTATAATACTCCCAAATCTGTAGCTTGTCAACTAGAATTGTTATTGTTTCGGGAGAAATTTCTTTTCGTGTATAGAGTTCTTGAATATATGGCAATCTTCCACCAGATGGTTGAAAATTGGTATCTAAATCTTGTTGTAGTTTACCCAAATCTTCTTTGAATACATAGGCCAAGGATTGTTGCCGGCGCTGCCAATCCAAATATCTATCTTCCGTCATATCTCTTATCCAACGGTCCTTATCAATGAGATTCGCTAGAAGAAAATTATGTGGGTCTTTATGCTTGGAAAGTTTTTGAAATGTGAATTTTTCTGGTCGCTTCTCAAATGAGGATGGGGATGCATTTATCTTTCCATTGTATTTAAAATAATCGTAAGCCTCATGATTGAAGTGTTGTTTCAAAGCGAGATAATCAACATATATCTCAAAGGAGTTCATAGTTCTAGCCGAACTTTCCCTTTTTTTATGAGTTTAGCGATTTCAGGAAACGGCACACTGGTATCGTTTGCATCAACTAGGCTGAATAATGCCTCATTATCATCGCTTGTATTTACTATTGATAAAATCAGCATACCATTGTTATCAGCAAATCCAAGCCACTTCCTTACTTCATATGGTAACACTCCGGTAAGCTTTTGACCATTGGAGCCAATGTAATAATAAACGCCGCTAGTAGTATCCTTTCTCTTTCCGAGGTTAATTCCGTTCTCCATTGCCAATTCACAGGCAACTCCTAAACAGCAATAATACATAGTTTTTTCTTCTTCATAACACAGGTATCTTCTACCTTGTTTGAATCTATTTGATTCCAAAGCATCAGCTAACAGTTTACGATTAGCTGCTGTTTCTTTCTTTGTATATTCTGTTCTGTTCATGTGTTTGTTTCATCCCATGGACGCGGATAGTTGTTGATATAGGCAAAGGCTTCCACATTTTCTGGCATATGCTCTATATGCCCGCGAGCAAACGCCACATAACCTACCCAAGGTTGTTCATTTCTGATTAACGTTCTGACGAATTTGTTCATGCTGGCGCCTGTGGTCCAAACATCATCCACAATCAGCCATGTGGGTGCCCCAACGGTCACATAAGGCAAGAAAGCATCCCGCAGAGCCCAGCCGCCTGAAGGAACGCCATAGACCTGTCCAAACGCCCCAATCTTCACATGAGACGTATGAGCGATGCAATCCCAATCCTCTTTTGTGAGGGCATCACACTCTATCTTCCAATCCAGCAACAAGCCGGCAGCGGAAGTGAATTGTCCAAGTTTGAAAAGCATCAGTCTTCCTCTATTTCAACAAGACCAGTTAGATTCACCGCATAACAAGGTAACAGAATGCCGCCAAGTCCAGGTGCACAACAATGGATTTCTTGTTGAGGATAATCGCTTATTACTTTATGAATAAATGTGGCGCGGCGGCCATGACTATTACACCACCAAAGCTCTCCAGATTCATCGCGCCAATATTTTACTTCTGGAGGATGGCGATTATTATCATCCATCAGCAAGCCTTACAAGCAGCTTCATAATATTCATTTTTATAAATTTTCAAAGATGATCCATCAAGACTTAATTCTAATATCATATCCTTATTGCGAACTTTGATAGATTGTTGTTCATGAATATTTATTAAACATATATCATTCTTGTATTTCAAACAATCATCTATTTCTTTTTTTCTTTGTTCCTCAGTTTCAATTTGTTTAGAATAACCTCCACCATTTAAAGAAATAAGACTTACGCTCACCCAAAAAGGTAATGTAGCTGTGCGCATATAAGAGCGAGCCGTCAGAGCATCAGTGAAAGGACCATATGATTTCATATCGGGAGCCTGCTTGTTTTCTTCTTGATGAGGTTTAGGTTTTCAGCCTCTATTTCCAACTGCGATTTGATCACATCGTTCTTACTCACGATTTCCGCCAAAACCTCAATCTCAATACCTGACACTTGAGCATAGTGCACAATACCATCAATGTAAGAAATACCATTGGCCTTCACCAATTTTTCTATTTCTTTGATTACATTATTAGAGAGATTAAATCTATCTAAATCAACATCACTTTTCACTTTCAAATCTTTCTAAAGCTATCAACGCTTCTTCAACTGAAGGAAAACACCCAATATGTATTTGTTTTTTGTTTACTGTTTTTTGAACCCGAAATGTGCGAGTGCTGCCACATACCGGATGAATATTGGAAGGTAGCTTGCATTTTCGTCTTGATACCTTTCGATTCTCATTTTGGGCAGACTTGGTTACTTCTCGCAAGTTATCCCATCTGTTATCGTCCGGTATGCGATTTTTATGATCTATTTCATATCCTAATTTTGGCCAACTTCCAGTCATCCAAAACCAAATGATATTAGCTTCCTGGTGCTGTTTTCCGTTCCATCTGACATAACGATATCCGGTTTGTTTATGGCGAAACCCAGCCCTATCACCAGCTTTTATTCTTCCGCCAGCATTTCTAATCCAATATAATTTACCATTATCTGGATTATATGTCAACCATTCTTTTATATTCTTCATTTATCTATAAGCATAAGCTCCATGTCTACTTCCGAAATAATATCTTGAGCGTTAGGCTGCACTCCATAAAACAGAGCGAGTGCAACACAAAACTCCTTATAAATTTGTGGGCGTGTTGCACTTCGGCGCGGTGCTTTTTCATACCGCTCAACAAAAGTGTCTTTCAGAAGTTGCAGCTTATCTAGCCACACTTTATGTTGGCCGATTGTTGTGGATCGTTGTTCCATTAGTGACATTTGGTTTTCTCTTCCCCTTTTATTCTTCAAGAAGACATTCAATAGATGCCTTGAGAGATTCAAGGTCGCCTTGTGCTTCCTCAATCCCATCCTTGGTATCATCATCCTCTACTTCATCAAGATTGATGGTTTCAAGTTTTTCAAACGCCTGTTGTAGAAGAGCTTGCGTTTCCTTGACGATCTTAGTTTGGTCTTCATTCATTGGCTTTCCCCTTTCAGATACCACCATGATAGTGTCTGACTTCATCAAAGCCTTCTTCTAAGGTCGGCATTTGGAATTCTGCCAGATAATAATCACGGCTTCGTTTTCGCTTAGCCAAATTTTCCCTACTATCCCAATAATCCTTTGTCGGATGAGGAAAAACGTATATGGTCTTTCTATATCCAGAATCAATAAACAAATCAAGTAGAATCTTGCGATCAGTTGAAAAAATATTCAGATCGTCTATGACAATTTTCCGGTTACGACTGATTGCATATTTTATGTCTCTCTCCACTTGCCTTTTAATAAATGAAGTAAGCTCATCATGGACAACACTAATATCTTCTCCACACATTGTTCCAATTTTTTCCGCAATAGCATGGCCGGAGATATAGTTGTAATCAAATTGATCAAATGAATTTTCACCAAACTTTGTCTTACCGGAATATGGGATTCCGCACAGAAAATATACTAAAGACATCTATAGTAACTCCATTATGAATATGCAAAAATATATAAGCTGCAACTAAAGAGATAATAACCAAAACAATAGATATAAGGGTCACAATTATACAAACACCACTAATTTCAAAGACCGGATGATAGACCCTTTTCATGGTTTGGCTCCTCAGGTAGGAATCGAACCTACAACCTCCACCTTAACAGGGTGTCTCTCTACCAATTGAGATACTGAGGAATACAAAAGGCTTCCCGCCGAGTGATCAGTTCGGACACCATGTTGATTCATGGCTGACTGTTGGCCTGCTTTAGGCAGAGCAGTTTCGGGAAGAATCCTGATCATTCTCTACTTAGTTTCCTGCTTGACGACGGGGCACGACTCCTTTTTCATCCACATTCATAAAGGGCACCGTGTTTGACAGCATGGTTGCTGGTAGAGCCCCATTCCAGTTCAGAGCCTTCGTATACTCTACCAATTGAGCAGCAGCGGCCAGAGCATCGTTCTTGGCTTTGATCGCTGTAGCTTCGGCCTTACCACGCATTTCTATGGCTTTGGCATCGGCAACTGCCAGAGCCAGTTTTGAGTCAGCTTCACCGTTGGCTTTGGTAACGGCTGTTTCTGCCTTCTTACGCTCTTGCTGTAGTTCTTGCTCGCGTGTTTCAACATTGGCCTTAGCAGAAGCCGCAGTATCTACTGCTTGTTGGAAGGTTTTGGAATATTCCAGGTTTGGCATCTGAAAATCCGTTACCTCAACACCCAGCGTTTTTGCTTCTTCGGCAACGACATTTTTTATCTTATCGCACAATTCGCCGCGATGGGAAGCAACGTTTTGGGTATTTACTTTACCCATTTCTCGCTTCAGACGATCCAAAACAATAGCCTGGAGCCGTTGTTTGTAGTCCTGTGCGTTCCGCCAAACGAAAGTGATTCTTTCTTCGTTCTTTGGAACACGATAAAAGAGCTTATACCAAACATCCACTTCTTGGTTATCAATAGTAAATGTATTGGCTTTCTCCTTATTGGACATTTCTTGAATGTCGGTTCGGATGAAATTCGCAGAGTGCACCCCTGGAATCTTAAAGTGCAATCCAGGTGCCATATTCACACTTTGAATCTGACCTAAACGAGTTAGAACAACAACTTCATATTCTTCAATCGTATAGTACGTTGTGAAGAATAGAATTAGACCTAGAACACCAAAAATTCCTGTTAAGACGAGCTTCAACATGTTACCATTCTCCTGTTTTTCTTCTTTTGGTTTTTTGCGAGGAGGCATCTTCTTCTTTCTTAGTTATTCGTTCAAAATCACGGTAGACAAGTATAATAAAAAATGCCAAACAAAGTATAAATAAAATAACTGCTAAACCAATCATTCCATCTCCTTATCCTGTTTCTTTGTTAAATTTGGCTGACACAGCACCATGAAGACCGCTTTCTATGATTTCTTTTTGCCAAAAATCTGGCATTCTTCCACCATAAGAACGCTTCACCTTGTTGGAGTTTTCATCCCAATCAAATTGCGACCGGGATGATTTCATTAGCACGATGACCTCACGGATAGAGAGAGGAGTCAGCGGGGTTCCCATAGGTTGTCCTTTCAGCCTTTGGATTACATAATCTACATCATTTTCTAGGTCTTGTAAAGCAGTATGTTGATTGCTCATTTATTTCTTTTCTCTCGTTTCTTTCTAGATTCTTCTCCCATTTTCACCCCCATCGCAAATGCTTCTACATCTGTGATTTTATTTTCAGTGACCTTTCCAAAGAAAGGATGTTCGCAATCAAAGAGTCGTTCAACCCGCTCCCTTGTATCATCAGTATAGTAGCCAGCAAAATATCCAAGATTGGATTTCTGAATAGAGATACATTCTTCTCTTGATTTTCCAGATATCTTCACACAATTCTCCACCAACGCCTCAAAATATTGTTTGGCGTCTTCGGGCTCGGTGATTTTCATTGCCACCATATAGATTTGTTTATTTGGATCAAATGGGGTCATTTTTATTTCCTCAGAATTTTTTCTTCTGGGGGCATACAGATAGCATCTTTAATATCTTGAGTTTCAATGCGCCCATTCCATGGATAACTGTCTCTGATTGCATTCGCCGCTTCTTGACATTTATCTTGTGAGAAGAAGTAAATGTGGTGAGTTTTTGAAGGTGAATGTATCGTTAGACTGATGTATAGTAAGGTCCACATTTGTTCCCTCCTTTTTTTTTAGGTGCAGAAGTTGCCACCACCAGGTCGGCCCCGGCCGCCTTGCATTCCCCTCTGAGCCACTTTTAAAAAAGAATCTTCATCGTATTCTATAATAACTTTCTGAGCAAGATATATATCCCAACATGGTACACCTGGAACAATAGCACAATACTTGTTACCATTATCTATACATTGTATGTTCATACTTACACAGTTTGTATTAATACGATAAATCATTCCTGTTCTGCTACCTTTTACAAGAAAATAACAGTATGTTTCAACCGACTTCTGTTGTTCTGGAGTAAGATGTGAAGTTAATAATAGTTTCGCTTTCTTTAGTATTCTTTTTTGAACGCGATTTGGATTAGATGCATCATAAATCTCAGCTATTATCCAAAAAAGAATACAACCGCATATTATTAAAAGAACGGCGCAACCAAAAATCCGAATAGCATAACCAATAAACTCCATTAGCTACCCAAACGAATATCCCTCCTAGCCTTGTGAGCTAGGAGGGAGTATCCCCTTTCCGTTTTTAGTTGCTGCTACCTGCTTTTGCCATCTCTGTTGCCAGTGCCATGGCCTTCAACTTCTTGCCTCTGTTGGCACCATACCAGTTGCTATTGAGGCGGGTTTCCGGGTTGCGGCCGATCACATGATCCAGGGTGAAAGTGACCGCATTGAAAGGTTGCCACCATGTTCCCTCTCCAAGTTCGGCGCCCGGTTGATTGGTGAGCGCCAGCGTGGCCATCTCAGCCGCCCTAGAAATCTTCCTCTCGCTCTTCTCAGACACGGGGAAGATGGCATCAAAATAAGCCTTGACTTCCGCGTCTGTGAAACGCTTGCTGGCAAGGAATGCGGCAACTTCCTTATACTGGTCTGCACGGACATTGGCAAGCCCCATGGCCTCTTGTGCAGCACCCACATCAAAAGGTTTGGAGTGATTGAGGCGGACTTCATAATCCGCCTTTTCCCGCAAGCCCATCATGATTGTGTTTTCGCAGACAACGCGGGTTGCAATCAAGCGGATATCAACACGCTTACCATAGATATGGGGATTAGAGAAGAGTAGATATTTGCGAAAAGTGTCTTTTCCTTTGAGGATAGAAAAATCACCTTCCAATCTGGCCAGCATCCAGATATGGGAGCCGCCATTCAAGGCGCCGGCCGTATCCATCTTGGCATGGCCTTCCACAACAAAGTCATGAAAAAAGTCGGCCACTGATTGATTTTGAACTGGATTCCATTCCTTGGAAGTCGTGCAGAATTCTTTCATGTCAGACTTGCGGACCAACGCCTCATCCATAGAGCGAAAGACCTTATCGCTGTTTGGATCGCCATAGAACAGCGGCATCTTTTCCACTTCCCAATCCAGCCCAGCCGCGATCAGCATTTCTTTGGCTGACAGGTCGTTAGAAACCTTGGTGCCAAGCCGATGCCAAGGCGTCTCGCCGGCATATGCCATCGCTGCCTTGCCACGGATCATTTCAAGATTGTGTGACATTTCCAACTCCTTAGTTTGGTGAACGTCTCTGATGTATGAAAGATAGGGCATATCTAGAGTGAAGTCAAGTGCCTTGTAAAAATAATTTGTAGAACGTTGTTCACGTTCACGGAACGTTTGTTCATTGTTTGTTCCCGTTTTGTTCTCATCGCACAAAATGTGCCTGTGTGAGTTCCTACTTTGTTTAGGGCAGCTTGCTTTGCACGTTTGGGTCGTATTTCGCACTGAACATAAGCTTCGGATACCGCGCGAATGGTTTATTATAACATTCAAATATTTTCTCTGTATGATTGTAATGAGCTTTGCCATAGGTAGCAAAGCATCTATCTGTTTGTTCCTGGAGCCAAATCATTTCTGGATTTTTTGCACAACTTGTTAATAACATTATCGCGCAAAAAATACAAATCCCAATCCAAACGAAAGTCAAAATTTTGAAAGTCATTTTATTTCCTCTCTGCCAATAAATGGTCCACCATAGATACATCTCCCATGAAACTCTTTAGGAGTTTTGGAATCTGCAACATAAATCCAACATTGCCGACAAAATTCACATTTACCGCGCTCTATTATAAGTCCATTGTCTGTTCGTTTTTTAGAAGAATTTTGAGATACTTTCATATATCAAACATTTGACGGTCTTCTTCCTACAATATCATAAACAGCTTGCATACAATCCACTTTTGGTTCTGGCTTGAAAATACCGCACTGAAACCCTTTAGAATTGCGGTATTTTATACATGCAGTTATATTTTCTTGTGTTTTCATTGCAATAATCATCATCGTATCTGTTACCGATGCATAAGCTTGATTATCATCTTCAAATTTATCATATGGTGTAGTTACACCACTCCAGCAAGCATAAGGATAGATTGTCTTGATTTTATCCAATATCCAATTATAATTATCCTGATACTTTACATCAGGAACGAACCCAGCTAATGTATTATTTACCATGGACGCCTCCCGATGATATCATAGACGGCTTGCATATAATCCGTCTTTGAGTTAACGAAATCTGGCCAAGATATACCTATAAGATTCTTATTCCCCCTACAATGATGATAATCTCTATCGCGGTTCATACTACTTTTATAGGCCCATAAGCGCACACCAACAGCAATATTGGCAGAAATACTAACATCGCCTGTTTTTCTATCACGATCATCCTGATCACTTAATTCTATCCATAATAAATATGGATATTCCTTCTCATGTTCCTTGAGCCATTGAACGTTTCTTTTATGGTCTTCTGTCTGTTTCATATTGGTTCTCACATGCTGGCAAAAAGATAAACAGAGGCCAACACCACACCTATACCGCCAAGAATGCGTATCGTCCACCACAACATTGGAGGAGTTACTAATGCATAAGTAGCAACTCCAGACCAAACCATAATGAAAAACCAATATTCTAATTGTATTCGTTTTCCATATGAAAAGTTTTCATTGTAATAGTTACCAAAAACATTGAATAGAAAGCTCCCAAACATAAAACCGAAGACAACTCCAACAGCAATACCATAGATAAAAAGAAACGTGCTCATATCTCTGCTCCTAGAGGCTTGAATTCTTCTTTGACGACTGTAAATTCCCCATCAATACAGAAGTTATGTTGAGCCAATAATTGTTTTTCAAAATAACAATGAGGATGATATACAACAGTTACATTAGAATTCATGAGAGAAAGCGTTTCTGTTGGGTAGTTTGGTTTGAGAAAAAATATGTGATGCTTGCAGTGATGACAGCGCAGAAGCCACTTCATATGATTTCTCCCCGGTGTTATGGCTAAGAGTAATGTGAGACGGCGCTTGACAAGTCTACCGCAGTTCAGCTGTGCTTGAGGGTAACCGACAGGCACCGCCCCACGATTGGAAGCTTAACTTAGACTACTAGGAGAAGTCAACTCGTTTTTTTATCGGCTTTGAATTTTATACCATATCTTTTGATGAAGTCTCTATAGCGTTTATAGAGTCCATATTCGCGGCCATGTGCGTCAATTTCCCAAGGCCAATCAAAATAGTCTAATTTTGTTTCGTTTGTAAACTTACGTTTCCATTTGGTGAGTGTCATACCTTTCTTTGTATAGGTATTTCCTAACTCGCCTTTCGCAAACTGCTTGCAGTGAACTAATTCATGAGCTAATGCA
>Ga0137452_1000032_pt1 | contig 67656 bp, 103 predicted proteins | sample EasRivERMGT513_2_FD_102312 | JGI IMG/M metagenome (GOLD analysis project Ga0137452, IMG submission 102312) | Soil microbial communities from meander-bound floodplain in the East River, Colorado, USA - East River MetaG ERMGT513_2 | ecosystem: Environmental > Terrestrial > Soil > Floodplain ...
CAGCAGCCCCCGGACCCCGATGGACCCGGCGACCCGGTCGCTTGCGACGACCTTCCCGGAGCCGTCCTTGACAAAGCCGTAGTAGGTCCAGCCGTAGTTCGCGCCGCGCGGTTTGTACGGGATGCGGACCCGCTTGTCCTTCTCGACCCCGACGTGGAACAGGCGGCCGTCGGCCATGACGACGCGGGCGTACTTGTTCCCGAAGGGCGTCACGCGCCACGGCCCGTCCTTGGTGTCGGGGCCGCTCGGGCGGGGCGGGTCGATGGTGTAGAGCGTCATGCGCTGGCCGCTTCCTCGGCCTCTTCGGCGGCCCGCTCGGCGGCCTCCTCGGCCTCCTCGCGCCGCAGGTGCTCCTCGTGGCAGTCCTCGCAGCGGAATTTCTCGCCCGGCGCGCTGTCGGCCTCCGCCGTGCAGAGCCACTCCGGCCAGCCGTCCCGGTTGTCGATGATGGAGGCGCTGCAGGCCATCCGAATCTTGCAGTCCGCGCAGGCGTGAAAGTGTCGGCGGCGTCTCATGCCTTCCTCCCGGCCCGCAGGGTCACGGCGTGCTCGGTGAAGGTGCCGCTCGCCTTGACCACCCGCTTGTGCCGGACCGTCCAGCGCAGCTCGTGGAACGTGGCCAGCTCGGTGACCCGGTCGAAGTCCGCGTCGTTGGTGACCCCGAGGTAGACCGGCCGATGGGGCTTCGCGTTGACCCACGCGGGGCTGACCCCGTAGGCGGCCATGTCGGCGAAGAACCCGGTGAACCCTGTTGCTGCCATCCCATACCTCCACTGCCATAATACCGCAGGTGGGCTTAGGTGTCAAGCCTATTATGTCCACCGGTGGGCTCAAGCAGGGAACAAACCGGGTCCGCTATCCGTCTAACAGATCAGGAGGGGGGAACGGGGAACCGAAGGGGTCGCCCCCCGAGAGGGAAACCGGGCCGCGTGTGACGGACTGAACGAAACCTCCTGACGCGGGGTGGGAACGGAAGGCGGGTCGCCCCTGCTGACCGGGTCCGAAGTCGCCGGGACGCCGGAGAGACCAAAGACCGAAGGAAGCCTCGAAGACCGCGCCGAAAGGCGCGGTCGGTGTGTACGGGGCTAGTTCTGTTCGGCTTGCCGGATGATCCGGGCCTGCTTGACGAACTGCCGGGCCATGGCCAAGACCTCGGTCTGCTCGGGCGACAGCTCCTCCATGTCATCCGGCCGGGCGATCCGCAGGCCGAGCCCGGGGGTGAACACCAAGATGGTGCCGCAGCCGATGCACAGGGTCACGTCGCCGGGCTTGGGCGTGGCGGGGCCACCGATCAGCGCATCCACCCGGTCCAGCAGCTTCTGGCACCGGGGACAGGCCGCCGAGGGCGTCTTGGTGCCCTTGAAGGACCGGAACGGCGTCACCGGCGGTCCCCGTGCTTCCCGCTATCGTAGAGGTGTTCCTTCATCCACGCCTCGGACATCCGATCCGACGGTTCCACCCAGCGTCTCCGGGCCAGTGACTGGCCCCACCACGCGAACACGACTGCCACGAGGAGCCCGGTCAACACGACCGCCATGGTTAGCCCTCCCAGTTGACCTCGGCCTCAGCGGCTGCCTCGTAGGCACCCGGCAGGATGGCGATGGGCGCGAGCCCGCGCTTGATGCGTTCCGGGTTGGCCTTGTCCACGCAGGCTTTGCAGATGGGCTCCCGGCTCCCTCTGACCCGGACCGAGGGTACCAGATTCGGGTGGAAGCTGAACGGCTCCCTGCACCCGATACACGTTCCTAAGACACTCACAAACATCGCGTTACCTCACCTTTCTTCCTCCACCTGTATAATACCACAGGTGGGGGCAACTAGCGAGGGAAACTCACTCTGTTTGTGCCCCGGTCAGGTAGGGGGGCGCTCTCATGGCAGGCACCAGTGTCGTTCGCCTCGTATTGCTGATCTTCGCGCTCGTCTGCTTCGCGCTCGCGGCGTGGATGCCCACCGCGCCGTACTACGCGCGGCTGGTCGCGGCCGGGCTGGGCTTTCTCTCCGCGTCGATGGTCCCGTGGCCGGTGTAATCTCCCCTGCAGGGGAGGTGTCTGATGAAAGTTCCATGCACGTCGTGCGGCCAGCCGTTCGAGGCCAAGGGGCAGGTCACCCTGTCACACCCGCCGCGTTGCCCGGCGTGTCAGGCGCGGCCGGTCAGTGAGGTGACCGTGCAGGGCGCGAAGTCGCTGGACGTGGCGATCCACGAGCAGGTGTCGTTTGATGACCGCGAGACCGAGGACCAGAAGCTGAAGGAGCGGGAGGTCCGAGGCTGATGCAGCTCAAACGCCGGGTCATGGACCCTCGCCTGCTGGACGAGATTTCCGAGGCGCTGGCCTTCAACCTGCCGACCGACACCGTCGATGGGCAGGGCACCACGGTGATGTACCGCTTCGTGCCGCAGTACATCTTCAACTACTACCCGAAGGGGCTGCGCGAGCGCATCCATGGCCCGCACAGCCGCGCGCTGGTGGGGGTGACCCGGTTCTACCCGCGCTGTCAGCCGCCGGTGGTGGTGGACTTCGAGCCGCCCTACCCGGACCCATGGTTCCGCGAGCAGAAGCTGCAGTTCTTCCTCGAACAGGGCATCGCCTACGTGCCGATCACCCTGAAGGACGTGCTCTCGACCGAGGCGTTTGTCGAGCGGGTCGAGGCGGCCCGGCGCATGGCTGCCGCCGGGCGGCAAGAGGCGATGGACCTGCAGCAGATGGCGGCGGTCGGTACCGACGTGGAAGCGTGGCTGCAGACGCCGGAAGTCGTCGCCTCCATCGACACCGAGACGGTCGAGGTGCTGCGCCGGGAGACCGAAGCGAGTGGCAAGCCGCTGTTCGGGGTCGCCCGCAGCAATCGCCTCGCCACCATCAAGAGCCGGATCATCAAGAAACTACGAGAGGACATGCGCCGTGGCCGAGTTGTGGACCCCCTCGACCGCCCTCGTGAGCCTGCGTCGGCGGCTCAGTGACGCGGCCGACGACAAGTACGTCCACCAGATGGAGGTGGACCCGGAACCCGACGGCATCCAGACGACCTTTGCGGTCCCGGACAGCCGTCTGGTCCCGGACACGCTGGAGGTGACCCTCGACGGGGTCACCATCGTCCCGGACGACATCGACCTCAACGCGGGGCGCTTTACCCTGTCGGCCCCGGACTCCAACCAGAAGCTGCGGGCGAGCTACTACTTCCGGTGGTTCACCGATGACGAGCTGGCCGACTTCCTCGGGCAGTCGTGCCAGTTGCTCGGTGGCTACGACGGCGTCGAGGACGAGTCGCTCCCGGCCGGGCTACGCCCGGCGGTCTTGGGCTTCGGCTGCTACTACGCCTACATGAAGAAGGCGGCCGAGTCGGCCGAGAGCGTGTCGGCCAGCGCCGGGGGCTTCTCGACCGACACCAACCGGCAGAACCCGAACTGGCTGGCGATGGCCAACACCGCATGGGCCAACGCCGAGCGCGAGCGCGGGGCCTTCGCCGAGCCGATTGGCGAGCAGAAGCCCGCCATGGCGTTTGTCGCCTACCGGCTGCACCGCTACGTGCCGAGGACGTGATGTATCGGTTCGGTAGTGTCATCCCGCGCGCCCACGTCAAGCGGGAGATCCGCGCGCTCATCCGCAGCTTCCCCAACAAGGTGGCGATCCTCGTGCGCCGCCCGCGACAGGTCTTCTCTGACATGGGTGAGCAGCGGGAGACCGAGTACGACGTGGTCTATGAGGGCGAGGCGCTCATCCGGGCAGGGACCGGGACGGCCGAAGGCTACGGGCTCGGCACCGTCGAGAACCTGTCGCTGGTGGGGCTCATCAACGGCGTGGTGAACATCCGGCAGGCCGACATCGTGAGCGTCAACGACGGTCGCGACTACGAGGTGATGTTCCAGCCGGACTACTTCGCGGCGTTCACCCTGCTGCAGTTGACCCAGCGCAGCCAGATCGGCCAGCCGCAGACGAACCCGCGCACGGCGTACTGAGATGCCCTGCTTCCTCATCCCCATTCACGAGTCGAACGACTGCCACAACCCGGGCGGTAACCCGGACGGGGGACGGTTCTGCTCCGGACCGGGCGCGGGCGGAACCCACGCCGGGTCGCATCTGGTCCGGCCGGGCGAGACCTACGACCTTCGGGCCGTCCTGACCGGCACGCGGCTCTTCCTGTTCAACCCGTCCACCGGGCAGCTCGCCGTCGGAGACGCGGGGCGGGAGGACCGGACCCATGCGGAGGTGCTCGCCAACGCCGCGACCGCGCAGCCCGCCGGGGCCCCGCGCGCCGACTACGACCGCTTCCGGATCCATGGCTACTTCACGGTCCGCAACGGCCAGCCGGAGGTCGAAGTCCTCCGCATCGCGGCCAGCCCGGAGGTCGCCGATCAGGATCTGTACGCGGCCCGGGTGGACCAGCTCGACGCCTTGGAGGAGATGGGCCCCCGCTTCGCCGCATGGGGCCTCCCGCCGGAGACACCGATCACGGTGGCGGGCTTTGGCAAGAAGGGCCTGCGCGGCCGCACACTGGGTACCGCGTTCCCGGAAGCCTACCGGGCCCACACCAAGGCGACCAAGGCCAAGCGCCGGGCGGCGTGACATGCCCTGCTTTCTCATCCCGCTCCACGAGTACAACAAGTGCCACGACCCGGGCGGCACGCCCGAGGGCGGGCAGTTCTGCTCGACGCCCGGGTCTGGGTCGGGGCTGAAGAACTACCCGCGCCCTGAGGGCAGCAAGGACATCCCGGACTTCCTGAAGCAGGACGTGCTGAACGCGGCGCGGGCAGGCATCGTGGTCCGTCACCATCAGCAGCCGGAACCGGTGCTGGACATCGCGGGCGTGCTTCACGACCCGCTGGCTCTCAGCCACGCGCGGGGCGGCACGGAGACGTTCGCCAGCAAGGGGGTCTACGGGCTCATCGCCCCGCGCGGCGCGATCCGGATCATGACGCGCGGCGGCGAGTTCGAGCCGACCGTCGAGGTCTGGGGTAGCTCCGGCTACCCGCAGGGGCGCAAGAAGAAGGAGCTGACCCCGGAGATGCTGCCCGCCGAGCTGCGGGCGACCGTCCACGATGTGCAGTCCACCTTCCGGCACGAGGTCGGCCACCTGATGGACGACGAGTCGAGCTGGCCAAAGAAGGGCGCGAAGTACGACACCGAGATGCAGCGCGAGGTGCGCGCGTGGGTCTACGCGGTCGAGATCAGCCCGGACCACACCGTCAGCGAGCGCATGGTGCGTAACGGACTCATGTCGCATGCGTATGGGTCGTTCCGCAAGGCGCAGATTCTGACGGACGACGAGCACCGGTACGTCCAGCGGCAAGGCTGGATGGACCAGCAGGAGACGTTGGAGCGCATCGTCCAGAACGAGTCGAAGATGGGGGTCGTTAACATCGAGGCGCACCGCAAGGCCGAGGCGTTTACCAACCGGGTGCTGAAGGCGCTGGTCAACTACGGGAAGGTGCTCACCCGGAAGGGCATCGTCCGGGTGCCGCAGGCGAAGGATCCCTACTTTCCGCTCGCGGACAAGCGCCGCTTAATGCAGCCGGGGCCGGGCCAGCACGCATGGCCGGGGCTGCTCTGATGCCCTGCTTCCTCGTGCCGCTGCACGAATACAACGACTGCCACGAGCCGGGCGGCCAGCCCACTGGCGGGCGGTTCTGCGGCAAGGATGCGTTTGTCCCGCGCCCGCCGAAGAAGCCGCTGCCGTTCACGCGGCGGCCGACGGTGGAGGACAATTATTCGGCGCGGGTGTTCATGACGCCGCGTGAGCAGCACGGTTGGTTGCAGCTCCAGCGGGAGACCTACACGGCGCTGGCGACCCTGAACGCGGCCGAGGAAGCCGCCCTGCGGGCCGGTGATCCGTTCGGGATGCTCAAGCGCAGCTCGGTCAAGACCATTGACACTCCGGAGCTGGTGGCGCTGCGGCACGCGCACGAAGCGCTCGCGACCCGGATGCGGGACTTCGCCGACGAGGTCACGCGCCGGGGCGTCATGCAGGTCGCCAAGGAGCTGGACTTCCCCCCCGACCGGATCCGGATCATCAGCAACCCGAAGGGCCGCCAATTCGAGGTGGGCGGGAAGCAGTGGGAGGAAGGCGGCCACTTCAACCCGCAGGACGGCACGATTCAGATCAACATCGCGACCTCCAAGGGCATTGGTCTGGTGCGGCTGGTCGCGCACGAGATCGCGCACGCGAAGTTTGAGGTCTGGCGCTCCGCCATGGACGCCGAGTCCGAGATCCTCAAGGACTGGGAACCGGCCGGGCTGAAAGACCTGACGACCCGGAACCGCACGCCGTGGAGCGCCAGCGGGGAAGTGCGGCCCGAGTTCCGTGCCGAGTTCCGCCGCCGCTTCCCGGCGCACGCGGCGACGGCCGATACATGGGGCAGCGCCTACACCGCCACCAGCCTGTCACGGCAGATGCAGGAGGACGACGGCTTTACCGACTACTCGCGGGCGTACTGGGCCGACGCGAACAACCCAGCGAAGCAGCAGCATTACATGTACCGGAGCCACACCGGCCGCCAGATATTCAGCTCGACGCTCAACACCGCCGTCAATGAGACCCTGTCGGAAGTCGCGGCATGGCGGGTCGCCCGGCGGATGCAGTCGAAGCCCTCGATGGCGGAGCTGAATGCCGACGCGCGGCGGACCGTGCGGATTCAGCGCGCGATGGGGGTGCGAACGACAAAGTCACCGACCGCCCCGCGCCCGAACACGCCCTCCAAGGCGTGGCGGAAATTCTCAGCTAGGATCAACCAGTTCTACCGCGCTCATGGCCGCACCTAAACTCACCGACGTAATCATCGACGGCAAGCCGGGGAAGCTCGCCTACTTCGACGCCGCCGGGCAGATGACCACGCCCGACAAGGCCGTGCAGGCCAAGGTGGTCTTCGAGGACGGCTCGCACCTGTGGCTGGTGCCCGCCGACCGCGTCTCATGATCCCGCTGACCCTCGTGTGGTCCGGGCTGGAGAACGTCTTCAGCGACATCGACATGAAGCTCGACGCCGCCAAGCAGGTCGTGCGGGACGACCTGAAGGAGTTTGGCATTGGCGCGAAGGGCGAGATGGTGACGACGCACACGTTCCAGAACCGGACCTTCCAACTGGAGTACAGCATCGGCTTCTCGCTGCAGGACGAGGATGTCAGCGTCACGGTCTTCGCCATGGCCCCGTACGCCAGCCAAGTCGAGTTCGGGGTGCCCGGGCACAGCCGCCCCTACCCGTTCTTTTGGCCCGTGTGGTTCAAGTGGCTCGCCCTGCTGGAGGAGAAACTCAAGGACGACTGGCCCCGTGCATGGCACGGGTGAGGGATGGGTAGAACGGATCACACAGGAGGGCGTGATGGCAAAGCAGCAGCCGGGGAAAGGGAAAGTGGTGCCGACGGAGCCGACCGAGCAGACGGAGCCGGAGCCCGAGGCCGAGGAAGTCACCTGCGCCATTTGCGGCGAGCCGGGGGTCGAGGGAGCCGAGCACGCCGCCACTGACGAGCACGGGATCCACGACGTTACGGCCGAGGCCGAGGGGAACCGGCAGCGGTCGAGTCGTCGCGAGTCGTAAGACATGCACACCGAGACCAGCACGGTCACCGAGCACGTCACGCCGGGGCTTGCCCCGGCGCGACTGCTCACGCCCGCCATCACGCTCAAGCGGCTGCTGGTCTCCACGGTCAAGTACGACCCGGATTGCCGGAGGCTCTTGGGCATCCGCAATAACGCGGACGACCCGCGCATTTATGCGTATTACAGCCCGACGGCCACGGTGGACGCGGAGCGCCCGGTCTACATCACGTATGCCCAGACCGGGTTCCCGGAGCGCTACGCGGCCACCGGCGACCCGGTCTTCAATCTAGCCATCTGGGGCCTGAGCTGGGAGGCAGTCGAGCCGGTGCGCGAGCGGATGCTGGCGCTCTTCGACGCCAAGCTGCTGGTGACCCAGACCGGCCGGAAAGTGTTCGGGATCGTCCTGCTCCAGCACGACAACTATCAGGAGAACACCAAGTTCGCGAGCGTCGTGGTGCAGGTCCGCCTCGGGTTCTCGCAGGTCTGAGGATGCCGACCTTCCTTGTCCCGCTCTACGAGTCGAATGACTGTCACAACCCAGCCGGGCCGGACGGCGGGCAGTTCTGCGGGAAGTCCGGGAGCCGGACGGTCCATCCGGACGATGTGAAAACCGAGCGTCCGATGGCAGTCGCCACGGGCGGCGCATCGATCATCGCCCACCATGCCGCCGGGCGAATGCCGCTCGACGCGGCGAAAGTGAAGCGGATGGAGAAGGCGATTCGCGCGGGGGAGTCGTTCGACCCGTTGGTGGTCCGCGAGGATGGGGTGCTCAGAGACGGCCATCACCGGCTGCAGGCGTACCGGAACGTCGGCACGAAGTCGATTGAGGTCGTGTCCGAGGACGAGGCGAAACGGCGCAAGCTCAAGTGGCGGGTGTGATGCCGGTCTTCCTCGTCCCGCTCTACGAGTCGAACGACTGTCACAATCCGGCAGGGCCGGGTGGCGGGCAGTTCTGCTCGACGGGCGGAGTAGCCGAAGCGCTCGGCAAGGTGCGCGTGGTCGAGGAGCCTCGGACGCCGAGCCCGGACCATCCCGAGGCGCACCAGCACGGCGACCGGGTCATCGTGTCGCACAAGTTCCATCAGCTCACGCCGGAGCAGCGGTACCACGTCCTGCTGCACGAGCTGGGGCACTGGTTCCGGGAGCGGTTCGTCCCGCTCGCGGACATCATGGGGTGGGAGCAGGGCGACAAGTTCTACGACCTGTTCGCCGCCGGTAACTCGGAGGAGGGCTGGGCCGAGGCGTTTGCGGTCTTCGCCAGCCACCCGCAGGAGCTGAAGGCCCGCTACCCGACGCAGTTTGCGGCCCTGCGGGCGCTGGTGACCGACGACGACGTGGCACAGGTGCAGGCGTTCGCCCGGAAGCACAGCCGATGAACGACTACACGACCTTCACCAAGCGGACGGTCGAGACACTTCGCGACAGCCTGCCCCCACAGGGGTGGACCCCGCTCGACGTGCGGAAGGGCATCTGGAAGCCCCGGAACCTGTCGCCGTTCGAGCGCTACATGGCCTACGTCGCGCCGCCGCTCGACAACCCGTGGACCGAGCGCCGAATCTCCACACGGGAAGTCGCTTACATCCTGACAGCGCACGTCTTCCTGCTGGTGAAAAGCTACGACGACGGCGAGGAACTGTCGGTCTACGGCGACACGGCCCCCGATCTGGGCGTCTTCCAGTTCATCCACGACGTGAAGGTCATCCTCCGGGGCACCGATCTGGGCGGCTTGCTCGACCGGACCCACAACGAGACCATGGGCGGCACCCGCTTCGAGACCGGCGCGTCCGAGGGGTTCGACACCGGCGGTCACGGCTGGGTGCACCGGGCGATGCTCACTTACACGGTCCAGACGGCCCCCTTCTGCCCGCCGACGTAGAGCGTTTGTGACCCGGTTCAGACAGGGCGAGAACCCGGAACCCTTCACCGAGGACAAGACACCATGGAATCTGCTGTTGGCATTCAGTGGGCCTACTCGAACAAGCGGCAGTCCGCCTACCCGGTGCCGAACCCGCCCGAGGACATCGACCAGTCGCACCCCTTCGAGGGCACCGACATCGGCGACCACACGGTCAACATGGTCGATAACGCGGAGCTGTACGGCAAAGGGCACGAGTTTGCGACCCGCGAATACCTGCTGTCGTGGGACACGCGCTTCCGCCGCCAGACCTTCCTGACCTCCAAGATGGCCGGGTGGGGCTTTGCGTTCCACAGCGGCAAGGTCACGACCAGCGCGCTGGGCGGCGGCGCGTTCCAGCACATCTACGAGTATCAGGATCCGAACGGAGCCGGGTACTACGGCTCGGGTCGCCAGCTCCCGGTCACCACCATCGTGGAGCGGGTCACGTCTGGGCTGATCCGGCGCTTCCCGTCGATGTTGGTCAGCGCCATCGAGCTGAGCGGCGCGATGAACGACTTCTGCCGGGTCGCGATGGATCTGGTGGGGTCGGGCGCGATGAACCGGCTGCCGACCAGCGGCTCGGTCGGCGGCTCGGCCAAGATTGGCGGCGGCACCGACGGCACGGTGACGGTCACCGACGACGTGGTCGGGGATTCGGCCAAGACCATCGAGGTGGTGGTCGCGCCCGGCGTGAGCGCGTCCATGGCGGCGGCGATCACCGGCGACGACATCACGGTGACGCTCGGGACCGACGTGACCGGGGCCCCGGACCCGGCGAAGAACACGGCGACCCTCGTGGCGGCCGCTGTCGAGGCGCTGGCGGGCGTGACGGCGGTGGCCAGCGGCACCGGGGCCGACCCGATCACCGGCGGCTCCCCGCCCAAGGGCTTCACCGGCGGCGGGGTGGCGTTTGTCTTCCCGACGGGCACCGACGCCAACGAAGGCGAGCGCCTGCGGAACACCGCCATGCTGTTTCAGGTCGGCGAGACCGGCGACCTGCAGGACGTGAGCTGCGACATCCGGAGCTGGCGCTTCCGCTCGGAGTACTCGCTGGCGGACGTGGACGGCTACTGCCCCGGCTCGGGCTACTTCGTGCCCGGCGACCCGCTGAGCGGACAGGTCCGCAACAAGCTGGAGTTCCTCCGCCGGGCCGTCATGCTGGAGTGGGTCATCCGCGCCTCGGCCGACAACACGATTTTCACGCAGTTGGAGCAGCTCGTGAATCTGGCGGCCACCATCACCCTGACGGGGGCGGCCATCACCGGTAGCTCGGCGTACCACGAAGTCAAGATCAACGTGCCGCAGATCAACTACCGGGCGATCCCGATTGGGGTGGACGGCGACCTGATCACGTATTCCCTGCAGACGGTCATCCGCTGGGACGACACGCTGCAGAACCCGTGGGAAGTCACCATCAAGAACGACACCGACCAGTATCTGGCCGCGTCCGTGTGACCTTCGCCAGCACCGACCCGGCCGGAGGCGGGGGGCTTCGAGCGGAGCCCCCCGTCGTTTGTACCCCCCTCAGTAATCCGTCGGTAGCCTGTTTCCTACAGTAGGCCCGCTTCCGGGGTGCGGCCCCGGTCAAGCACAGACGTAGGAGGCTCCACCATGCCAGCGGTCCGTTCCAACCCCAAGATCGTCACGCGCGCCGATCACGCGATCATCCAGAGCAAGATTCACCTGCAGGGCACCGAGGACTATGCGGTTGTCATCCAGAAGGGCAAGGGCTTCTGGAACAAGTCGATCCACGTCTTCAGCCGCCAGCCGTCGCAGCGCGAGCTGCAGACCTTCGAGGAAACCAGCAGCCGCCTCAAGTTCAAGGGGCAGAAGGCCGAGATGGAGGGTTCGCCCATCTTCGCGGCCGCCGAGCTGTACAACCGGCTCATCGACCGGGTCTACGACGTGCTGGTCGGGGTGCAGTCCCACGAGCGGATGAACAGCGAGCAGGCCCGGACGTTCGTGCCGCCGCTGGTGAAGCGCGAAGCCATCCGGGAGTTCACGGCCGAGGTCTACTCGGCCAGCCGCATGGAGGAAGCCGAAGGCATCAGCGAGGGCAAGGACGACGAGGACGCCGAGCCCGACGCGGAAGCGGGGTAGCACGCGCCACGGGCCTGCGGGCCACCATCCGGGCGTGGCTGCTGGAGGGACGGAAGAAGGAGCTGGGCGACCCGCCCATCACGCCGCCGACGCACAACCGGCGGCTGATGGGGCGGATCCAGTTCCTGCTCCGGATTGAGTCGCTCATCAACGTCGGGTGCAAGTACCAGCCGGACGACTTGCCGCCGCGCGTGTGGGACGAGCTGATTGCCATGGCGCTGGAGCGGCAGTTTGTGGACCGGCTGGTGGACCAGCGGCGGAACAAGAACCGCCAGCAGGACCGGGCGATCAATCAGGCGCGCAAGCAGACGGGCCTGCCGCCGCCCGGGGGGACGCTGTTCAAGCACTCGCGTCCCTTCAAGGGGAGTACGACGTAGCCGGGGGAGGACGACCTAAGTGGCTGCGATTCTGGCGACGGTAGACATCGAGGATCTGGCGACCGCCAAGGTCAAGGGCATCAAGGATGCCCTGACCGATCTCGTCCAGACCCAGCAGCAGCTCGCCGCCAGTAACGCCGCGCTCGCCTCCGGCACGGCGGGGGTCATCGCGTCCATGGGCGCGTCGGCGACCACCACCGGGACGGCGGCCAAATCCCTCGCCGACTACGTCGCCAAAATCGCCGCCGCCGTGCCGGTCGTCCAGCAGGCAGGCGGCGGCATCGCCACGCTCGGCCTCCATATCCTGAACCATCAGGCCGCCATGCAGGGGGCCACGCAGATCCTCACGGCATACGCCGGGGGACTCTCAGCGGTCGCACAGGCGGCGCGCGACGGCTCGGCCCCCCTGCAGGCACAGGCGTCGGCACTGTCGGAGCTGGCGGACGCCGCGAATACGGGGGTCACCGGGCTGAAGGAGCACGCCGGGGCCCTGAACGCCATGATGATGCAGGTCAGTCAGGGCGTCCCGCTGACCAAGGCGCAGGCCGAGGCGCTGGACGAGATGGCGGTCGGACTTGCAGAGGCCAACCGCGCGGCGCTCGGCGCGGGCACGGCCATGCAGCAGTTGGCCGCGCAGCAACAGCAAGCAACCGCTGCCATCAAGGAGAGTTACAGCGGGCTCCAGCTCCTGACCAGTCAGCTCACCGAGGGTGCGACGGTCACCAAGCTGCAGGCCGACGCGCTGGCGGAGCTGTCAGCCGTCGCTCAAGCGGGGAACGGGTTCACCAAGGAGCAGGCCGCGACCCTCGCCGAGCTGTCCACGGCCCTGAAGGAAGGGGTGACCCTGACCGCCGAACAGGCCGCTACGCTGGAGAAGCTCACCGCCGAGTACGCCGCCGCGAACGCGGCCACCCTCGGGTTCAAGCAGGCGACGGAGCAGACCGCCACCGCTGTCGAGCAGCTCCTTGCGGTCCAGCGTGAGGAAGAACAGGCGATCCGCCAGACGTACTCGGCGCTGGAGCTGCTGAGTAGCCAGATCAAGGCCGACACGACGCTGACGCAGGAGCAGACAGCGGCCCTCCGGGAGCTGCAAGCCACCCTGTCGGCGCAAGGGTTCGGGGCCGCCGCCAACACGCTGGGCGAGCTGGCGGAGGCGGGCGAAAAGAACGAGAAGGCCACGGAGGGGCAGACGGAGGCGCTACAGAAGGTCTCGTCGGCCTATGGGGACGCGCACGAGGGGGCGCTCAACCTCAAGGATGTGACGACCGCGAGTATCGGCGTCTTCGACAAGTTCCATATCTCGGCGACCCTTGTCGCCGGGGTGCTCGGTGTCCTTGGGGCGTCGGCCTTGCACTACGCCGAACAAGCCTCCCATGCAGCGGCGCGGTCCGAGGTGCTCAACGACGCGCTCAACATTACCGCCAAGAACGCCCACCAGAGCAACCTCGCCATGCTCGTGGCGTCGGAGCAGCTCAAAGACCACGGGGTCATCTCCGACGCAGCGGCCGAGTCGGTGATGAAGCTCGTACAGGCCGAGTTGAGTCTGGCGGACGCAGGCAAGCTCGTTCAAGTGGCGCAGAACGTCTCGGTTATCTCCGGGACCAGCGTGACCGATGTTATGGAGCGCCTGACCCGCGCGGTCGAGTTCCAGTCGGTCCGGATGCTGAAGCAGTTCGGGATCATCGTCAACCTGCAGAAAGCCTACGCGGACTACGGTCGGGAGATCGGCAAGGAGGCCAAGAACCTCGATGACCTCGAAAAGAAGCAGGCCCTGCTGAACGCGGTTATCGAGAAGGGGTCGAAGTTTGCCGGGGCCCATGAAGCCGCGATGGACCGGGTCGGCGTGCGCTACGAGTCACTGACCAAACTCGCCGACGACGTGCTCGCCAAGGTCGGCGAAGGACTCCTGCCGGTCTTCAACAAATGGGTCACTGTCCTCAAGCTGCTCTACGAAGCGTTCCTCACACTGTCTCCCGGTGCCCAGCAGGCCACCTCGGCCCTCATCGTGTTCTTGGCGCAGTTGGCCTTGATCGGCAGCGTGTTGACCGGAGCCAAACTGCTGGGCATCACGAACCTGTTCGCGCAGCTCGGCCCGGCTGTGACCGCTGCCGGGGCCGCGATGACAGCGGCTCGGTCGGGGGTTGTTCCCTTGACCTCCGCGCTCGGCCTCTTGAAGGAAGGTGCAACCGCGAACGTGGCGGCGGCTGGACTGCTCCGCACCGCATGGGTCGGGATCGTCGCGTTCTTCGGCAGCTCGGTGACCGCTACTATTGTCCTCGTCACCGTCGCCATTGCGGCGCTGACGGCGGCGTACACCTACTTCACCAGTGGTCAGGAAGAAACGATCCAACGGAGCGTCGAGCATGTGGCGTCGGTACAGAAGGAGATCGACGCCATTCACGATCTGGTCGGTGAGATTGGTGACATGACCACGACGGTCAACGGGCACCTGAAGGTGATTGACGATTCGACAGAAGGGCAGGAAGCCTATAACCAGAAGCTGAACGACCTGATCCGGCTCGTGCCCGATGCGGTTAAGTCCATCGACGCGATGACTGGCGCGTCGTATCTGAACCGTGACGCTATCGACGCGATGACCGCGTCGATGGAGGAGTACCGCAACGAGCTGCGCGAGACCGCCCGGACCATGCTGCCCACGACCGAGGCTGCTGCCGCTGCGGCGAAGGCCGCCTACGACGCGATCAAATCCAATCTGGACAACGCGCGAGCCCACGCCGACGCCCTGCAGGCCATTCCGTGGCGGGAGATGACTGACGCCCAGCGGCAGGATCTGGCGGTCTCCCTGAAGCGGGTGACGGCGCTCGACGCGGAGCTGAAGAAGCTCCACGACCGGAACGTCGCCGCACAGGCCAAGCTGGCGACCGACAAGGCGCTGACGGATAGCACAAACGTCTCGATGACGGCGGTCTCCAACCTCAACAAAGCGTTCGCGGCACAACGTGCGGAGTTGGTTTCGGCCGCCGGGGGCGCGGATGCGTTTGCCAAGAAGCTGAAGTCGCTCGGGCTGGAAAAGGAGTTCCGGCTGCTGGACGAGGGGATGCGGATGGTGCGCGGCGTCCCGAAGCCCATCGCGGGAGCGAAAGACCCGGTGCAGGCACTAGCCGCAGAGGTCAGTGCCTTCCAGAAGCTCTGGGACCAGAAGGAGGCCGCGCAGAAGCGTGCAGCGGAACAGGAAACGGCGCGTGTGAAAGCGGCGGTCAAGGCGGTCAATGACCTGATGAAGACCGACGCCGTCGAGACCGCGCGCTACACCCGACTGAACGAGATTCTGGGCGAACTGACGGTGGGGAGCACCGAGTGGAAGCGGGCCGTCGAAGCGGCGCAGCCTATCCTCAACTCTTACGCGAAGTCGGCCGAGTTCGGCTCCAAGGCGCTCGGCGCGCTGAACGTCGCCATCGACAAGTCGAACCAATTCATCGCGGAGTTCCTCCCGCAGGAGACGATCACCAAGTTCCAGAACTTCGACAAGGCCCTGCAGGACGCTGAAGGGGACGCCGGGGAGTACAACCGCGTGGTGGAGCGTGGCGCGTCCATTATTGCGGCGTGGCGGGCCATGAACGACGGACAGCGGGCGCAGCTCGGCGACACGACTCGTCTGCAGAAGGCCGCCACTGAGGAGCTAGAGAAGTACACCCGCCAGCTCGAAATGCAGGCCAAGCTGGAGCAGACGCAGGAACTCGGGCAGGCCCGCCTCGACATGATGGACCGTCAGCGGGAGATGCTGCGCGACCTCACGCGGGAGGAAGAGGACGCGCAGCGGCGACGGCGGGACGCCAGTATTGCGGCTGACGAGGCCATCAAGCAGAGCCGCCTGCAGATGCAGGACGAGATGATGGCGGAGACGCTCAAGGGCCAAGACCTCCTTGACTACCAGACCCGGCGGCGCATTGACGACATCCAGCATCGCTACGAGTTCGAGAAGGAAGCGCGTCAGCGAGCGCTTGACGACGAGGCGCGGGCGGTCGAGCAGCGGATCGAACTGGCAGAAGAAGAGATTGCGCGGCGGGCCGAGCTGGCTATCCGGGCGCGGGACTTCGAGATCCGGATGATGAAGGAGAAGGCCGCCGCAGCGGCCGCCTTCGCGGCAGAACGGCCCGGCGACGTGGAGGCCCAGAAGGATGCCGAACGGTTGTCTCGGCAGGCCCAAATCGCCGAGAAGTACTTCGATGCTTACCGCGACGGGATCGCCAAGATCCGAGACGAAGAGCTGCGCTTGCAGCAGACGACCAACACACGCCTGCGGGCCACCGTCGCCGCCAACCAGAAGGCCGCCGACGAGATCAGCGCGGGGCAGAAGACACTGGTGGATGAACAGATCGAGCACATCCTCAAGCTCGCCGACGCGCACTCGGTGGCGGCCGAGCTGGCCAAGAAGGTCTGGAGCGACGTGGCCGGGGCGGTCTCGAAGGGCCTCTTCGACATGCTGAAGGACGGCCGCACCTTCGCACAGGGGATGAAGGGCCTGTGGGAGAACAACGTCAAGCCCGCGCTCATCGGGGTCTGGGAGTCTATCCGGGACTCGGTCCTCAATATCATGGAGGAGATGCTACAGGGCTGGATCAAGAACCTGCTCAAGATGAAGACCGCCACAAAGGGGGCCGACCTTGCGAGCGGGTTTGCGGCGATGAGTGCCGGGGACTCGGCAGGCGCGGACTGGCAGGGCCCGGTACAGGGCTCGAAGGGCGGCCTCTTCGGCAAGGGGTGGTTCGGCAAGGGGCAGAGCACGGGGCAGAACGTCATCGGCGGGCTTGCGGGCGGGGCCATCGGCGCGCAGGTCGGCTACGGCGTCGGCCGTCAGACCGGGAGCCGGACCGGCGGGGCCCTGTCGGGGGCGGCGGCCGGAGCGGCGGCCGGAGCGGCCTTCGGCGGCCCGTGGGGCGCGCTGATTGGCGGCGGCATCGGGCTGGTCGCGGGGATTTTCGGGGCGAACAAGGCGCGGAAGGAAGCCGAGAAGGCCCGCGACGAGTACATCAAGGCGTGGACCGGCGGGCTCGACGCCCTGAAGACCAAGGCGGCCGAAGCCGGGGTCAGCCTCGACGCCCTCAACAAAGCCAAGACCCCGGAGAAGGTCGCCGCCGCGATCAAGGACTTGGAGGAAGCCTTCCGCAAGCTGGACGAGCAGCTTGCGGTGAAGAAGGGGCGCGAGGAGTACATCAAGTCGTTCGAGCGCGGGCTCGACACCCTCAAGGAGCGGGCGGCGCTGGCCGGGATCAGCCTCGACGCCTTGCTCAACGCGGCGACGGCGCAGGAGCTACAGGACGCCATCGACGGGCTCAACACCGCCCTTGCCGAACTGGAGAAGCGGGAAATTCTGGCCAAAGCCAAGTCGGATCTGGCGACCACCTACGCCCAGATGCAGGCGCTGTCAAAGCAGGCGCAACTGGTCGGCTTCGACCTCCGCAAGCTCTACGACGCCGACACCATCGAAGAGTTCAACCGGCAGCAGGAGCGGCTGAACCAGCTTCTCGCCGAGCAGCAGGAACGCTTGCAGGCGCTGTCGAGCGCGACCCAAGGGCTGGAGACATGGGCGACCGGGTTCTCGCAGACCCTCCAGAAGGGCTTCGAGGGCGCGTTCCCCAAGGCGGCCGAGGTCGAGGAGTTCTACAAGAAGTTCAAGGAGGCACAGGACCGGGGCTTCAAGGGCACGGCGCTCGACTTCAGCAAGCAGATCAAGAAGGCCCTGCCCATGGAAGAGTTCATGAAGCTCTATCAGGAGGCGGTGGACAAGGGCTTCAAGGGCACCTACGAGCAGCTCGCCAAGCACCTGCAGATGCCGCAGAGCTTCCTCGACAGCCTGAAGAAGACCGCCGCCGGGGCGCAGGACGAGTTCCAATCACTGGGCATCACGGCGGCGGCCAGCTTCGCGGCCATCGTCCGGGAGACCGGCGACCTCGTGGGGGCGATGAACGCGATTGCCCCGACCCTCGATCAGCTCATCGACGCGCAGGACAAGTGGGGCCTGAAGGCCGACGAGTCGTTCTCGTCGCTCATCCAGTTCCGCCGCATCATCAAGGACAATCAGGATGTCTTCAACTCCATCAGTGGCCTCACGCAGGCGCTGAAGGGGCTGACCGATGCCAACGCGCTGACCGAGGAATCCTTCGACGCCATGGGCCGGACGGCGGTCGAGAAGTACAACACGCTAGTCGCGCGTACCGGGGACGCCAAGCTCTCGCTGCTGTCGATGCAGCCCACCCTGCAGGCCCTGTGGGAAGCCCAGAAGAAGTTCGGGTTCACGGTGGACGACGCGACCCAAGCCCTCATCGATCAGGGCATTGCCAACGGCACCGTCGGCGCGAACATGCAGAGCGTCGATCAGAAGATGCTCGACGTGCTCGGGCTCATCGCGCAGGCGCTCGGCGTGACCAAGGACAAGCTGGACGACCTCGGGCTGGCCGGGGCGACGGCGGGCGACGGGGTGACCGCTGGGCTCAGTGACGCCGAGAAGGCGGCGCGTGAGGTCGAGATTCAGGCGGCGGAAGCAAAGCGGGAACTCGAACTCCTGCAGGGCGCGACCGAGGGCGGCGTGCCGGTGGTCGCCCCAGAAGACGAGCGCAAGCTGGGCGACATGCGGGAGGAGATCAAGCGGACGCAGGACGCGCTCCTCCTCGTCCGGCAGGGGGGCGTGGACGCCGGGGCGGCCATCGTGGCAGGCACCGACGCCGCCGTCGCCGGGCTCAATCAGGTCATCGCTAAGGCCGAGGCCGCCGCGCTGGCGCTCTTCGCGATGGGTGAGGAAGGCCAGCGGGCCGGGCGGAAGATCGAGTACGCCGCCGGAGGCGCGGCCGAGGGGCATTCCCCGACCGGCATCAAGCAGATCATCGTCCGCACCGAGGAAGCCCATGCGGCACTGGGTGTCTTCTCGCAGGACTTCCTCCGCGCCGCCCAGCAGATGGAAGAGGCGGCGGCGGGCGTGGCGGCGGTGGACATGGTCCCGCAGGACAAATACGGCGAGCTGACTGGCACCCTCGGCGGTCTGAGTGACACGTACGCCCTCGACAAGTTCGACCAGCTCATGCGCGAGCTGCAGACGCTGCAGGGCCCCGACAAGACCGTGTTCGTGGAGCCGCCGACCACCATCCCTGAAGGGGCGGTCACGGTGCAGATCACGCAGGAAGGCGCGACGATCTCGGTCAATGCGCTTGACAACGCGAACATGGACGAGGCGTGGCGCAACCTCATCATGCCCGCGTACCTGAAGCATCTGGACAATAACGCGGACCAGCTCGCGGAGCGCACCGAGACGGCGGTCACGCGCTACCGGCGGCGGATGGGCTGATGGCAGGCTGGTTCAAGCTCGGCGATATCTTCCTCGCTACGTCGCAGTCCAAGCAGTCGCTGGACGGGACGTGGGAGCACCGGAGTGACAAGTCGTTGTTCCTCTACGACGGGGCTAGTCACGCCCTGCTCGGCCAATGGGGGAAGGGCGTGACCGGGTTCGGCGAAGGTTATGGCGGCCCGACCTTGGCTCCGAACGGCGACCTCTGGATCCCGAACTGGGACGGCGTCTTCGAGTCACGGGCCCCGGATGGGTCGATGCGGTGGTCCCACCCGACGTGGCAAAGTGTGGCCTGTGCGGCGTTCGACCGGACCAATTCCGGATGGATCGGGTCGCAGAGCGGCGAGCTGGGGCAGTTCCGGATGGACGGCACCACGGTCGGGGTCTACGTCCCAGCGGAAGAAGGCCGGGGCTTGGACCACATGGTGGTCCATGCAGACGGGCACACGTTGCTCTACACGTCCGAGGGCGAGAGCATCCTCACATGGGATCTGCAGACGCACCTGCAGGGCGGGACGTTCTTTTCGATGCCGGATGCCACGATGTACGGGATCTGTCGCGTCCCGGCGGATGGCTCCTATCTGGTGGTGGATGCGTACGGCAGCACCGACGAGGGGAAAGTCCACCACGTCTCAGTGAACGGTACGTTGGTCCGGACCTACCCACTGCCCCCGAACTTCTGGCTCCCGTACGGAGTCGATGTCGAAGCCGACAGCCAGCACTTCTGGGTCGGCTGTGAGATTGACAACGATCCGGTGAAGCAGGACTTCGGCGTGGCGCTTCGGATCTCGATGGCTAGCGGAGCGGTTACCGCCACCATCGACCCCAACTGCCCGATGAACACGAATGACGGCGTCGAAGTCTCCGTAATGAAGAGCGTCCGGACCCCGATGCTCCGGGTCTCGTGACATGGCCACCTTCTCTATCCCCGGTCTGAGTGTGACGCTCGACTGCTACCAGTGGGGCTACCAAGACGGCCGCCAGTTCGGCGTGCGGAATGAAGGCACCACGGATTACGGCGTGCTCCATCGTGAAGTCACCGGCACCATCCAGCGCAAGATGACGATCCGGTTTGCTCAAGCGAGCGCGCCCATGGAGCAGCTCCGCCGGTTAGCCAACCGGGCTGGGCGTGAAGCGCTGCCGGTCACGTTCACTGATGCCACCGGCACTTTCATCGTGGACTGGCCAGAAGGACTCGATTTCCGACAGGAGCTGGAGAACCGGCGGGAAGTCGAGCTGCCCCTGCTGGAGCAGAGTCCGGGGTATGCCGCACCAACGGTGGTGATCCCGGCGGGCTCCCTTGCGTTCTCCGGATACGGGGACTTCTACATGAAGTTCGTGTCGTTCGACGGGACGGTCTACCCGCAACCGGCGAATGCGCCGTACATCGGGGCCACCGGAGAACCGAGCGGGTGTAACGGTCTGCGTGCGTTGCCGGGGGCTGCTGGGTATGCCACGTTCAGCGATGGTCCGGACCCTGACTATGACCCCTACTACTCGGCGTACGCGCTGGACCGCTACTTCAACCCGACCGTGATGTTCGGTGTCGGGAACACTCGGCCGTATATCGGCACCGGGAACACCGGCATCACGATGGACGCCGCCGGAAACATCTACGGCATAGCTTTCGACCTGAACCCATCGTCTGACCGGACAAGAGTCTACCGCGTGAATCCCACGACCGGAGTGGAAACACTGGTCGCGATCCTGAGTTACTTGGGGACGACCGTTTCCTCCCGTATCTCCCTCGGGGTGACCCCGGACGGCACGGTGTTGTACTACTCGTTTCAGGACTCGACACTCAACGGCGGGACGGCGGGGGTACGGAAGCACAGCTTAGTGACGAATACCGACCTTGGCCTGTTTGTCTCGGCACCTATTTCGTCGCCGTTCGTCCATACGCTGCAAAACAGCCTGCTCGTGTTGGCCAGCGGGGACGTAGTCGTGGGTTGGAGAGAGGATAAGGTCCGTCGCTACAACGCAGCAGGCGTGGAGCAGCTCGTCTACTCACTCCCCGGAGACGCAGTGGCCACGGCTGTTACGATTGTCCCAGACGTGAACCGTGCGGCGGCGCTCCCCCTGCCCGACGTGGCGACGAGCTTCGTGGTGCAGTACTACGCCAACGCGGGCATCTACGGTGTCTCAGTCGCGCGCTTCCAGACGGACACCGGAGCCCTGTTGGACCTGTTCGAGGATCCCGGCGGGGAAGAGCCCGCCAAGGATGGTGACGTAGACGAGTTCGAGTGGGACGGCTCGATCTGCCTCACCCGTCTGCCGATCCCTACGCTGGAACCGGTAGCGTGACCCGTGGCTGACCTGACCAAGCTCGTCTTCGAGACCCGTTCGGTGGCTGACGTAGTCAGCAACAAGCGGCTCCTGCTGATGCGGCGGACGACCCGCACGGAAGTCAGCCCGGTGACCGAGGCGGTAACCGTGAGCGCAGCGGGCCGGGCCTCGACCGGGGTCAACTTCGCGCCCGGTTTCCTGATCCGGAACGGCGCGTTTTTCGACCCGGCGGCGTCGTGGACTATCACTCTGTGGGCCCGGCCGCATACCGCGCCGCCCGACCCCGGTGCCTTCCGGCAGTACTACAACTTCGGTATCGGCAGCGGGAGCTACATCTACCTCGGGTCGAACTACGCCAGCGACGATCTGATCCTCGAAGTCTACGACGGCACGAACTACTACGACAGTACGGTTGCCAGTCTGCCGCTCGGCGCGTGGGCCATCATCAGCGCCACCTACGATGCCACCACGCATCTGCTGACCCTCTACAAGAACAACGCGGTCGTCGGGACGATGACCCATGACCTGTCCACGTTTGCGGCGTTCGTGGCCGGGGAACGGGTCAGTACGTGGGGCAACCATGAGACGGCGCAGATCCGGCTCTGGCAGGCGGCGCTCAGTCCGACGGAGATCGCGGCGGAGTCCGAGGCCCTGACAGCGGTCCGTTCAGCAAACCTGCTGGCGGACACGCCGCTGTCAAGCCCCGTGGACCTCGGGGACATCAGTGGGCACAGCCGGGACTGGACGGCCAGCGGCTCGCTCTACGTGACGCCCGGGCCGCCCGTGCCGCGCACCGCGCTGGTCGTCCGGGTCGGGGACGCCATCAGCACGAACGAGCTACGCCCGGCCGAGCCACCCGGTCCGACCACCCGGCTGGCCCTCCCGGCCGGGTATCGGTTCCCGCTGCCGCTGCCACAGGTGCCGCCGTACACCGACTGGTACGCGAACCGGCTGACCTACGGCGGCCCGTGGCCGCCCCTTGCGTTCACCTGTTGCTTCTGGGTCCAGAATCTGGCGGGCTACACCCTCAAGGGTGTCTGGACGGTGTATCCGGACCCGTATGGGCAGATCGAACTGTGGGGGAACCAGTTTGGCGGTATCGGTAGCATCGGCATGGAGGTGGCCTTCGGGACACCAGACGGCGAAGGCGTTTATCTAGAAGTCCCCATTACTACTACCTACCAGTGGCATCATATTGCTTTCCTGCGAGACGGACCGACCACGCTCCTGTCGGTAGACAACCGTCCGTGGGTCGCGGTGGACACGCCCGGGGCCGCTGGGATCCCGTGGGGCAGCGAGTGGTTCAACGCGGACCTGTACATCAGCCCGCAGAACACCCCGCCGATCATCCCGCGTGTGGCGTACTACCGCATGTGGGATGTGCCGCTCGGCCTGACCGAGCTGCGCCGGGAGGCACGGTCCCGACAGGCGGTCCGGACCGCGAACCTCTGGCGGGACACCCCGCTGGAAGGGGCACCCGCCGACATCAGCGGCGCGGGCCGCGACTGGGTGGTCGGCGTGGGCGGACTCGTCGTGCCGTCCTACGGCGACGGCCCGCTGCCATGGGTCGCAGACCCGCTGCTGGTCCGTGAGGGGTCGGGCCCGACGCTACAAGGTCCGGGCACCCGGCAGGCGGCGGACTTGCTGAGCGCCACCGACGGCGGGCTCGTTGTGCGCGGGCAGCGTGACCTGCCTGTCGCGGAGCCCATGGCCGTCAGCGAACTGGCAGCGGTCGCGGTCGCCCGGCCTGCGGTGACTACCAACCGGCAGCGGCGGTGGTACACCCAGAATGTGAACAACGCCGGGTTTGCACCCTCCGGGCTACGTGGGCCGTGGACAGCCTTCCGGGACGGCGGCGCGCTGCTGGCTGGCCACGTCTACCGGCTGGCGTCTCCGGGCCAACTGGCCACCATCGGCACGTTCAGTATCAGCGCCATCCAAGGCCACCGGTCTATCGCCGGGACGGCGAGCACCACGGTCGGCTGTGTCGTGCATGTCACCGACCCGCTCCCGGCCCAGATGATCTCGGGCGTCTTCAACCTGAGTCACTACGTGTTCGATTCGCCCGCCCAGTCCAGCAACCGGCCCCGGCGCTTCAAGGTCTACGTCTACGTGACGGTCGGCGACACGAACACGGTGCGTGGCGTCCTGCTCGACTACACTGCCCCGGCCAGCACGGGCAACGTGTGGCCGTACGCTCTCGGCGGGGTCTATCGCTGGTGGCAACTCGAAGCCGCCGCCACGCTCATGCCCGTCACCCTGCAGGCTGGGGACCGGGTCGTCGTGGAACTGGGCTTTGCATCGGCGGCGGCATGGGCCAATAGCGTGCAGATTGGGTATTACTTCAGCGGCAGCGCGATCCAGAACGACGCGATGCCGAACGCGCCCGGTGACACTACGTCACCGAACACCGCGTGGACGCCGGGCATGAGCACGATCTTCGGCAATAGCTGGGTAGAGTTCACACCCGGGATCTTCATCACGCCGCACGGGGTCCGGGTCTACGACTACGTCACCGGGCTGGATTACCGCAAGGCGCTCGGCCCGACCTCGGCGCTGCATCTGGCCGAGGTTATCACCACGGCGGATCCGGTCGGCTTGCAGACCGGGGAAGACCTCTACGTGCAGGTCGTGGACGCCGTGACGGTGGTGGACCGTGTGCGGCAGCCGATTTATCTCAAGCTCCGGGAGAAGCCGTTCAGCAACATCGCCGTGGTCGAGAACGTGACCCGCAGGCTGGGTCCGCCGGTCACGATCCAGTCACGTACCGCTGACGACGCGCTGACCGTAGCGGACATGGCTACGGTCGTCATCAGGGTCGCCCTGTCGGTCCGGCCGTTCGAGACGGTGACGATCCAGACCGCTGCAGGGGAGGAGGTGCCGATTACCTTCCCGCCCTACATCCCGGTCGTGGATCCGAACCTCGTGAGCATCGGCGTGTTCGACACGATCCGGGTGCGTGAGGAACGGCTGCGGCAGGTCGCGTCCAGCGTGCTGACGGTTACTGTTCGTGAGTACGTGACGGTCATTCCGGCGAAGACTCCAGCGATCTACGGCACGGTCTGGGACGGCGGTGGCACGCCGCCCGCGCCGACGCCCGGCGTGACCGACGACTATTGGCTGGTAGGTGTCTAACACATGGCGATTTTCCCCTCGGGCGTCGTGATGATCGCGGCTCCCTCGCAGGTGCATTCGCTGGGCGCGGCGGCCAGTCTCAACTGCCCGGTCGTCTCCAGTGACTACCCGACAAGCTGTCTGACCGACGGCCAGACCGACCGGCCGATGCGTGCCTCATGGGACACCATGTCGGTCACGCTCGATCTGGGGGGCACGTTCACCCCGAACCTGCTCGGCCTCCTCGGACACAACATCGACCATGGCCGGGTCATCGGCGTCACCAACGAGGCGGGGCTGGCACGCGGCTTTGGCGGGCGTGACCCGAACTGCTGGATTGACCTGCGCGGCTTCCCGACCTCGGCCCGGTACTGGACGATTTTCGTCAACAGCAACAGCGTCCCTGTGTCTATCTGCGAGATCGTGATTGCGACCGCGACCGTGTTTCAGCACGGGCTCTGGGTGGGCGGGCTGACCGAGAAGCTCTCGTATCCGGGCTACCGCGACCTGACCGAGTACCTGCAGACCTACATCTCGATGTCCGGGGCGCTGGTGCGCTCGACGGACACGTCCCTGCAGGTGGACGAGCAGGACCGGCTGAAGCTCGCGGCGATCTCCAGCGAAGTCTTGGTCTCTGGTGGCCGTGTGTTGGTCGTGCCCAACAGCCGCATCAACGACATTTGGTTCTGTGAGTGGCCGGTGATCGAAGAAGCCACCTACGAGAATCAGGTGCTCCGCACCATGGGCCTGCCACTCTACGAGCCGCCTGCCAGTCTGGTGAACGGGCGATGACGAATTTCAACGCGGAGATCGCGAAGCTCGCGCGCACCCGGCGGGCTTACCTGCGCTTCACCGCCGATGAGAATAGTCCCGACCGGTCATGGGCAGGCCCACGCGACCGCCGCTACGGCAAGGTGGCGGACGCACAGGGCGTCCAGTTGGTCGGGGGGGATCGCGCGGGGCTGGTGCCCATCGTGGGCACGATCTCGCGCTTCGGCACCATTCAGCGGAGCCTCGCCAATTTCCTCACCTCGCTGGAGATCCCCAATGTCTCGATTGAGCTGTTCGACCCGGACCGGCAATGGCGGGCGCTCGGTGGCGGCCTGAACGATCAGCTCATCTACCGCGCGCTGAGCCTCTGGCTGCGGGTGCTGGACGACGCGCGCTCGCCGATTGACGAACGGATCGCCGTCGCGCACATCCGCAAGGTGTCGTACCCGTCCGGGGGCAAGGTGCAGCTCGACTGTCAGGTCGCCAGCGGCTCGTTTCTGGGCGCGAAGGTGCCGCGCCGCTTCATTACCACGGAGGACTTCCCGCTCGCCCCGCCGGAGACGCAGGGCCTGCCGGTGCCGATCATCTACGGGCGGCGGACCAACGCCGTCTCGCCTTTTACCATCCCGGACCCGGAAGCCCCGCCGACCAGCGGGACCGGGCTGCCGGGCACCAACCCGGACAGCGACGACCCGGCCAGCCTGCCGCCGTTCACCGGCAGCGAGGTGATCTACTGCTCCGACCTCTGGGTGGACACCTTCGAGGACGCCATCGACGGGTACGCCTCGGGGGCCGCGCAGTTCGCGCTGGTGCCCGGCGCGGGGGCCGACGGCTCACAGGCCGCCCGCCCGACCGTGGACGGCGCGACCCTCACCAAGACGCTCACTCCGCCGCGCCGCGCGTTCTGCGTCGAGTGGTCCAGCACGAACGACCGACTGGGCAGCGTGACCGCGTCCCCGGTGGTCGAGGGCGTCAGTGTCTTTCGGATGGGCGACCGGGATGTCTCCATTGACGTGCCGTGGGCCGGGCAACTGACGCTGATCCGGGCGATCCTGACCCCGGGGACGCGGCAGACCTTCAAGCTGGAAGGGGCGTTTGCCACCAAGAATCTCGCGGTCACCCTCACACAGACCCTGACGCCCTCGCAGACAGCGCTGTATGTCAGCCCGACCGACGCCGCGCGAATCCGCGCCGGGATGAACCTGCAGCTCAACGCCGAGATCGTGCGCGTGCTCTCGGTCAGCCCGACCACGCCCGGGCAGGTCAACGTCGTCCGCGCCCAGTTCGACACCTACGCCGCCCTGCACGACGCGGGCACCGTGACTCCCACCTACGACCCCAACGGCTACCTCAAGTTCTGGGTCAACGGGGCGTTCCACTACAGCCGGATGAACACCGACGTGGTGCGCTCGGTCAGCGACGAGGGCGGCTGGAGCACGGTCGCATGGACGCCCAGCGGCGACGGCGACAACCTGAAGATCGGCTCGGGCCTGCTCTACACCCCGCCCGCCCCGTACGTGCCGCCTCCGCCCACCGCGCCGGTCGGCGGGAGTTCGGCCAACCCGGCCCCGACGCCGGAGTGTGAGCCCGGTCACGAAGGCGGCTCGCCGTCAGGGGCCGCTGTCCGTGCCCTGCTGGTGGGCACCTACAACCTCAGCAGCAACACCGGCGACGTGCCTGCGGGTGCGCCCGGGGCCCCGACGCCTCCCAGCAACCCCTGCGGGCGTCCGCCCTACGGGACCACGGCGGCACTGGCGGACGACCTGACGCAGGCCAAGGAGGCGGGCACGCTCATGGCCGACTGGCCGCTGTGTATCGGCTTCGCCCACACACAGGAGCTGATCGACCTTGAGGGGGAGATTCCCACCGATGACGCGGGGCTGGCCGCCATCATCGGCTGGAGCACGCTGAACTGTCTAGTGTACGGCGACTGCGGCGGCGGGGGGAGCGGCGGCTCGACTTCGACCCCCGGGGCTGGGGGCGCGAGTAACGTCTACGTACTGGCCGCACACGCCTGCAAGCGAGTCACAGCGGTGTACGTGCTCAAGCCGGTCGTCGTCCAGAACTTCAGCGAGGACGGCGACGAGTCCCCCACGCGCAGCGACCCGGTGCAGATCCTGATGACCGAGGGCGTGGACTACCGGCAGGGCTGGATGGACATCAATCACCATCGCTATCACCTGCTGGCGTTCAATCAGGCGCAGACCAGTGAGACCTGCGAGTACTTCGAGGTCACGGCCAACGTCGAGGGCATTGAGACCGAGGGCGACGGCAGCGGCACGCTCATCGAGAACGCCGACGAGATCGTGGAGCACGTCATGCTCAACTGGATCCTGAACAGTTACCAGAAGGGTCCATGGTTCACGGATGTCAAGTACGCCAAGGGCGTCTGGGACGCGGACAGCGTGGACCGGGTCAAGGCGGTCGCGGCCCGGCGCGTCCCCGGCGGCTACAAGGGCATGGGCACGCTCGACGTGGTCATCGAGGCGCGCGAGTGGCTGCGCGAGCTGCTGATCTCCTACGACTTGGAGCTGTTCTTCAACAACAACATCGGGGAGAACGGCGCATGGTCGCTCAGCCGCTTCGACCCGCAGACCGCGCTCGACCTCATCCCGCACTGGGACGCGGGCGTCGATCCGATCCTCAAGGACTCCTTCTCCAGCGAAATAGCCATCGACCAGATGGTCAACACGCTGCCGTTCTTCGCGGGGCCGACCACGCAGAAGCTGGACACCAAGGGCACCTCCGCGCCCAAGGTCGAGGGGGGCGGCTGGCTGCTGAGCGGGCAGTTCGAGAGCCCGTCCTCCATCGAGCGCTACGGCATCGCGAAGTCCGACCCGATCTATCTGAAGTGGACCGACGACCCGGCCACGGTCGGCAACGTGATGGCGCAGTACCTGAAGTATCTGGAGTATCCACCGATCCCGGCGAGCTTCCGCATGGGCCTCAAGGCGCTCGGGAGCCCGCTGGGATCCCTTGTCCGCATCACCCACCCGGACGGCCCGGGTTCCACCGGCATCTGGCCGGGCGGCACCGCCGACGGCTGGATGGAACGCATCTGCAAGGTCGTCCGCAGTGACATCGACATGGACCGGCTCGTGGCGCAGGTCACCGTCAACGACGTAGACCGGCTGATGTATCCGGCCACTGTGACCGGCGTGAGCGGCGAGACGCTGGTCTTCTCCATCAACGGGCAGGGGCCGCTGAGCTACTTCACCTACACTGGGCAGCCGCTGCCCGGGCCCGCCTGCGACCCGGCGGGCTCGCGCGGCGCGACATGGGGCGGGATGTTTCAGGGCGACAACGGCGTCATGGCCTTCGCCGGGATGAACGTCTCCGGCGGCTCGGACTGCTTTGCGCTCTACAACGCAGCGTTCGCGCGCACCTTCGGGTCCGGGACCGAACCGACCCATGGGCTCGGCTATCTCTACAGCGGGACGACGTTCTGGACGCACCAGCCGGTCGGCGGCGTGCACTGGCTGCGGCAGATCACCAGCGCCGGGGTGGTCACCAGCAAGGGGCCGCTGCCCGCGCCACCGGGTGAGCCCTTCTACCAGAACGTCGCGGTCTCCCCTGACGGCACGGTCGCCTACTACGGCTTCTGGGGCCCGACCATCAAGCGCTGGAGCCTCACCAGCAACAGCGCCCTGTCGGATCTGGTCACCCTGCCGGGCCACATGCTCCTGACGCTGTTCTGTCTGCGGGACGGCTCGGTGGTGGTGGCGTGGAACGAGCCCAGCCATCAGGACCAGATCATTCGCTACAGCCCGAGCGGCACCGTGCTGGGCACCCGGCCCGCGCCGGGTGGGCTGGCCTACATCGCGGCGGGCCTCACCGACGCCAGCATCTGGGCGGCCGGGTACACCACGGCCTTCCAGTTGACGGTGGCGGAGATTCAGGTGAGCACGGGCGCGATTCTCCGGACGTTCCAGCTTCCGCTCACCACGGCCAATTTCGCCGGGCCGTTCATGGTGCTCAAGACACTGCTGCCGGTGCCTCCGCCGCCATGAGCGGGCCGCCATGGTGGGTCTGTCAGCCGTCCCTGCTGGCCTTCGTGTTGTACAACCGGTGGCTCGTCGCGTCGGCGGTGGTGGCGTTCATGCTGGGGTGCCGGGTGGGGGCGACCACCGAACGGGAATGGGGGCGATGAAGCACCTGCACGTCTGGCTACCCATCCTGTTTCTGGACGACGCGGCGGTCGCGTGGGCCTGTAGGGACTGCAGACTGATCTGCCAGATCGAACACCGGCGGGTCTACTTCGGGTGGCAGCGATGAGAGCCGAGCTGTATCCGAGCCCCAACCATGGGCCCCGGCGCAAAGCCATCAGCGCGGTCGTCATTCACTACACGGGCTCGCTGGCCATGGAGGGCGTGCTGCGCTGGTTCGCGCAGCGCGAGTCCGGGCAGTCGGCTCACTATGTCGTGGGACGGGACGGCCGCCTCGTGCAGATGGTCGAGGAGTCCGAGGCGGCGTGGCACGCCGGTCGCAGCGCGATGTTCCCGCGCGAGAAGCCGCCCCGCGAATCCAATGTGAACGACTTCTCACTCGGCATCGAGCTAGTCGGCACGGCGGACTCCGGCTTCACGGACCGGCAGCTCGCGGCGCTCTACGCCCTGCTGGAGCGGCTCGTCGCCACCTACCGGATCCTGCCCGAGCGCGTCGTGGGCCATGCCCACGTCGCGCCGGGGCGCAAGATTGACCCGGACGGGTTTGATAGACAGCTTAACTGGGCGAAGGTTCGGCAGGTGTGTCAGACGGCGCTACAGGCGTCGGCTCGACAGGTGCCGTAGCCGCTGCCCGCTTGGCCTTCCGGCGCTTCGCCCAAATCTTCGTCATCCGCTTGCTTGCTTCGAGGCGCGCGGCCGCTGACATCGGCTTGCGATTCCGGCTGGACGACTCCGACACCACTATCGCCGGGGGGCCGCCGGGGGCCGACAGGAACGCCATCAGCTCTTCGCGCTCCTCGTCAATCTTCAGGCGCTGGGCGTCCAGCTCCTTCAGCCGCTCCTGCGCGCCGTAGACCGCCAGTTCCTTGATCTGATCGTTGGTCATACTCACCCTTACGGTGTCGGCATTGAGGAAAAACATCGGGTCGCCATCCACCTCGCCGTCCGGTGGCTGGAGACCGCCGTGCCAGTTCCGCACGGCGGCTTCGACGTAGTCGAGCGCGGCCTCGGGGGTCACGCCGTCAGGGCGCGGGAACGATACGAGCAGGTGTACTGACGGCGTCTCTCTCATGGTCCGATCCTATCCAGTAGCCACGCCCCGAGCGTCGTCCCGGTCGCCACCGTCAGCGCGTAGTAGATCCCCATGCGGGGGACTCCATGGTAGTCGATACGCTGCCCGATGTTATGCCACCAGAGCTGATTGAGCAGATACGCTGCCACAAACGCCGCCGGGTAGTTCTTGATCGCCAGCGCCATGGTCACGGCCCCGCCCATGATCGCCTGCAGGAACACCCACCCGATGAACCCGATCACGCCGCTTTCGCCTTCTTCGGCTTGCGCGTGAACTCGATGCGCGCATGGGTAATCTTGGTCAGCAGCGTACGCGGCTCACGGTCCCAATCCACCCAGACCAGCGGGTTGAGCGCGCGGGCTTCCATGGCGGTCATCAGCACATAAAGGCAGGTGACGCCCACACCGCGAATCGCCATCAGCTCAGTGAAGAGGAGCGAGCGGTAAGCGTCCTTGACGCTCTTCACGTCGAGGTCGCGCAGCACCTTGGTCAGCTTCGCGGCCGCGACGAAGTTCCCGCAGTGCAACTCATCGATCAGGGCCTGCCGGGTCCAGCTATCGCGGCCGATCTGCAGGACCACCTTCTCCTGATGGTCGAGCAGCGCCTTCCCGAGGACTTCCTGTGAACGGAAACTGGTCTTCGCCACTATTTGCCTTTCGCACGCGCCACCTTCGGGCGTGCCTGTTTCTTCGCGTAGAACAAGGACCAGTGGCACCACGTCATCACCTTGCCCCACTCTTCAGCGGGCATCCGTTGGATCTCGTGCCAGATGGTGTTTGCGCTCGGGTGGCTGCTGCCTTTCCGGAACGCGGTATGGACGGCTTCAGCGAGCATCGCCATCAGCTCGGATTCCGTCAGAGAGACTTCAGACTTAGCCACCGAGGGATGATGCCACGGTAGGGCTTAGCTGTCAAGGCTAGTTATCGTCGGGTGGCTCATGGGCCTCCTCGTAGGCTTTCAGGGTCGCGTAGGCCGCGCGGACCGCGTCGAGACTCGGCACCGTTTCCGGCTTCTCGCTGCGATCCTTCTCGCCGTAGTTGTCGGCGTTGTAGGCCAGCGTGGGCATCGGGTGCCCCCAGACAGCGGCGATGTGCTCCAGCCGCTCATGGTAGAACCCCGGCGTGGGGTCCGGGTTCACGCGGGCCGCCACCGCGAGGGTCTTGGCCTCGTCCAGCGTCTCGGCCATGACGAGGTAGCGCCACACGGTCGCGTTCTTGCGCTTGTCGGTTTCTTTCATCTTCACGGAGATTCGGAACATCATCATCAGGGGCTGCCTCCTTCAGGCAGCGATGCGGTGGGTCCAGAGCACCGTGGGCTTGGCGGGGAGGACCGCCTTGGCGGGTCCGCGCTTCACCAGCCGGGGCTTCGCGGGGCTCGCGGCGAGCGCGCCCGTGCTGGGGATGTTGAGGGCTTCGATGCGCGCCCAGTTTGTCGTCACCACCCGTGGTCCCATTGGTCCTGTCATCCGCTTACCTCCATGTGTATGATACCGCAGGTGGGCTCAGTTGTCAACATGCTACGCTTGGCTGTATAACCCACCATGCCCACTGGACCCGGCAAGTACACCGAGGCGTGTGAGCAGGCCCGGCTCGCCACCAAGGCGGAGGGCGTGCTCCTGATCGTCTTCGGCGGCTCGGCCGGGGACGGCTTTGAGTGTCAGGCCCCGGCCGAGATCGCCGCCCGGCTCCCCGCCATCCTCGAAGAGACGGCCCGGCTCATCCGGCAGGAGTTCGCGCGGGCCCAACACCCGGAGCGCAATTGATGGACCTGACCGCCATCGACACCTACCTCGCGCGGGCGCGCGAGCAGAATGACTGCACCATGCGGCCCTGCGGGCTGGTGACCCGGGAGTTTCTCCCGCTGCCTGCTCACCATGTCGGAGTCGCGCACCTGATGCTCCGGCCCCGCATGGTGCTGGCGGATCCGACCGGGTGCGGCAAGACGCCCCAGACGCTGGTGGCGTACGGCTACCTGAAGGAGAAGCAGCCCAACTTCCGGCTGCTGGTCATCACCGGGAAAAGCTCGCAGTTCCAGTGGCGCGACTCGGTGTATCGCTTCCTCGCGGGCGTCAACGCCAGCGTCATCGGCTACACCGACAGCAAGACCAAGCTCACCCCCGCCGCCCGCGCCGCCCGCTACGCCGACCTGCAGCACTGTCACGTGCTCATCACGACCTACGCCATGCTGGCCAAGGACGAAGCCCACATTCTCCCGCCCCTGAAGGACTTCGCGGTCGTGTACGACGAGGTCCACCACGTGGACAACCGGAAGCAGCAGACGCTCTTCCCGGCCTGCCAGCGCGTGGCGTCCAAGGCCAAGGTCGCATGGGGCCTCAGCGCCACCCCGATGGACAACGGGAAGCTGGACGAGCTGTACAGCCTCTTCGAGCTGCTGCGCCCCGGCACGCTGGGCGACTACCCGAGCTTCCGCAAGACCTACTTCGTCCTCAAGCTGGTGAAGCCGATGTGGAAGGACAAGAAGACCGGGCAGCGGGCCCGGCCCTTCTACGAGGTGCTGGGCACCCAGAACCTGCCGCATCTGGCGGCTCGAATCGACAAGTTCTACCTGCGCCGCCCGGCCGAGCGCATCCGGCCGGGCTTGCCGCCGGTCACGTTCACCACGGACTCTATCGAGCTGGGCCCCCGGCAGCGTCACGTCTACGACGAGATCGTGGACGGCCACTGGCCGGATGCCAAGACCAAGATCGACCAGCTCGCGGCCATGGTCCGGGCCCAGCAGGCGGCGGACGCCCCCGAGATCCTCGGCTTCGATGTGGGGAACGCCAAGCTCGACCGGCTGGTCGAGCGCCTGCAGACCGACCTGCTGGGGACGAAAGTACTGGTCTACTCGAAGTTCCTCGAAGTCGTCCGGGTCATCGAGCGGCGGCTGCTGAAGGAGAAGATCCTCTTCGCGCGCATCACCGGCGAGGATTCCGTCAGGGCCCGGGACACGGCCCGCGAGCGCTTCACACTGGAGCGGCCCACCCCACCCTCCCCCACCGTTCGCCACCGCGTGGTGACGCCGGAGGCGTCAGGTGACGCCGGGTTCATCGCCGACGCGGCGCGCACCAGTTCGCAAGCGGTGAACGTGCTCTGCATCACCGACGCGGGCGGCGAGTCGCTCGACCTGCAGGCGGCGCAGACGGTCATCCTGTTCGACCTGCCATGGGAGCACGGCAAGTTCGAGCAGATCGTCGGCCGCGCCCGCCGGATTGGTTCCACCCACCCGAACATTCTGGTCCTCCTGCTGGCGGCAGAGGGGACGCTCGACGAGCAGATCGTGCACGTGCTGCGGGCCAAGGAGCGCATCATCCGGCAGGCGGTCCCGCAGGGCAAGGAAGCGGTCGGGCTGGCGGAGCAGCTCCAGCGCGCCGACGAGGACGTGCTGCTGGAGGCGCTGTTTTGACCGTCGAGGAGTGGCGGGCTGAAGGGACGCGCCGTTTCGGGCCGGACATGGAGCACTGGCGGTTCGTGTGTCCGTGCTGCCACTACGTCCAGTCCGTTGCGGAGTGCCGCGCGGCGGGCATGGCCAACGCCATCGGGTTCTCGTGTATCGGGCGCTGGACGGGGGCGACGCGCGAGGCGCTCGGCGGGACCGGGCTGGGCCCGTGCAACTACGCGGGCGGCGGGCTCTTCCGGCTCAACCCGACCCGCGTCGTTGACGCTGACGGCCACGAGCACGAGATGTTTGACTTCGCGTCGGAAGGGTAAGCTCGCTTGACACGAGCTTAACAGGGCTGTCAAGAGGAGGAACGTGTGACCTGCATGGACTGTCACGTCCCGTACCACAATCACGGTTTGGACATCACCCTGCCGGACGCGCAGTGGCGGCTGATCCACGTCTCCAGCGGGGGGCTGCTCTGCGGCCGCTGTCTCGCCCGGCGTGCGGCGCTGCTGCCGGGGGCCGTGGCCATCAGGGCCGTGATCGAGTTCGCGCCGTCTAAGGTGGAGCCATGCTGACCGTCCAAGACATGGACAACCTGCGGCACATGATCGGGGTGTCTACACAGTGCCCGCGCGGCTACCGCAACCACTTCGTGGCGGGCGGCGACGACGTGGCCAGCATGGAGCGGCTGCGCGAGGCCGGGCTCGTGGTGAAGAACGAGCGGATCCACCCCCAGCTCACCGGCGGCGACCCGTGCTACCACGCCACGGAGCTGGGCGCGCGGTTCCTCGGATTGGCCCGACTGCCGCGCTAGATTGCATAGTTCTATGCAACGGAGCGAAAAAACTCGGGGTTTGCATCCAGAAACCCCGTATACACCGCATAACTATACAAAAGGAGTGTGAAATGGAGCTGATCCCCTTGAAAGACGCCCGGAGTGAGCCCATCTGTAAGGTCTGCGGGCAGACGGAAGCGGACCATCAGCCGACAGGGGCCCGGCTGCACCCGTTCGAGGCCGAGGAGCCGCCGCCGGGGCCAGAGAAGCCGGAGGAAACCCCGCCCGCAGAGGGACTTGACAAGGCGGGCGGTATCAACTAGGCTCGGGTTGTTGCGCTTCGCTTCGCAACGCTTCGCTGGGAAAGCCTCTTCGTGGGGACCATGGACCCTCCATTGACGAGGCTTTTCCTTTGTACTTGACAACGCGGGCGGGGTTAACTAGCGTCAGGGAGTCGCGACCTGCGGGACCGCGCCGCGCGGTGGTACGCCGAGGCCAATGCACCCACGGTCGATGAGTCTACAGTCCCGACTCATCCATAAAAACAGAAACTGAAACAGCCAAGCCAAGAGCCGAAACCGACAAGAGCAGTACACCGACAAGTACAGATTCGATAATTACAGATTCGATAAGCACAGATCCGAGCACCGATTCGATAAGCGCAGCGCAGAGAATGAACAGAAACAGGAAAGACAGGGGGTGTGTCTCACCCCCTGTTCTTTTGATCCCTCAAGATCCCTATAGGGTACGTACAGACCCTATAGGATCAGTACAGTACCGGACCCACCGCTGAGCTGGCCCCCCACCCCTGTAGGCCGAACTTCCCTACAGGGGCCCTGCCCGAAAGACTTCCGGCAACAGCCGAGCTACCACCGGCTCAGCCAGCGACCGAGACCCGGCTGGTTCCGCCCTTGGGCTCGCCGCCGCCCTTGGGCTCGCCGCGTCCGGGGATGGAGTCGCGCTCGCGCTTGGCGGGCTCGCGACCAGCCTTGAGGTTCTCCACCGTCTCAGCCTGCTTGGCCGCGATGGGTGCGAGAATCGGCTCCGGGGGTCCGCTTTTCGGATGGCCGTTCTCGTCGAGCCCGGCCTCCGTCCGGCGCAGCGCCTGCGCCGCTTCTTCCGCCTTCGCGGTCACTTCCGCCTGCTGGGCGAGCTGCTCTTCGGCCAGCTTGTTGATGGCGCTGGGGTCGCCTTCCTCCTCCGGCAGGACCGGGATGTTCTGCACGTTGGCGACCGGCTCGCCGGTGACGCGGGCGTACATCTCGGTGGCCTTCCGCAGGCTCTCGTGGTCGCTCTTCTTCAACCCCTTGAAGCCCTCGCCCTCGGGCTTCCGGCGCTCGCCGGTCGTTTCGTTCCGCTTCTCGTCAGCCATGTGCGTGCCTCCATGGGGCTCGGCTGCACGAATCGTGCGCGCCCCTGTATAACCACCCGACACAAACAAAATCGGAGGCGAACCGATGGACACCCCGGTGATCGGCGTGAAACGGAACCCGAACGGCACCTGTGCGGAATGCACCCATGGCACGAAGCGGCGCGACGACGGCACCCTTGTGCAGTGCGGCTGCAGGCTGGAGGGACTGAGTGAGCGCGTGCCGCCCATTCTGCGCCACGGCGAAGTGATGCTGGCGGAGGGCTGGCGAGACATGGAGGTCTGGCCACTGACCAGTCGGACCCAGATCGGTGGCGACTTCGACCAGTGGCGGCATCAGGTCTGGCGATCCTTGATGCACTACGTCGGACAGCAGCCGTCGTGGTTCGCCGGGGTGGCGGCCATGGAGGCCGGGCGCATCGCGGAGATTCACTTCACCCGTGACACCGGTGAGTACCGCAGCTACCGCGACCTGATCCATCCGAAGCTGCTGATCCTGATCTGCGGCCGCTACGACCTGTCGAACGCGTACTCGGTGGACCTGACACGGGTCGTGCTCGGCCTGCGTGCGGACCACGGCGTGCCGTCATGGGTGTACACCACGCACAAGTCCCATCTGGGCCGGACCATGGAGGAAGTCATCCGGGACGCGCCGCGCATCGATCTGGTCACGGGGGCCGCGCCGCCGACCCGCCACTCGCGCCGGGAAGGTGAGGTCGCACCGGTCAAGCCGCGCCGGTCGCGGCCGTGGAACGACGACTGATGGCGGACCCGCATCTGCTCGACCCGATCCTGCTCCGGGGCGTCATCGACTGTAGCGGCGACCCGCAGCCCGCGCTGCTGCAGAACCTGATGGCGCTGCGCGCCGAGGTGCGTCCGGAAGGGCTCGACCTGCACCTGCTCACGTTTCTGGGCGGGCTCGCCGACCAGACCGGCGTGGTCCCGTCGCTGGCGCTGCTGAGTCAGCACTACACCCACCTGCAGATGCAGGGCGACCCGCATGGGTTCAGCGGGCTGACCCGCATCATGGAGGCGGTGAGCGAGCCGCTGCTCCAGCCGGTGGATTATCAGTACGCGCTCACCACCTACCGCGAGCGCGTCTTAGGCGACGGGCTCGGCATGGTGCTGCAGGCGGCGGCGACGATTCTCACCACGGGGCATCATATCCAGCCGCCGAAAGGGCCGCCGATCACCCTCAAGGGGCCGCAGCAGGCCATCCAGTTCGTCACCGACAGCGTCGAGACCCTGTCGGCCCGGTTTCAGGGCGGAGCCGTCGAGGGGAACCTCCGGGACGAGATCGGCCGGGTGTGGGAGCGCTACCAGCAGCGGCTGACGCAGCCGCCGAAGCTGGTGCGGACCGGCTTCGAGCAGATCGACACCGTGCACGGCGGCATCCGCCCGGGCGACCTCGCGCTGGTGCTGGGCTTCACCGGCCAGTACAAGAGCCTCGTGGTGCTCAACATCGGCTACCGCGCGCTCATCGCCGGGAAGTCGGTCGCGTTTGTGCCGCTCGAAGGCAGCGCCATCGGCATCATGGATAGTCTCGCCGTGCTGCACTGCCAGCACCCGAAGTTCGGCGACCACCTGCTCCGCATCAGCTACGACCGGCTGCAGCAGGGCACGCTGACCCCGGCCGAAGTGGACCTGCTCCAGACCGCGCTCGCGGATCTGCGCGCCTGCGGGGACTACGGGACGCTCCTGTATAAGGAACCAGACCGGGCCGACATCACCATGGGCGAGATTCGCCGCTGGGCCGAGGGCAAGGCGCGGACGGTGCCGCTCGACCTGCTGGCCATCGACTACCTCGGGCTGGTGAACCCGTCGAGCGGCGGGCTCTCCATGCGCGAGTCGGCGTTTGCCAATCAGGCGATTCGGGAGGCCAAACAGACCGCGATGAGCTTCAACCGGGGCCACGGCATCGGCATCATCAGCCCGTTCCAGTCCAACCGCGACGGCTTCAAGGAGGCCGAGAAGGTGGGCGGCCGCTACTCGCTGCGCGCCTTGGCATGGGCCCCGGAAGCGGAGCGCTCGTCGGATCTGGTCTACTCGGTCTACCGCGACGAGAGCATGGCGCGCGACGACGCCGCCGTGCTCGGCAACCTCAAGGCCCGCGACCGCGCGCTCATCCTCGACACGTGGCGGGTCACCGCCGAACCCGCCACCCGCTACATCGGCGATCTCAAACAACGCACGTTCTGACACCCACTCACAAGGAGCCCACCCATGGCCTCACGGAAAGACAAACGCTTTCGCGGCGAACTGGTCCCCCTGCGCGACCCCGACACGTCCACCCCCGGCCCCATCCGCGCCGACATCAAGGCGATGGTCCAGCAGGCGCGGGCCTCGTTCAAGGAAGACATCATCAAGGTCTTGACCGAGACCGGCACGCACGCCGAGGAGCTGGAGCGGGCCATTGGCGATCTGTCGCAGGCCGAGGCGCTCAGCGCGGTCAAGCAGTTCTTCGTCACCGAGCTGGACCGGCAGCTCGCCAAGTACAGCTAGCCATGGTGCCCCCGCATCCGCTGGTCAGCAATCAGCTCCCGCTCCGGGTCCGCGCCATCCATGACGGCGTAGACATCTTCAGCGTCTTCGAGCGCATGGGCGTCCGGGTCGAGCGGCCCGAGACCCAGCAGATGAAGTGCCCGTTCCACCGGGACCACAGCCCGAGCGCGCGGGTGTATGCCGAGCAGAACGTGCTCTTCTGCTTCACCTGCCAGAAACGCTGGGACGTGATCCAGTGCGTCTGCGACCACTTCCACCTGAGCTTTACCGACGCGGTGGCATGGCTGGAGCAGGAGTTCGGGCTGGGCGGGGTCAGCCCGAGCCTCACCGGCTCCATCCGGATGACGCTGTCGGCGGCCCCCACGCCGCCGGTCGCGGCCCTCACCCAGACCATGGAGCAGCGCCTCAAGGCGCAGCGGCAGGCCCTCGGGTTCGAGCGCTACAGCCGGGCCCTGCTGGCGCTGGACCTGTTCGCCCACGACGCCCCGACCCTCAAGCGGCCGGAGCTGCAACGTCGGCTGGACGCACTCAGCCGGGTGCGCTGATGCCTGCGACCCAGTCGGCCACCGTCGAGACCCTGACGGCGGAGGTGCGCGTGCTGATGGTCGGCTCGCGGCAGATCACCCTGTCGGTCGCCCGGCAGCTCGACTGGGTCGAGCTGGAGGACATGGAGCCGTTCGGCCGCGTCCGGCTGGACGCCGACCCGACCGTCATTGGCCGGGACCGGGAGACCGGCGCGCTGGTCCTCGCCACCTACCGGCTCCCCCACGAGCCGGTGTTTCTGGACTCGGACGATCTCGAACAGTCGATCACGGTGTGCGCGACCCACCGGCTGGCGAACGACCGGGCCCCGCTGGCGATCACGTTCGAGGGCACGCGCGTGCAGGTCTCCGCGCTGATGGTGACGCTCTGCGGGGTGGCGGGGCACTTCTGGCACCAGACCCCTAGCGGCGTCCCCGCGTGTCTGCCGCCGATCCTGCTGCATGGGCAGGAGCGGTCTGTCCGTCGGGCCGTGGCGGCGGAGGCCGAGCGCATCCGCCTGCGGCGGTCCATGGACGACCTGCCGCTCATCGTGCTGGCGGGGCTGCGCTGATGCTGACGCTCGACGTGCTGGGCCCCCAGCCGGTCGTGCGCCCCGCCCCGGGCGAGGGCTGCGACTTCCGGCTGTGCGGCTCGCTCGCTCAGCTCCACGAGTTCCTCCGGCCCGCCATCAAGGACCGGATCGCGTTCGGGGCGGACTGGGAGGCGTCCAGCCTGAATACCCATCTGGCGCGTCCAGCGGGCCTGAGCGTGGCGTTCGACCATCAGGCCCTGTATGTGCCCGTCGGGCATCTGGTCCATCCACAGGCCAACCTGCCGGTCCGGGAGGTGCTCGCCGCCTTCGACCGGACCGACGCGGACAGTCTCTGGTTCAACGTCGCCTACGACCATGAGCTGAGCTTCCTCGCCCTCGGCTGGGAGCCCCGGCGCTGGCAGGAGGTCTGGTCGGGCGTCTTCCTCGTGGACTCCAACGTCCTCGAACTGGGCTTGAAGCCGAGCGCGCTGCGGTTTCTGGGCGAGACCATGCAGGAGCTGAGCGCGCTCGACGAGGACTGGGTCCGCCTCTCCAAGCGGGAGCAAGCCGTCACGCCCTACCGGTTGCCCCACCAGCTCCCCCCGGAGGTGGTGATGCCGTATGGCTGTGACGACGCCGAGAAGACCCGACGCCTCTGGTTTCACCCGGCGGTGCAAGCGGCGGTGCACGAGCAGCCCACCATCCATGACTTGGAGCAGCGCGTGAGCCCGGTGCTGCGACAGGGCAACCGGCACGGGGTCTACCTCTCCGCCGCCCGTCTCATCCAGCTCCGCGAGGAGACGCTCGCCCAGCGCCAAACCCTGCAGGGGCAGATTTGGGCCCACCTCGGGGAAGAGGTGACGCTCTCCCGCAAGGCGTATCTGGGGCAGAAGCTCTTAGACCTCGGCCTCCCCATCCTCGAACGCACGGAGACCGGGCTGCCGACCGTGAATGTGAAGGTGCTCCAGAGCTACCAGCACGTGCATCCGGTCGTCCCGCTCCTCACGCAGTACGCCCAGCTCACGGCGCAGCTTGAGAACTACATCCTCAAGCTCCTGCGCGCCCACGAGTATTTCAGCACCCAGCCATGGGCCGAGGGCCGCGTCCGGTTTCCGTTCAAGCACTTGGGCGTCCCCACCGGCCGGATGAAGTGTGGCTCCGGCGACAAGGGACAGGCGGCGTACCTGAAGGGCTATGCGGATGTCAACGCGCAGAGCATCCCGGATGTCGAGAAGGCCAGCGGCTACCTCCCGAATATCCGCAGCGCGTTCACCGCCCCGCCGGACTTCGTGGTGGTCGCGCTGGATTACTCCCAAATTGAACTCAGAATCACCGCCAATCTGTCGGGGGAGCCCACATGGATCCGCGCCTACCAGCAGGGGCAGGATCTGCATCTGGTGAACGCCCAAGCCATCGCCCGCATCAACGAGCCCGGCGTGACGGTCCTCCCCGACGACAAAAAGCGGCGCGGCGGCGCGAAAGCCACGAGCTTCGCACTGGTGTACGGGGGCGACGAGCACACCATCGCCAGAAACGCCCACCTCCCGCTTCCCGAGGCCAAGCAGCTCTTGGAGGGCTTCTTCCAGAGCCTCCCCACCCTCAAACGCTGGATCCAGCAGACGCAACAGCACGCCCGCGCGACCAAACAGGTGCGGACCCACTTCGGCCGCATCCGACGCCTGCACACGTTCTTCGAGCCCGAGCCCCCGAGGCCCCCGCGCGGCACGCCCAAGTCCGACCCGGCCTACCAGAAGTGGCTGCGCTGGTTCCAGCTCGACGCCCGAGGGGCCCGCGAAGCCATCAACGACCCGGTGCAGGGCGGGGCCGCCGATATTTTCAAGCAGGCGTGCACCCGTATCGCCAGCACCCTGAGCCATCTCCCGCCGGGCATTTGCAGCCCACAGGTGCTGTGGGAACACGACGAGGTCGTGCTCTACGTCCACCATGCCCATGTGACCGAGGTCGTCCCGCTCCTCGTGCAGGCCATGGAGTTCCCCGTGCGCGGCTGGCCGGTGCCCCTGCAGGCCGACCCGGAAGTGGGCTCCCGCAGGCTGTATCTCGAAGGCAAACGCCAGACCGCCGTGCAGCAGGGCGCAGACCCGGCCCTGTATGACCGCCTGCTGCAGGAGCCCATGGATGATTTTGGCAGTGGGAGTAGCTGGGGCGAACTGGTCCCCTACGCCCGGTGGTGCGCCCGGTACGCCCCAAGCCCCTGAAGCGGATATGGGCAGGCCGCCCCCCGGATGCTGCGCCCGTACCGAGGGGGGTCCGCCCTCAAAAACCGCAAAAACAGGCGCAATTCTGCGCTATTTTGGTTTTTGTTCACTTACGAGTAGTGTGTCCGAATCTGACTAGTGCAGTCCAGATTCTGGACTAGGGCTACGTCGTGCGGTTCGAGTTGAGGCCAGCGCTGGTCTTGTGATACACTCGCACAACGTGTTGTGTATCAAGCACTTAGCGCAGGGCGAAGAAGAAGCGTAATAAAGGGATAATATGCAGAAATATCGCCGGTGCTTAGAAGCGGTAACTACTTGATACATAAGGGGTTGTGCGGTTCAGGATGTGCGAAAACAGGCCAGAAACAGGCTGAGTCTGATAATGAGCATTATGTTAACCTGTAACGCCACTTAAGTGCTTACCAGTCAACGACTTACAGGCGAGTCCGGTGTGGCAGGACAACACCTGCCAGAAGAGCTAGTAGCAGACACATCGAAGCTGAGGTAGAGACGCTCATGCCTATCAACTTTCGCCAGCGCGCCGAGTCGTTGAAAGACCAGCTCGCACAGGTCAAGATCGACATTCAGCGCGCGTCCCCGGACGAGCAGCGCAGGCTCACCGCACTGGCCGCTTCGCTGCAGCGCTCGCTGCGCTGGTACACGGCGCGGGCCGGGTCGCGCTCGGACGTGCACGCCCTGCGGGTGAGTGTCGCCGACGAGATCCACACGACCACGGGCTCGTAAGTTCTAGTCCGCACAGGACTTCTGTGCAGGCCCGCCCGGGCAGGAACATCACCCCTGCCCGGGCGGGCGTGTGTACAGGGGGGTCTTCTACGGGCGGAATAATGCGTATGTGCGCGCCTGTACTGTTCGAGGGGGGCCTGAGAAGAAAGTAAACCTGCACCGGGGGTGTCCTGTGGCAGGCCCGGGCCCAGTAGGGGCGAGGTTTTCTACAGGGGGGCTTCTGTGCGCGGTTTTCTACAGGGGGGCTTTTCTGGTAGAACCCCTGTATACGCAATAACTTATGGGTATATATAGCGGGGGGTGTTTCTTGTGAAGGGGAGTACCTGTGCGTGTGGGTGCAGGTACGAGTGCAGTGCGTACGTGTGCGTATGTCGGGGTACGAGCGGCGTGTGCCTCGTGTGGAGCGCGTACACCCAGCGTGCGGTACGTCAGTTCGAGGGGGTGTACTGCACAGTACGCAGGTGTGTGTAAGTGCAATAACAACAGGCACTTAGCACGTGTCCCACAGGCGATTAGCTATCGAAACGTCGAGGTAAAACCCCGGCCCCCAGCGCTGCTAAACGTGGCAACAATAATGCCAGCCCAGCCGCATCCGCACCCCTCCCGAATTTTCTGGATTTCGCTGTGGTGCTATCTCGTGACGGCGACAGACATCAGAAGCTGTCTCTTGACAGCATCTGATGTCTCGTGCTATCTCTAGCAGTCATGAAGGTGTTTACGCTCCGGCTCTCGGACGAGGACTGGGCGTGGCTGGAGCAGGTAAAGGCACGGGACGGGGTGGCGGTGACCGAGCAGCTTCGGCGGGCGGTGGCCCTCTGGCTGGCGGACCGGATGGCAGCGGGGCCCTTGACCAACCCGGTGGTAGACGGGTTCCTGCAGGCCGAGCCACCCCCGGACCCGGTGCGGACGGCCCGGGTCAAGGCGCGCTTCGCGGCGAAGCAGGCCCCGAGCGCGCCGCACACGGTGGGGACCGACCCGCCGACCCCGGCGAACGACCCGCAGGGGCGGTTCCCGAGGGAGGCGCGGGACGACGAGGACGTGCCGGAGCCCCTCAGTTGGGGGGCGCGGCGCGTGTTAGCCAATGGCGGGCGGCTGGACGACCCGGAGGGAGGCCCTGATGGCGACGACTGAGCCGGAGCTACGGATGACCCTCGCCGACGACGGCGTCGTGGACTCCGAGCGCAGTGCGCTGGTCGCGCACGGGGCGGAGCGCGCGGCGACGGCTCCCCCGGGGGAGGCGGCCGCGCGGGCCATCGAGGTGGTGGAGGCGTGGGAGCGGGCGGTCGGGGCGTGTACCGACGCCCGGCGGGTGGCCACCCTGTCGGGCGGGCTGGTGAATGCCCTGACGGTGATGGCCGGGCGGCTTGACCGGATGACACTCGCCCAGCGGGAGCAGTTCCGGGTGCTCACATGGATTCGGCAGACCTGTGACGCGGCCGCCGGGGTGCAGCGGGAACGCCGGGACAAGCGGATGCCGGGGGCGAAGGGCGCGGTGCGGGTCTTGGTGCAGCGGTATGCGGCGCAGGGGGCGCGGCTGGCGGCGGTCTCGGCGGAGCTGGAGGCCCTGCGGGTCGAGCATGACCGGCTGAGTGTGGCGCTGGCGGAGCGGGAGGGCTGGCAGGCGGGGCTGCCGGAGATTGCCCCGGCGGCGCGGGAGTGAGGCTGTTTTCCGTCGGGGTATGCTCGCTGACACGAGCATAACACCCGTGTCAAGGGGGTGAGGGTTGCCGGAGGTGCCAGCCATCGCGTGTCCGTGGTGCGGGGTCGTGCAGGACTTCGTAACCCCCCTGTCGGGAGAAGAGGGGCCCCGGCCGGGCAGCGTGACCATCTGTCTGAGCTGCACCGGGGCGAATCTGTTCACCGAGGGGCTCGGCCTGCGGCGGCTGGAGCCTGCGGACCTCGCGGACTGGCCGGAGGCGGAGCTGGCGCGGCTCCGGCAGCTCAAGCAGTGGGTGTTGGTGCGCGCCGTGGCGCGCAACTAATGCTCGGGCCGCACCGGCATGGCTGTGCGGACTGTCAGGACGAGTGGGACTGTCTGGAGCGCGCGGCGCGCGCCACGTGCTGCCCGGTGGACGTGGCCGCGAAGGTCAACCGGCAGGGGCCCTTCTGCCACTGGTGCCGGATGGTCCGGGAGCTGCTGGCGCTGGCGCATCTGAAGGGCTGGGTGGTCGAACTACGGGTACAGAAGGAGGACGGATCGTGGCGGACCCCGCCGTCGGGCACGTCGTCGTCGAGATCACCGGGCTGATGGACCGCTACGAGCGGATCCTGAGCGACCCCGAGGCGCTCATCGCTGAGGTCCGTCGGCTGGGGCAGCGCCCCCACGTCATGACGGACCCGGAGCTGTCGCTGATGCTCGGCCTGCTGGTCGGCCGGGTGCGCGAGCTGCAGGCACTCGTGGATGAGGTGTTCACGCCCCGTGACCCCCGACATTGATAAGCCCACCTGTGGTAGAATAAGGCCATGCATGAGCCTCTTCTTGCCTATTACGAGCGGCTGCTGGCCTACCGGCGGCTGATGTACGCGCTGGCCACGCATCCGACGCTCAAGGCCGACTGGGCCCGGGAGATCCGGGCGGTCGAGCGGCTGCGGGACCGGGCGACGACACCCACGACGCGCCCGCTGGCGGCTTGACACTAAGCCCGCTCTGTGGCATCATGTCTGTGGAGGACAGATGACCGCACTGGTGACCGACCTCAGAACCCGCGTCAAGGACGTGCAACGGCTCAGCGGGCACGCGCAAGAGGCGCTCTCGCCCAAGGCCCCGGGCGGTGGCACCAAGGTGATCAACCTTGCGGACGTGATGACCTACTTGCTGACCATCAGCGACGTGGTCGCCGAGGCCCGACTCGCTATCGAGACCGCCGCCAAGGCCGCAGGAGCCGTCGAGCGGAAGGCGCGGGGGCCGAGTGTGCGCGACCTGTGCGACCCGGCGTTTACTCCACCCGACCCAAAGAAGCGCGAGCGCAAGGGGAGGGCCGGGTGAGACGCCTCGTCTGGTGGCTCTGGGCGCGGGATCTTCCGCCCCTGCCATGGCGGCCGGGGCGCGTCTGGCAGCCGCAGCCCTTCTGGGCGGCGGCCAAGGCCGCCGGAGCGGGCGTGCGAAAGGTGCGGCGCGGATGAAGCGGGCGGGCCGGATCCACCTGCGCGCCGACGACCCGGCGCTCGTCGCGCTCCGGGAGGCCGCCGTCGTCTGGGCGCGGGCCTCACGGGACGAGCCCGTCGATAGCCGGGACAGTGTCTTCCAGATCATCGACCGGCGGCTCCAGCGGGCGGCGCTCCGGTTTGCCGCCGCCTCCTGCCCGCCGAAGGAGCCCCATGACCGACCCCACAGAAGACCGGCGGCGCGCGCTACTCGCCGACGTGAACACGAGCCCCGTCCCTGACGGCCCGACGTGGACGACCGAGCAGCTCACCGAGGCGTTCGCGGTCGAGGGCTTTCTAGCCCCCTACGTGGTGGTCCGTCGCCGCAGCGACGGCAAGCGGGGCACGCTCCTCTTCAAACATTCACCTCGGGTGTATTTTGACTTCCAGCCGGAGGCATGATGCCGTGCGACCGTTGTAAGCTCCCCTACCCGGAGGGCCTGCTGAACCCGGTGAGTTTCGGCAATCACACGGGGGCCGGGCGAACGCTGCCGGTGTGCGGCATCTGCGCGTTGGACCTCTCCAACGAGATCCTCAAGACGCGACGTACAGCGTTCGGCGGCTCGATGGCCGAAGAGTACCGGCAGCGGGCGATCCGCTGGCGCGAGCGGCACCCGGACGCCCAGCCGGTGAAAGCGTGAGCCCGCGCGTCTGCCCGGCTTGCAAGGGCCGGGCGACCAAGATCGTCAGCCTGCGCGACGGCACCTACACCTGTCAGCAGTGCGGGCACCGGTATGACCCGCTGCAGGAGGCCCCCATGGGACTGGTTCTGACCTTCTACGCGCTGGTCGATGCGCGCGGCCACCTGTTCGACTGCGGGGCGGGCCCGGGCCGCGCCACGCTCTTCACCAGTCCCGAAGACATCGAGCCGACGCGGCGGATGATCGCGCGGCTGGACCCGAAGGTCCGGATCATCCCGGTCCGGGTGACCGAGGAGCAGTCATGACGCCTGACGAACGCTACCGGCTCGGGATTGTGGCGCAGTCAATGTGGGGCGGGTTCTTCCGCTGCCCCACGACGGGCCGGGTTATCGAGGCGCTCCATGGGGACGACAAGGTGCTCTGCCCCTGCGGGGTCAGTAACCCGAGGGTGCCGACCGAGCAGACCCATCTGACCGGGGTGCATATCGTCCGGTTCCTCACCGAGGCCACGGTAGACGAGTATCTCGACCAGCGGGAGGCTGACGAACGATGACGACACCCGTCGTCGTGCTGCGCTGTCCGGCCTGCGCCGCCGTCCTCGCCATGACCGAGCCGACCTACCGCGACTGGATCGCCGAGGTCGCCCAGCTCCGCTGCGGCCTTTGTCCGGACGAGCCGGGCCTCCAACCCACCCAACCAGCTTGACATCTGGGCCCACCAGCGGTATTATGTAGCTGGAGGTACGAGATGGCCCGCACGGTTCGCAAGCCCATCCGCAAGTTCTGGCGCAAGGAAGCCACCGGCTTTCGCCGCGCCAGCGTCCGCCGCCACCGCAAGGCCGCGAACGCCGCGACCCGCGCCGGGCGCGAGCTGCCCTCCTTCAAAGGCACTGGAGGCCGACTCACATGGTAAGTCCCGCGACCCCGACCCCCCTGACCCCCGAGCTGATGGAAGCGTTCATGAGCATCCTGAACGCGCTCAGCCCGGAGAACCTGATGATGGACGGCGAGCGCCCGATGGCAGCGGCCAAGCGAGTCGCCAAAGCGCTCCGGGCCCGCTGGAAGGCCCTCGAAAAGACCCTCGGCCGCCCGGTGACCGAGGACGAAGTCTGGGCGATGTTTCTGACGACGCCCCGCACCCCGATTGGGATGCGGAGCACCTTTCGATGAGGAGGAGCTGATGGCCTGCATGTGCGGAGATACCCACTGCGGAAGCTGCGGTCCGGCGCAAGGCAACAGCACGTGCCCGATGTGCGGGGCGTGGAGGGACGACGGCTGCGAGCACTACGACGACGAGACCGGCGAGGTCAAGCCGGAGTTTACAGCGGCTGCAGCCGCCGCCTACGAGGCTGACCGGCTGGCGGCCGAGGCCGAGGCCGCGCACGGGGCTGAAGCCGAGCGGCTGGCCGAGGAGTACTGGAAGTCGCTGGATGACGACGGGAAGCCGCGCGTATGAGCCGCTACGCCCTGCCCATCGGTGACTACAGCCCGGTCCGGTCGCCTGACTGGCGCGTCGAACCGTGGTCCGCCACGTGCTGGTCTGTCGAGCACTGGAACGGCGTGACGTGGGAGACCATCGAGAATTTCACGACGCCTCGCGAGGCGTGGGACTTTCTGTACGAGTGCGTTCGCGGCGGGAGGACGACATGAGCGACTGCACCTGCCCCTCGAAGCCGTCGTGGGGCCTCTGGCCCTACATGCACCCGCCCGACGCGCCGCACCCGGTGCAGTACTTCGCGCAGGTCGTGTCGGGCTGCGGCGTGACCATCCGGTGGAGCTGCCGCCACCGGCACCCGGACCGTGACACGGCGCTCGACTGCGCCAGAAAGCATCTCGATGGCTAAGCCTGACCGCAAGACCCGCAATCGCATCAAGCGCGCGGTGCTCGACGCCGCCGACAACCGCCCGTCCCTGTCGGAGTTTCTGGTCCGCCTGACCGGCGTGCACCCGGACCTCGACGCGGCGCTGGAGGGCATCTACGCGGGCCGCGAGGGCCGGGTGGCCGAGCCGGTGGCCGACTGGAACTGCTCGATAGTGTTCGGCTGGGCGAGCACGGAGACCCGCAAGTTCGTCATCGAATACGCTTATCTGGCGTAAATGGGTCCACCTGTGGTATCATAATGGTGGAGGACGGATGGACCCCAACACAAACCTGCAAGAGCAAGAACGGATTCTGAAGTCACTGTCGCTGGACGGTCTCACGCTGGCGACAGCGGACCGGCGCACGCGAGAGCGCATGACCGACCTGCGGATCGCCTTGATCTCGTGGATGGCGCGCGGCGGCTTCGAGCCGGACTGGTCGAAAGCGCCGCTGGCGCGTCGGCACTTCCGGAAGGTGGAGGAGCGATGAGCACACTCGACTGGAACGTCGGCGACGTGAACGGCACCTGTCTGCGCGGCTACCTCGACCTGATGGACGGGGACTTCGACCGGACGGTCGAGCGGCTCAAGGCGCTCGGCGCGGAGGATGACGGCCCCGGCGACAAGACCACGGTGGAGTTTCGCGGCCGCTTCAACGGCGCGGTCTTCACACTCTACGACTACTACGGGAGCCGCAGCGGCCTGCACATTGGCGGGTTCGCGCCCTACGACGGTCCCCTGCCGGTTGATGTCGAGGGCCTCAAGGCGCACCTTGCCGAGTGGTTCAAGCTGCCCGGCGTGACGGCACGGCCGGGAGCCCCGTCATGACCCGCTGGGTGGTCTATCATTCGGCCGACTGGGTCGGGCTGGTCGAAACCGGTTGGGTCACGGTCAGTGTCACCCCGTGCCTGACGTGGGGCGGACGCCCCTCGGAGACCGACGGGATCCCGGGCCCCTTCGCCCTGATGGCCACCGGCCGGGGCTGGACGAGCTGATGTTCACCGACGCACTGCTGCCAGACCGTCGCGTCATGGCCTTCACCGAGTACGTGCTGCCCGACGGGAGGACCGTGCGGGTCGATGCGACCGCCGCCAAGGGGCTCTCGGTCATCGACTTCACACTGGTCGGCGGCCGGATCGTCAACGCGATCCGCGCCGATCTGGTCTTCGTCTGCCCCCACTGCCACCGTCCCTCCTACAACCGCAACGACATCCGCGAGCGCTACTGCGGAGCCTGCCACCGCTGGGCCGACCCCATCGCTTGACATTTAAGCCCACCGGTGGTAATATGCTGGTGGAGGTAACGAATGGCGAAAGCGACAGGACCGAGCAAGGCCGTGCTGGCCGACCTGATGCGCGCGGCGCACGCAGCGGGGATGGCGGCGGGCGCGGCGGCGAGCCCGCCGACGATGATTGTCCGGCGGCACACGAACCCGTTGGACGACAGCTCGCCGGTGGCCAACGAGTGGATTGTGCCCGAGGGCCCCTGCGGGTTCGCGTGGGTGACGGTCCGGCCGGGCAACTCGCGGGCCGCGCGGGTGATGGCCGAGACGCTCGGAGCCCGCATCAACTCGCACGAGGGCGGGATGATGCTCTGGGTGAGCGCCTTCGGTCAAAGCATGGCGCGCAAGGAAGCCTTCGCCCACGCCTTCGCCGAGACGCTGCGGGACGCGGGCATCCGGGCCTTCGCCGGGTCGAGGATGGACTGACCGGGAAGCGGGTGGACTGAACCGGGGCCCGGCTGAACGGGCCCCCCAACGAAAGGGAGCATATGGATCGCGGTGACCGAGTGCGCGTGACGAAGGGCAAGAACCGGGGCGTGACCGGCGAGGTCTTCTGGGTCGGCGAGACGAAGTGGGGCCCGCGCATCGGGATCGACACGGGCGGCGGCAACAAAATCTGGGCGAGGCCGACTGATGTCGCGCTGACCTCGACCGACGTGCTTCCAGCCCCGGCCGTCCCGCCCGTCGGCGGGCTGATGGCGCTGGCGGCGGCGCTCGACGGCACGGCGGCGGCTCCGACCTTCACCCTGACGCTGCCCGACGGGATTCCGGCGGCGGCGGTCCCGGCGATGGTCGCGACGGTGTCGGACAGCGCAGTGGCGGCCCTGACGGCACGAGTCACAGGGCTGGAACTGCTGGTGGCGAGCTTGATGGCCAAGGTGGCGGCGCTGGAGAGCGCCGCCCTGCCCAGCGTGGACCCCGGGACACACTGCCACGACGGCCACGATGGACTCTTCGAGGAGGCTTCCTAATGCGCGGGTTAGGCGTGAGCGTGTTTCGGACGGCGGACATCGGGGACTGCACTAACGGCGGGGTGACTTCGCGCGTGGAGTCGTGCATCCTCTTCGACATCGAGGACGGGTACTGGTCCGCGACGGACCCGAACCTGCCCGCTGACAAGCTGCTGCTCCTGAAGCGCGACAAGGTCCACCTCGGGGGCTACCTCTACGCGGTCCCCGGCGTCGTGGACCCGGACTCTGGTGAAGTGGTCCCCAAGTCGCCACCTGACGGGCACGTCGGCTGGATGATGGGCGGTAACCTTGTCGGCACGTCGGACTCCCGGTTCTCGGTCGGGGTGACCAGCCTCGGAGCCATCCCGGTCCACGACCGCTCGGAGAGCTACGAGCTGTATCGCGCGTTGTCGTCGGACTAGCTGTATAACCGTATAACCCTGAAGGAGGAACCGCCGTGCGTTGCGACCAGTGCTCGAAGTTCGTGAGTTTCGATACCGACCGTGAGCCCGAGGATCTCAGCCTCGATGTGACCGACGACGGGTCGGTGAGCGGCTCGGTCCGCATCGTCAACGCCTGCGCGGACTGCGGGCAGGACTTGACCGAGGCCAACCTCGAAGTCGAGATGGATCTGAGCGGCGAGGTCGAAGAGCACCGCGAGGATATGAAGAAGGCGCACGACGAGGAGCAGGCCGCCAAGCCCGAGGACGAGCGCGAGCCGTACGACGAGGCTACGCACGACATGCTGTCGATCAGCAGCTCCGAGGCCGTCCGCTCCGACCGCCGTCAGACCCACGCGCGCAACGGCAAGCTGATTAGTAACCCGCGCTACCAGCGCCAGTACTACGGCGCGGAAGTCACGGTGGGCATCGAGTGCAAGTGCGGCGAGACCTTCGAGCGCACCGAAGTCTTCGAGGAACAGGCCAGCGCGATGGAGTCGCTGGTGTGAGTGGGCCCAACCTCCAGAAGCGGTACTCCTACGTTGTGTCGCTCCTGCTGCGCGCCCAGTACCTGATGGGCAATGACTGGCCCGAGTCCGCGCAGTTGCTCGAACGGCTCCTTGACAAGCTGGCGGAGGAGTCCTCGCCAGCGAAAGCCCTGCCGGGATGACAACCGGCTAGTCGGGAGACCCCACTCCGACGATGTGAAGCGGGTTTGTTTCCGCAGACAAAGGCCGACCCGGAGGGTTGAGTTTCCGGAGTAACAAACCGGCGCGAGAAGGGCGCGACAGGCCGGGCGGGGGAGGTGTCACCAGCACCGGTGATCCCGTCCGGCCACCTTCGCTTTTTGCGGGGCCTGAAGAGAAACACGGTATCCAGCCCGTCAATCGCCTGCTGAGGCAGGAGTTCCGGGTGCAAATCCCGGCAGGCTCCACCATCCATACCTTGACATCTGGGCCCACCAGCGGTATCATATAGCTGGAGGACAGATGACAGCAACCCCAGCAGCGTTCACCCGGGCGGGCCGCAACGGCCGCAGCCACGTCACCTACACGCCGACCACCGCGCTCGGCGACACCCACACCCACCTGAAGATCGACATTTACTACTCCAAGGGCGGCACCAACGTCTGGCACGGCACGACCGAGCCGCGCGGCTACTGGCTGAGCCTCGGGGCGGTCGAGGTCCGTGAGAACAGCATCAGCGAGACGCTCTCGCTGGCGCGCGACGGCTTCGGGATCCGCATCTTCCTGAAGGGCGCGGCCAGCTTCAGCGCGAAGCGCTTCGCCGAGGTCGTGCTGATGGTGCGAACCGCCGAGGCCGAGCTGGTCCGGCTGGCGCTGGTCCGCGACTACTCCAACGTGTCGAAGGTGGCCAAGGAAGCCCTCGGCATCGCAGCTTGACAATTAAGCCCACCTGTGGCACCATAGTGGTGGAGGTAGACAGGATGGCGAAGTTCTCGACGGTCCCGGTGCTCTTCCCGACGCCGTTCGCGGTGCTGGCCAAGGTGCTCGCGGCCAAGGCCAGCGGGGCCCCGAAGACAGAACTGGCGGCGCTCGACGCCGCGTTCAAGGTGGCGGTCCTCCTGACCGCCAAGTCCCCGGCCCTGAAGGAGGCCGCGTAATGCCTAAAGCCTACGGCAATCTCATCAACCGTGTCATCGAAGACAGCGCCAGCCCGGCCCCGGCCGTCGGGATGGGTGCCACGATTCTCTGGTGGTCGGACCGGACGCCCGCGACGGTGACCAAGGTCAGCCCGAGCGGCAAGACCGTCACCCTCACCGAGGACCGGATCACTGGCTGGGAGAACCACTACGGCACCAGCTTCGCGCCGAACCCGAACGGCCGGGTCTTCGTCGCGCGCAAGAACCGGTACGGCCGGTGGAAGACGGCGGGGAACGGCGTCACGCTGGGCTCCCGCGCCGCCTATCGCGACCCGAGCTTCTGACCATGCCCTACTACCCCACGATTGCGGAAGACCTCGCCCGGGCGAAGCGGATTCTCGCCGACGGCAAGCCGCAGGAAGCCGACCTTGCCGACTTCGACGGCCTGCCGCCGCAAGTGAAGCAGTGCTTGGCGGCGGGCGGCACCATCTTCGGCGCGGACATCTACGCGGCCTACAAGCTGCTAGAGAGCCTCGTCGCCGAGGTCGAGCGGCTCCACCCCCTGCTGGCCGAAGTGCGGGAGCAGTACGACCGGCACCAGCGGCAGTACGAGTCGGCGGGCGGGAACCCACGCACGCGCAAAGGGAACCTGATGTGTCACCTGCCGTACGCGCTGCTCCTGAAGCTCTTCCCTTGACTTCTGAGCCCACCTGTGGCATCATGATGGTGGAGGGAAGCAATGGCGGGTCAATACAGTTTCGAGTTGGCGGCACGGGCCACGGCGGCGTCAGCGGCGCTGAGAGCGCCGGGGGCGGCGGAGGCCAGTCTCGCCGCCACGCGGGTGGAAGTGGTGCGGATGGCTGCGATACGGGCAGCGGCGGACGCCCGGTTGGCGGCGAAGGCAGCGGCGAGAGCCGCCGCGAAGGAGGCAGCGTGACAGACAAGGCAGCGATACTGGCGACGGTTCGCGCGGGCGACCGTGTGACCATGCTGGTGCCGAACGGCATCGGCCGGAACGGCGTCGAGTGGAAAGCGGTCACCGGCCGCGCGGTGATGCCGAGCGCGCACGGCGGCTGGGTGCTGAATCTCGGCGGCCGGTTCGGGACGCCGGGGGTGGTGGACGACAGCAACTTCGTGAAGGTCGTGAAGCGGGCCAAGCGATGACGCTCCCCGACCTTATCCGGGTGCGCCTGACGACGATTGACCACTACGCGGAGTCCCGCCGGTTCAAGACGCTGGCCGGGGCCCGCAAGTATGCCCGGCGGAAGCTCGGCGACACCTTCGACATCGGTCTCCACTACGCGGTCGATGCCTACGGGTGCGTGAAGCTCGAAGCGAACATTCCGATAGCCCTGCTGATGGGGAGGGAGGCGTGATGGAACTACGTGACGTGACGCTCGGGATGCGCGTGGCGATCCACCCGGCGACGAGTCTCTGGATGCGCGGCGTGCGCTTCGCCGACGTGGTGAAGATCGGTCGCAAGACCGTGACGGTCGAGGCGGCGGGCCTCAAGGTGCGGGTCCACCCCTCGAATCTGGAGCCCGTTGTATAACGAAGGATGCAGTGCACCTTCTACGTGCTGGGCGCGGATGACCCGCTCTTCCTGCTGGACCTGCCGTCGCTGCCGCCGCGCGGGCAGATCGTCCGGTTCGCCAACCGCTTCTGGACCGTCGAGGAGACCGAGCTGCGCGTGGCCCCCGGCACCCAACGCCCGGACCCGCAGGGGATCGTCTGGCTGCAGGAACGCCTGACCCACTGAACCCAATGCGGCACGTCCTCTGCGGCGAGCCGGTCGTGTGTCGCCGCCAACCCCTGACGGCGGATCCCGACGAGCGGCTGGTCGAGATGATCCCCTACTGCGCGTGGTGCGATCTGGATGTCCCGGCCGATGGACTGGCCGAAGACGAGCCCACCGCTGGACAACAAGTCATAGGTCAGTAATCCATTGGTGCGCGGTCCTAGCAGAGGACCGCGATGTCAGCCACCCAGCAGCGACGACCCCGGAAGAAAGCAACTGAGGCCACCCTTGGGCGGCCCGTGCAGGTGAGCGGGTTCTACCGTCTCATGTTGCACGACGTGCGGAATGGGCAGAAGGTCTACACCCCGTGGCGCAAGAACGTCATCACCGCCGACGGCTTCCAGTCCTACATTGTCCAGTCCATCGGCAGCGGCCTGACCGGCAAGACCGTCAGCCACATGCAGCTCGCCAGCCAGACGGCGGCCCCGGTCAGCAGCCAGACCTCGGCGAGCGGCGAGTTCGAGGCCCGCAAGGCCGTCTCCAACAGCTTCGTTGCCAACGGCACGCTCCGCGCGACCGCGAGCTGGAACACCAACGAGGCCACGCAGAGCGCGGTCGGGGCGGTGGCGCTCTACAACACCAGCTCCGCCGGGACGGCGGGCTCGATCGCCACCTTCACCGCGAGCACCAAGACGACGGACCAGACACTCAACGTAACGTACGAATGGCGATTTTCGGCCATTCTTCTTCCACTTCTCTACGCGCTTCACAGTTTGGGCAACCTTTTCGTGTAATTCTGTGTAGCCTACCACTTGTAGTCGTAAAGACTCCAGTGGTAGGCTACATATATGAAGCGAGTCCGGCTGGAGGTTGGTGCCCGGTTCGGCAGGTTGGTGGTCGTAGCTGATGCTCCCTCGGTCAAGAACGTCAACAGCCGTGGTAGCAGGCATATGTGGCGTTGCCGCTGTGACTGCGGCACGGAGATCGTCGCAGAGCAATCCAACCTTCGTTGCGGCTTGTCAACGTCGTGCGGGTGTCAACGTAGCGAAACCTGCAGTGCGCGGCTGAAGAAGTGGAACTACCGACACGGCCTGAAGTACACCCCCGAATACCAAGCGTGGGCGGCGGCCAAAGACCGCTGCACCAATCCTAAAAACGCGAGCTGGAAGCACTACGGCGGGCGCGGGATCCGGATGGACCCTGTCTTTGCTGCGTCATTCGAGGCGTTCTACGCCGAAGTCGGGCCTCGCCCCGGTCCGGAGTACTCGATTGACCGGAAGGACGTGAACGGCTACTACGCGCCGGGCAACCTGCGATGGGCGACCGTCGAGCAGCAGTTGGCCAACCGGCGATTCTGCATCGAAGAGTTGGGCGTGGACAAGCTCAAGGCCAAGATCGCCGCCTACGAAGCTCGATTCGGCCCCTTGCCAGATTAGCCCGCTGGTGGTAATGTCTGGGGCACGAGATGGCGACTCGTGCCCCCAAGGCTGTACTCGACAAGATCAAGGCGGCCAAGACCCTTCGGCTCGACCTCGGCTGCGGTCCGAACAAGCAGCCCGGCACCTTCGGCATCGACGCCCGGGCGTGCACCGGCGTCGATCTGGTCTGGGATCTCGAAGAGACCCCATGGCCCCTGCCGGATGACGTGGCCCGGGTCGTCTTCATGAGCCACTTCTGGGAGCACATCAGCCCCCGGAAGACGCTGCCGTTCATGGCCGAGCTGCACCGGGTCTGCCAGCACGACGCGCAGGTGCTCATCAGCGCGCCCTACGGGGTCGAGTTCCGCTTCGTGCAGGATCCCACCCACTGCAACCCGACCAACGAGGCGACGTTTGCCTATTGGGACAACCTGCACCCCTCCGGCTTGTGGCTCGTCTACGAGCCGCCGATCTTCCATCTGGAGAGCTTCGAGATTTTCCCGGCCGGGACCAGCCGGGACTTCAGCGCGATCCTCCGCGTGTGCAAGGCCGGGGCGGGCAAGACCTGCCAGCACCTCGTGATCACCGAGGGCCCGAAGAAGAAGGCCCATGTGGCTTCGCTGCCGATGGTGCCGCCGAAGAAGGCCCGGTCATGACAGAGCAGGCGACACGCTGGCCCCTGAGCTGGCCCGCCGGGTGGCCCCGGACCAAGCCCGGGCTGCGGAAGGCGGCGAAGTTCTCGAAGACCCGGACCGCCAGCATCGGTACGTCTACCTTCACGCGGAAGGAAGACCTGACGGTCTTCGACGCGGTCAAGCGTCTGACCGAGGAGCTGCGCCGCCTTGGGGCCTCGGCGGGCACCGAGGTGCTCTCGACCAATCTCGTCACCCGCCTCGACGGGCTGCCGCGCTCCGACCAGCGCGCGCCGGAGGATCCCGGCGCGGCGGTCTACTTCCGGTTGAAGGGCCAGCCCCGGGTGCTGGCGTGCGACCGCTGGACCCGGGTGGCGGATAATATCGCCGCCATCGCCGCGCACATCGAGGCGATCCGGGCCGTAGATCGCTACGGCGTCGGCTCGCTGGAGCAGGCGTTCGCGGGCTACGTCACCCTGCCGGAAGCGGCGACCGACTGGTGGGTCATCTTAGGCGTCCCGCCCAACGCCACGTGGGAGGACGCCAACGCGGCGTTCTTGCGGCTGGCGCAGGCGGCGCACCCGGACAAGCAGGGCGGCTCGCACGAGCAGATGGCCCGGCTGAGCGAGGCGCGGGAGAAGGCCCGGAAGGCGGCCCCGATGATCGCGGGGGCCAGCCGGGTGACGGGATGAGCGCGCTCAAAGACCAGATCGAGCGATTGCCCCGTCGCATCGAGGCGCTAGGCGGGCAGCAGTTCAGCTATGTCAAGCTCGATGACGTGCTGGCGCTGGTGGAGCAGCCGGTCGCGCGGGAACACCAATGGGAGTTCTACGCGAACGGCTCGTTCTGCAAAGTCTGCGGGGTGGCGATAGGGAGTGGCACGCCGTGCCGGTGAGGTGAGTGATGAGTGAACAGATTCCGACGATTGGCCGCATCGTGCACTACCGTCTCAGTGCGGACGATGCCGCGCAGATCAACCGGCGGCGCACCACCGGCAAAAGCATTGCTGACCGCATGGCCTACGGCACTGACCCGCTGAAAGCGTGGCCAGAGGGCGCGCAGGCGCACATCGGCAATGAAGTGGCTGAAGGCGACACGTTCCCGATGCACATCGTGCGTGTCTGGGGGCCGACCGCCACGAGCGCGGTGAACGGGCAGGTCATGCTCGATGGGAACGACACCTTCTGGGCGACCTCGCGAATGATGGGTGACGGTCCCGGTACGTTCAGTTGGCCGACTCGCCAGTGAGCACGCGCCGGACCTATCGGCTGGTCGTCTCGGCGTCGATAGAGGTCGATGACGAGCCGCTGGCGGAGGTCCAGCGGCTCGTGCAGGAGCGGGTCAACATCATGTACCACCACATGGCGCGGGAGGACGACATCCGCGTGGTGCTGCAGCACCAGTGCGAGGTCACGGAGACGACATGATTCCAGTGAAGCCGAGCCCGACCGCCGACACCCGCACGTGCGACTTCGCCAACGTGAGCAAGGAGACGCTGCTCCGCAGCTCTGTACAGCACATCCGGGACGTGCAGGCGGCGCTGCAGTTCTTCGCCACGGCGCTGGCGGTGGCGCAGTGCGCGCACGACACCGACAAGCTCACCGACATCGACGGGTTCCACGCGGACTTCGTGACCGGCTTCGTCCAGACCGGCTGGTGGACCCGGCACCGCGCGTTCAACCGGCACCACCTCACGATGGACGACGGGATCCCGACGGACGTGAACCTGATCGATGTACTGGACTTCATTTCTGACTGCGTGATGGCTGGGATGGCGCGCAGCGGCAGCGTCTACGAGTTGAAGCTCCCGCCGGAGCTGCTGGAGCGGGCGTTTCAGAACACCGTCGAGCTGCTGACGCGCGAGGTGGTGGTCATCCCGTGACGACCGCCCGGCAGTTCCTCGACTTCGTGCACGCCTTCAAGCGGTTCAAGAACGCGGCGCTCGACCCGGAGGCGGCCGTGCGGGAGCTGCCGGAGGACCAGTTCGTCGCGGCGCTGCAGGCGTCCGCCATCCTGTTCGGGCAGCTCAAACGGGAAGCCCAGCGGCGTGGGATCTGGGACGATCTGGTGCAGGCGGGGCTGGGGTTGAAGAAGTCGGACCTGACATGAGGCTGTACTACAACGAGGCGGGGGTGACGCTGTACCACGGAGACGGGCTGGAGGTGCTCGCCAGTCTTGCAGACGGCAGCATGGGCATTGTGCCGTTGGACCCACCCTATGCGATGGTACCGAACGCTAAAAATGGCGCGGACGACGGAGCGGCGGGGACCAGTGGGGCCCCGATCAGATTGCTGTGCGAACTGCTGCAGGGGGCTCGCCGGGTGCTCAGCAGTGGCGGGGTGGCCCCGTTGATCTGCGATTGGCGGCGGGTGCCCGATGTCTCGTATCTGGCCACCTTGTTCGGGTTTCGGATTGCGACCTGCGTGGCGTGGACCCGTTCAACGCCCGGCATGGGCGGGTTCTTCCGGTCCTCGTGGGATCCGGTGCTGGTGCTGTCGATGGGAGAGCCGACGTGTAAAGACCGCGCCGGGATTCGCAACACGATTCAGGTGAATGCGCCGAGGCCGAAGGTGCATCCGTATGAGAAACCGCCTGCGTTGTGGGCGCATGTCTTCAGTCGGGTGCCCCCCACCACGGTGTTTGACCCGTGCGCCGGGGTCGGCTCGTCCATGCTCGCAGCCGTCGCTTGCGGGCATAACTGGATGGGGGCGGAAATAGACGAACGGTATTGCGAAATCGCGGCCAGCCGCGCAGGCAGCCGCCCGGAGCGCACCGAGTGAAGAAGCACAAGAAGCCGACGCAGACCGTCAAGATGCTGCCCCTGCCGGTCTACGAGAACACCGGCAAGTACAAGCACCGGCTGCTGGTCGGCACGCCCACCATGGGCAACATCCGCATCGAGTTCCACAACAGCGTGAACGCGCTGGTCATGCCGGTCAACTTCCAGATCAGCAACCAGACCCCGATTGGGTTCCTCGTGGCGGACGCCCAGAACCTCATTGCTCATGATGCCGTGGCGCGCGGCTTTGAGTGGCTCCTGCTGCTGGAGGACGACGTGCTGGTGCCGCCGGACCTGCTGCTCCGGCTGGAGCCCTACATGCAGGCCAAGACCGCGCCGATGGTCAGCGGGCTCTACCCGCTCAAGTCCACGATGGCGATGCCGTTCATCTTCCGGGGCCGGGGGAACGGGGTCTTCACCGACTTCACCGTGGGCGACAAGGTCTGGGCGGACGGCGTCCCCACCGGCTGTCTGCTCGTCCACACGTCGCTACTGGAGGAGTTGGCGAAGCACGTCCCCACCTACGCCCTGACGGCCAACGGCGGGCAGATCCAGCTCCCGCGCGTCTTCGAGACCCCCCGCAAGGCATACGCCGACGCCGGGACCGGCACCTACCAGAAGCTCGTCGGCACCAGCGATCTGTATTTCTGCGACCAGCTCAAGGAGCACGGGATCCTCCGCAAGGCGGGCTGGAAGAAGCTCGCGGCCAAGCCGTTCCCGTATCTGGTGGACACCGCCATCAACTGCGGCCACTGTGAGCGCGGTGAGGGGGTCGTCCGGGTCTACCGCATCGGTCCGCGCGGCGACGAACTGCAAGCCTAGCTTCAGCCCACCAGCGGGTTATTAAGCCCGCCTGTGAGTAATGCGTCGGTGTGCCGCTTCCTGTGAGTGGCCCATGCCCGACACCAAGCTCGCGGACCTCACCGCTATCGTCACGCCTAGTGACGACGACCTGATCTACCTGACCAACCCCGGCGGGTCGCCGGTCGATACGAAGATGACGCTGGCCCAGCTCCGGTCCTTCCTCGGGACGTGGATCTCCGTCAGTCTGGGCGGCAGCCGGGCGGCGAGCTTGCCGCTGGCGGCGGCGACCTACGACTTGGTCAACGCCGAGCCCGCGTTCACGGTGCCGACGCTCAGCGCCGCGATGTTGGCGACCGCCCGGATCATCGCGGACTGCCGGAGCGCAGATGCCAGCGTCAGCATCACCCCTCGGCTTATCAACGTCTCGTCCTTGGCCGTGGCCGGGACCGGCGCGGCCTGCACCGCCACGGCGGACGACTACACCGGCACCAACCAGCACCAGACCGTGGCGGTCACCGTGGTCAGCGGCCAGACCTACAAAGCGCAGGCCATTGTGTCCGCCGGGGTGCACGCCACGTTCTGCACCGTGCGGCTGGAGATCGGCTGATGCCTACCAATGTCCTCCGGGTGAACACAAACAACTGGATCGTGACCGGCGCGGGCGACCCGGAAGGGCGGGAACGCGCGCCGGTCGGGAGCATCTACCTGCGGGAGGACGGGGCGGCTGGAACCAGCCTGTACGTCAAGGAGTCCGGCGGGGTCGGCTACATCGGGTGGAAAGCCATGGCGATTCCTGCGGGCGGGCAGGCTCCAGTGGCGCACGCGGCGTCACATGGCTCCGGTGGCGCTGACCCGATCACGGGGCCGCTGACGTTGAGCACGCCCTACCCGCAGATCCGGCTGAACGCCGCGATCCCGATGGTGCAGTGGCAGGAGATTGCTGCGCCTGTTGACCGGAAGAAGTGGCGTTTGTTCGTCAGTGGGGAGTACTTCCGCTTTGACTGCTTGAATGACGCCGAGAATGCGGTCACGGTCACGATTCTAACTGTGGCTCGTGATGGGGCCATTACGGTCAACGGTATCTTGACCGCGCCTGCGGGGTTGGGTACGACGCCGCTCAATGCGAGCCAGTTGCTTGGTGGGACGGTACCCGACGCACGACTCCCCGCTAACCTAGCCAAGAAGGATGCGTTTAACACGTTCACCCAGACCCAAGAGTTTCTGGATCAGGTGACGTTCCGGTCCGCGTATCCGATGTTCAACTTTGTGGAGACGGATGCACCCGCCGACGCGAAGAACTGGCAGTTCGTAGTGAACGGTCAGTGGTTTCAAATAAACGCGCTCAACGACGCATGGAGTCCAGTTGCTACCCCGGTTCAGTTTAACCGTAGCGGGAGTCTGTGGGTCGCAAACGAAATTCATGAACGCGGGCGTGGTACCGCGATGGGTGACTGGATAGATGAAGCCTTCAACGCGGGGCGCTACGGCTTCACCTGTGCAGCGGCGGAAACGTCGTACATGCAAGTCGGTGGCACGGTGTATCAGAACATCAACATCACCAACGCAACCATTCCCTCTGCGGGCGTGCTCGGTATCTACACCTCGTTCACCGCCACGAGGAACACGATGGCGAGTGCCTTCGTGGCGGTGGCTGGTGGCTACCAGCCGTCCGCGATCTTTGCCATTGCTGGAACGAACGTCTTGCATCTGAAGCAGACGAGCGGGCTGAATTATCCGGCGGGCTTTATGACGTGCCACTTCACCATTCCCATCAGCATCAACTAGGTGACCTATGGAAGAACTGGTTCTCACCGATCCGGTGGTCGTGCCCGAGAAGGTGACCGCAAAGTACCGCGTCATCTCTCTGACCATGAGTCTTGAAGGCAACCCCGGGGCCGAGCCCGGTCAGATCCTCATCATGCTGCGAAACGAGCACAACGAGCCGAGCAACTACAGTTACAGCGGCGCGGAAGCCACCGCGATGATCAAGCAACTGAACACCGCGAACCTGACCACCAAGTCGATGCACAAGCGGATTCTGGAGAAGCTCTCGAACGACGGCAAGCTCCCCGGCACCGTGACCGGCACGCCGGACCCGTAGCCATGGCCCGTGAGCGGCACCCCGTTCCGGCTCCTCCGACCGGGCTCCCGCTCGACCAGCGCGTGCTCCTGCTGGAGAACCGCCTCGCCCAGCTCTGGGACGAGGTCTGGTGGCACCAGCTCCCGTGGTACCGCCGCCTTGGGTATCGCCTGCAGGGCTTCCGCAGCCCGCTGCGCCGCTTCTACGTCCCGTACAGCGACCCCACCCCCGACCTCGACCTGAAGCTCTGAGGCGTCTGTGGCGCAGATCCGCTGGTATCTCAACAACACGACGATTGACGGGTGGCAGCTCCTTGACCAGAGCGCCGCCAGTGCTCAGACGTGCAACGCGGGCTGGGTCGTCGGCACCGGCGCGACGTTCAGTTCTGAACTGCAGTCCAACGCGGAGCGCGCGTCCACGACGTTTGTCGCCAACACGGTCCCGGACGGCACCCTCGACACCACCCTGAAGGATGCCTGTCGGTCACAGTTCGCGTGGACGGGGAACTTCGCGGCCGGGAACTGGACGTTTCAGTTCGCGGTGGTGTCCACGGTGCAGTCGGGGGCCGCTGACGGGCAGATTGTCTTTCGCGTCCTGAAGGCCAATGCCGACGGCTCGGGGGCGACCGAGATTACGACGGGCCAGCAAGTGACCACGGTCGCCACGAACGTCGCGGGCACGGACGTAAACATCACCGCGACATGGGCGGCCCCGGCGTGGTCGATCACCAACCAGTACATTTTCGTTCAACTCGCGTGGAAGCGGACCGGTGCGGGTGGCATGACCACCACCAACATCCGGCTCCGCACCGGCAGCAGTACGACCGTGGGCACCACGGGGCTGACGGCGAACTTCACCGAGTCCCTCCTGACAGCGTCGGTCTTCGAGACCGTCGCGGTTAGTGAGTTCCGGAAGGCGGTCCTCCCGCAGCTCACGGCAGTCGAGGTCGAGACGGTCAGCGTCACGGAGCTTCGCAAGCCGGTCCTCCGTCAGCTCGCGGTCCACGCCGCCGACAGCGTCGGTGTGAGTGACAGTGCCTCAGTGACTACGGCAGGTGGTGGGGGCGGGCCTGCCGTGATCACGCTCGTCACGTCGGGACACGCGCATGGTAACAGCGGCGCGTTCGTCACCGGTCTCGACATGACGGGCGTGGACCTGATCGTCCTCGTGGCTGCGCGCTACGACAGCGGCCCGGCCTACGCCATCAGTGATAGCGAGAGCAACACCTACGTCCCCGGCACGGCGCAGAACAACAGCTCGGCGTTCACGCAGGTCCGTGCGTTCTATGCGTGGAACCCGACCGTCAGCGCGTCGATGGACTTCTCGCACCCCGGCGCAGTCAACTACGCCACGCTGGTCGTGCTCGGGTTTGCGGGGGTGGATCGTCTGGCCGATCCGCTGGTGACGCAGTCTGGCCTCGGTAGCTACTCGGCGGCCAACGGTCCTGTGGCGGTCGGCTCTATCGCGTCCTTGGCCGCTGGCGATCTGCTGGTGTCGGGCGTCGGGCAGTATCCGGATCGGCCGACCAACTGGACTACGGTCACGTTGCCCACGTCGGTGCTCGCCGAAATTGACGTGGGCACGGCGGGTGCGACCTTCGGCGCGTCAGCGGCCTATCACGTCAATGCGACCGGCAGTGCCGAGTCCTCGCTGACGCCGACGTGGACACCGGACCCCGTCGGGGCGAGTGATGTCTACATCGCGGGCGTCGTGCTGACGTTCCGCGCCGCCGTCGGAGCCCCGCCGGGGGGACTCACGGTCACCGTCGCCGAGACTATCGGCGTCACCGAGAGTGCGTCAGCGGTCCCGGCTGACAGTGCGCCTCCCGCGCTTGAAGACATCGTCTTCGACTCGGCCAGCACCGGTGGCACCAACGGCGGTACCGGCTCACTGACGTTTGCGTTCAATAACGTCGCTGGTGACCTCGTGGTGGTCGGCATCCGTCGGGCGAATGCATATGACCTCACGACGGTGACGTACGGTGGCGTAGCGATGACGCTCGCCGCTGCAGAGACTTTCGCTTCGTCACTGGTGAAGACCTATCTGTACTACCTCGCGGCTCCTCCGACTGGCACGAACAACGTCGTCGTGAACGCCAGTACCAACCAGTTGATGCATGGCGTAGCGGTTTCGTATAGGAAAGTTGACCAAAGCGACCCACTCGACGCGCTTGGCCTTGACAGGTTAACCGGCACGTCGCTGACCCTCGGCACGACGACCTCACTTGATAAGTGCTGGGCGGTTGCCGTCGCGACGAACCTGTCCGGTATTACCCCCAGTGCCGGGGCCGGAACGACGCAACGCGCGGTCGATAGCAGCGGGCAGGTGTCGTTGTACGACGGCAACGCGGCGGTCTCCCCTCCCGGCGCAACGAGTCTGGAAGTTCAATTCAGTGCGTCCGGTGCTGTTGCTGGGGTGCTCGCGACGTTCATCCCAGCCGTGGCGAGCGTGCTGCTGCTCGACACCGGCTCACGGCTACTGCTGGACGCGGGCGGTCGATTGCTGCTTGCTGGAGTCGCCGCCCCGCCGGGTCCACCGCTGACCATCACGGTGGCTGACACGGTCACGGTCAGTGACCCCGTCAGTGTGGACTTCGTCGCCGCCTCGACCGGCGGGCTCTCCATCGAGTACGACTTCACCACCGAGTCGGATGTCATCCCGCTGCCGGACCCGCCATGGCAGGCGGTGGTCGGGCAACTGAAGAACGCCAGCGGGCAGGCCACGCCGGTGGCGTTTGGGGGCATTCAGGCGGTTCGCTGGAATCCCAGCACCAATACGTTCGACCAAGACCAGTTCATGGAACTGCTGGTCGGCGCGGGCTCCGCCACCGCTGGCTACCAGCAGTTCCTCTTCGTCCGTGGGTCAGGCACGGACGCCACCTCGTTTCACGGGTATGTCCTGTACTGGGGTGATGGCTACGGGGGAGCCATCACGATTGGCCGCATCGAGAGTGGCGGGTTCGCCGTTCTGCAGGTCTGCACCGGCTCCGCCGAAGTCGGCAAGTGGCTGCGGCTGGAAGTCGAGGGCACGGTCCTCCGGGCCTACAAGGAAGGCGCACTCATCGGCTCCGCCGCGACGACGGGCACGTCTTACACGGGTCAGCCCGGGTTCGGCGGCTACTACGTCGGCTACGACAACACCGACACGGTGCGTCTGGGCGAGCTAGGGGCCCCGGCCGCCGTGCCGTCGGTGGAGACCATCGGCGTCACCGACAGTGTCAACGCCGTCCTCCGCCAGCTCGCGGTGCACGCGGCGGACGCGGTGGCGGTCACCGAGCTGCGCCGTGCGGTCCTGCCGCAGCTCGCGATCCATGCCGCTGATGCGCTGACGGTTGCCGAGTCCCGCACGGCGGTCCTGCCCCAGCTCGCGGTGCACGCCGCCGAGACCATCGGGGTCGCGGAGCTTCGCAAGCCGGTCCTGTCCCAGCTCGCGGTGCACGCGGCCGAGGCGCTGACGGTCACCGACGTAGTCACGCCGCAGCTTCGGACGGTCCGGCTGAAGGTCGCGGTGGCCGACGCCCTGCTGGTGACCGAGAGTGCCAAGGCGGCGCTGGCCCAGCTCGTCGTGCGCGCGGCGGACAGCGTGGCGGTCGCGGAGTTCCGCCGGGCGGTCCTCCCGCAGCTTGCCGTTCATGTCGCTGAAGTCCTGACCGTCACGGAGTTCCCCAAGGCGGTCCTCCCGCAGCTCGCCGTCCACGCCGCCGACACGATCACCGTCGCGGAGGCGGCCTCGGCCCGGTCGGCGGTGCTGGCGGTCGCGCGGGCCGACAGCGTCTCGGTGGCCGACAGTGTCAAGGCGGTCCTGCCCCAGCTCGCGGTGCACGCCGCCGAGACCATCGGGGTCACCGAGAGCACCAAGCTGGTCTTCCCGCAGCTTGTCGTGCGCGTGGCCGACAGCGTAGCCGTCGCTGAGTTCCGGAAGGCGGTCCTGCCCCAGCTTGCGGTCCATGCGGCGGAGGCCCTGTCGATCACCGACTTCCGGAAGGCCGCGCTGGGCCAGCTCGTCGTGCGGGCGGCCGAGATCGTCACCGTCGCGGAGTTCCCCAAGGCGGTCCTGCCCCAGTTGGCGGTTCACGCCGCCGAGACGATCAGCGTCACCGAGGCCCGCGCGACTCGCCTGCAGCCGCTGGTTGTCCGGGCGGTCGAGACGATCACCGTCACCGACTTCCTGACGGCCGGGGCGGCGGCGATCAACGCCTCGGTCTTCGAGACGATCACCGTCACCGAGGCGCGGGCGACTCGCCTGCAGCCGCTGGTGGTGCGCCCGGCCGAGGCGGTGGCTGTCCTCGACGCGGCGAGCGCAGTGCTGCGGACGGCCCGCCTGAAGGTGGCGTCTTCTGACGCCATCGGCGTCACCGACAGCCTCAAGGCGGTCCTCACCCCGCTTGCGGTCCATGCGGCCGAGGCGCTGACGGTCACGGAGTTCCGGCGGGCCCTGCTGCCCCAGCTCGCGGTCCATGCGGTGGAAGTCCTCACCGTCGCTGAGTTCCGGAAGGCCGCGCTGGGCCAGCTTGCGGTCCGGGTCAGCGACAGCATCGGGGTCACCGACCCGGTCAGCGCGGAGGTCCGTCTCGCGGTCGGCGGCCAGTCCCGGTCCGAGGCCGTGGGCGTCACCGACGCGGCGAGCGCGGCGCTCCGGACCATCCGCCTGTCCGTCGCCGTCAGTGAGTCGGTCGCGGTCCTCGACAGCATCCTGCTGGGCCAGAAGCTCACGCTCACCCGGTTCGAGGCGGTCACGGTCACCGACAGCGTCAAGGCGGTCCTGCCGCTGGTCGTGCGGGTGGCCGACAGCATCGGGACCACCGACAGTGTGCGCCGGGGCCTGCAGCTCGGGGTGGTCCGCGCCGAGGCCATCGGGGTCGCCGACAGCCCCAAGGTGGCGCTGCGGCCGCTGGTGGCCCGCCCGGCCGAGCTGGTCACCGTCACCGACAGCGTCATTGTCCAGCTTCGGACCGCCCGGCTGACGGTGGCGTCAGGTGACGCCGTCGGCGTCACGGACGTGCCGCGTCTGGTGCTGCAGCCGCTGGTCGTCCGGGTGGCCGACAGCGTCACGGTGGCCGACGTGGCCCGCGCCGGGGCCGCTGCGATCAACCTCGATGGTGGCCAGACCGTCACGGTCACCGACAGTGTCAAGGCGGTCCTCCCGCAGCTCGTCGTGCGCGCGGCGGATGCCCTGCTGGTCACCGACACCGTCAAGGCCGCGCTGCCCCGGCTCGTGGTGCACGTCGCCGACAGCGTCTCCCTGACCGACGCCGTCCGGGCCGTCCTGCCCCAGCTCGGGGTCCACGCCTTCGAGACCGTCACCGTCGTGGACGCGCCGCCGAAGCCGGTCCTGCCGGAGCTGCGGGTGGCGGTGGCCGAGGACGTGGCCGTCACCGACCGGGTCATGGCGGCCTTCGGTGTCCTCGCCGTGGACGAGGTTACAGTCACCGAGGCGCTGGCGCTGAGCTTCACGCCTGTTACTCACTTTGTAGTCGCTGAACTGAGAGACGTGGGCTCGCGCTCGCACCAGTACGGGATTCTGGTGGGCGAGGAGTTCGACGGCGAGCTGGTCGGCATGGCGGGCGGCGGGCGGCTGGCGGGCCCGGACTGCGCGGGCACGCTGGTCGGCGGGGTGGGCGGGCGGCTGGTGCGC